>ENA-OQCE01000912-OQCE01000912.1-human-gut-metagenome-genome-assembly--contig:-NODE-912-length-13649-cov-1.818370_pt1 | contig 13649 bp, 22 predicted proteins | sample MGYA00242495_ERZ504572 | MGnify/ENA primary metagenome ERZ504572 (study PRJEB26092, sample SAMD00036228) | human gut metagenome | host: Homo sapiens | study: EMG produced TPA metagenomics assembly of...
CCCTTTTTCGTCAGTTCCATATAATTATCACGCACTTTAATCATGTTCCTGGTCGATTCTTTCTGACCTTCCATGACCTCCTCGTACATAAAAAAATGCTTGCCATTCCGAAAATAATAATCTCCCGGGGAGATCACTTCTATCGTGTCATTCTGTTCGTTTTCCCCGATCTGCAATCCCTTGATGGACAATAATACGTCTTTTGTCATAGCCAGTTCCTTCTTTTCCTTGATATCTTAACGCACATTGGCGTGCTTCATTATCATAACCAGTTTAACGGAAATAATCAAGGAATTTCCACCGGATCTGCATTTTTCCAGAATCAAACACATCTGCATATTCTTCCTGTGTCAAAACTTCACGCAGCTCCTCACCGGAAGATTCATCCATAACCTCATATACCGATCCCTGAAAACACATATTCGGATACAGCACACACCACCAGTTATGTCCTTCTCCTTTTCCCAGCGTTATCTGCAATGCACGGTATTTTCCTGCCGGAAACGTATAATCCCCATACGTTTTCACAGGGAAATCCACATTGGCAAGCCTTGCCCTGACACCATATGTATAGCCGTTTTTGTGCAGTGTTTTTTCCGCTGTTTCTATAATTTCGTCCATATGGTCCTGCACATTTTTTCGGTTTGCGCCCGGTCTGTTACCTTTTTTAGTTTTTGCCCAAGCATATGCCCCACCGCATCCCGGACCTTTAGTTTCACATTCTGGTCGTCCTTGGCATCACTGTTTGCCAGTACATGAAACCGCAGTATTTTTTCTGCAATTGCCGGCTGCAGTGGGTCCACCCTTTCCTTTTCTGTTGCGTGCGCAGTTCCCGCAGCAAGAACCGTTAACATACATAAAATGATAAACATGATTTTTTTCTTTTTCATTTTCCCACACTCTCTTTCCTCTGATAGTAAGAGCATTTCCATTATTTTTCCTGTTTATACAAAAACCTGTCATCCGGTACGCGGTACATGGTTTTCCAGAAGATGATATGGTCTTCTGTTTCCAGATATGGCAGCATAATCTGCAGGATATGGTTTTCCTTCTCGTCCAGCAGCCTGCCAAGCTTAAACAGTTTTCCTGATCCCGCTGATTCCTGATTCTGCAGATACTGTTCCAGATAACTTCCCAGATCCTGTGGCAGATCTTCTTCTGTCTCAAACAATGCCAATGGATCTTCCGCCACACATACATAGATGTTTCTTGGGAAAAGTCCGGTTTGTTTCAGATAAGAAAGAACATCCGCATACCGTCCGGTATCCTCCATCAGATTTTCCCCGAAGACAAGCACTTTCATATGATTGCAGTCTGCCAGTTTTTCCAGCCGGCTATCATAGGTCTGCACACAGCTTTCCATCGTCTTTCCCGTGACAGGCGCGATATTCACACGCGCCTCTTCCAGATCCGTATTATCCTTCTGGCTCAGCTTGGGAAATCCATAACCAAAAGAAATCTGTCCATCCTTTTCGTCCACAACCGCCATCATTGGAAAACAGCGGTCTTCGAGTTCTGTGGCACTGCATCCGCAAAGCAGCTGCTGCACAGACAATACCAGTGCAACATATTTTTTTATTTTACCCTTCATGCCGTTTTTTCCCCTTTCCCCACAAAAGTACAAACAATGGCAGGAACAAAAACAACGGGATTCCGATATACAGCAGATAATCCCGGAACCATTCCCCATGGCTGCTTTGGTGGAGCATTTCTGCCACCCCGAAAACGGCAGCCATCACCCCACAGAGATACCATTTTTTATGCGTATCTTTTTTCCGCAGTTTCTGTACCAGTTCCTGTGCATAAAACAAAAACACAGTCACAAGTGCAAACAGCGTAAAAAACCAGATGGCGATCATAAAGCATCCAGCCGCTTCAAAAAACTTCCCCTCAGATGGATACTGCTCATCAGCGTAATTGCCGGATATTTCATGATCGTTAGGGAACGGCTTCCAAAACTGCCCAGCAGGATCACATACAAAACTGCAAGAACACCTATGGCAAACCACATTGCCGCATGCACGGCATGCACCAGCTTCCCCCATTTTGCTTTCTGCACATAGGAGGGAAAAAATGCAAGCAGAAACAATGGCATCAGACAAAAAAAGACTGCCAGACTTCCTTCATCACCGACCCGGTATCTGCCTGAAAAAAGCCATACAGATATTCCATCTCCAGATCCCCCGCCGCAATCAAAAGCATTCCTGCAAGAAGTACAAACAAAACGACAAACAAAATCTCATACACCCGTGCACGGCTTTCAATCCCGCCACACACGGCATACCCTGCCGTCAGCAATACCAGAATCAGAATCAGGGGAAACGACTCCCCTGCAATCAGCCCCTTTTGTATCACGTCCGAAAAGATATATGCCCCGTATCCTGCCATACCGGTAAAATAGACCAGCAGTAACACCAGAAAAATTTTTTTTCATCCATGCCGGCAGAATCCGTTCCATATAAGTGACCAGATCCGTTTCCATCTTTTTTAAAACATATGCAAGATACCACAGATACAGCTTCCCATAATGCCGCCCAGCACAATGGATGCCAGACCGTCATTTCCCGCAAATGCCGCCAGCTGTGAGGCAGAATCAGCGTACTTTCCCCTACAAAATCGAACACAAACAGCCGGAACACCTGCCGCGTTGATATCCGGTTATTATTTGAAAACATATCGTTCCTCCGTTACTGTTTACTCAGCCTATTTTTTCCGCAGACGTATCCGCTCCCCACGTTTTGCATAAATGGGTCTTCGCACCATTTTTTCAGTGGTGCACGCCAGATACTGTCGCGTTCATCATGATAATCATTGACATCTGCCCCCACAAACGGCATGAGATACGGAATCCCAAAGCTTTCCAGCCGCGACAGATGGATGAACACCGTAAGCAGTGCAATCAAAAATCCGAAAAATCCAAGCCATGCGGACAGGACAATCACATAAAATTTCAATATCCGGAATGAAAAAGCAAATTCTTCATTCGGAATGGAAAAGGAACAAAGCGCGGTAAACGCAACCACGATCACCACAATCGGACTGACAAGGTTGGCATCCACAGCTGCCTGCCCGATAATCAGACCTCCGACAATTCCGATCGTATTTCCCATTGCCCCCGGCAGCCGGACCCCCGCCTCCCGCAACAGTTCAAAAGAAATCTCCATGAGAATGACCTCCAGTGCCGCCGGAAAAGGCACACCGATCCGTGCCTCCCAGAAGGATAACAAAAGCGGTGTCGGCAGAATCTGTGTGTGAAAATTTGTCACCGCCAGATACAGTCCGGGAAGCGTCATGGCAAAAAAGGCTGCCATGTAACGCAAAATCCGTGCAAACGTTGCCACACCAAAGCGATTATAATAGTCATCACTCGTCTTCAGAAAGGAGTTCAGATCTGTCGGCAGAATGAGAGCGACCGGAGAATTGTCGCATAACAATACGATTCTCCCCTCCAGCACCGCAAGTGCTGCCCGGTCCGGCCTCTGCGTCGTCTGAAACTGTGGAAACGGTGAATACCATTTCTTTTCCGCCAACTGTTCCAAAGTTCCACTGTCCATGACCCCATCAATCTCATATTCTGTAATTTTTTCCCGGATTTTTTCCAGCACGGATGTATATTTCAGATCTGCCATATACACCAGATCAATTGCCGTATGCGAACGCACCCCCTCCTGTACTTCTTCTACTTTAACCCGTGTTGATCGCACACGCTTACGGATAAGTGCCGTATTCGTTTTGATGGAATCGGTAAACCCCTCCTTCGAACCACGGATCACCTTTTCCGAATCCGGTTCCTGCACCCCCATGCCGGGATATCCTTTGTCGGCAATCTTTAATGCATGTCCGTATCCATCCACAAAAAGGATTGCATCCCCCGTGAGCATCCCCTGTGCTGCATCCTCTATGGTATCGTATGGGGTCACATCTGAAATCCCCATCGCATTCTCATTGAGTACCTGATTTAAGTCTCTGTCCGGCAGCTCCGATAATGCCGCCAGCAGTCTCCCCAAAGCCGTCGTTTCCAGCAGCATATTGCTGACTGCCACCTCAATATATGCCAGAAAACAGCGTCTTCTTTTTCCTTTTCCCAGACGCATTTCCTTCATTTTAATATCTGCACTGTCTGCAAACAGCTGTTGAAACTGTTTTATATTCTGCTCAATATCGGTCGAAATTTTTGTATGCTCCATTTTTACATTCCTATCTCTTTTCATCCATAAGGTGCCTGTATACCTAAAAAAGACAGACACCAAAAGGTATCTGTCCTTACTATTTCCATCTGTTACATAAACTATTCATTTTCTGCTTCATCCTGACACTGGATCACGCTCTTTACCGCCACTGCCTGGTTTTTTACATGCTTGTGCATGGCAAGCGTTGCCGCTTCTTTATCCCTGTTTTTCAAGCCCTCCGCAATCGCATTATGTTCTGCGATCAATACCGGATAATTGTCCGGATTTTTGATATATTCCACACGGTATCGGTAGATCTGCTCCCGCAGATTGTTCAATAACGTCACGAGTTTCGGATTTCCCGTTGATTCAAAAATAACATCGTGGAATTTTACATCCATCTCGGCAATCATTTTCACATCTCCGGTCTTTGTACTGTTTTCAAACTGATCTTTGACTTCTAAAAGTTTTTGCAGCTCTTTCTCCGAAATCTTATCACATGCAATCTTTACGGCAAGTTCATCCAGCGCCTCCCGGATTTCCAGAACATCTTCATATCTTTGAGTGTCATCTTTGCAACCTCTGCCCCTTTGCGTGGCATGGTTACAGCAAGTCCTCCTGCTCGAGCATACGGATGGCTTCACGGATCGGTGTACGGCTCACCCCAAGCTTTGCTGCCAGCTGTAACTCCATAAGCCGCTCTCCCGGTTTGAGATCTCCTTTTAAAATTGCCTCTCTTAACGTATTAAATACAACATCTCTCAGTGGCAGATATGCGTCCATATTGAGCGTCAGATCATCTGTCATGTTATCGTCTCCATTTCTGTTTGTGTGAATTATTACTTTCTCCTGTTGTTGTAGATCGTGGTCAGATATACCTGTTTTGCAAGACCGGAGCGTTTCATTTCCCGCAGCGCACGCTTTGCCGTTTCTCCATCTTCAAAAAGACCGAATACGGTAGGACCGCTTCCGCTCATCATGGAAGCTTTGGCACCCGAACGCATCATCTGCTGTTTGATCTCTGCAATTACCGGATAGTTTGGTATCGTAACCGATTCCAGTACATTTCCCATATGTGCACAGACACCGTCAAAATCTTTCTCCCGGATATCTTTCATCAGTGCATCAATATCCGGATGGTTCGTCTGTTCATCCAGCTTCAGGTTCTGATATACAAATTTGGTCGATACAGAAATGGATGGTTTTGCAATCAGCACCGGACATTTGATCATCGGCGGAAGCTGCGTCAATTTTTCCCCGATTCCTTCTGCTAGTGCCGTTCCACGCATAAGACAGTAAGGAACATCTGCCCGATCTGTACCCCTCTCTTCATCAGTTCCTGCGGGACAATCCCAGATCATACAACTGATTCATCGCATACAGCATGGCGGCAGCATCCGTGCTTCCTCCTGCCATCCCCGCCGCTACCGGAATTCTCTTTGTCAGTTTTACGGAAATTCCATCTGTAAGCGCAAACTCTTCCTGTAACAGCCGTGCCGCTTTATAGACCAGATTATTTTCATTTACCGGCAAAAAAGAGAGGTTGGAAACAATCTGTATCTCCGGCTCCCGGATCTTTTGAATCTCCAGAAGATCGTACAGATGAATGGTCTGCATGATCATGCGCACTTCATGATATCCATCTTCCTGCGCCGGACCACATCCAGTCCCAGATTTATTTTTGCAAGTGCTTTGAGTGTTATTTCATCCATTTGTATTTCCTCAGTATTTTGTATACACCGATTGTACTACAAAAAATACAATCGGTCAAATTCTATTCTCCCTGTTATTCTTTCCACTTTCTTCCGAAAAAATAAGTCACAAAATAGATCACAGATGCGATAATTACAATCATTGGGCCGGTTGCAACGTTCGTGTAATAAGACAGAATCAGCCCCATGACGCCCGAGAAAACGGAAAAAATTATCGAAAAGACATGGTATTCCCGCATATTTACCGACAGATTTCTGCTCGATGCCGCCGGAAGGATCAGCAATGCATTGATGATCAGAATACCTACCCACTTGATGGAAAGCATGACAATCAGTGCTACAAGTACCGCAAAAACATAATCCATCAGTTGTACCGGAATCCGCTTGCTCTTTGCCAGTGCCGGTGAATACAGATGCATTCAGCCAGTTAAAACAGGTGATCCAGAACAAAATCGTAACGATAAAAATAATAACAAGATACCCGATTTCCTTTTTGGTAATGCTCAGAACATCCCCGACTAAAAGACTCGAATATTTACTGAAATTTCCGCCTTTTGACAGGATTGCCAGACCAATCGCAACCGAACAGGAGGAAAAAACCGAAATAATCGTATCGGTTGATACGGTACTTCTGCTTCCGATTTTGTTTAACAGCAGCGCGAATACAACTGCAAAAATCACCATGGAAATATTCGTATCCGGAATTCCGCATACCACTCCTACAGCAATTCCCGTCAGTGCGGAATGCCCCAGGGCATCCGAAAAATATGCCATTTTTTATTGACAATCATGGTTCCCATCAGCCCAAACAGTGGTGTAATGATCAGTATTGCGGCCAATGCCATCTTCATAAAACCATAATCCATCCAGGAGTCCAATCAATCATTTGTCTCATCCTCCTTTATCCATGTTTCTTCTTTTCCCGCAGAAAAATCCGTTCAAATTCGGAACTTTCGTATACTTCTTTTACCGTTCCCTGCCTGAGGACCGTCTTGTCCAGAAGCACTACATGATCCGCATATCTTGCCACGTAATCCAGATCATGTGAGATCAGAATAATCGCAAGGTCATAATGTTTTTTCAGATAATCCATCGTTTTAAAAAAAAGTTCCATGCCATTCTGGTCAATTCCGGATACCGGCTCATCCAAAAGCAGCAGATTCGGCTCATCCATCACCGCCAGTGCAAGAAGCACTCTCTGCAGCTGTCCTCCGGACAGATTACAAACCTGTTTGTCGATCAGTTCTTCTGCCTCAAAAATGCGCAGATGCTCTTTGATCTTTTCATATAATTTCCGGTTTTTCGGCAGAAACACCGGATATCTCGACTCATAGCTTGCCAGCAGGTCATAGACACTGACCGGTGTATTTTTTTCGATGTTAATCGATTGCGGGACATATCCGATTTTTAAATTCTGCATCCGTCCGTCTTTGGTATCCCGAAACTCAATATCTCCCGTATGCGGGATGTCCCCCAGCATGGCACGGATCAATGTCGATTTTCCTGCACCGTTTTTTCCGATAATCGCATTCAGCGATCCACAGTGCATATGAAGATTCACATCTTTTAAGATTTCCTGCTCACTGAACCACACCCCCAGATGGTTCACCTTGATGCAGTGAAATCCACACGGACTAATGATCTTTCGCATAAAATGCCTCCTCAAGTATCTCCATGTTTTTTTTCATACCGTTAATATAACTGTCTTTTTCGTAAGTTCCGCGATTCAGCGGGTCCAGATATAATACCTTTGCATCGGACTCTTTCCGGATCGTATCTCCCATACTCTTTCCATACAGTTCTTCTGCAAGAATGTATTTTACATGCCCCTTGCGGACAGCAGAAAGCACATCCGATACTTCTCCTGCGCTGACCTGCCGTTCCTCATCGAGATCCAGCAGATAGTTTACCTGCAGTCCATAGTCCTCAGCGACATAGGCATATGCTTCATGAAACAGAATCACCGACTGACCGGAAATTTCCTGTTTTAATTTCTCCTGACGTTTTCTCAGTCCGTCCAGTTTTTCCAGATATGCCTTTGCCCCATTCTGATAGCACTGCTTCTTTCCGGATCTGCTCCAGATAATCCATCGGCAATCGTCTGTACCTGTGTCTCATAAGCAGAAACGCTCATCCATGCGTGGGCATTGACATCCCCATGGGCATGTTCTTCTTCTGTTTCCCCCTCATGATGATGTGTATCGTCCTCCTCCCCGGAGAGCAAAGAAATATTCTCACAGGCTTCTATAATTTTCAGATTCGGGTAAGCCTCTGCAACTTCCTTCATAAAGCTTTCAATTCCACCACCATTGATGATAAACACATCCGCCGTACTGAGTAACTTCATATCTTCCGGTGTCAGCTGGAAATCATGCAGGCAGCCGGTCTGCGGCTCACTCAAATTTTCCAGACGCACTCCGTCTGCATCCCCGATTACATTCTCAGCCGCAATATACATTGGATAAAAGGAAGTCACAACCGTCAGTTCCTGTCCATCCGTCTGTTCCTGTGTCTGGCTGACGTACCATCCGGTCAGTCCCATTCCTGCCACCAGAATGGCAAAAAGCATGATTGCAGTATACAAATACTTTTTCTTCATTCTACTTTTTTTTCACTTCTTTTTCTGTTCTTTTCGAAGTGTCTTTTTGGCTACCGGGCGGTCTGTCTTTTTCCAGCGTTTCTTTTTTTCTTCGGTTCCTGCGGTGCCGGCTGCTTTTGTTTTGCCTCTCTTTTGGCATTTTCCGCCTCGATGTACCTTGCGGAAGTTCAATAACGGATTCTACAATCTGCCAGATTTCTTCCCGGCCCTGTTTTGACTCCGCAGAAAACGGAATAACGATCGTTCCCGGCTCTACTTGCAGGATATCCTTTATCATTTGCACATGTTGCAGGATTTGCATCTTTTTTAATTTGTCCGATTTTGTTGCAATGATGATTGGCGCAAATCCTGATGAACCATCCACTCATACATCATCTGATCATTTTCCGACGGTTCATGACGAATATCAATCAGAAGAAAAACTGCTTTCAGCCGTTTGGATGTATGCAGATAATTTTCGATCATCTGTCCCCATTTCGCCTTAATCTCAATATTTGCATTTGCGTATCCGTATCCCGGCAAGTCCACCAGATTACATTGCCTCATTGACATTGTAAAAATTTATGGTCTGCGTTTTTCCCGGCTGGGAAGAAGTACGCGCAAGCGATTTCCTGTTCATCAGCGCATTGATCAGCGATGACTTTCCCACATTGGATTTTCCGGCAAAAGCCACTTCATCCAATAGGTTGTCCGGAATCGCACTTGTAATTCCACAAACTGTCTCCAAATTCACATTTTTGATAATCATATTTATTCTCCTGCAAAAAGAATTTGGGCTGCATTATACAAATGCAGCCTTAATTACCTGATCCATATGTTCTACCGGTATGATCTCCATATCTCCAACGATCTCTTCCGAAATTTCGGCAAGATCCTGTTCATTCTCTTTTGGAATACAGACCGTCTTCATTCCGGCATTCTTTGCCGCAAGCAATTTCTCTTTTAATCCGCCAATCGGAAGTACACGTCCGCGCAGTGTAATTTCCCCTGTCATGGCAACATCTGCCCGTACCGGCTTCCCGGTGACCGCAGAAAGAATTGCGGTTGCATGGTAATTCCGGCAGACGGTCCGTCTTTTGGAACCGCACCTTCCGGAACATGGATATGGATGTCATGTTTCTGGAAAAATTCCGGATCAATATGGTAATCTTCACTGATGGACCGAATATAACTGATTCCGGTCTGTGCAGACTCTTTCATGACGTCTCCGAGTTTTCCCGTCAACACCACACTGCCCTTGCCCGGCATCAGATTCACCTCAATCTCTAAAGTTACACCACCCACACTGGTCCATGCCAGACCGCGCACAATGCCTACTTCATTCTTTTTGTTTTTCTTCTCCGGACGATATTTCAGTTTTCCGAGAAAATCTTCCAGATTTGTGCCGGTTACACGAATCATTTTCTCATCGCCCTCGTAGATTCTGCGGGCTGCTTTGCGGCAGATTTCTCCGATCTGCCGTTCGAGAGAACGTACACCTGCTTCTCTGGTATAAGAAGAAATCACCATTCGCAGCGCTTTGTCCGTAATCTTTAGTTTGCCATCTGCAACTCCGTTTTTTTCAAACTGTTTCGCCAGCAGATGATCCTTTGCAATATGGAACTTTTCGTTTTCCGTATAACTGCTGACTTCTATAATTTCCATACGATCCAGAAGCGGTCCCGGAATATCCTGCATGGAATTGGCACTTGCAATAAACAGTACCTCGGACAGATCCACCGGAAGCTCTACATAGTGATCCCGGAATTTATGATTCTGTTCCGAGTCAAGCACTTCCAGCATGGCAGAAGCTGTATCTCCCTTATAATCGCTGCTCATCTTGTCAATTTCATCCAGCAGCATCAGTGGATTTTTGACTCCCGCCATCCGCAGTCCATTGACGATTCTTCCCGGCATTGCTCCCACATAGGTTCTGCGGTGTCCGCGGATCTCCGCTTCATCCCGCACACCTCCGAGTGAAATACGAACATATTTTTTATCCAGCGCACGGGCAATCGAACGCGCAATGCTGGTTTTTCCGGTTCCCGGAGGCCCCACCAGACAAATAATCGGGCTCTCTCCCTTTCCGGTCAGATTACGGACTGCAAGAAATTCCAGAATACGCTCCTTTACCTTTTCGAGACCGTAATGATCCTCATCCAGAATCTTCTGCGCATGCTTTAAGTCTTTGTTATCCTCCGATACTGCATCCCACGGAAGTTCCAGTAAGGTTTCGATATAACCACGGCTTACCGTACTCTCGGATGAATTTCCTGAAATTCCCTGAAAACGCTCAATCTCCTTATGAATTCTTGCTTTCACTTCCCCGGAAGCCTGAAGTTCCTGCAGTTTCTTTTCATACTCCTGTGCATCGGTTTCTGTATTGGATTCTCCCAGCTCTTCCCGGATTACCTGCATCTGCTCCCGAAGCAGGTAATCTTTCTGGTTTTTATCCACATGTTCCTGCACTTTTTTCTGGAAATCACGCTTTAAAGCCAGAATCTCTGTCTCCTGCAGCAAAGAAGAAAGCACCGCCTCATAACGTGCTGTCAGCGTGACAGCCTCTAACAGTTTCTGTTTCTTTTTATAACTGATTACAAGGCTGTTTCCCACATAATCAAGAAGTTTTAAAAGATCCGTCTCTTCCTGAACCTGGCGCATCACATCCTGCCCGATTTTGCCATGTACTCTTGCATATTTTGCAAACGTTTCCTGCACACTCAAAAGCATTGCAGACTTTGCCTGCTCCGGAAGCTGTTCATCGTCTTCCTGATCATACACGATCACACGCGCTTGCATATAATCGGCTGTCTGTGTATATTCATATATCTCTGCGCGCCCGATTCCTTCGATCAGTACACGCATAATATTTTTCTGTAATTTTACGACCTGACGAACCACAGCCAGAAGCCCCACTTCATACAGATCTTCTCCCTGAGGATCTTCTTTCTCTGTATCTTTTTGTGTGACGATAAAAAGCTTCTGGTCTCCTTTCATGGCTTCCTCGACAGCACGCAGGGATTTGTCCCTGCTGATATCAAAATGAGCACCATGCCCGGCAAAATCGTCATTCCCCGCAGTGCCACTGCCGGAATTGTCAATATTTTATCTTCCACTTGTATCTGCTCCTATATTTCCAGACGCATCCGGTCTTTTTATGAAGCAAGTTCTTCTTTTACTTCTTTCTTCGGGTCCTGCTCAATTCCAAGAATCTCTTCTCCATCTAAAGCAAGATTGTTTTCCACCATCTTTTTATCTACCACACACTTGCTGATGGAATCATCCGATGGGACACGATACATCAGATCCAGCATTACCGCTCCATGATGGCACGCAGTCCACGTGCTCCGGTTTTGCGCTCTAATGCCTTATCTGCAATTGCTTCAATTGCGCTGTCCTCAAATTCCAGTCCTACCCCATCCAGTTCCAGAAGTCTGGTATACTGTTTGATCAGAGAATTCTTTGGCTCTTTTAAAATACGGATCAATGCGTCGCGATCCAGCGAATCTAAAGATACGGTAATCGGCACACGTCCGATAAACTCAGGAATCAGTCCAAACTTCACAAAATCCTGTGGCAGTGCACGCTTAAATGCATCCCCCACATTGATGTCAGACTTTGACTTCACCTCTGCATTAAATCCGATCGCAGAAGCGTCCATACGTGCCTCTACAATTTTCTCCAGACCATCAAATGCTCCGCCGCAAATAAACAGAATATTTGTTGTATCAATCGGAATCAGTTCCTGCTGCGGATGTTTACGTCCTCCCTGTGGCGGAACCGATGCAACCGTTCCTTCCAGAATCTTAAGTAATGCCTGCTGAACACCCTCTCCGGATACGTCTCTCGTGATGGATACATTCTCCGATTTCTTTGTGATCTTATCGATCTCGTCAATATAGATAATGCCGTGCTGTGCACGCTCCACATCATAATCTGCAGCCTGAATCAGCTTCAAAAGAATGTTCTCTACATCCTCTCCCACATAACCGGCCTCTGTCAGTGTCGTGGCATCTGCAATTGCAAACGGTACATTAAGTACACGGGCAAGTGTCTGCGCCAGAAGCGTCTTTCCGGAACCGGTCGGTCCCAGCATCAGAATATTGCTTTTCTGAAGTTCCACATCATTTTCCTGATCTGCAAGCACTCTCTTATAATGATTGTATACCGCAACCGAAAGTACCTTTTTTGCCTGATCCTGCCCGATTACATAATCGTCCAGAAACGCCTTCATTTCTTCCGGTTTAATCAGATTGATTTCTTCCTTTGCAGAAGCCGGAGCTTTTTCTTCCAGATTCTCTTCCTCAATGATCTCTGCGCAGATATCTACACACTCATCACAGATAAATGCACCATTTGGACCTGAAATCATTCTTCCGACCTGATCCTGTGTTTTTCCGCAAAAAGAGCAGCGGATTTTGCCATCATTCTTTCCTGCCATAATTTATTTACTCCTATAAATGAAAAATACCTCCGGCAATGACCGGAGGTTTCCACATAACTATCTATTCGTGATCACTCCATCGATCAAGCCGTAATCTGCAGCTTCCTGCGCGGACATATAATTGTCACGTTCCGTATCTGCTGCAATTGTCTCATATGGCTTACCGGTGTTTGCAGCAAGAATTTCATTCAAACGTTTCTTTGTCTTTAAAATATTCTCTGCCGCAATCTGAATCTCTGTTGCCTGTCCTTTTGCACCACCGGAAGGCTGATGAATCATGATTTCTGAATTAGGGAGTGCAAAACGTTTTCCCTTTGTACCACCAGCCAGAAGAAACGCACCCATGCTGGCTGCCAGTCCGATACAGATGGTTGATACATCACATTTGATATACTGCATGGTGTCATAAATTGCCATACCGGCAGTAACCATTCCACCCGGAGAATTGATATATAACTGAATATCCTTGTTGGATCTTCCGATTCCAGAAACAGAAGCTGTGCAACAACAAGACTTGCGGTTGTCTCATTTACTTCTTCCCCTAAAAAGATAATTCTGTCTTTTAACAGACGGGAATAAATATCATAATTTCTCTCGCCCCTGCTGGTCTGTTCAATGACATAAGGTACTAAACTCATAGAAAAATCGCCTCCTGTATTTATTACATGCATCCTGCGATGCACCTCAATGAACAAAAGACCGGTCTGGTATTCTCCCAGACCAGTCCTTCTCTGTCGTAGTTTTCA
>ENA-OQCE01000914-OQCE01000914.1-human-gut-metagenome-genome-assembly--contig:-NODE-914-length-13629-cov-0.975855_pt1 | contig 13629 bp, 19 predicted proteins | sample MGYA00242495_ERZ504572 | MGnify/ENA primary metagenome ERZ504572 (study PRJEB26092, sample SAMD00036228) | human gut metagenome | host: Homo sapiens | study: EMG produced TPA metagenomics assembly of...
CCATGCCGGTGGTGCTCAATGAATTGATGTGGGGACTTGGAAGCTCGGCAAATACAGCGGTGATCGGTCATCTTGGAAGCGCGGCTGTGGCGGCAAATTCAGTGGCGCAGGTGGCAAGACAGCTGGCGACGGTCGTGGTGTTTGGGATTTCTCATGCAACGGCCATTTATCTGGGGAAGACGATCGGTGAGAAAAAGCAGGCTCATGCAAAGGCATATGCAAAGCGGTTTGCCGGACTTAGCCTGATCTTAGGGGCAGCGGGAGGGGCGGTTATCCTGATCGCAGCGCCTATTGCAAATGCAAATCTGGCTCTTTCCGGACAGGCAAAGAGTTATCTTATTTTTATGTTTTTCGTGATGTCGTATTTTACAGTGGCGCAGTCATGGAATACGACTATGGTGGTAGGAATTTTTCGCTCCGGAGGCGATACAAGATTCGGGCTTATCATGGATGTGTCTACCATGTGGGGATGTTCTATTTTGCTGGGGGCAGTGGCAGCATTTGTGTTTCATGCCAGTGTACCTGTAGTCTATGTGATCCTGATGAGCGATGAGCTGATTAAGGTACCTATTACGTTAAAAAGATATTTCAGTTATAAATGGCTGAAAGATGTAACAAGAGAAAAAGAAGAATTGGGAGGAAGATGAAAATGCTTTTTTTAGGAAAGGAAGAAATTGAAAAACTGACAGATCCTCAGGAGATGATGGATCAGATTGAGGAGGCGTATCGTATTTTTGGCGCAGATGAATATTATATGCCGCCGCGTCCGGTGATCGAACATGAAACAAAACGCTGATTTACATGCCCTGTTATACAAAGAGCATTATCGGGACAAAAATGCTTACGATTTTCCCGGAAAATGCAAAACTTGGACTGCCGTCTATCGATGGCCTTGTTATCCTCAATGACCAGGTGACAGGCGCTCCGCTTGCTGTATTGGACGGGCAGGCTGTGACTGCATGGAGAACCGGTGCAGTAGGCGGTGTAGGTATGCGCCATCTGTCCAGAAAGGATGCTCATACAGTAGGAATCGTGGGAGCCGGTATGCAGGGATTTTACCAGGCAGTTTATGCTTGCGCGGCAAGGGATATTAAAACAGTGTATATCTGGAACCGCACAAGAAGGACCTGACAGATTACATAGAAAGACTGAAGAAGACTATTGATAATCCGGCAGTGGAAGTAGTACAATGTAATACAGTGGAAGAATTAGTCAAAGCAAGTGATATCATCTGTACGACAACAGCCGCTACGACTCCGGTGCTGCCTGACGATAAAGAGCTTCTGGAAGGAAAATGTATTATCGCCATCGGTTCTTATACGCCGGAAATGCGGGGAGATACCGGATGCAGTATGGGATCTTGTAGACAATGTATACATTGAACTGCCATATGCATGTGAGGAAAGCGGAGACTTAAGCGTACCTCTGGCAGAAGGCCGTCTGACAATGGATAAGGTTGTTTTGATGGACAAGTTCCTGGCATCAGATGCAGATGAAGATGAGATTGCAAAGAAAACCACATACTTTAAATCTGTAGGCATGGGTCTTTTTGACGTGTGTGTCGCACAGAAATTATTAGAAAAGGCAAAGGAGAGATAGAAATGAAAGTAGTAGCAACAGAAAAGGCACCAAAAGCATTAGGACCATATTCTCAGGGATATGTTTCCGGAGGCGTATTTTACTCTGCGGGACAGATTCCGGTAAATCCGGCAACGGATGCGGTAGAGGCTGATACCATCGAGGGTCAGGCAGAACAGGCATGTAAGAATGTCGGGGAAGTATTAAAGGCAGCAGGGACAGATTTTGACCATGTAGTAAAGACGACCTGCTTCTTAAGTGATATGGGAGATTTTGCCGCGTTTAACGAAGTGTACGCAAAATACTTCACATCTAAACCGGCGAGAAGCTGCGTGGCAGTGAAGGCGCTTCCAAAGAACGTACTCTGCGAGATCGAAGTGATTGCGGCAGTAGAGGAATAGGAGCAACAAAAATGGCAGAAGAAAAGAAACAGGAAGGATGTCCTTCCGAGGGCTGTGCCGGATGCTCCCATGCATCCAGATGTACCAGCCAGATGAAGGATTTCAGAAAGCCGGCGAATCCGTATTCGGCGGTCAGAAAAGTCATTGGAGTGATCAGTGGCAAAGGCGGCGTAGGCAAATCCATGGTGACGGCTTCTCTTGCAAGAATGATGATTGAGAAAGGATATACAGCAGGAATCCTGGATGCGGATATTACAGGACCGTCCATCCCGAAAATGTACGGCATCCACGAGCAGGCCCTTGGTAATGAAGAGGGGATGCTCCCATGTGTCGCAAAAGACGGTACGAAGATTATGTCCGTGAATCTGCTCCTGGAAAAAGAGGATACTCCGGTCATATGGCGCGGGCCGATTATTGCCGGTGTAGTGACACAGTTTTGGACCGACGTTATGTGGGGCGATGTAGATTATCTTTTTGTGGACATGCCTCCTGGGACAGGAGATGTTCCGCTTACGGTATTTCAGTCTCTTCCGGTGGACGGTGTTGTGATCGTGACGTCCCCGCAGGATCTTGTCAGCATGATTGTAAAGAAAGCCTACCATATGGCGAAAGATATGGATATCCCGGTGCTTGGTATCGTGGAGAATTTCAGTTACCTTAAGTGTCCGGACTGTGGCAGAAAGATCGAAGTCTTTGGAAAGAGTCGCATCGGGGAGATCGCAAAGGAGCTGGATATTCCGGTGCTTGGGCGGATCCCGATCGACCCGAAGCTGACTGAAGCGGTAGACGGCGAGGCGTTTGACCAGGTGAAGAATGTATACCTGGACGATGCGGCAAAGGTATTGGAAGTATGATGGATTATTCACTTTTGAAAGAACAGATGGATGCGCTGACCGGAACGCAGAGCCGCCCGATTCCAAATCTGGCGAATGCATCCGCTCTGATCTGGCAGATGCTTGGTGATATTAACTGGGCCGGATTTTATCTGATGGAAAGAGATACCCTCTATCTTGGCCCGTTCCAGGGAAAACCGGCCTGTATCCGGGATCCCTTTGGGTCAGGGGGTGTGCGGAAACGCAGCGCAGAAAGATCAGATACTCAGAGTATATGACGTACACGAATTTGAAGGGCACATCGCATGTGACAGTGCCTCCAGGTCAGAAATTGTGCTTCCGGTTCACAGCGATGGAAGTGTCATTGCTGTTTTGGATATCGACAGTCCTCTGACGGGAAGGTTTTCTCAGGAGGATGAGGATGGATTACGCGAAATTGTCAAAGTGCTGGAGAGAAACTGTATATGGAAATAATATAACTCTGTGTGGAGGGAAAGATCCTCTGCACAGAGTTTTTTACTTGCACAAATCGAACATGTGTGCTATGATAAGAAAAAGAACATATGTTCTAAAAGAAAAGAGGAGAAGAGATGGAGACCTTTCGGATTCAGAAAGAAAAGACATTATATGAGAAGCTGAGTATTCTTTCCGACGCGGCCAAGTATGATGTAGCCTGTACGTCCAGTGGCATAAAGCGAAGCGGAGACGGGACAGGGATCGGCAACTGCGAGCAGGCCGGGATCTGCCACAGTTTCACTCCTGACGGCAGGTGCGTTTCCTTGTTGAAGATTCTCTTTACCAACGAGTGTATTTTTGACTGCAAGTACTGTATCAACCGTGTGTCCAATGATGTGGAGAGGACGTCCTTTACTCCGGATGAGATCTGCCGTCTGGTGATCGAGTTCTACCGGAGGAATTATATCGAGGGGCTGTTCTTAAGTTCGGTGTCTGGAAGAGCCCGGATTACACGATGCGCCTGATCTATGAGACGCTGCTGCGGCTTCGGAGGGAATATCGGTTTCAGGGATATATTCATGTGAAGGCGATTCCTGGAGCTCCCAGGATCTGATCCGAATGACTGGATTTCTGGCAGACAGGATGAGTGTCAATGTGGAACTTCCTACAGCAGAGAGTCTTCATCGGCTGGCGCCGCACAAGAGCCGAAAGAATATTCTGGCTCCCATGCGTTATGTCCAGAAGAAGAGAGAAGAGAACAGCCAGGAGCTCGCGCTCTATCGCCATGCTCCAAGATTTGTCCCGGCGGGGCAGAGCACCCAGATGATTATTGGGCGACGCCGGAAAGTGATTATCAGATCATGCGGGTGGCGGAGTCGCTGTATCAGAAGTTTGAGTTGAAGAGGGTCTTCTACTCGGCATTCGTCCATGTCAATGAGGACTCCGCCTCCCATCCAGGACAGATGCAGGACCTCCGCTTCTGAGGGAGCACAGACTGTACCAGGCGGACTGGCTTTTGCGTTATTATCACTTCTCGGCTTCTGAGCTTTTGTCGGAAAAGCGGCCGAATTTCAATCTTGTTCTGGATCCGAAGTGCGATTGGGCGCTGGGGCATCTGGAGTATTTTCCGGTGGAAGTAAACCGGGCAGACTACCGGACACTGCTCAGGGTGCCTGGGATCGGATATACTTCGGCCAGACGCATTGTACGGGCGAGAAAGATGGGATCTCTGGATTTCCCGGATCTGAAAAAGATGGGAGTCGTATTAAAGCGTGCTCTTTACTTTGTGACATGCAAGGGGAAGATGATGTATCCGACGCGCATGGAGGAGGATTATATCCTGAGAAATCTGCTGGACCCCAGAGAGAATCTGCCAAGGGGGATGAAGGAGATCAGTTACAGGCAGATGTCTTTTTTCGACGATGGGAAGGAGGAATGGATGATCCGATGAAGCGTAGATATATTTGTACCGATACGACGACAGGGATTCTTTCCGCCATTTATGATGCCTGGAAATATGACAGAAGCGATCAGGAGGCAGGGATCGTATTTTGGGGGAACATGCAGCAGGAGATGTTCTGCGAGTACTGCGAGGTGAAAGAGAGTGAAGAGAAAGCAAGAGCTGTCAGAAAGCTGATCCGGGACATCTGGGTGAGGAGGCGTATCTGGACATCGGATACGCCCTCCTCTCTGGAGATCCGGGGAAAGGGACTGCTATTCTTGGCATGATGATGGAGGCACGGTCGCTTCCTGATGGATACAGGATCATGGGACATCTCTCCCATCCGGCAGTGCGGACAGTGTTTGAGCTTAGCAGGGCGGTGGGCCGGGAAATCCATGCATGGAAAGAGTTCCTGCGTTTCCGGGAACTGGAGGGTGGAATTCTCTATGCCCGCATTACCCCGAAGAACTTTGTACTGCCCGGAATTGCAGGCCATTTTGCGGATCGGTTTCCGTTGGAGGATTACGTTGTTTACGATGAGCCCCATTCCTCGGTTCTCATTCATCCGAGACAGAAGCAGTGGCTGATTGTCAAGGACGAGGAAAGAAAGTGGGAAATACCAAAGGCGTATTCCGGTGAAGAGGAAGAATGGCAGAGACTATGGAAGAGATTTAAAAAGCGCGTGACGATCGAGGAGCGGAAGAATCTCAAGCTCCAGCAGACACATCTGCCGTTGCGTTACCGGGGAGATATGCCGGAGTTTCATTAAGAAGAAAAGAGCCATAGGAGCAATGAAAAAGAGGAGAGAATCTTGAGCGTTTTTCGACAAAGAAAGTGGAAAATGAAGGAAAATATCGGTATTTTTACAGATTGATTTTCAAAAAGGATGATGGCATAATACTTGAGAACACAGAAGGGAGTGAAATCAATGGAGCATAAGCGTAAAATCAGATTAACCCCTGCCGATGTCCACGAGTTTGTTACATCCGCAGAGAAATGCGATTTTGATATTGATGTGTTTTACAATCGATTCACCGTGGACGCCAAATCGATTTTAGGAGTATTCAGTCTTGATCTGAACAGAACTCTGACTGTGCAGTATGCAGGAATCGACCCGCATTTTGAAGCAACATTGAATAAATTCTGCGTCGCTTAAGCGATCGGGCAGTAGGGTATACGAAAAGAGAGGCTCTTTCTCTTCGCTGGACGGAGAGAAGGGGCTTCTTTTTTTCTGAAAGATGGTATAATAACGAGGAAAGTGCGGGTTGTGCTTGCACAAAACCGCAATTGACGAGTAACTCCATCGAACCGCAGTTGAGATGGTATAATGAGAGTTGACGAGCCATGATAAAATAGAAAAAGATAAGAAAAAAGGCGGAGCCGGTAATGGAAGAAAAAAAAGAAGTACAAGAAATACAGGAAGAAGTTGTCCGGATTTCGGTCCGAAACCTTGTAGAATTTATATTAAGAGAGGGGGATCTGGACAACCGACAGGGTGGAACCGCGGAATCGGGAGGCTATGCTGCTTGGCGGGCGGATTCACCGAAAGATTCAAAGGCAGATGGGAAGCGGATATCATGCGGAAGTGCCTTTGCAGATGATGGTGCCCTGTGAGAAATTGAAGATTGTCGTGGAGGGGCGGGCTGACGGGATTATCGAGGAGAAAGACAGGATTGCGATCGATGAGATCAAGGGCGTCCTGATGGATCTGGAAATGGTCAAAGAACCTAAGATGGTACATTTGGCTCAGGCCAAGTGTTATGCATGTATTTATGCAAAGAAAAGGAATCTTGATGAGATCGGGGTACAGATGACTTACTGTCAGATGGAGACAGAGGAAGTGAAGCGGTTTTACCAGACGTATGGCTGTACAGAGCTGGAGAAATGGTTCTTGAACCTTGTTCATCAGTATGAGAAGTGGGCGCTGTTCCAGATCGAATGGAGGAAGAAGCGCAACGCCTCCATTCGCCGGGTGGAGTTTCCATTTCCTTATCGGGAAGGGCAGAAAGATCTGGTGGTGTCAGTTTACCGTTCCATTTTGAGAAAGAAAAAGCTCTTTATCCAGGCGCCGACAGGAGTAGGGAAGACCATTGCTTCTGTGTTTCCCGCGGTGAAAGCTGTCGGGGAGGGACTTGCCAATCAGATCTTCTACCTGACTGCAAAGACAATTACAAGGACAGTGGCGGAGAAGGCTTTTCTTACCTTGAAAGAGCAAGGGCTCTCCTACAAGGTCATTACTCTGACAGCGAAGGAAAAGATCTGTTTCTGTGAGAAGACCGAGTGTAATCCGGATGCCTGCATCTACGCCAAGGGGCATTTTGACCGGGTCAACGATGCGGTCTTTGACATGCTCACCCATGTTGATGATATGAGCCGGGATCAGATCGAGCATATGCCAGAAAGCATACGGTCTGTCCTTTTGAGATGGCGCTGGATCTCTCGGTTTGGATGGATGCGGTGATCTGCGATTATAACTACGTCTTCGATCCTAACGCCCATCTGAAGCGGTTTTTCGGGGAGGGGGCGAAGAAGGAATATCTGTTTCTGATTGATGAAGCCCACAATCTTGTGGAGAGAGGACGTTCCATGTACAGTGCGTCTCTTTGTAAGGAGCATCTCCTGGAAGTCCGCAAGATTGTCAAAACAGAGGATGCGAAACTGACAAAAGCATTATCGGGTTGTAATGAGCAGCTTTTGATACTGAAGCGGGAGTGTCCGGGGCATGCGCTCTATTCGAGCGTTTCCCATCTGGTGATCCGGCTAATGAATGTGATGAGTGAGGTGGAGCGGTTTTTGGAGGAGTGCCGGAAGGAAGAAATCAGGGAGCAGGTGCTGGATTTGTATTTTGAGATCCGGGATTTTCTATCCATCCATGAAAAGCTGGATGAGAATTATATGATCTACACGGAGCTTACAGAGGATGGGGGGTTTTATGTCCGGCTGTTCTGTGTCAATCCGGCGGTCAATCTCAGCGAATATCTGAATTATGGGGTATGCACTGTCTTTTTTTCGGCGACACTCCTGCCCATACAGTATTATAAGAAGCTTCTGAGCACTCAGACGGATGATTATGCTGTCTACGCCCACACACCATTTCCAGAGGAAAATCGGCGGGTAATGATTGGGACGGACGTGACGACCCGTTATACGAGGCGGAGTGATGAGATGTACCGGAAATACGCCGGGTATTTGCTGGAGACGGTACGGGAAAAGCCGGGGAATTATCTGGCGTTTTTTCCATCCTATCGTTTCTTAAACGACGTCTACGATGCATTTCAGGAAATGAGAAAGCCGGAAGAGGATCTCTTCTGTCTCGTCCAGGATCCGGGGATGACAGAAGAAGAGCGGGAAGAGTTTCTCAACTATTTCGAGGAAGAGCGGGAGGGGACCCTGCTCGGATTTTGTGTGATGGGAGGGATTTTCTCGGAAGGGATTGATTTGACTGACGAAAAACTGATCGGTGCATGGGTTATAGGAACGGGACTTCCACAGGTTTGTCTGGAACGGGAGCTGTTAAAGCAGTATTTCGATGAAAAGGGAATGAGCGGGTTCGATTATGCCTATCTGTATCCGGGGATGAATAAGGTGCTCCAGGCAGCCGGCCGGGTGATCAGGACCGATACGGATCAGGGGATGATCTTTTTGCTGGACGACCGTTTTCAGATGAGCCAGTACCGGGCAGTGTTCCCAAGGGAGTGGAGCCAGGTGAGGAGGATTCGGCTTTCTCAGACAGCGAAAGAAGTGGCTGCATTCTGGGAGGGAACCAGAACGCAGCCACCCGTATCAGACTAATATCCAGGTGTGTTTTCATCAGTGAGAATGGCATCCGGAGAGGATCAAAAGTAGTCCAGAAATGCCTGAACGGAACGGGACATGGGGATCCGGTCATTATAGGCGATCAGGAGCTGTCGCTTTGGCAGCTCTTCTTTTGTCTCCACAATGAAAAGGCCTTCGGAATCTCTGCTTAGGCAGTAATCCGGGATGAACGCGATGCCAAGGCCGATTTTTGCCAGGTCAATCAGAAGGTCATTGCTGCTCAGCTCAATTTCCGGCACCAGATCGAGTTGGTGCTGCTGAAAGAGAGTATGGAGGAATTCACTCGTTGTGCTTTTACGGTCCAGCATAAGAATCGGTTGTTTCAAAAGCTCTTGGTAAGAGAGCTTTTGTCCTTTCAGATGAGAGAAAGAATCGTTGGCCACAAAGACATCCTGGAACGTCTTGATCTTCTTCACAGTAGAAAGCTGGTTGATGTAGTTGTTTGGATAATTGATGAAGATCAAATCCACCTGACCGTTTTCCAGGAGATCCACGCACTTGATGGATGTCTGGTTCGTGACCTTAATGTGAGAGGCCGGAAAACTCCTGTGAAAGCGTTCCAGATAAGGCACAAGGAAGTAACGGCAGATGGTATCACTGGCTCCGATCCGTATTTGACCGCCGATGGAGTTGGACTCTAAGAGCTGATTCTCCCCACGTTTAATCAGATTCATGGCAGGTTCCACATGGCGCAGTAAAATCTCGCCCTCAGGAGTGAGTTGGACTTCTTCGTGCTGCGGATAAAAGAACCTGATCCAGTTTTTTCTCCAGTGCCTTGATGGACTGGCTGACGGCAGACTGGGAAATATAAAGCTGTTTGGAGGCCTCGGAGAAACTTAAGCTCGAAGCCAACATAGTAAAAAGACTTTTATATAATTCATAGTTTAATATCCATCATAAGTCCTCCTTATAAATTCTATCTTTATTATAAGGAAAGAAAAGAGAAAAAAACAAGGTGAAAAAGTTTTACTGGAACGAGGAGCCAGGAGAACGTATAATAGAAAAGGAAGACAGACGGAAAGGACAGGCGGTAATGATGAAAAAAACGAGAATATTCCACGGTTTCCTGGCAGCGGCAGCAGCAGTGTCATTGATCTTGATTCTGCTTTTGAGTGCATTTGAGATGGCAGCATATGGGGACTTTGGCTTTTATGAGAAAGAGTATGAAAAGTATGAGATTCAGAATACTCTTCCCATGGAGATGGATGATATTATGGATGTCACAAAGAAGATGATGGCGTACTTAAAGGGAGACGGGAGGAGCTTCTGTGATGACCATCATTGGTGGAGAGCGTCAGGACTTCTTTAATGAACAGGACCGCTTTCATATGGGAGAGGTTCGGGATCTGTTCCTGCAGGATTTGCCTTAGGAAAATTGCCGTTGTTGTTCTGGTCATATCGGTGGCGATTTTATTTTTTTTGAAAGCGGATTGGAAGCGGATTCTGCCGAAAGCGTATGAGATTACAGTCTGCGTTTTTCTCGGGCTGGTGGCGGTGCTTGGGATTGCCATTGCGGTGAATTTTGACAGGTGTTTCGTGATCTTTCACGAGCTCTTTTTTGACAATGATTTATGGATGTTTGACCCGGCTTCAGATATATGATCCGAATGTTGACAGAAGGATTCTTTTTCGACATCACACTGCGGATCGGAGGATTCTTCGTGGCGTTTCTTCTTTTCTTCGAGAGCCTTTGTCTGGGAATAAGGATTTGGAGAAAAAGAAAGGGAATTAGAACAGCTTATAAATAAATTTAACTATATTAATTATACTTATCAAGAAAAGTATGGTACACTAGATACAGAATCGAATAATCTTTTTTGAAAGAAGAATGGAGGAACTACATGAGTGGTGTAAAACGTGTATACGCGGAAAAAAAACAGGCGTTTGCCGTACAGGCAAAAGCATTACAGCACGAGATCAAGAGCTACCTGGGAATTCGCGGGGTAACGAATGTCCGTGTGCTGGTCCGCTATGATATTGAAAATCTGTCAGACGAGACGTTTGAACGGGCGTGTAATGGTGTGTTTGCGGAGCCTCCGGTAGACACCTTATATAAAGAGATGTTTCCGATGAAGGAGAATGAGCGGGCGTTCTCGGTAGAGTATTTGCCAGGGCAGTTCGACCAGAGAGCAGACTCCGCTGTACAGTGTGTGCAGTTCATCCGGGAGGACGAAGAGCCGGTTATTCGGACAGCAACCACATATGTGATTGAGGGAGAGATGACCGATGAGGAATTTGAGGCGGTGAAAGCCCACTGTATCAATCCGGTAGATTCAAGAGAAACAGGCATGGACAAGCCGGAGACACTGGTGACACAGTTTGATGAGCCAAAGGACGTTCGGATTTTTGACGGTTTCCAGTATATGGAAGAGGGACGCTTAAAAGAGCTCTACAATTCGCTGGGACTTGCCATGACATTCAAGGATTTCCTTCATATTCAGAAGTACTTTCAAGGGGAGGAGAAACGGGATCCGTCTATGACAGAGATCCGAGTGCTGGATACTTACTGGTCTGACCACTGCCGTCATACAACTTTCGAGACTGAGTTGAAAAACATCGATTTCTCAACTTCTAAATTTGAAAAACAATTGCAAGCGACTTATGACAAGTATATTGCCATGCGTGATGAGTTGGGACGTACAGAAAAACCTCAAACCTTGATGGATATGGCGACTATTTTTGGCCGTTATGAGCGTGCTAATGGTCGTTTGGATGATATGGAAGTGTCTGATGAAATTAATGCCTGCTCAGTTGAAATTGAAGTGGATGTCAATGGTGTGAAAGAACCATGGCTTCTCATGTTCAAGAACGAAACGCACAACCACCCAACGGAGATCGAACCATTTGGTGGAGCGGCTACTTGTATCGGTGGTGCCATTCGTGACCCATTGTCAGGGCGTTCATACGTTTACCAAGCCATGCGTATCTCAGGTGCTGGTGATATTACAACACCAATTGCCGAGACTCGTGCTGGTAAATTGCCACAACAAGTGATTTCTAAAACAGCAGCTCACGGTTATTCTTCATACGGTAACCAAATTGGTCTTGCAACAACTTACGTTCGTGAATACTTCCACCCAGGTTTCGTTGCTAAGCGTATGGAGCTAGGTGCAGTTGTCGGTGCGGCTCCTAAGGAAAATGTTGTCCGTGAGAAACCTGAAGCAGGTGACGTGATTATCTTGCTCGGTGGTAAGACTGGACGTGACGGTGTCGGTGGTGCGACAGGCTCTTCTAAAGTTCAAACGGTTGAATCTGTTGAAACAGCTGGTGCTGAGGTTCAAAAAGGGAATGCCATCGAAGAAACGTAAGATTCAACGTCTTTTCCGTAATGGGGATGTGACACGTCTAATCAAGAAATCAAATGACTTTGGTGCTGGTGGTGTCTGTGTGGCTATCGGTGAATTGGCAGATGGTCTTGAAATTGATCTAGACAAAGTGCCATTGAAATACCAAGGTTTGAACGGTACAGAAATTGCCATCTCTGAATCTCAAGAACGTATGGCCGTAGTGGTTCGTCCAGAAGATGTAGATGCCTTCGTTGCTGAATGTAACAAAGAAAATATTGATGCTGTTGTCGTTGCGACAGTAACTGAAAAACCAAATCTTGTCATGCACTGGAATGGTGAAACCATCGTTGATTTGGAACGTCGTTTCCTTGATACAAACGGTGTACGTGTGGTTGTAGATGCTAAGGTGGTTGACAAGGATGTCAAAGCTTCCAGAAGAACGTCAAACATCTGCTGAAACCCTTGAAGCTGATACTCTTGAAGTCTTGGCTGACCTTAACCATGCCAGTCAAAAAGGTTTACAAACTATCTTTGATAGCTCGGTTGGTCGTTCAACAGTCAATCACCCACTTGGTGGTCGCTACCAAATCACACCAACGGAAGCTTCTGTACAGAAATTGCCAGTCCAACATGGCGTGACAACAACTGCTTCTGTTATGGCGCAAGGATTCAACCTTATGTAGCAGAATGGTCTCCATATCATGCGCTGCCTATGCAGTTATCGAAGCAACAGCTCGTTTGGTTGCTGCTGGTGCAAATTGGTCTAAGGCTCGTTTCTCTTATCAAGAATATTTCGAGCGTATGGATAAACAAGCAGAGCGTTTTGGTCAACCAGTATCAGCTCTTCTTGGATCAATCGAAGCTCAGATTCAACTTGGTTTGCCATCTATCGGTGGTAAAGACTCTATGTCTGGTACCTTTGAAGAATTGACAGTACCACCAACCTTGGTTGCTTTTGGGGTAACAACTGCAGATAGCCGTAAGGTTCTTTCTCCAGAATTCAAAGCTGCTGGTGAAAATATTTACTACATTCCTGGTCAAGCTTTGGCACAAGAAATTGACTTTGATCTCATCAAGTCTAACTTTGCTAAGTTTGAAGCCATCCAAGCTGACCATAAAGTCACATCTGCATCAGCTGTTAAATATGGTGGTGTCGTTGAAGCACTTGCCCTTGCAACATTTGGTAACCATATTGGTGCCACTGTAACCCTTGAAAATCTTGAGACTGCTTGACAGCTCAATGTGGATTCGTCTTCACATCTCCGGAAGAGATTTCAGGTGTTGCCAAGATTGGACAAACAGTAGCTGACTTTACACTTACTGTCAATGATGTAACGCTTGAAGGACACAAACTTGACAGTGCCTTCCAAGGTAAACTGGAAGAAGTTTACCCAACAGAGTTTGCCCAAGCCAAAGAACTGGCTGAAGTACCAGCTGTGGCATCAGATGCTGTGATCAAAGCTAAAGAAACAGTTGATACACCAGTGGTTTACATCCCAGTATTCCCAGGTACTAACTCTGAGTACGATTCAGCTAAGGCCTTTGAAAAAGAAGGTGCAAAAGTCAACTTGGTACCATTTGTCACACTGAATGAAGAAGCTATTGTCAAGTCTGTTGACACTATGGTTGACAATATCGAAAAAGCTAACATTATCTTCTTTGCAGGTGGCTTCTCAGCAGCGGATGAACCAGATGGATCAGCTAAATTTATCGTTAACATCTTGCTCAATGAAAAAGTACGTGCAGCCATTGATAGCTTCATCGAACGAGGTGGTTTGATCATCGGTATCTGTAACGGATTCCAAGCCCTTGTTAAA
>ENA-OQCE01000918-OQCE01000918.1-human-gut-metagenome-genome-assembly--contig:-NODE-918-length-13560-cov-3.778903_pt1 | contig 13560 bp, 20 predicted proteins | sample MGYA00242495_ERZ504572 | MGnify/ENA primary metagenome ERZ504572 (study PRJEB26092, sample SAMD00036228) | human gut metagenome | host: Homo sapiens | study: EMG produced TPA metagenomics assembly of...
ACTGGAGCTGATCCGTGTTCTGCAGGGAGAGGACAAAGCAAAAGAAATGGCGGAAAAAAATCGTATTTCATTGCTAAAAAAAAAGCCTAAAAACCACAGAAATATAAAAAAATCACTGGCGTTTTTTGAAAAGAGTATGCTATACTCGATAAATGACTGTAGAATGGAGAGGTGTGCAGGTTTTCTGCCGCTTTTCAGATAAATCAAGGAGGAAATTGATAAAATGAGTGTACAGGTCGAAAATTTAGAAAAGAATATGCCAAACTTACCATTGAGGTTCCGGCTGAAGAATTAGAGAAAGCACTGGAGAAAGCTTACCAGAAACAGAAAAAGAACATCAGCGTTCCGGGCTTCCGTAAAGGAAAAGTTCCGAGAGCTATGGTAGAAAAAATGTATGGCCCGGCAGTATTCTATGAGGATGCTGTAAACAGCCTTGTTCCGGAAGAGTATTCCAAAGCAGCAGAAGAGAGCAAACTGGACATCGTATCCCGTCCGGAGATCAACGTAGAGCAGATCGAAAAAGGCAAAGCTTTCATCTTTACCGCAACTGTAGCAGTAAAACCGGAAGTTACCCTTGGCGAGTACAAAGGTCTGGAAGTAGCAAAAGCTGACACAACCGTTACAGATGAAGAAGTAGAAGTTGAGCTGAAAAAAGAGCAGGAGAAAAATGCAAGAACCATCAATGTAGAGGATCGTCCGGCAGCAGACGGAGATACCGTTACACTTGACTTCGAAGGTTCTGTAGACGGCGTTCCGTTCGACGGCGGCGCTGGAAAAGATTATCCGCTGACCCTTGGCTCCCATTCCTTCATTCCGGGATTCGAAGAGCAGCTCGTTGGCGCAGCTCTGGAAGAGGAGAAGGAAGTAAACGTTACTTTCCCAGAGGATTATCAGGCAGAAGAGCTTGCTGGAAAAGCAGCAGTATTCAAATGCACCATCCACAAAATCGAAGCAAAAGAGCTTCCGGCACTTGATGACGACTTCGCAAAAGACGTTTCCGAGTTCGATACTCTGGATGAGTACAAAAAAGAAATCAAAGACAACCTGACCAAGAAAAAAGAAGAGCAGGCTAAGACAGAAAAAGAGAACGCTGTCGTAGATAAAGCAGTAGAGAACGCAACAATGGAGATTCCGGAAGCTATGATCGATACGCAGGTAGAGAACATGGTTGACGATTTCGCAAGAAGAATCCAGTCCCAGGGTCTGTCCATGGAGCAGTACATGCAGTTTACAGGCGCTACCGTTGATTCCTTAAAAGAGCAGATGAAACCGCAGGCTGTTAAGAGAATCGAGAGCAGACTGGTACTTGAGAAAGTTGCAGAAGCAGAGAACATCCAGATCAGCGATGAGAAGCTGGACGAAGAGCTGGCTAAAATGGCTGAAATGTACAAAATGGAGCTGGATAAATTCAAAGAGCTCGTTGGCGAATATGAGAAAGAGCAGATGAAGAAAGATCTCGCTGTTCAGGAAGCAGTAACTCTCATGGCCGACAGCGCAAAAGAGGCGTAAGACTCGGAAAGAGAGGCAATTGAATGAGTTTTGTACCTTATGTCATCGAGCAGACAAGCAGGGGAGAGAGAAGTTACGATATTTATTCAAGACTGCTGAACGACCGTATTATTTTTCTGGGAGAGGAAGTTACCGACGTATCGGCAAACCTGATCGTTGCACAGCTTCTGTTCCTGGAGTCTGAAGATCCGGGAAAAGATATCCACATGTATATCAACAGTCCGGGAGGTTCTGTAAGCGCAGGACTTGCTATCTACGATACGATGCAGTACATCAAATGTGATGTATCCACGATCTGTATCGGTATGGCTGCCAGCATGGAGCATTCCTTCTTGCCGGCGGTACCAAAGGAAAGAGAATGGCTCTGCCAAACTCTGAAATCATGATTCATCAGCCATCCGGCGGTGCACAGGGTCAGGCAACCGAGATCAAAATCGTTGCAGAACAGATTCTGAAAACCAAACGGAAATTAAATGAAATTCTGGCGGCAAATACAGGAAAACCGCTGGAACAGATTGAGATCGATACCGAGCGTGACAACTACATGTCCGCAGAGGAAGCAAAAGCATACGGTCTGATTGATAATGTAATTACGAACCGATAAGAGAGGAAAGGTGTCCAAAAGCGTAGTTCCGGCAATGAGGCTTTTGCGGCACCTTTTGCCTTATCCGGCGATAAGGTTTAGTTGTAATATGTTGAAAGGAAGAAAACGATGGCTATAAAAGGGAATGATACCAAGATCCGCTGCTCTTTCTGCGGAAAGACAGAAGACCAGGTACGCAAGCTGATCGCAGGCCCGGACGGGGCATACATCTGTGATGACTGCGTGGCAATCTGCTCGGAGATCATTCAGGAAGAGTTTGAGGATCTGTACGGCGAGCAGAATACCGACGAGATCAACCTGATCAAACCAAAGGAAATCAAAGCATTTCTGGATGACTACGTAATCGGACAGGATGAGGCGAAAAAAGTGCTCTCCGTTGCTGTTTACAACCATTACAAACGAGTGCTTTCCGGTGCATCCTCCGACATCGAACTGCAGAAGAGCAACATTCTGATGCTCGGACCGACCGGTTCCGGAAAAACGTATCTGCACAGACACTGGCCAAACTGATCAACGTTCCGTTTGCAATTGCAGACGCAACGGCGCTCACCGAGGCAGGTTATGTCGGCGAGGACGTAGAAAACATTCTGCTCCGCCTCATTCAGGCAGCAGACTATGATATCGAGCGCGCTGAGCACGGAATCATCTACATCGATGAGATCGATAAAATCACAAGAAAATCCGAAAACGCTTCGATCACACGAGATGTTTCCGGCGAGGGTGTACAGCAGGCACTGCTGAAAATCCTGGAGGGAACTGTAGCTTCCGTTCCGCCGCAGGGCGGAAGAAAGCATCCGCATCAGGAGTTTATTCAGATTGATACGACGAATATCCTCTTTATCTGCGGCGGTGCATTCGAAGGACTCGAGAAGATCATCGAGACGAGACAGGATACGAAATCCATCGGATTCAACAATCCGATCGGCCATGCAAAAGATGAGAATGTCGGAGATCTGCTCCGTCAGGTCATGCCGCAGGATCTGACCAAGTTCGGCCTGATTCCGGAGTTTGTCGGACGTGTGCCGATTGTCGTTACGTTAAATTCTCTGGATGAGACGGCCCTGATGAAGATTCTGGTTGAGCCGAAGAATTCTCTGGTCAAACAGTACAAGAAGCTGTTTGAGCTGGACGGCGTACAGCTTGACTTCAAAGAAGATGCACTCGAAGCGATTGCAAAGAAATCCCTGGAGCGGAAAACAGGCGCCAGAGGTCTCCGCGCAATCATGGAAGATACGATGATGGATCTGATGTATGAGATCCCGTCGGACAATACGACAAAAGAATGCGTCATCACCAAGGACGCTGTAGAAAAGAAGGCGGAGCCGGAGATTATTCACGGCGAACCGGCCCCTGTTCCACGGCGGAATATGGGAAGAAGATCCGGAAGACCGGAAACCGCCTGAAAAACGCAGGAGGAAACTTAAATGGAAGAAGTGACAAAAGTATTACCGGCGATTGCGCTGCGTGGAACGACGATTTTGCCGGATATGATTGTACATTTTGATATCAGCAGACCTAAATCGGTTCGTGCGGTCGAGGAGGCGATGCTGGGAGACCAGAAAATTTCCTGATTACACAGAAAGACCCGGATACGGAAGTACCGGGTCTGCTTGATGTGTATAAAATTGGAACAATTGCGGTCATCAAACAGGTTGTAAGAATGCCCAAGGATGTTCTTCGGATTCTCGTAGAAGCAGAAAGACGCGCAGAACTGCTGAACTTCGAGGAAGAGGAGAGCGAGTATCTCCGCGCCGAGGTGGCGCTGTTTACCGGCTCGGACGAAATGCAGTTTTCCCGATATCGAGCAGGAAGCAATGCTGCGCAACTTAAAAGAGCTGTTTGCCGTCTACTGCGAGCAGACGCAGAAAGTCAGCAAGGAACTGGCAGGCCAGATCCTCGGAACCGAAGAAGTTGGAAAGCTGGTGGATCAGATCTGCATGAATCTGCCCCTCGACTACGTAAACCGCCAGAAACTGCTGGAGGCTGTGGAGCTTTCCGAGCGGTATGATACGCTCTGCGTCATGATCGCCAACGAGATTCAGATTCAGGAGATCCGTTCGGAGATTCAGGGAAAAATCAAAGAGCGGATCGATAAGAACCAGCGTGATTATATTCTGCGCGAGCAGCTTAAAGTCATCCGCGAGGAACTCGGCGAGGACAATTCCCGGACCGAGATTGAAAATTATAAGAAGCAGCTCGAGAAGCTCAAAGCCTCCAAAGAGGTGAAAGAGCGGATTTCCGAGGAGATCCACCGTCTGGAAAATTCGGCCAGCAATCCGTCCGAGGCAGGCGTGATCCGCGGCTATATCGAGACACTGCTGGGGCTTCCGTGGGATAAGGCATCCCGTGACAATCAAGATCTGGCAAGAGCACGCGAGATTCTGGAGGAAGATCACTACGGTCTTTCGAAAGTAAAAGAGAGAATCCTCGAATTCCTGGCCGTACGCACCTGACGAAGAAAGGCGAGAGCGATTCTCTGCCTGGCAGGCCCTCCGGGAACCGGTAAGACCTCGATTGCGAGAAGCGTGGCGCGAGCCTGAATAAAAAATACGTCCGCATCTGTCTCGGCGGTGTGCGGGATGAGGCGGAGATCCGCGGCCACAGAAGAACCTACATCGGTGCGATGCCGGGACGCATTGCGGCGGGACTCCATCAGGCGAAGGTGAAAAATCCGCTGATGCTGCTCGATGAGATCGACAAAGTAAGTGCAGATTACAAGGGAGATACCTCTTCCGCACTTCTTGAGGTCCTCGATTCCGAGCAGAATAATAAATTTGCCGATCATTACGTAGAGCTTCCGATCGACCTTTCGGAGGTGCTCTTTATTGCAACCGCAAATGATATTCAGAACATTCCGCGTCCGCTGCTGGACCGTATGGAAGTGATTGAAATTCAAGCTATACGGAAAACGAGAAGTTCCATATCGCAAAAGAACATCTCGTTCCGAAGCAGAAGAAGGCGAACGGTCTGAAAGAAGCACAGCTTGTGATCGAGGATGAGGCGTTGATGGAAGTGATCAGCGGCTACACCAGAGAGGCCGGTGTCCGCTCCCTGGAGCGCCAGATCGGCAGAATCTGCAGAAAGAGCGCGAGAAAGATTCTCGAGGAACAGGTAAAAGAGGTTGTTGTGACGAAAGAAAATCTGGAAGAGTTCCTCGGAAAAGAGAGGTATGAGTTCCAGCCGGCCAACGAAAAACCGGAGATTGGTATTGTGCGCGGTCTTGCCTGGACGGCAGTCGGCGGCGATACGCTGCAGATCGAGGTCAATGTGATGCCGGGAAAAGGAGAGTTTCTGCTGACCGGCCAGCTCGGCGATGTGATGAAGGAGTCTGCGCAGGCGGGCATCAGCTTTATTCGTTCCGTGGCAGAGCAGTATGAGATTCCGAAAGAATTTTTCGAGAAACACGACATCCACATTCATATTCCGGAGGGAGCCGTTCCAAAAGATGGCCCGTCTGCCGGTATTACGATGGCGACGGCGATGGTTTCCGCGATCACAAAGGTTCCGGTAAAAGCAGACGTTGCGATGACCGGAGAGATTACGCTCCGCGGTCGTGTGCTTCCGATCGGCGGCTTAAAAGAGAAGCTGCTGGCGGCAAAGAAAGCCGGTATCCATATGGTTCTCGTTCCGGAGAAAAATGAGCCGGATGTAAGAGAACTGGATGCGGAGATCACAGACGGACTGCAGATCGAATTTGTCGGCAGCATGGAACAGGTATTAAAACTGGCACTTGTGGAAAAGAAGTAAGGCCAGAAGATGCAAAAAACAGGAGAAGAAAAGTATGGTAATTAAACAGGTAGAGCTGCAGCACGTCTGCGGAATCACCAGTAAACTGCCGGATACCGGTCAGGTGGAAGTGGCATTTGCGGGAAAATCCAATGTTGGAAAATCTTCTCTCATCAATGCCTGATGAATCGGAAATCACTGGCGCGTACCAGTGCGCAGCCGGGAAAAACACAGACGATCAACTACTACCACATCAATGAGGAAATGTATCTGGTGGATCTGCCGGGATACGGTTTTGCGAGAGCCTCCGAGGAGGTTAAAGCAAAATGGGGCAAGCTGATCGAGGATTATCTGCATCAGTCAAAAATGCTGCACGCAGTATTTCTTCTGATTGATATCCGTCATGCACCGTCCAATAACGATCGCATCATGTACGACTGGATTCTTCGAAACGGCTATCAGCCGATCATCATTGCGACGAAGCTGGACAAGATCAAGCGCAGCCAGCTTCAGAAGCAGATCAAGCTGATCCGCGAGACGCTGGAGGTTGAGAAAGATACGATTGTGATTCCGTTTTCAGCAGAGACAAAACAGGGACGCGAGGAGATCTGGAATCTGATTGATGAAATCCGCTCGGATGCAGAAGAAAGCGGGGAATAATGTCATGGGTATGATACGTGCTGCAGGCCTTGGGTATGAATACCTCCGTTACGAGGAGGAAGGACAGGAGCCGGAAGTAACAAAAGCGATCGAGGACGTCAGTCTGGAAATCCAGAAAGGTCAGTTTATCGCGGTGCTCGGGCATAACGGAAGCGGAAAATCAACGCTTGCGAAACATATCAACGCTCTGCTGGTGCCTACAGAAGGCACCATGTGGGTGGACGATATGAAGACGACAGATGAGGAGGATGTCTGGAAGATCCGCCAGAAAGCCGGTATGGTATTCCAGAACCCGGATAACCAGATCATCGGAAATGTGGTGGAAGAGGATGTCGGCTTTGGACCGGAAAATCTGGGTGTCCCGACCGATGAAATCTGGAAACGGGTGGAGGAGAGCCTTACGGCGACCGGGATGATTTCATACCGGGCCCACTCTCCGAATAAGCTCTCGGGAGGTCAGAAACAGAGGGTTGCAATTGCAGGAGTGATGGCTATGCAGCCGGAATGTATTGTTCTTGATGAACCAACCGCGATGCTGGATCCGAACGGACGAAAAGAGGTTCTTCGCGCTGTGCGTAAGCTGAATGAAGAAAAGGGCGTTACGGTTATTCTGATTACGCATTACATGGAAGAGGTTGTTTTTGCGGACCGTGTGTTCGTTATGGACAGCGGCAGACTGGTAATGCAGGGGACACCACGGGAGATTTTCTCCGAGGTGGAGAAATTAAAAGAACTCCGTCTTGATGTACCCCAAGTGACACTGTTGGCTTATGAATTGAGAAAAAATGGTGTAGATCTCCCGGAGGGAATTTTGACCATTGAAGAACTGGTGAATGCATTATGTCATTGAAACTTGAAGATGTAACGTACACATACAGCCCGGGAACGGCATATGAAATGCACGCCCTGGAGCATATCAATCTTGAAATTCCGAACGGTCAGTTTGTGGGGATTATCGGTCATACAGGAAGCGGAAAATCGACGCTTGTGCAGCATTTAAACGGTCTGATCCGACCGACTGCCGGACGGGTGCTGTATAACGGAGAGGATATCTGGAAAGAAGGATATCCGCTAAGAGAGCTTCGAAGCCATGTGGGACTGGTTTTCCAGTACCCGGAGCATCAGCTCTTTGAGACGGATGTGATCACAGATGTCTGCTTCGGTCCGAAAAACCAGGGACTTTCACCGGAGGAATGCAGAAAACGGGCGGAAGAGGCGTTAGATCATGTCGGATTTCCAAAGGAAATGTATGAAAAATCGCCGTTTGAACTCTCCGGAGGTCAGAAACGTCGTGTTGCGATTGCCGGTGTGCTTGCAATGAACCCGGATTTTCTGGTGCTTGACGAGCCGACGGCGGGTCTTGATCCGAAGGGACGCGATGAAATCCTCGATCAGCTTGCGCTGCTGCATAAGACGCGCGGCATTTCGGTTGTGCTCGTATCGCACAGCATGGAGGATATTGCAAAATATGTAGAGCGGATTATTGTCATGAACCACGGTCATGTGGCGTTTGACGATACACCGAAGAAAGTCTTCGCTCACTATAAAGAGCTGGAGAAAATCGGTCTTGCGGCGCCGCAGATGACGTATATTATGCATGCGCTAAAGGAACACGGCATGGACGTGGACGTAACGGCGACAACGGTTGAAGAGGCGCGCGATACGATTCTTGCGGCACTGGAAAGTCAGAAGAAAAACGGGAAAAAAGGAGCAGAAGTATGTTAAGAGATATTACTCTGGGACAGTATTACCCGGCAGATTCTATTCTGCACCGGCTTGACCCGCGTGTAAAATTTGTGGGAACGCTCGTTTATGTCATTTCCCTTTTTCTGTTCCACAACTGGGGCTATCTGCTTGGAACCGTATTCCTTGCGGTGATGATTAAACTGTCGAAGGTACCGTTCAAATTTATCACGAAGGGTCTGAAATCAATTTTTGTGCTGCTTGCGATTACGATGGTATTTAACATCCTATTTACGCCGGGTGAGGTGCTCGTCCGTATCTGGAAAATTACGATCACCCGTGAGGGTGTGGCTATGGCATGCCGTATGTCGGTGCGTCTGATTTTCCTGATGATCGGCTCTTCGCTGATGACGCTGACGACAACACCGAACCAGCTGACGGATGCACTCGAAAGCCTGCTCGGACCATTGAAAAAAATCCATGTGCCGGTGCATGAGATTTCCATGATGATGTCAATCGCACTCCGTTTTATCCCGATTCTTCTGGAAGAGACAGACAAGATTATGAAAGCGCAGATGGCGCGCGGCGCGGATTTTGAGAGCGGAAATATTATCCAGAGAGTAAAGAACATGGTGCCGCTTCTGGTGCCGCTGTTTATTTCAGCCTTCCGCCGTGCAAATGATCTGGCGCTGGCGATGGAAGCACGCTGCTACCATGGAGGAGAGGGAAGAACACAGATGAAACCGCTTCGGTATCAGACGCGCGATTATGCAGCGTATGGCGTTCTTATGGCATACCTTGTGTGCAGTATCGGCCTTCGCGTGTGCGGACTCTGACTTTGACGAAAACGGAGGAGAAGAATGCGCAGAATTAAGCTGATTGTAGCGTATGACGGCACAAATTACTGTGGATGGCAGGTGCAGCCAAACGGCATTACAGTACAGGAAGTATTAAATCAGGCTCTTTCCGATCTCTTTGCGAAAAAAATTGCCTGCATCGGCGCAAGCCGGACCGATGCCGGGGTACATGCTCTCGGCAATGTTGCGGTATTTGATACGGATGCGAGAATGCCGGCGGACCGTATCGCATTTGCACTCAACACACGGCTTCCGGCAGATATCCGTATTCAGGGATCATCCGAAGTGCCGCCGGACTTTCACCCGCGTTTTACCGCAACAGTTAAAACGTATGAATATCGGATTTTGAACCGCACTTTTGCAGATCCGACGCGGAGACTGAATTCCTATTTCTGGTACGGCCCGCTGGATGTGGATGCGATGCGGCAGGCAGCATCGTATCTGGTTGGCATGCATGATTTCAAAAGCTTTGCAACAGCAAAACCGGAGGTGACCGACACGGTCCGTACCATCTATGAAACGAGTTTGGAAAAAGAAGACGATCTGATCCGCTTCCGGATCACCGGAAACGGTTTTCTCTACAATATGGTGCGGATTATCACCGGAACACTGCTTGAGGTTGGAAAGGGTGATTATCCGCCGGAGAAAGTAAAAGAAATCCTTGCGGCGAAGGATCGAAAAATGGCGGGAGCAACGGCCAGGCCGGAGGGTCTGACCCTGGTGCAGATCCGGTATCCCGAATGGGATTTCGAGTAAAGACATAAGTGGTCTGTATTTCCCGAAAAACAGACTCGCAGTTTACGAAAAAATGCAAAATATGGGTAAAAAACAGTTGACATTCCAAAATCCGTATAATATAATTACTAAATGTGTGACGTAGTTTGAAAACGCCGATGCCATAAGCCCCGGTAAGGCGGTTTCCTATATACATGAAACAGTAAATTGAATTTTTCACAGGAGGTTATATCCATGAACACCTTTATGGCAAATCCAGATAAGATTGAAAGAAAATGGTATGTTGTTGATGCAGAAGGATGTACATTAGGACGTCTGGCATCTGAAGTAGCAAAAGTATTACGTGGAAAAAACAAACCGGAGTACACTCCGCACGTAGATACTGGTGATTACGTAATCGTAATCAACGCTGATAAAGTAGCAGTAACCGGTAAAAAACTGGATCAGAAGATCTATTACAGCCACTCCGATTATGTTGGTGGAATGAAAGAAGCTACTCTTCGTGAGATGATGGCTAAGAAACCGGAGAAGGTTGTTGAACTTGCAGTGAAAGGCATGCTTCCAAAAGGACCTCTTGGAAGACAGATGTTCACAAAACTTCACGTATACGCTGGTGCAGAGCACGCTCATGCAGCTCAGAAACCAGAAGTATTAACATTTTAATAGGGAGGTAAAGAACATTGGCTAGCGCAAAATATTACGGAACCGGAAGAAGAAAAAAATCTATCGCAAGAGTATATCTTGTACCGGGAACTGGTAAAGTTACCATCAATAAAAGAGACATCGATGAGTATTTTGGTCTGGAGACCCTGAAAGTTATCGTTCGTCAGCCTCTGGCAGCTACAGAGACCGCTGATAAATTTGACGTGATCGTAAACGTTCACGGCGGCGGATACACAGGACAGGCAGGAGCAATCCGTCACGGTGTTGCACGTGCCCTTCTGACTGTAGATAACGACTACAGACCAGTTCTGAAAAAAGCAGGATTCCTGACTCGTGATCCTAGAATGAAAGAGCGTAAGAAGTACGGTCTGAAGGCTGCTCGTCGTGCACCTCAGTTCAGCAAGAGATAATCTGCTGTTCAGACCGTATCAAAATGGTTCAAAAACCCCGGAAAATCAAGGTTTTCCGGGGTTTTACTATATCTAAACGGGCTGATATAGTTTGACCAAATTTGGAAAAACGAGAACCGTTTTCACCCAATTTTTAGTGGTCCGCAAGTGGTTAACCGGCCAAAAAGAGGGCAAAAAGAGGGTCAAGTGGTGCCCAAAGTGGTTAACCGAGAGCCGATTTTTGGGGGTGTTTTGGGGTCGCTTTTCAGCCTTTGTTCCCTCGTTTTGGTCTGTGGCAGTTTGACATAGTTTGACCTAATTTGAATAATTGAATATGAATTTGATACAGCACTCAGTATAAAATGACTGGGTGCTTTTTTCATTTCAGGAACTCGTATTCCGGCGATAGAAAGAGCCGTCACTTCACTTTTTATTTTGGAGTGGCGGCTTTTTCTATTTCCAGAAGCAACAGAAACAATTAGAAATGAGGTGAAGTCAATGAACACGCAAATCATTGCCATTGCCAACCAGAAGGGCGGCGTTGGCAAAACCACCACCTGTGCCAATCTTGGAATCGGTTTGGCGCAGGCCGGAAAGAAAGTCCTGCTGATTGACGGAGACCCGCAAGGAAGCCTGACGATCAGCCTGGGCAATCCCCAACCGGACAAGCTGCCCTTTACGCTGTCGGACGCTATGGGTCGTATCCTGATGGATGAGCCGCTTCGTCCCGGCGAGGGTATCCTGCACCACCCAGAGGGCGTAGACCTGATGCCTGCGGACATCCAGTTATCCGGTATGGAGGTATCTCTGGTAAATGCCATGAGCCGTGAGACTATCTTGCGGCAATATCTGGATACGCTGAAGGGACAATACTCCCATATCCTCATCGACTGCCAGCCCTCCCTAGGGATGCTCACAGTCAATGCGCTGGCCGCTGCAAACAGGATCATAATTCCCGTTCAGGCGGAGTATCTGCCCGCCAAAGGGCTGGAACAGCTGCTCTCCACGGTAAACAAGGTAAAGCGGCAGATCAACCCCAAGCTCCAGATAGACGGTATCCTGCTGACGATGGTGGACAGCCGAACCAACTTTGCCAAAGAGATCTCCGCGCTCCTGCGGGAGACCTATGGCAGCAAGATCAAAGTATTCGGCACAGAGATCCCCCATTCTGTCCGGGCAAAGGAAATCAGCGCCGAGGGAAAAAGCATTTTTGCCCATGATCCCAGTGGCAAGGTGGCAGAGGGCTACAAAAATCTGACGAAGGAGGTGTTGAAACTTGAAAAGCAGCGCGAAAAAAATAGAGCTGGCCTCGGTAGATGATCTGTTTTCCACCGAAGAAGGCCGCCAGGATGCAAAGCTGGAAAAGATTCAGGAAATTCCGCTGTCTGAACTGCATCCCTTTAGGAACCATCCATTCAAAGTCAAGGATGACGAAGCCATGATGGAGACCGCTGACAGTATCAAGCAGTATGGCGTTCTGGTTCCGGCCATTGCCCGACCGGACCCGGAGGGCGGTTATGAGCTGGTAGCCGGACACAGGCGGCACAGAGCCAGTGAACTGGCAGAAAAGGAGACCATGCCGGTCATTGTTCGGGATTTGGACGATGATGCCGCTACAATCATTATGGTTGACAGCAACTTGCAGCGAGAAAGCCTGCTCCCAAGCGAAAGGGCCTTTGCCTACAAAATGAAGCTGGAGGCCATGAAAAGACAGGCTGGCAGACCGAGTAAAGAAAATTGTTCCCAAGTTGGGAACGATTTTGGGAAGAAGTCCAGCGAGGTTTTGGCAGAGCAAGTAGGTCAGAGTAAAAACCAGATTTTTCGCTATATCCGTCTGACAGAGCTGATTCCTGAATTGATGGATATGGTGGATGAAAAGAAGATTGCCCTGAACCCTGCCTATGAACTGTCCTTTCTCAAAAAGGACGAACAGGTAGACCTGCTGGATGCCATGGACAGTGAGCAGGCTACCCCTTCCCTTTCCCAAGCCCAGCGGCTCAAGAAATACAGTCAGGAGGGGCATCTGACCCTCGATATGATGCGTGTCATCATGGGTGAGGAAAAGAAAAGTGATCTGGACCGAGTAACATTTACCTCTGACACTTTGCGGAAGTATTTCCCCAAAAGCTATACGCCCCAGCGGATGCAGGAAACCATCATCAAGCTGCTGGAGGCATGGCAGAAAAAGCGTCAGAGAGACCAGGAACGATGAAAGGAGCCGCCTATGAGGGATATTTCAGCCCGTGAGCTGAAAGGACACAACATTCTCGCCGTAGAGAGGTTTTGGGATAACACCCGCTGGATGATCGAGTTTTCCGTCCTGCGTCCCAGCACTGCTTACGGAAGCCCCGGAGATGAAATGCGGTTGTTTTTGACTGAGGACGGGTATCAGGCCGCCCTGCAAAGCCAGCAGCGCCGGGAGATCAAGATCAAGCGTTACGCTCGTGTGATTGAGGGACATATCCTCGATTTCAAACCGGGAAAACGCCGCCGCTCATAAACCCATACAACGAAAGGAAAGGAATGACTATGTGTACGGTAAAGGAAATTCAAGAAGCAATCCGGGAAGATTGCAAATCTCAGCATGACATGGATACAACGGATATTGACCGCGTGATGCAAACACTTCCTTTCGCCCAGGAGGAGCCATTTACAGAGGCGCGTCTTCAAAAAGCCGCTGTTTTGGTTCTATGCAAGAAAAATTGAAAAGTGTTGAACAACCGCAATTTCTTTG
>ENA-OQCE01000920-OQCE01000920.1-human-gut-metagenome-genome-assembly--contig:-NODE-920-length-13538-cov-1.307658_pt1 | contig 13538 bp, 31 predicted proteins | sample MGYA00242495_ERZ504572 | MGnify/ENA primary metagenome ERZ504572 (study PRJEB26092, sample SAMD00036228) | human gut metagenome | host: Homo sapiens | study: EMG produced TPA metagenomics assembly of...
CTTTAAAGTCGCGACGGAAGCCCATGAAAAGATTTGGCAGCTGCGTCTGATGAAGAATATGAAAGCCTGCTCAAAAGCAGCGTAGCCGACATGAAGAACGTCGGCGGCCCGGAAGCAGGGGCGATTACGGCCGGTCTCTTCTTAAAGCAGTTTGTAAACGAGGGAACGCCGTGGATCCACCTCGACATCGCTGGTCCTGCTTTTCGGGAAAAGGCCGATGAAACGGGATTTATCGGCGCCACCGGCGTCGGCATTAAATCGATTCTGCACTTACTGCAGGGAGGTGTACAGTGATAGTCGATCTGCATATGCATACGACCTGCTCTGACGGTGTCTATACGCCGGAACAGTTAACCCAGATGGCCGTCGATGCCGGACTCGACGTCATCGCTATTTCGGACCACGATACGGTAGCTGCCTATGACGGAAGTCATAAGTTTGCTGCTGGTGTCCGCATCATTCCGGCCATTGAAATAAGCTCTGAATGCGACGGCGAAGATGTCCATATCTTAGGCTATGGCATCGATACGACGGACGAAGCCATGCTTTCCTACTGCCGTGATTAAGTACAGCGGCGCTTCGACCGGGCCATGCAAATCGTCGACCGCTCCTGGAAAACGGCTATGAAATCGACCGCAAGGTCGTCGAAGACATGGTCCATAAAGGCGGCACCGTCGGCCGTCCCCATATTGCCCGCATGCTCGTCGAAAAGGGGTATTTCCCCGATGTAAAGACGGTCTTCGATAAAGTCCTCTATCACGGCGGTCCGCTCTACGTGCTATACGCGCCGGACCATCGATGAATGTGTGGCCCTCATCCGAAAAGTAGGCGGCATCGCCGTCTTAGCCATCCGGGACTGTTGAAACGGACACTGGATGAAGTCCTGACCCATGATTTCGACGGCGTGGAAGTCTATCATCCGAAGAACCGCGGCCGTTTCGAAGAATTTTTGAAACTGGCCCAAGACCGCCATTGGTACATCAGCGGCGGCTCCGATTTTCATGGAACCATCGGCCGTTTCCCGGAAAAACTTGGTATCTTTACCGTTGATTCCGAAAAGGTACAGGCTTTGTTGTCTCACGCAACCTAATAAGGCAGGTGATACAGATGGAAGTTGTCGGTTTTATTGGCGCCAGCGGAACGGGGAAGAGCCATCACGCCCTGGTCGTCGCTTACGATCATGAGATTCAGACGATCATCGATGACGGACTCCTCATCGATCACAACCGTATCGTCGCCGGCCGGTCGGCCAAGGATGAAACGAACCGCCTGAAGGCCGTGCGCCGCGCCGTATTCAATAACCCGGACGATGCCGCTGCCATGAAGGCGGCCTTAGCCAAGGCGGCTCCTGAAAAACTGCTCATCCTGGGGACTTCGCGGCACATGATCCACCGTATCTGCGAGTCCCTCAATCTTCCCGAGCCGTCACGGTTCATCCGCATCGAAGACGTCTCAAGCTCATCAGAGATCGAAAAGGCTCAAAATATCCGCATTAAAGAAGGCAAGCACATCATCCCCGTGCCGACGATGGAGTTGAAACCCCATTTTCGCGGCTATCTTCTCGATTCGATCCGGTCTTTCTTTTACGATAACAACGGCAAGAAATTGTCGCCCTTTGAGCGTTCCGTCGTTCGTCCCGTCTTCAGTTATTATGGGAAGCTGACTTTTTCCAACGACGTCCTCGAAAGCCTGGTCCGCCATGCTCTGAGCCAGAGTGAAGGCGTGACCAAGATCAACCGACTGAAGGTGGCCATCAATTATAATTCGACGCGCAATGGCCTGGCAATCATCCTGTCGCTGACCATTGCCTACGGTCAGAATATTAAGAAACTCATGAGCCGTATCCGCCGCGATATTCAGCACGAAGTGGAATATACGACGGGCATGGCTGTCGAAATCCTCAAGATTACCGTGCGCGACATTTCGCCGCAGCCTTCGGAATTGCAAGAGGAATCATAAATTGTACGACCTGAAAGGGGCTGCCATTGGCGGCTCCTTTTTCTTGACAGTCTGAATCGGCGGACGGTATAATAAGGTGAAGCATGTGACTGACGGAAGTGGAGTTACCACGGGGAGCATGATTCATAACAGCCGACCGTCTGGGCGAAACGTTCCAGAAGTGTCGGTATTTTTTATTTTGGGTCATAATTCAGGAGGAATCACAATGAACGAACTGAAATTAAAATACGGCTGCAACCCTAACCAGTCGTCGTCCCGGGTCTATATGAAGGATGGCAGTGCCCTTCCTTTTACGGTCCTCTGCGGCCGTCCCGGCTATATTAATTTGCTCGACGCCTTAAACAGCTATCAGTGGTCAAGGAACTGAAAGAAGCGACGGGCCTTCCGGCAGCGGCTTCCTTCAAGCACGTCAGCCCGGCCGGTGCCGCTGTGGCCTCGGATATGAGTGATACCCTGAAGAAAATATATTGGGTCGACGATCTGCCACTGTCGCCGTTGGCTACGGCCTATGCCTGCGCCCGCGGTGCCGACCGCATGAGTTCTTATGGCGATTTCGTAGCCCTCTCCGACGTTTGCGACGTCGAAACGGCAACCCTCTTGAAACGAGAAGTATCGGACGGCGTCATTGCTCCGGGATACAGCGATGAAGCCCTGGCTATTTTAAAGACCAAGAAGAAGGGCAATTACTGCGTCCTTCAAATCGATGCCGATTACAAACCTCAGCCTGTCGAATCGAAGGAAGTCTACGGCGTCACCTTTGAACAGGAACGGAATGAAGCCAAGATCACGGCCGATTTGCTGACGAAAATCCCGACGAAGAACAAGGATATTCCGGCGCAGCTCAGCGCGACTTGATCATCGCCCTCATCACCTTGAAATACACCCAGTCCAATTCCGTCTGCTACGTAAAAGACGGCATGACCATCGGTGTCGGTGCCGGTCAACAGTCCCGCGTCCACTGCACGCGCCTGGCTGGCAATAAGGCCGATGTATGGTGGCTCCGTCAGAACCCGAAAGTCCTGAGCCTGCCTTCCGCGACGACGTCCGTCGTCCGAACCGGGACAACGCCATCGACGTCTACATTTCCGATGATTATGAAGACGTATTGGCCGACGGCATCTGGCAGGATCTCTTTACGGAAAAACCGCAGCCCTTACGCGGGAAGAAAAGAAGGCTGGATTGCTCAGCTTCACGGCGTAGCCTTGGCAGCGACGCCTTCTTCCCCTTTGGCGACAACATCGAACGGCTCATCGCAGCGGCGTCGACTATATCGCCCAGGCCGGCGGCTCGATCCGCGACGACAATGTCATCGAAACGTGCGATAAATATGGAATTGCCATGGCCATGACCGGCCTGCGCCTGTTCCATCATTAAAAAACTAATTACGCTTGCGGCAGAAGTAAGATAGGGGGTGTTCGCAGGCTCGGAGGGCCCGTGGTGACGGTGAGGAATCGGCACCATGGGCCCTCGTTGTATGTAAAATTCTTGCTCGATGATGAGAAAGGGGCATCGGCTTTTCTTCAGATAATTTTGCCAAGGTCCCTCTGTTGGCGATATAATGGACATATATTATATAGATACATAAGGAGGCATTCTATGGAACAATATAGATCGGTCTGTCCCTATGACTGTCCCGACGCCTGCGGTCTCGTGGTCAGTGTAGAAAACGGGCGCGTCATCTCCGTAAAGGGCGACGAAACCCATCCTTTCACGCAGGGGACCATGTGTCCCAAGATGGCGCACTATGAACGGACGGTCCATTCGCCGCGGCGGCTTATGACGCCGCTAAAGCGGACGGGTCCTAAGGGGAGGGGGGAATTTGAGCCCATTTCCTGGGATCAGGCTTTAAGGGAAATCGCAGCTTCGTGGAAAAAAATCATGGCCGAGAAGGGACCGGAAGCTATTTTACCTTATTCCTATGCTGGCACCATGGGCATCGTCCAGCACGACGCTCTGCACGGGTTATTTTACTACTTAGGGGCATCGGAACTCGATCGGACCATTTGCGCCCCGGCCAAAGGGCAGGGCTACAAAGACGTCATGGGAGGCACCTTGCCGACGGCGCCTCAGGAAGCGCAGCACAGCGACTGTATCTTCTTGTGGAGCATTCACATGATGGCCACCAACATCCACTTCAAACACGACGTCGATGCGGCTAGAGCTAACGGCGCTGCCATTTGGTGCATCGATACTTATCGAACCAAGACGGCGGACCTGGCCGATCACTTCGTAGCCATCCGTCCCGGCACCGACGGGGCTTTGGCCTTGGGGATGATGTACGTCCTGGTCCGTGACGGCTTGACCGATGAAGCTTTCCTTTCTGCCAACGTTCTTGGTTGGGAAGAAATGAAAGAAAAAGTCATTCCTGCTGTACGCCGGAAGAAACGGAAAAGATTACCGGCGTCCCGCGTGCTGTCGTCGAAGAATTGGCCCATGCCTACGGTAAGGCCAGAGCGCCTTTCATCCGCCTGGGAAGCGGCCAGTCCCGCTACCGCAACGGAGCCATGACGTCGCGGCTCATCACTTGCCTGCCGGCCTGGTCGGTGCCTGGGGAAAACGCGGCGGTGGAATTCTTACTTCGGCCGCAGCTTCTAAGGCTTATGACAAAGATATCGTTACTCGGCCGGACTGGAAACAGAAGGGGACCCGCCTGGTCAATATGTGCTGCATTGGACAAGCCCTGACGGAAGACGACCGTATCAAGAGTCTCTTCGTCTATTCGTCAAATCCGGCCTGCACGGCACCGGACCAGAACGCCGTCCTCAAAGGGCTTTCGAGGGAAGACCTATTCACTGTCGTCCACGAACGCTTCATGACCGATACGGCCCGCTACGCCGACATCGTCCTGCCGGCGACGACGTCCCTTGAACACGATGACGCTTATTATTCGTATGGCAACTATACGATTCAGTGCGGCTATGCCCTCATCGATCCCATCGGCGAAAGCCGGTCCAACTGGCGTGTGGCCTGCGACCTGGCCAAGGCTCTCGGCATTACCGATCCCTTTTACGATCAGTCGGAACGGGATCTCGTCGATAAGCTCGTCGATTCAACGGTCAAATGGCCGCTGCCCGTCGATCAGGACTGTCTGCGGTCGGGACGCCCCACGGCCCTTCCCCTGCCGGAGGACTATCAGACTTCCTTTGCGACGCCGTCAGGAAGATTGAAATCCGAAACGATGCGCTTACGCCGGCCCTTCCCGACTATATGCCCCTTGATCCCGATGAGGGGAAACTGGCTTCGTCAACGGTGCCGATATGCGCATCTCCGACTCGTCCTTTAATGAACGGGATGAACTGACGGCCAGCCATACCATGGACCTCTTCGTTCATCCCGATGATGCCGACTTTTACGGTCTTTCTGACGGCGACAGCGTGACCCTTGCCAATAAAAGGGGACAGGCCGACTTTACCGTACGCGTTACTGACCGCACCGTACCGGGCCAGGTCGTCAGCGAAGGCGTGTGGTGGCGTGAACGGGTCAAAGGCGGCGGGGCCTCGGTCAATGTCCTGACCAGCCAGCGTTTGACCGATGAAGGGCGGGGCAGTACCTTTTATGACGTCCGCGTCAATCTGACAAGTAAAAATACTTGACAGAGTACACCGATTCCGGTATACTATCAAAGTACGCTGTTTGAAAGGCGGTGAAGCCATGCTTGAAGACGTAGTACGCATGGGACGGCTCCTCGATTTGTATGGGCCGTTATTGACGGAAAAGCAACAGACCTGTATGGCATTGTATTTCGATATGGACCTGTCCTTGAGTGAAGTCGGAGAAGAACTGCGGATTTCCCGCCAAGCGCTTACGACATGCTCAAGCGTGCTTCCCAGCTGCTGGAAAGCTATGAACAGCGGCTTCGTTTGCTGGCCCGTTTCGATTCAATCCAGAACACAATTGATGAAGTCCAGGATTTGCTCGACCATCAGGGATACAGTGATATTGAAAGAGCAAAACAACTTTTACAGGAACTTTATTTATAAAAGGAGGCCTCCTCATGCCATTTGAAAGTCTGTCCGAACGATTCCAGGCGGCCTTTAAAAAGCTTCGCGGCAAAGGGAAGCTTTCTGAAGAGGATGTCAGTGAAGCGCTGAAAGAGATGCGCCGCGCTCTACTCGAAGCGGACGTCAACTTTGCCGTCACCAAAGACTTTATCAAGAAAGTCAAAGAAAAAGCCGTCGGTGAAGAAGTCTTCGGCAGCTTGAATGCGTCGCAGACGGTCATCAAAATCGTCCGCGATGAATTGACGGAACTCCTCGGCGGGACCCAGAGCCGCATTACCATTGCACCGAAACCGCCGACCATCATCATGCTGGTCGGTCTCCAAGGGCTGGTAAGACGACGACGGCAGCCAAGCTCGCCAAAAAGTTGAAGTCTCAAGGCAAGAGCCCGCTCATGGTAGCAGCCGACGTCTATCGCCCGGCAGCTATCACTCAGTTGCAGGTCCTCGGCCAAGAACTGGATATGCCCGTTTACACCGAAGACGGCAGTAAAGATCCAGTAGCCATCGCCCAGCACGCCATTCCCTATGCGACCAGCCATTTGCGCGACGTCGTCATCATCGATACGGCCGGGCGGCTTCATATTAACGAAACCTTGATGGATGAATTGATTCATATTAAAGAAAACGTTCATCCTCATGAAATCCTTTTGGTCGTCGACGCCATGACCGGTCAGGATGCCGTTACGGCAGCCTCGGCCTTCGATAAAGCCCTCGGAATCGACGGCATGATCATGACCAAGCTCGACGGCGATGCTCGCGGCGGGGCCGCCTTGTCTATCAAGCCGTCACGGGCAAACCCATCAAATTCATCGGTGTCAGTGAAAAGCTCGACGGCATCGAAGAATTTCATCCCAATCGCTACGCGTCGCGTATCCTCGATTTAGGCGACGTCGAAACGATCATCGAAAAAGCCCAGGCTGCTTTTGACGAAGAGTCTATGGAAAACATGAAGAAGACCATGAAAAGCGGGTCTTTCACCTTCGATGATTTCCTCTCCCAGCTTCAGATGATTAAGAAGATGGGCAACATGAGTAGTATCTTGGGCCTCATTCCCGGCATCGGGAAGTATAAGAAAGAACTCGACAAGGTCGACATGGACGGCAAAGAATTCAAGCGAATCGAAGCATCATCACATCCATGACGGCTCAGGAACGGTCGAATGCCAACCCGAAAATGCTGATTAAGGACAGCCGCAAGCGCCGCATCGCCAAGGGCAGCGGTACTCGTGTCCAAGACGTCAATCGCCTCATCAAGCAGTTCACCGAAATGCAGAAGATGATGAAACAGGCGAAGAAAGCACAAAAGAGTAAACGACGGGGTTTTATGCCGCGTCTGCCTTTTTAAATCGATTTCCCGACCTATCGTGGAAATAAGATATTCTGACAAGGAGGTGATTTTCAATGATTAAAATTCGTTTGGCCCGTTTAGGTGCTAAAAAAGAATCCGATCTACCGCGTCGTCGTCGCTGATTCCCGCAATGCTCGTAACAACGGCCGTCCGGTTGCTACCCTCGGCATGTACGATCCGTCCAAAGACATGGATACTCGTCTGACCGTCGATGCAGAAGCTGCTGTAGCTTGGCTCGGTAAAGGCGCACAGCCGACAGATACGATCCGTTCTATCTTCAAGAAAGCTGGCATCATGGCCCAGTTTGAAGCATCCAAAAAGTAAGTGAGGCTGGATACTATGGAAGAATTGATTGCGTGTATCGCCCGGTCTCTGGTAAAGAATCCGATGCGGTTACAGTTACCAAGATTCAAAAAAAAAGGCCTCGAAGTCTATCAGCTTCATGTCGCACCCGAAGATATGGGCAAAGTCATTGGCAAGCAAGGTAAAATTGCGAAAGCATTGCGCCTTGTTGTCAAGGCTGCGGCAGTGAAGGCGAATAAGAAGTATCAGTGGATATCGTATAGGAGGTACCATGGATCAGATTACATTGCGCATTCCCGTTGTCGTTAAGGCCAAAGTTACGCAGACCCTTAAAGACGTATCCTCAAGAATGCCGATCAGGCCCTGAGTGATATCGATCGGGAAATGCAGAACCTGGAATTCCAGGCTAAACGCATGATGACCGAACAGGCCAAAATCGATGCCCAGGGACTTATTTCCCTGCGCGCGCAAGTAGAAGAACAGAAACAGCGTCTCGCCTCGGCTCGGGCAAAAGCTCAGCACGACCGCGAAGAAGCAGAACACCTTACAATCGATTCCGAAATCAGACAAGGTACACTCGAACAGACTGTCGTTGTCAATGTCGGCGATGATTTGGAAAAATTGATGGGAACTGAAATCTTGCTTGAAGACGGCAAGATCATTTCTATCCGCCAATAGAATACGATGGCTGACTTAGATTTTTTTACAATCGGTCAAATCGTTGCCCCGCACGGCGTGCGGGTGATGTTCGTATTTATCCCGATACGGACTTTCCGAACCGATTCCTCAAGATGAAATACGGTTATATTGACGGCAAAAAATATGAAGTCCAATCCGCTCGTCTTCATAAGCGGGTCGTCCTCATGAAATTTGTCGCGTCGATGATCGTAATGCCGCTGAAAAGCTCTTGAAAAAAGACCTTCAGGTACCGCGGGAAGACTTGGTACCCCTTAAAAAAGGGCAGCATTACATTTACGATCTCATCGGCTCTGTCGTATACGATCTTGAAGAACATGAACTGGGAAAACTTACAGACGTCCTGCGCACGGGCAGCAACGATGTCTACGTCGTCACTGCTGATGACGGAACGGAAACCCTTTTTGCGGCCATTCCCGACGTCGTCAAATCCGTCGATGCCGAAGCGAAGCGAATCGTCGTCGATCCGCCGGAGTGGGTGGACGAATGAGAATCGACATTATTCTCACTCTTTCCGGAGCTGATCGAAGCCTTTTTTCAGCACAGCATCATCGGCAGAGCCGGGCAGCCGGTCTGTTGGATCTGGATGTGACCAATCCTCGTAACTTCACGTATGACCGTCATCACATGGTCGACGATACCATCTACGGTGGCGGCTGCGGCATGCTCATGAAGGCGGCTCCGCTCTATGCAGCCGTCGAAGCCGTGCGGCGGCAGGTTCCGCGGCGGCGCATCATTTTCATGGGTCCTGCCGGAAAGCCCTTTGATCAGGCGAAAGCACGCGAGCTGGCGACATACGACCAGCTTATTTTGCTATGTGGCCATTATGAAGCGTCGACTACCGCGTCGAAGAGGACCTGGCCGATGAAACCATTTCCGTCGGCGACTACATCCTGACCGGCGGAGAACTGCGGCCATGACCGTCACTGACGCCGTAGCCCGCATGATACCGGGCGTCCTCGGCGCCGCATCGGGAGCTGCTGACGATTCTTTTTACTCGTCGCTCCTCGAATGCCCGCAGTATACGAAGCCGGCCGTCTTTCGCGGCATGGCTGTGCCGGAAGTCCTGCGAAACGGCGATCACGCCAAGATTGAAAAATGGCGCCGCCAGTCGTCCCTTTCAAGGACCTTGGACCTTCGGCCGGACCTTCTCGAACACTGCGAGTTGTCACCGAAAGATGTGGAAATACTGAACAAACTAAAGGGAGACAAGCGATGAAAAAATCTCCTTTATATGTAGGATTGGTTCATTATCCCATATACGATAAGAACTTTAACGTCATTACGACGGCCATTACCAACTACGACCTGCATGATATTTCGCGGTCGGCCAAGACCTATGGCATAAAAAAATATTTCATCATCCACCATGTACCAGGACAATTGGACATGGTCCGCAAAATCATGGGCTTTTGGGAAAGTGATACGGGCCGGAACTATAACGGCTATCGCACCCAGGCCTTTGATATCGTCGATATCCGCCCTTCCATCGAAGCGGCTGTCGATGCCGTGACGGAAGTTGAAGGCAAAAAGCTTATATCGTCACGACCGATGCGCGGACCTATTCCAATACCATTTCCTATAAGGCCTTGCGCCAAAAGCGGGAAGAAGAGGACACGCCGATTCTCCTGCTCTTCGGTACGGGTTATGGGATGACGAAAGAAACGATGGAAAAATTTGATTTCATCCTGGAGCCAATTTACGGAGCTGGGGAATATAACCACTTATCCGTCCGCTCGGCAGCAGCGATCATCTTAGACCGCCTGGCCGGCGAGGCTTGGTGGACATAAAGGGAGGCATTTGAATGTCTGGACATTCTAAATGGGCAAATATTAAACGTAAAAAAAGGGAAAAACGACGCCATCCGCGGCAAAATTACGACCAAAATCGGCCGTGAAATCACCATTGCCGTCCGCATGGGCGGTCCTGACCCGGTCGGCAACATGCGTCTGAAGCTGGCCCTCCAAAAAGCAAAAGAAAACAACATCCCGAAAGATAACATCAAGCGGGCTATCCAAAAAGGTGCTGGCGCTACGGAAGGCCAGAACTACGAAGAAATCGTATACGAAGCTACGGCCCGGCAGGCGTTGCCGTTACGGTCAACGTCCTTACGGATAACCGCAACCGCGCCGCTGCTGACGTTCGCCATGAATTTTCCAAATCCGGCGGCAACCTCGGTGCTACGGGCTGCGTAAGCTGGATGTTCCATAACACGGGCCTCTTCGTCGTCGCCCGCGATCAGGCTGACGAAGACAAAATCATGGAAGTTGCTATTGAAGCCGGTGCTGACGACGTAAAAGTCTCCGATGAAGACTACGAAATCATCACCGCTCCGGAAGCCTTCGATGCCGTTGAAAAAGCTTGGCTGACAACAACATCGAAGCCGATCATGCATCGATTACCATGATTCCGGAAAACACGATCAAATTGACCGGTGAAGATGCTGAAAAAATGGAACGCTTCATCGACGCCTCGATGAAATCGACGACGTCCAGGACGTTTACCATAACGCAGAACTTCCGGAAGACGAAGAATAAAAATCAAAACAGCGCATTGCCTCATTCTCAGGAATCTGGCAGGCGCTGTTTTTTTGCGTCTATGAAGTTTTTGTAATGGCTAATACAATTCGAAACTTCGTTTTCGAGACGGTATGTCCGTGATTTCCAATCATATTCGCCCCGATTAGAATCGCGAATCGCCATTGGCCTATTGTCCCGGAAACACGGTGTACTTCTTATTATGAAGACTTCAAGGTCTCCCAATAGTAAAAACTGCGCTTTTTATAATTTCAATTTCACGAGATTGTAAAAATGGCCATTTTTACTATTTCATTTTTGGGAAATCGTAAAAAACGTACAATTTATAGTGCTGCTATAATATAAATTGCTCTTGTGAACCCCTGATCTCAAGACTCTTTTTATAAAGGCTGAAAAGGTTTAAGTAGTCTGAATTGATTCATAAATATCAACTCACCTTGAGCAGGATTTTACGACCGGCTGTCGAAATTGTGATGTATATGGAATCATGGAGACGGGCCTATTTTTTTGCGAAAGAGGTGGATGATGGTGTTTCGGAAAATTGTCTTGTTATTGATGATGCTGGCCTTTATAGTCTGAGTGTTTTCGCTGGAATATGTCGAAGTGGACCGGGCCGTGCTGAACATTCCCAAGACGGCCAAGTTATCGACGCACGTTGATTTTTATGAAGGTAAGGAGCGAGTGCGCTTTGCCGGCGGCCGAGTATACGGCGATAAATCCGTTCATTTTATGTGCGTCAATAAGAAGGGATCCACGTTGTGGTCCATGGATACTCCGCTGGGATCTCCCGATGCCTATCGAGCCTTTACCATCGTACAGTATAAGGATGAAGAGACGGGACGTTATTTTTATGGAATCCTGTGCTGGAACTCGATGGACACCCGCTATCGAAGCTACTTGCTGGGCCTTAACAAAGACCAGACTAAGATGAATGAATATATCAACAGCGATAATTTCAGAGAGAACCGCGAATTAAGCCTGCAGTCAGCCTCTTTGAAAAAGACGGCGCCCTCTATGTGTGGTTCATCGATTGGGCCGTAAAGTCAGAGGTTCCGCCGGTCTATTATAAGTTAACGTGGTCGGAAGCCAATCAATGGGTGGGCTATGACTACCTTGGAACGCAGAAGCCGTAAAGCGGCACTGGTATTTGATTTATGTGAAGTGCTTACCTGGGGTTCTAGTATGTTGATAAGGCGATCAGTTAATTGATTATAATAACTTTTCTATATAATAAATTGTATTATGGAGGCGAAGGGCCGTGAAAAGAGATTTATGCAATATTTGTGGAGTATCGGGATATGAATCAGAAGTAGCTAAGAGAATATATGAAATTTTAAAAAATACAAAGCATGATGATTTGAAAATTGATGTGGTTGGAAATGTAATTCTATTAAAAAAAGGAAAAATAGGACAGAAAAAAGTAATGATATCTGCTCATATGGATGAAGTTGGATTTCAAGTTATAAATAAAATATCCGATTATATGTATAAATAAAACCTTGGGAAATATAAAAACATGGAATGCATTTCAACAAAGAGTTGAATCAAATAATTCTTTCGGAGTAATAAAGAGCGTTTGATGAGGCAAATCTACGAGCGAATAATTATGAAAATATATAATTTGGAAATTTTAAATGGAAATGGTGTTGAAACGGGAGATATATTCGGCTTTGAAAAAAACTTTAAAGAAACAGATACTGATTATTTCGGAAAAGCTCTGGATAATAGACTGGCATGCTCTTTGTTAATAGAAATAATTAAAGAGAATATATCTACATCTGCCGACATATATTATGTTTTTACAACGCAAGAGGAAATTGGTATGAGAGGGATTAGAGTTGCGAAATCAACGATAGCACCAGACTATTTCATAAATATTGATGTGTCGGCAGTCGGAAATATGAATAGTATACAAATGTCAAAGGGAGTTGGTATAAAGATATCTGATAGTATGTGTGTTTCATCTATAGAGTTAGTTAAACTATTAAAAGAAATCGCCATTGATAGTAACATTATTTTTCAGATGGAAGTGAGTGATTGTGGGACTAGTGAACTTATCATCACTAATGAATTGGACTACGGAATGGAGGAAGTTGGGATTTCTATTCCATGTAATATTTGCATCTGCCAACTCTGTGTGAAGAAGGATGACTTGATGGAATGTGAAAAGCTGATTCATAAAATGGTAAAGAAGTTCTAAAAAAATATATCTCTACAATGATCAATAAAAGCGAATTTTCAGGTAGGGAATATGCAAAGAGATTGACGAAGTCTTGACTGTATACAATGTGTTGGTTATAATTAAATTGTATAATACAATGTTATGGAGGTGAGTATGTATGAAGAAAGTTACCGTTTCTTGGAAAGTTAAAAAGGTAAAGAATTCCGCAAGAATTAATACGATGTATTGCTTCAAGTCTTGCGAAAGAAACCAAAAATTAATTTGGCCGTAAGTTTTGATGAGGGTGTGGTATTCTATATCACACCCTTTTTTTACTATGGAGGTAAGTGATTATTAAATAAAGAGCCTCCCTTTGTATAAGTGTTCTTTCATCATCTAAGAATAATAATTGAAATATTATTCACTATTATTTAATATAATATATGATTGAACTTTCATATATTAAAATAAGAATAAATGAATCAAGGATTGTCGAGTGCAAGTCCTGGACTTGGTTCCGAAACGTTTTAATTTT
>ENA-OQCE01000924-OQCE01000924.1-human-gut-metagenome-genome-assembly--contig:-NODE-924-length-13479-cov-2.118709_pt1 | contig 13479 bp, 18 predicted proteins | sample MGYA00242495_ERZ504572 | MGnify/ENA primary metagenome ERZ504572 (study PRJEB26092, sample SAMD00036228) | human gut metagenome | host: Homo sapiens | study: EMG produced TPA metagenomics assembly of...
CACTTTGATTCGAGAGAACTCCACATGCGGATGCAAACGATGTATCTTTTTCGCAAACGCATCAAAAGTATCATCGTGTATACCACCATCCAATACATGGATAGAAAGTACCACATCTCTTGAAGCATGATATGCCATACTTCCTGCTGTAGCTGTAAGACCCACTATATAATTCTCGTCAGAGGGTAGTGCAACATGTACTGTTTCCATTAGAAATCGATAGTGCTTAGTTTTTTTATATTCCATATTCCCCAAAAGATGTTGGATCTTACCCGCATCAAAATAGGTATGACGCTTTCAATGCGTAAATCACGATCAGGCCAATCGATGTCAACAATATTGACTTGATAAATCTTTGCAATACATTCAGCAGCTTCTCGCAGGGAAAGAATCTCTCCTCCTATATTATATATCTCCCCATTACTTTCTGGCTTTTGAGATGCCGTAATGAGCTGATAACACAAATCAGACATATGCGTAAAAGTGCGTTTATTATGGCCACCACCATATAATGTAATATCTTTACCTTGTTGAGCCATCTTTAAAAAAGAAGCCAACCGTTCCAAAGGAATAGTCTCCTTCTATCAGATTACCATAAGGGATACAAATACGGAAAATGGTATAGGGTATGTCAAAACTCTGTCGATAAGCATAAAGATAACCTTCACACGCTAATTTATTAACTGCATAAATTGTCTTTGTCTCTTTCTTTTGCCTCTTCAGTCAACGCTTTATCAGCTCCTTGATACACCAAACGAGTAGAAGGAAAAATAATCTTGGGACGATACGGGGATAAACGAATATGATTTAATAGATGCAATAGTCCTTTCTCATTCACATCCACATAACTATTTATTTTATCGAACCCAACAAAAGTACCGTAAGTCCAGCAAAAAAATAGATATAATCCACATTTACATCGATCGTATGAACCGATTCCTCGGACGAAAGATCTACTTTTCTATAGTTCCACTCATTCGAATCGACACAATCATATGTAAAAATCTCTTTCTCTCCTCGCTGACGAAGATACCACTCGATATGCTTTCCTATAAAACCTTTGGATCCGATTATCGCTATTTTAACCATGCCTACCTGCTTAAACGTATAAAATCATCCACTAACTTCTCTTGTGCAAGTATCTCCTCGTATTCGGATTTTCGCACAGTTTTGTTATTCATACAATCAACAAATACCCGTATGCTCTTAAGAAATGTGTCATCGGCTGGAAGTTTATATGTACTATATTCTTGATTTTGTTTAAGCGTATAGAATGGCTCAAAACCTACAGGTGCCGTAAAAATACGATCACTGGTGATAGCCCCCTTTGACCCCCACATTTCAATGCTACACTTATAATCATTATCCATTCCAAAAGCCAATTGAGCACACACACCTTTATCATTGACCATTGTAGCAGAACCGCCTATTTCCACCTCAAAATCCTCTATATATTGTGTACTTGCACACAATAAACGAGCAGATTCTCCCAAAAGGTATTGAGCATACTTTAATGTGTATCCTCCGGCATCAAGTAAAGCACCGCCTCCTAAGGATTTTATATAACGAAAGTCGCCTGCAGCTCTACGAGGAAAACCAAAACTAATACGGTAAAAACGTATATCTCCTATTATACCCGAAGCAACCATATCATCCAGAACCTTTAACTGATCATGATATATGAACATATAGTCTCATGAATAACAAGTCCGTGTTGCTCGGCTATTTGCACTAATTCCTTAGTCTCCTCATACGAGGTTGTTGAAGGTTTCTCTACAAAAACATGTTTTCCGTGCTCTAATGCAAGCTTTGCCCATTTATGATGCAACGCAGGAGGAAGAGGAATATATACGGCATCAATCGCATTGCTCTTAATAAGTGTTTCATAGCCATCAAAAATTTCTCCACCATAGACCGTTTGAAAATTCAATGCTTTTCCCCACTCACGCTCTTTCACTTCCGCAATGCTAGTAGGATCGTTTCTGCAAGTGCTTCACCAACCATTCCTCGGCAGAAGAACATGCTATTCCCACATATTTTAGATCAGCACACTTCTGTAAGGCCGGCATAAAACGCCTAAACGCTATTTCAGAGGGACATATAATTCCGATTCTCTTCATATTTATATAAATCTTATCGCTGATAATAAACTACGAGCAGCTATGTTCAAATAATTGTTATATGTAACAAACGACATCATCTGGTTCAGAGTCAACCAACAATAATTTTCATCTACTTCAATAGGAAACTCCTCTCCAACCTCTACAATAATGTTCAGATTTTGTTCCTGAAAAAATCGACCTCCCTCTTCGCTTTGATAAGCAGAATACCATACATTCTCTTTCTTAGGATTCATGAAATACTCCAAATAAGGAATCGTATATTCATTCTTACCCATACGATAATTACCTGTGAGACATTGCACGGTAGGTGCCATCTCTACTATATCAAAGTTCCCAGACTCCAGTTTTGCCTCGCACCAAAAATGATATATTCCATCTATCTTTTGACAAGAAAACCCATCAATCCCTCTTGAGCTGAACGAACCATCGGCTGATCCCATGACACAACTTCTCGATTGCCAATCTTTACATTAACCCCTACTACATCAAAATATTTATGATCCTCGTAGGAAAATACTGTTACCATCGTAAATCCAATGATCCATCTGAGATATACCAATAGGGGTCACATTAAGTTCATACTTAAATTTTAAAGTAGTTATCCATTGGATAATATCTTGTAGCTCATGAAGATGATTTTCTTCACTCAGTACTGAATATAAATAATCATCGGAAATTTCCTGATTCTTTTGAAGCAACAGACTCATCAATTTCAAGGAATGTTCCGAATAGTTTCCAAAAGTAATACAGGAAATCACCGTACGGGTATCCATATTAAGAACATTCGGATAAGAGATCAATTCTTTTATCTGACCTAATGATAACCAAATAAAGCCATCCAGTATTTCTATAGGATCACTTTCCTCCACCTCTACAATGATATTCCGATTTCGCTTATGTAAAAAACGAGCACCTTGCTCGGATTGAAGTTGGTCTACCAAAACATATACGTTTTTTTCACCTGTAAAATACTCCAAATACTTAGGGATTGCTCCTTTATGTACCCGTGTATAATTGCTACGGGTGGCCTGAAGGGTTGGTGATAATTGTACTACGTTCAAATTCCCAGGCTCTATCTTCGCTTGCATGAGAAAATGATAAACACCTTGTATCTTTTTCACTATAAATCCAAGAAACCCTATCTCAGGTTGGTTTATAATCGGTTGATCCCATGTAGATACATCACGATAGTTCGTCTGTATATGAATTCCATCGATACTAAAAAAAACGACCAGAATCATGACGTATCCTATCGTCTCGATATTTCCATCCACGGAGTTCAGAAATTGGAATTTGATTTATCTCAGTCTGAACCTCCTCATTCTGTTTTCTCATCCATACTAAAACATCCTCTGTGCTTATGCAACATCCTTTATGCATAGCAGACATAAGAAAGTTAAGACGAGTTTCTTGTATATCTTTTCGTTTAAACATATTATAAGCCTAATATAAGTTAAAAAAACAAATATGTAATTCCTCATGAAACAGGCAATACAATCATAAATAAAAACAATAGGAGAATATAACTGTTACTCATAATGTTGATAAAAATATATTATATTCGTAATCACCTGCAACAATTTTATGCCTAACGCAATCAGCATACATGGACTCATAATAATTTCTCATAATTCCCCACTTGTAATATTATCCATCCATTCTTGATTTTCCAAATACCACTTGACTGTTTTCTCAATGCCTTCCTCAAACTGTAAACTGGGTTCCCATCCAAGTTCTACCTGTAATTTCCGGGAGTCTATCGCATAACGCATATCATGCCCTAAACGATCAGAAACATAGGTAATAAGTCCAAGATCTTCCCCCTCCTCACGCCCTAGCAATCGATCTACAGTGTTAATAACAACTTTTATAAGATCTATATTCTTCCACTCATTAAAACCGCCAATATTGTATGTCTCTGCAACTTTACCACTATGAAAAATACAGTCGATAGCTCGTGCATGATCTTCTACATACAACCAATCACGAACATTTTCTCCTTTTCCATAAACCGGTAGAGGTTTACGATAGCGAATATTGTTAATGAACAATGGTATTAATTTTTCAGGAAATTGATAAGGGCCATAATTATTTGAACAATTTGTAATAATTGTAGGCATACCGTAAGTATCATGATAAGCACGAACAAAATGATCACTACTCGCCTTAGATGCTGAATAAGGAGAATGAGGGTTATATTTTGTTGTCTCTTCAAAGAAGGTATTGCCATATGCCTTATGATGCTGTCCAGAAGAGGCCTTGGTTGTAAAAGGAGATTCAACACCATTAGGATGTGTCAACTCTAAAGCCCCATATACTTCGTCCGTTGAAATATGGTAAAAAAGCTTATCTGTATATTTTTCAGGAAGTGATTCCCAATAAAGCTTAGCGGCTTGTAATAAAGACAAGGTTCCCATTACATTTGTCTGTGCAAAAGTAAATGGGTCCTTGATAGAACGATCCACATGACTTTCTGCTGCTAAATGAATAATACCATCTATCCGCTTCTCCCTCATCAAACGGAGGAAAGCTTCAAAATCACAAATATCCATCTTTACAAATTCATAATTTGAACGGTCTTTCAAATCTTTCAAATTCTCTAAATTACCTGCATAAGTCAACTTATCCAAACATATAACATGATATTCTAAATATTTATTTACAAAAAGGCGTACAACATGACTTCCTATAAAACCAGCTCCACCTGTAACAACTATATTTTTCATATTAATTCTTCATATTTAAAGATTAAGATTTCCTGAATGCTTCAATTTCCCAATAACTCGAAGCAAATATTGCCCATATTGATTTTTTTTAACATGGACTAGGTTAATTCCCGCATCGTTTCTCATCAATCCAAGCTTTGTGATAAGCAATACCTTTTATTATTTCTTAATATTTCCTCCACACCATCTTATTCACCACTCCAGTATAGCTTTGGATCAGTTTCACCATCTTAATAGAAACATTCTCATCTGTATAAGTGGGAACAGGTGTGCCATAGTCACCATTCTGATGTAACTCGATCGCTGTGTCGACAGCCTGTAATAAGGATTTCTCATCAATACCAGCCAAAACGAAACCGGCTTTGTCCAACGACTCCGGTCGTTCGGTGCTTGTACGAATACAGATAGCAGGAAAAGGATGACCGACAGAGGTAAAGAAACTACTTTCTTCCGGTAATGTTCCGCTATCACTCACCACGGCAAACGCATTCATCTGCAAACAGTTGTAATCGTGAAAACCTAACGGTTCATGCTGAAGTACCCGTTTATCCAATTGGAATCGCTTGCTTCCAAACGTTTACGGCTACGGGGATGACAACTGTAAAGAATCGGCATATCATATTTTGCAGCCATGGCATTAATAGCATTGAAGAGCGAGAAAAAGTTCTTTTCAGTATCGATATTTTCTTCACGATGAGCAGAAAGTAAGATATATTTACCCTTTTCCAAACCTAAACGAGCATGAATATTGCTAGCTTCAATATCCTTCAGGTTTTCATGTAACACCTCTGCCATAGGTGAACCAGATACGTAGGTTCGCTCTTTAGGCAGTCCACAGTCTGCCAGATAACGACGAGCATGTTCGGAGTAACAGACATTGACATCCGAGATAATATCCACAATACGACGATTCGTCTCTTCCGGCAAGCATTCGTCTTTGCAGCGGTTACCGGCCTCCATGTGGAAGATTGGGATATGCAGACGTTTAGCTCCGATCACAGACAAACAGGAGTTGGTATCGCCTAATACCAGTACGGCATCCGGTTGTGTCTGAGCCATCAACTTATAACTGGCATTGATAATATTACCCATAGTAGCTCCTAAATCATCGCCCACAGCGTCCATATAACCTCCGGATCCTTCAGTTTCAGATCTCGGAAAAAGACTCCGTTCAGATTATAATCGTAGTTCTGACCGGTATGGGCTAATAACGTATCAAAATAGTGGCGACATTTATTAATCACGGCTGCCAAACGAATATCTCCGGACGGGTCCCGACGATGATCAATAGTTTCAATTTTCCGTTGTTCTGAAATTTTATTTGGCTATAGTCTGTTCTGACTTCCATCTTGTCTTAATTTTTTGTTTCTACTGTTTCAAAATAGGTATCCGGCCTATTGGGGTCGAAAGGTTCATTCGCCCACATGAAGGTAACCAGATCTTCTGTTTGGGATAGATTGATGATATTATGTGTGTAGCCCGGTATCATTTCTATTACCTCTATCTTCTCTCCACTTACCTCAAAGCGGATCACTTCATCTGTGCCGATCTTACGCAACTGAATCAAACCGTGACCGCTCACCACCACGAATTTTTCATTCTTGGTGTGATGCCAATGCTGTCCCTTGGTTACGCCCGGTTTGGAGATGTTCACCGAGAACTGGCCTCTATCCGGCGTGCGGATGATCTCAGTGAAGCTCCCCCGGTCATCCGTCTTCATCTGTACCGGATAGCAGAACTTCTCTTTCGGAAGATAAGACAGATAGGTCGAATAGAGCTTCTTCGTGAAAGGATCGCCCAAATCGGGAACCGCGAGGTTACCCGGCATCTCCTTGAAAGAATAAAGCAAGTCGACAATTCCACCCAAGGTTATGGTATGAACCACCGGAACGACACAATAGTTCCCTTCGCGGTGTTCGCCCCCCGACAAGGCGGCGATCAGCTCGTCCACCACGTCGTCTACATAGACCAGGTTCATCACCACCTTCGGATCATTCACCTGAATAGGCAGGTCGTTCGCGATATTGTTGCAGAAAGTCGCTACCGCACTGTTATAGTTCGGGCGGCACCATTTCCCGAACACGTTCGGAAAACGATAGACTAGAACTCTCGCTCCCGTCTCTCCGGCATACTCGAACAGGAGGTTCTCTCCCGCCCGCTTCGACTCGCCATACGGATTATCCAGCGCAGCCTGCGTAGATGATGAGATCATCACCGGACAGGCATTACCGTGTTTCTTCAGCGTATCCAACAAGAGAGAAGCGAAACCGAAATTTCCCTTCATGAACTCCGACTGGTCTTTCGGACGGTTCACCCCGGCCAGGTTAAAGACAAAATCGGCCTTCTTGCAATAGACGTCCAATTCTGCCGGGTCGCTGTCCATATCATATTCGAAGACTTTCAGTTCAGTCCCTGAAACAGGATAATTGCGAGCCTTTCCCGACTGGATATTATGAAGTTGGGATACAAGATTCCGACCGATGAAGCCTTTTGCACCGGTTACTAATATGTTCATCTTTTTTTTAATTTTAAGTTTGAAGTTTTGAGGCTTGGCACGAAGCAGGTTTATTCGCTTCTGATTTCTCTCGGTTTTGCCCGTTCGATCAATCCGAGATCTTCCTGAATAAAACGTAGGCGGAGTAACAGTTTTTTCATTCCTTCGACATCCAGACGGGTCGTGTTATGGCTATGATAGTCCTCGATCTTGGACAGGCATTCGCTTCCTTCGGTAAAGTACTTGTCGTAGTTCAAGTCGCGCGTATCGCAAGGGATGCGGTAATAGTCGCCCATATCGATCGCCTTCGCCATCTCCTCGCGTGTCACAAGGGTTTCAAACAGTTTCTCTCCATGACGCGTGCCGATCACCTTCACCTCCGTATCCAGATACTTCGGATCGATCTGCGCGTATGTCTCTTTCAACGCCTGTGCCAGGACAGACAAAGTAGCCGCCGGCGCCTTTTGAACAAAGAGATCTCCATTTTCTCCATGCATAAATGCATAAATAACGAGGTCAACGGCATCATCAAGTGTCATCATGAAACGGGTCATATCAGGATCTGTGATCGTAATTGCCTTGCCACTCATCATCTGCTCCACCCAAAGAGGAATCACAGAACCACGGCTTGCCATCACATTACCATAACGAGTACAGCAAATAGTAGTCTGCGCATTAGTTCCTAAAGCACGACCTTGGGCGATCGCAACCTTCTCCATCATCGCTTTGGAAATTCCCATAGCATTAATAGGATAAGCAGCCTTATCGGTAGACAAAACCACCACATTCTTTACTCCGTGAGCGATAGCAGAAAGAAGCACATTGTTCGTTCCTTCTACATTGGTTCGCACCGCTTCCATCGGAAAAAACTCACAAGAAGGGACTTGCTTCAACGCCGCTGCAGCGAAAACATAGTCAACTCCGTTCATTGCAAAGTCGACAGCTTCACGTTGACGGACATTTCCGATATAGAATTTCACTTTAGCAGCCACCTCTGGTCGCTCAGCTTGAAGATGATGGCGCATATCATCTTGTTTCTTTTCATCACGAGACAAGATACGGATTTCTCTGATATCACTGTCTAAAAAAACGACGCAAGACAGCATTTCCAAAACTACCTGTACCACCTGTTATCAACAAGACTTTATTTTTAAAAGCACTCATATTATATTATTAAATTCAAATCAATCACCAAACAATCTATTTTTCTACCATAGCCCAAACTATTAGCGTTCTTTATGAGATTAGGTTAGCATATTTCCAAACACAGAAACATCATTTAAATCACGAGTCAACCGAATTTCATAATAAAGTTTTACCCAATAGAAAACTTTCATTCTTTGTCCAGCACTTCATATACCGAATTCTTGCTCTTGAACTCAGGCACGATTCCTTTCATCATTCGGACGGTTCCCATTTTGTCTACTTTGATCGCGAGGTCGATCAAGGGGGACATGACCGTACAGATGTCTTCGTAATCGTATTCCCGGACTTGGGCACGGTAGATCTTTTCGTTTTCCGTAGGTAATGTATTTTCTTTCGTTGCCAACAGTTCTTCATAGAGCTTTTCACCCGGACGGAGACCGGTATATTTGATCTCGATATCCTCGCCGGGGACAAGGCCTGCCAGTTCGATCATGCGGCGTGCCAGATTGGCGATCTTCACAGGGGTTCCCATATCGAAGACGAAGATTTCGTTTCCTTTGCCCATAAAGGCGGCTTCCAAAACCAAGCGGCAGGCTTCGGGGATCGTCATGAAGTAGCGGATGATGTCGGGATGGGTGACGGTCAGAGGGCCACCCTTTGCTAACTGTTCGCGGAAACGGGGAATGACGGAACCATTGCTGCCTAACACGTTGCCGAAACGGGTGGTGATAAAACGGGTTTTACCGGAATGCCGACCTTTGCTGATAGCGATGCTCAGGCTTTGCACATACATCTCCGCCAAACGTTTGACGCTCCCATGACATTGGTCGGGTTGACGGCTTTATCGGTCGAGACATGATGAACTTGTCTACGTCGTACTTGACTGCCATATCGGCTACGTTACGCGTACCGTAGACATTCGTATGGACGGCTTCGCAGGGGTTCTCTTCCATCAGGGGCACATGCTTGTAGGCGGCGGCATGGAAGACCAACTGGGGATGGAAACGCTGATAGATGCTTTCGACACGATGGATCATGCGAATGTCTCCCATGACCGGGGTAAACTCGACATCGGGGAATTTTTCTTCCAGCTCCAGCCGGATGTTATGCATCGGGGTTTCGGCACTGTCGAACAAAACCAATTGCTTCAGCCCGAAATGGCAGAGTTGGCGACAGAGTTCGCTACCGATGGAACCGGCGGCTCCGGTGACCAAAACGACTTTGCCTTTCAGGGAACCTGCGATCTCCTCCATGTTGATACGGATCTCTTCGCGTCCTAACAGGTCTTCGATGCGGACTTCGGGAAGGGCGCGCATCTTCAGTTTGCCTCCTTTCAGTTCGTCCAAAGAAGGAAGGAGCAACATACGGACTTTTTCTTTTTCGCAGAAACGAACCAGACGTTCGCTTTCTTCCTTCACCGCCTTATAGTCCGTAAAGAGGATCGCCTTGATATTGTAGCGGTTCACCAAACGGCTGAATTCCTCTTGGTCGGTAATGAAATAGACCTTATACAAACCGATGCGCATGGAGACACGCTGGCCGAAACGGAGGAAGCCTTCCACCTGATAGGATGAGTTTTCACGCAGAAAGGAATCGTTCAATAGGGCGGGAGAAGAATCTTCATGCCCGAATATGAAAAGCTTGTCTTTCCGGTTGGATACAATGCTGCTCACCATAAAGGTATAGAGCGTGATCAGGAAAGCACGGAATATCGTCAGGATAAAAAAAGTGAGGAAGAGATCCACCACACTTCCCAGCAGGAAACCGCGAAAGGAAAGAAGGCCGGTCGTAAACAAAAGAACCGGCAGGATGGTCGCCACTTTCAGTGAAGAGGACATGGCGATGCGTCCGGTTTCAGTAAAGGCGGAATGGCGAATAATGCTTTATAGGTCTGGCAAACAAGAAAGCTGGCAGTGCTACAGAACAACGACGCCAGAAAAACCGTCAGAATGATCTGGTCGGTATAGTTCCAATCCAGAATATAACTGACCAAAGCCAAAGAAGTAACGGTCGAAAAGACGGAAAGGAACAGGTCAATCAAAAAAATTATCCAGCGATTGAGGTATTTCTCTTTCGTTAATCTTAATAGTAGATCATTGATTTTCATATAATTAAAGAATTTATTACCCTACAACAAAGTTCGTCAGTCCCAATAGTGGAATAACGAATAGAAATCGATTTTGGCAGCAAAATATCTTAATAAAATATTAAAAGGGTTACTGCACGTTGTTTATTTTGTGCTATATAGCACAAAATAAAAGCTGTTCAAACAGCTTTTATACACTGAATATATATTTTCCCAAGAGCGCACAAAGATAGTTAATTTATTTGAAATTCAAACCTTTTAATTTTTTATATACCTAATAATCAATAGTTTGATATCATTATAAATATCCAATGATTATCAAGGATTAATTCTATTTTGCTCTAACTAAAAAAATCAAATAATATATAGATTAGAAAGCGGTATAGCACATCTTATCATATAATATTTATTGAATATCAAGCATTATCAAAATTATATCGATTTTATACTAAAATTATACTGTTTCTAAATAAGTAGATTGTCTATCCTTCTCTTTCCGATAGAACGGGCAAAAGAACGGGATATATTTTTTCACTCTGTTAACCTATTTTTGAAACAATATGATTTACAACAACTTAACAAACAATACATTCCACACAAAAGCTCGTCAGTCCCAAAGCAGAAAAAGACATAACAGTCTGGACATATGAAGATTAAGTGTCTACAAAATGACTAAAAGAAACGTACGTTTCTTTTAGTCATTCCATTTACGAAAGATTGTTAACTATTGACTTTCGGAAAATAGCGTGCAAAAGACTCGATATATTTGGCAGACAGGAAAATAAAAAATAAACGAAGATGTGTGAATTTCAAATATTTTAAGTATATTTGCCCCATCAAAATGACTAAAAGAAACGTACGTTTTTTAGTCATTTTATTGTTATGGGAATCTGCATGGATAGAGAGCGTCACTATTCTTTTCAAAGAGACACAGGAAGGGAAAGATATAGGCAGATATGATTCAGGCACGAATTTCAAAGAAATCCGTGCCTGAAAAAACGTGATGAAACCAGTGACCTATTCGATCGTGCTAATCGTAGAAATCATACCGAACCTTTCGTTATCGTTCAGATTCCAGATCACTTCACCTTTATCATTGATTTCGAATACCTGGGGGCTGTTGGCCTCTACGGCATTCTTGTCATGTCCCTGCCAGTTGCAGACGTACAGGCCGCCATCCTTTGCAGGAAGCAAGCCGGCAACGAAGAACAGGCGGGCGCCTTTGATATCGTTCTCACCGTAACGGCGGGCTACTTCGCCGTTGTCGAGGTTCACTTCCATCAGGGAGTGACCGTCACCACAGGCAACCCAATGGTTCCCGTTAGCCAATGCCAATGTCGTGAAAGGCGTTCCTTCGAGACGGGTGATCTTCACGACTTCGCCTCGCGGAGAGATCTCGCGCACGTCGGAAGTGGCAAAGAGGGGCATCAGGTAGTTACCGCGGGCATTCTTGTTCAGCTGGCGGAACTGGGCATGCGGATGTTCGATGCCTGTCTCATATTCGGTACGCGACAGGATTTCTCCCTTCGGGCTCACCTCCATGATGACAGCCGGATGGCCTACCCAACCCAAAAGATAGTTACCGTCGGGCAACACGCGGGCAGTCTGCATCTCACAGGTATCGGGAGCGGCAATATTCCAGATCTCCTGATGGTTGCGGTCGATCAGCTTCGCACCTCTGGCATAGGCAAAGAGGATATTCCCGTCGGGAGTGGCAACAGCGGAGTTGCATTCCCAACCTTTTTCGAGGGGATGCTCCCACTCTACCTGCTTGGTGTTCTTATCGATGATCACGATCTTGTTCCAGCCGGAACCACCCAACAGCAATTTTTCTGTCTTCTTCTCGCAGGATGTAGCGGTTACCAGCAACAATGCGGAACAGAGATAAGTAAATAATTTATGCATAACTAATAATTTATCAATTTGCAAATGTGCCAATATGCCGGTGAAATACTCCAAATGGGACATTCATTCCATTGGTGCATTGGCATATTGACCCATTAGCACATTATTGTAAATCCTTGAACATTTCGAAACCTTGTTCCGGTGTCAAGCCTTCGTGTACGACAGCGTGTACGGCCTGAATCATGGCGGCAGGGTTTTCGCTCTGGAAGACGTTACGTCCCATATCGACACCGGCAGCACCGTCGTTAACGGCGTTGTAGCAGAGTTCGAGTGCTTCCTTTTCAGGCAGTTTCTTACCTCCGGCGATCACAACGGGAACCGGACAGGCGGCAGCTACCTTTTCGAAACCGTCGCAGTAGTAAGTCTTCACGATAGAAGCACCGTTCTCGGCGCATACGCGCGATGCGAGTGCGAAGTAACGGGAGTCGCGTGCCATCTGTTTGCCGACAGCGTCACACCCATGACGGGGATGCCATAGCGGTTTCCCATATCGACAGCTTCCACCAGGTTGGCTGCCGTGATGGCTTCCTGTTCGCCGTCGCCGGCAGAGAACATGACTGCCATAGCGGAAGCATTGTAACGGATCGCATCTTCGATATCGATCAAGACGTTACGGTTCAATTCCGTCAGGATCGTAGAACCGGCATCCGAACGGAGGCAGACGGGCTTGTTGATGTTGGCGGGAATGGAAGTCTGCAAGATACCGCGCGTACACATGATACAGTCGGCATATTGTACGAGGGGAACGATATTCAGATCGATACGTTCCAAACCTGAAGTCGGACCCATGATAAACCCATGGTCGAATGCCAACATGACGGCACGACCTGTTTTCGGGTTGAAGATACGAGAGAGGCGGTCTTTCATACCCCAAGAGTAGTTAGACGCACCTTTTACATGAAAATTGTCGAATTGGGAAGTTTGTCCGAAGCCGAAATTATTCGCTTCTCTGAACCCATCCATATCTGCCATAGCTTTTTTCCTTTCTTAATTTTTAAT
>ENA-OQCE01000926-OQCE01000926.1-human-gut-metagenome-genome-assembly--contig:-NODE-926-length-13475-cov-2.613275_pt1 | contig 13475 bp, 16 predicted proteins | sample MGYA00242495_ERZ504572 | MGnify/ENA primary metagenome ERZ504572 (study PRJEB26092, sample SAMD00036228) | human gut metagenome | host: Homo sapiens | study: EMG produced TPA metagenomics assembly of...
TTCATTGTATTCTGTACGCCGGCCAGGCAGAAGCTTTTGATGATTTCTACCACCCGTTTTATCTTTTCCGGCATTTCCTGGAGCTCTTCCGGTGGGAACTTGCCAAGCACATAGTTGATCTGTCCTCCACGAGGGAAATTACTGCCGATACCGAAACGAAGGCGGCTGTATTCTTGTGTGCCTAACAACTGTTGGATGTTTTTCAATCCGTTGTGTCCGGCATCGCTGCCTTTCGGTTTCAGGCGGAGTGTCCCGAAGGGGAGTGCCAGATCGTCCACTATGACTAACAGATTCTCTACCGGAATGTTTTCTTTCTGCAACCAGTAGCGGACGGCATTGCCGCTCAGGTTCATGAATGTGTTCGGCTTCAGTATGATCAACTCACAGTTCTTGATACGCATCCGTGCAATTGCACCGTAACGTTCTTCCGTGAAAGGAACTCCGGCATCTTCTACCAATGCATTTACAACGCGGAATCCGATGTTATGGCGGGTTCCTAAATATTCGGAACCGATATTTCCAAGTCCTGTTATCAGATATTTCATTGTTATGTTGTTTTTTAGTATATAACAAAGGGAAGAATACTCTGTTGAATATTCTCCCCTTACATTATTTAGGAATAATAATTTTATTATGCCTTAGCCTGAGCACCACGAGCGGCACGAGTCAACTGAACGGCGCAAACAACAGCGTTCTTGGCGTTCATCAGTTCAAGGCCTTCGAAGTGTAATGCACCAACCTGCATAGTCTTGCCTAATCCCAGGTGATCGACATTGATAAACAATTTCTCAGGAATTGCTGTGTAAAGGGCTTTTACTTTCAACTTTCTCATCTGCAAGTTCAGTTTACCACCGGCTTTAACACCTTCGGCGTGACCTTCCAGAACAACCGGAACTTCCATTACTACCGGTTTGTTTTCTGACACTTCCAAGAAGTCCATGTGCAGGATAGCGTCGGTTACAGGCTGGAACTGGATATCTTTAACGATAGCCATTGTCTTCTTGCCGTCAATCGTCAGTTCAACAACAAAGATTTCAGGGCTGTAAACCAAGTTACGAACACTGTCTTTTGTGATGGTGAAATGAGATACTTTTTCGCCGCCGTACAGTACAGCAGGAATTTCGTTGTTTTTACGCATAGCTTTCAAAGCTCTCTTCTGTCTGCAGAAGTAGCGGCTACTTCTCTTGACTTTCCTTCTAATTGAAATGTCTTCATTTTGTTTTAATTTTTGTGTTACTCAAAATTAGATGTTTATGCTTTCTAATTTCCCATCACACGTACGGGGGTTAAAAGCGGTGCAAAGGTACGATTTATATTTATATCTGCAAAATCTTGTCTGCATGAATTTTTAGTTCCATAGGCATGAAACTATAATTCTCTCGGTATGGAACAGATGTTTCATCGGTATGAAACTAAAAGTGCATGCCGGTTCAGAACCGGATTCCTTTTTGTCGGAGCAAGATTTCCGTATCGTCCCAAAGTTGTTTTTGCTGTGCATGATGCCGGATGCGTTCCGACACATTCCTCTTTTTACAATTGGCATAACAACAACCGTTTTATCTTTCGCCTCATTCGAAAGAGCCAGGTGGATGGCAGTTGCCGCGCCTTGGGCCGGTGTTTGATAAAGGGGCGGAACAAGATATCGGTAAGCGGGTCGAACCAGGCTTGCATCGTGATCATGTTCGTACTGACGATTCCTGGGTCCGAGGCATTTATGGTAATGCCTTGGTTTTGCAGTCGTTCGGCAAGTTCTTGGGTGAATAATAACAACGCCAGTTTGGTATTGCTATAGACCGGAATGCGGAAAAAGCGTCCGTTCCTTCCTTTTTCAAAGAAGTCCGGTTCGATCCGCCGATGGCATACGTGCAGGACACTGTATTTACAATACGGCATCCTGGTTGCATCAATGGTAATAACTGGCGGGTGAGCATGTAGGGAGCCACATAATTGACGCTTACGATTGTCTCCAACCCGTCTTCGGTTTTGCGTACCGGAGTTGTCAGGATGCCGGCATTGTTCATCAGGCGGCTGACGGGACGTCCTTCTTTTAATAACTGACCGGTGAAATTGTTTACGGATGAAAGGGATGCGAGATCGATTCTTCGCACTTCTATCTGGGTGTTACCGGTTTCTTGCTGGATCCGGTTACATAGGGAGGCTGCTTTTTCCGGATCGAGGCAAGCCATAATCACCGGATAGCTTCTTTTGCGAGGGCTGCCGTGATTACTTGTCCCATGCCTCCGTCGGCACCGGTTATGATGGCTAATCCTTTTTCCATTACTTGTATTCTAATTTCTCTATTTCTTTGACAATGCTTTTGGGCAAGTTCTGAATATGTTTGTGGCATGCCATTTCGATGGAATACATGCGGGCGATGCAATAGTTGCTATGTCCGCAGTCACAACGGGCATGTTCGTCTTCCTTCATTTTGTTTACGAATGACGGATCGTTCAGCAAGGCACGTGCCATACTCACGAATTCGAAACCGTCGTTCAAGACCTCGTCTATCTTCTCGCGTGAGATCAGACCGCTACATAGACAAGTGGCATTTTCAATGCCGCCCTGAATTTTAGGGCATCTTCCAGGAAGTAAGCTCTTTGAACGGCTCAGACGGGATCATGAACCGTCCGGCCATTTTGACTCCGAGCGGTAGCCAGCCGAAAGGCATATAATGCGTCATCGTATGAATCGGCATGGAACCCCGCATCACATACATCGGGGCACGGCTGACGAAGCCACCGCTAAGGATCAAAGCGTGTGCTCCGCATTCGTTCTGCAGGATACGAGCCACTTCAAGTGTCTCATCAAGCTCCATTCCTCCTTTGAAGCCGTCGCGCATATTCATCTTTACCAACACTGCCATATCCTGACCGGCAGCTTTCATCACTTCGTCCATGCACATTTTCATAAAGCGCATCCGGTTTTGCAAGCTACCGCCATATTCGTCTTTTCGATGATTGGTATAGGGAGAAAGAAACTGGCTGATCAGATAGCCGTGACCGGCATGTATTTCCACTGCATCCATTCCGGCTTCGCGCGCCAGATGAACTGCTTGTCCGAACGCTTTTGCCATAGCTGTGATTTCGGAAGGTTTCATTCCACGGACAAGGGTAGGGGAATAGATATTGAAACCGCTGGATGCGGAGATAGGCCTGCACCCGCAGATGTTTTTGTGAGACATGTTTCCGCAATGTCCGAGTTGTACGGAGGCGGCCGCTCCTTCTTTGTGGATGGCATCGGTGATGCGTTTTAATCCGGGGATGATATCTGGGCGCATCCAGAGCTGACGTTCGAAAGAAAGTCCGCTTTGCGTAACAGCCGCATAGGCCAAAGTCGTCATACCGATCCCGCCGGAGGCAACCGATTTATGGTAGTCATATAACATGTCGGAAGGCGCGTTTCCTGGGCACATGCTTTCAAATGCAGCCGCCCGTATCGTCCGGTTTCTCAGGGTCAACGGCCCGATTTTACCGGGAGTGAACAGTATAGATTCTTTTTCCATATCTATTATGAGTTAATCATTCAATATATAAAAGGAATAACCCGTTTACGGTTTTCCAGTTCGTTACCAAACATCGCTTTGTATTTATGGTAGATGGTGTTTGCGCGAGGTACAAGGTTTGCAAATGTCCACCAAGCGAAAACAGCTCCGCTTGCACTCCAGGTCAGGATTGCAAATCCGCACCATTCCACGATTTCGCCAAAGTAGTTGGCTGATGTCACATATTTGAACAGGCCTTTTTGGGGCAGATAATGGTTCGTGTCGCCAGGCTTTCTGAGGTGGCGGACAATATGGTCTGACTGGATATTGATTGCCATGCCGGTGAAGAACAAGATTGTCCCGACTATAAATTGAGGCTGTGCAGCCAGCTTTTCGTATACATATCCTGCGGTGCTAAGTAGAAAATCCATTCTCCCTGCATATAACCGTTCAGGAGGTTAAAGGTGATTCCCATAAGCATGATGCCTGCCGGCATTTTACTTTTGCCTTTTATCAACAGAGGAAAAATAAAAGATCGTTGGAAATAATGCAGTTCGAAGAATAAGAATATCAAGAACGGTACTGTCTCGAACTGTCGTTCCGATCCGTTCCATAACAAAAACATGACGATAAAAACCGGCGCTTCCATGCAAATCCAAGCAATCTTGTTCGGTATCGGAAGTCCCCATTTTTTATCGAACAACATTCCATAACCGGCTTCGACGAAATAAAGGGCTATGAAGACGATGGCGGCGACAGCTGCCATAACAATTAGAAATAAGGTGAAATGTTCAATTGTCATTTTCGTGTGTTGATAATTTATAACCTTTTCCGTGAACGTTTATTATTTTGATGGTAGGATCATCTTGCAATAATTTGCGTAATTTGGTGATATAAACATCCATGCTGCGGGCGCTGAAATAGTTATCGCTTCTCCATATGATCTGCAGGGCGTGCATCCTGTCTACCATATTGTTTGCGTGTTGGCACAGCAACGTAAGCAAATCGGCCTCTTTGGTTGTCAGCTTGGTTGTTTTGCCTTCTATGGACAAGATCTGTTTTTGCAAGTCGAATTTGAATTTTCCGAAAATATAAGTCCTGACCTCTTTCTTGCGTTGGGGCTGGTAACGGCTTTGTACTGCTTTAATCCGGGCTTGTAAGATATCTGTGTCAAGAGGTTTGCGTATCACATCGTCTGCATGGAACGAAAACAGCAATGCTATTTCTTCTCTCGTCGGATGTTCACACAAGAAAACGACAGGATGATATTTTCCGAACTTTTGATCATGGCTGCCAATGTCCGTGTTTCTTTCGTGTCTATATCGTGGTTGATAATACAGAGTGTGAAATTTCTGGAAAGGAATCCCTCATATGCCGCTTCTTCCTGATCGAATACTTGTGAGTTGTATCCAATAGCTTTTATATAGTCCTGGATGATAACTCCCTGATTATAGTCTTTGCTGAAAATGAGAATGTTAAAAAGATCGTTCATTATGTTATTAAATTGTTTTTTCGATGTTCCAGACAAAAGCACGTAATCCTTGCGCTTCCGTCTTCTGATCCATCTGATGAAGTATCTCCAGGAAATGGTCGACTTTTTCGTCATCGACCATTGCCAGGATTGCCGAGTTCAGTGTCGGCCAGGCGTGACTTCCATAATGGGGCTCGCCGGTCTTACTTCCACGTCCCTGTACTTCGTTCCAGTATGTGAAGCCCCGGATATTGTTTCGGTCCATCACATTCAGGATCATTTCGTAATATGCTTGATTAAATGATACAAATATAGCTTTCATATTAACTTATTCCTAATTATTATTTATTCTTTTTTAGAAGATATTCCATTTTTTGCCATCTTGCGACGTCTGCGCCAGACTCCGTTTCCGGCAAATACACTGTATACGACCGGTACGATTACCAGGGTGATCAATGTTGACACCGAAAGTCCCCATGCAACCGTCATACCCATCGAACGCCACATTTCCGAGCCTTCGCCTGTTCCGACAGCCATCGGGATCATACCCAATACGGTAGTCAAAGTGGTCATCAATACAGGGCGGAGACGGGATTTTCCGGCAGTCACTACTGCGGTCAGGATTCCCATTCCTCTTTCCCGGCAGAGGATCGTGTAGTCGATCAGCACGATACCGTTCTTGACAACGATCCCCATCAGCATAATCAGGCCGATCAATGCCATAACGCCCAATGGGGTCTGTGTGATTGCCAGTCCCAAAATTATACCGGTGAAGGCGAAAGGAATGGAGAACATGATGACGAACGGGTCTGTCAGCGATTCGAACTGAGCGGCCATTACGATAAATACCAAAATGATGATCAGGACCATTAGGATTGTCAGGTCGAAGAAGGTGTCCATCTGGTCTTCGTATGTTCCTCCTAACTGCCAGCTGACATCCGAAGGTATATCCATTTCCTTCAGTTGATTCCGGGCAGCTGTTACGATATCGCTCATGGCTGCACCTTTTCCGACTACTGCCGATACGGTGATGACACGTTCACGGTCTTTGCGTTCAATGGTCGGAGGCGTCATTCGTTCTACTACTTTACCCAGGTCGCGGATACGGATTCCCTGACCGGCATTGTTATAAACCAGGATATTCTCGATGTCTTCAACCGACTGACGGAATTCTGGTGCGTAGCGTACTTTTATATCATACTCGTCACCGTCTTCGCGATATTTGGAAGCGATAGAGCCGTTGATACGGTTACGCAAAGCCATAGCAGCCGTTGTGATATTCAATCCGTTGATCGCCAGCTTTTCCCGGTCGAAATCAACTTGATATTCGGGTATGTAGTCCTCACGGCTGATGTTGACTTGTGAACAACCTTTTACCTTACGCATCCTTTCGGCCAGTTCGGCGGCTACGGCATCGGTCCGGCCGAAATCGAAACCATAAATCTCGATGTCGACAGCGTTCTGTCCGCCCATACCTTCTTCCTGTCCGCCTTCGATCACCTTGAAGGTCTTGATCTCCGGATATTTTGCCAGGTCCTTACGCATCTCTTCACAGATTTCAATCATACCGCGTTCACGATCGCCGACACTCAGCATATTGATGTAATAGTCGATAATATGTGTTCCGTTATTACTCAATTGAGCCCAGGTATTATCGGAATCGGCTTGTCCCTCAGTGAAGTTACTGGTTTTTATTTCCGGATATTTCTGTCGGAACAGTTCGTCGATTTCAAGCGCTAGCTTACGGGTGATATCTTGGCGGGTTCCGACCGGTAACTCGATGTGAACACTGATCTGTGCGTTATCCTGAGTCGGGAAGAATTCCGTCTTGATAGTTGGAACCAATAGCATACTTCCCGCAAAGATCAAAGTCGCACCGAATATGACCGTTTTCCGGTGGCGTACTGCCCAATAAAGAAAACTGGAATAGCCACGGTCCAGCGCATCCAATGCCTTTTCGATCGGTGTGAAGAACAAGGTGTACAAGCGGCCTTTTTTAGGATTCTGCCTGAGTAGTAGAGAACTCAACATCGGAGTCAGGGTCAAAGCACCGACTGTCGAAACGATCATGATGATACTGACGATCCACCCCAACTGTTTGAACAGAATACCCGCCATACCTGTCACCATTGTCAGGGGCAGGAACACGGCCAACATGGTCAGGGTTGAGGCGATTACAGAGATGGCCACTTCGTTTGTAGCATGTACGGCCGCTTGTTTTGGGGCACTACCTCTTTCGATATGGGTAGTAATGTTTTCCAGCACCACAATCGCGTCATCCACAACCATACCGATAGCAATAGAGAGTGAACTCAGCGAGATAATATTCAGTGTATTGCCGGATGCAAGCAAGTAAGCGAACGAGGCTATCAACGAGATCGGAATGGTCAGAATAATGATAAATGTCGCTCTCCATCGTCCGAGGAATACGAACACCACTAACATAACGATAATGAAGGTGATGAAAATGGTTTCTTTCAGACTGTCGATTGTATTCAAAATGTTAGTGGAGGTATCCATGATTACCCCTAACTTGACATCTGAAGGAAGGCTTTTTTGAATTTCCGGCAACTTCTGATGAACCTTCTTGGCTATGTTCACCGAGTTGGCTCCCGATTGTTTTTGGATAACGATCATGCCGCCTTTTTTACCGTTATTGTAAGTCTCTTGGGCACGCTCTTCGATGCTGTCTTCAATGCGGGCAACATCACGCAGATAGATAGTCTTGTTATCTTTATGACCGATCACAAGATCGTCCATCTGATGCGCATCCGTAAATTCACCTTGTACACGGAGCGCATAGGCGTTGGAACCGATATCCACGCTGCCGCCTGGAGTGTTCCTGTTTTCCTGTGCGATGATAGCGGATATTCCTTCGATTGAAACTCCGTATGCTTCCAGTTTGTACGGATCGCAATAGACTTGTATTTCACGTGCCGGCGTACCGGAAATGGAAACCGCTCCTACACCGCTGATACGTGCAAGCGGGTTCGATACCTTATCGTCCAGAATCTTGTACAGGGCGTTCGTGCTCTCTTCCGCCGTAACCGAAAGGATGATAATCGGTATATCGTTCGTCCCGAATTTGAAGATAATGGGATTGTCCACATCATCCGGCAGCATTGGCTCGGCAACGTCCAGTTTATCGCGCACGTCGTTTGTCGCCACATCGATATCCGTACCATAGTCGAATTCTAGTGTGATGATCGAGATGTTTTCACGTGACTGTGACGTGATGTGTTTCAGGTCGCTGACACTGTTCAGCACGTTCTCCAACGGTTTGGAGACGTTCATTTCGATATCCGCAGCGCTGGCGCCGGCATAGGAGGTCATGACCATGATCGTGTTTGTCTCGATCTCTGGCAGCAGGTCCACTGATAATCTGGTTAATGAAAAAAGACCGAAGATCACGATTGCCACAAAGACAAGGGCAGTCGTAACCGGCTTTTTTACCGCTGTTGCATATAAACTCATAGTGTTTGTCTCTTACTTTTCGATTTCTACTTCCATTCCGTTGTTTAGGCGGCTTTGACCGGATATTACAACCTGGTCGCCACTGTTTACCCCTGAAATGACTTCATATTTGTTTCCCATACGGCGTCCTAACTCTACTTTCTCGTAGTAAACTTTACCGTCTTTGTATACATATATATAGCGGTCTCCTGCACCGGACTGTTTTACGATGGCGAGATCCGGAGCGACCACATGGTTTTGTGTTCCGAAACCGATCGTCACGCGGGCGAACATCCCCGGACGGACACGTTCGTCATTGTTGTCGATTTTGATTTCGACAGGGAATGTGCGTGTATTCGGATCGATAGTCGGGTAAACCAGGCTGACTTTTCCTTTGAAAACTTCGTCTCCATATACATCTAACCGGATGTCGACATCTTTTCCCTTTTTTACTTTCGTGAAAAGACTTTCGGATACGTTGATCAACAGTTTGACCGGACGAATCTGTTCTACGGTGAAGATCGGCGAACCTCCGCTATACATATCGCCGCTATCATAGTTGCGGGCAGTGACGATACCGGTGATCGGACTCAATAACTGTGTGTTTTCCTGCAAATTCTTGTAGGTCGCACGGCTTACGTCTAATTGTGTTTTCTGTGCATCCCAGGCTGATTTGGAAGCACCACCTACTTTGTACAGTTCATCAATACGTTTGAACTCCAGTTCCTGGTTATCCAATTGTATTTTTGTCTGTTTGAGGTTTGTCTCATCCATCTTGACCAAGAGTTGACCTGCTTTTACATGATCGCCGACTTCTGCAAACAGTTTCTCTATGCGCACTGGGTTTTGTGGGGCGATGTTATTCGAAATATTGGCTTCTACTGTTGCTGTAAATTCACTGATCTGCTCCACATCTTGTGCGGAAACAGTTTCTATTCTCACAATGGCTTTGTTGCTGACGGTTTCCGTTTGTGCCGAATCTTTCTTTTCCCCTGAACAGGATAGCAACAAAGATAAAATGAAGAGTGATATAAAGTGTTGTCTTTTATTTGTTTCCATTTTGTGATATTTTTATTCAATGTCTATTTTTTTGTTTTTTTAAAACTCTTGCTGGCCTAATACCTTTTCCAAGTCAGCTTTTGCTACCATATAGTCGTAAATAGCTTGGTTGAAATTCAGTTTGGCCTGTGTCAATGCTAATTCCGAATCGTTCATTTCTAACAGAGTCCCGGCTCCTGTGTCGTATCGTTTCTGTGAGATCATATATCCCCGTTCGGCTTGCTCTACTCCCTTTTGTGAAGCGTCGAAACGTTTGACGCAGGTATTCATATTATCTATATACTGCTTGATTGCCAGTTGCAGGTTTCGCTGTGTATCCTCTCTTTGCAGGCTCAACTGTTCGATCGAATTTCTTGTTTGTTTGATCTTATAGAACTTGCTGCCGCCTGAGAAGATAGGAATAGAGAGTGATAAGCCGACCATCGAGTAGGGGTTCCACATATAGTCTTTGAACTTGAAGTCGTTGTTCATGGCTGTCCACTGATATAGTCCAGTGAGCGACAGTGTCGGCAGATAATCGAACTTTTGCATGGTCAGTGTCTTTTCCAGTTGCTTGGCTTGCAAATCCATCTGTTTCAAATCTGTATTATTAGCCAGGGTTGTGTCTGTGGAAAGAAAATCGCCGAATAGATCTTTTTCAAAGTCGGTCAATTGTCCTTCACATTCGATATTTATGTCCAGATCCATGCCTAATAATGCTTTCAATTGCCATTTGGCAAGAACTAATGCGTTTTCTGCCTGCAACATATTGGGTTCGCTGTTCTTTACGGTAACATTGGCGCGTATCAGGTCATATTCGGCAACGGTTCCCTGTTCGAACTTTATGCTTGATATCCAGGTAATTTTCCATTGCGTTGTCATAGCTTTCCTTAAATACGCGGTATGAATCGTTGGCAAGAAGCACGCCGTAATACCCTTTCTTTACCTGGTTGACCATAGCAATTTTGGAAGAACGTGCCTGTTCGATAGCCAATTCCACATCGACAGCTGAGATGCTTAGGCTTTTCCAAAGAGCGGCGTTGACAATCGGCATAGAGGCGTTGAAACCGAGATTCCAGTTATTATCACGTCCTACTTCGATCCCTTCATCCATATTCGGCATGTCTTCCATGCTGGTATTTCGGTACTTCCCATGTCGAAGCCGTCCATATACATCACCTGTTTTTTCAAAGTTCGATTATAGTCGGCAGCAAAACTTACTTGGGGAAATAGGGCGGCATATGAACCTTTCTGTGCATATTTTTTTTTCTGGATTTCCTTGTTAGCCACTTTTACAGTGGGGATTTTCGCTCAGCGCGATCTCAAGAGCTTTCTTTATATCGAGAACGAGCGTGTCTTGAGCTTTTACGGTGGTGAAGGCCAGAGAGGGGAGTAACATTATCACTACCCACATCATCTTTTTGGTAATTATGATTTGTCTCATTTAAAATAAGTAAATTTGATTTTTAATAAAATCGTTTGTTCAATCTAATTGCTTCTGTTTATATTTCAACAAGTAACGATCTAAAATGGCAATGCCTTTTTCTGTAGAGATTCCCCGAAGGAAGGTATAAAGAATCGTATTGAACACTTCGGACACGGAATGGTTGGAAAGGGCTTTGGACGGACGGATCATTTTTGCCTGCTCTTTCGCCAGTAAAGCTACAATCTCAAAGTTAATATTCGGTTGAAAAACACCTTCTTTAGCCCCTCGTGACAGTAGTTTTATACATTTTTTCAAAAAGCGGGACTTTTCTTCTTCCGTTTTTTGTAATGCTTTCGGATAACGTTTCAGATCATCATAGAACTTCCGGTTAAACCAGCGAGGCCGTCTCATAAGTTCTTCATAAAAAAGCAAAGTGACTTCTAAGGCTGTTATCGGCTCGGATTCAAGTCGCTTCATGGATAGCCTCATTTTAGTATAACTCAGGTTTATACATTCTGTTAGCAGAGTCTCCTTATCTTCGAAGAGCTCATAAAGAGTCCGTTTGGATATACTCGCGTTATGAGCGATATCATCCATACTGACATTCTTGATCCCGTGTTCCGAAAATAAGTCGAATGCCGTTAACATTATTTGTTCTTTTATGACCATCGATTTTAATGATTACTTTTTATACGATCAGATATTGCAAAGGTCTGTCTAATTTGGAAAACTAAAAAGGTTTATTCTGTTACGGAATTAGTCGAAAACGAATAAAAGGAACCTTTCTTATTCCTGAAAAACCGTTATTCATTGGTAAAAAATGAAACATTTTTCTGTTTGTTGAAAAAATGTTTACCTTTGCAAGTACACGATTAGTAAATATGTAAAGATGGAAAACTTCCTTTAATAGAATTGGCGGAACTGAATAAGAGTATTATTTTCCGTGATAGTTTTCAGGATATTTTTTCGATTGCGGATCTGGACGGAGGTATGGATATCGGAGATCCCGACTCGCCTGAGCGTTTTGCTCCGATGCGGTTAAATGCGCTTTTGATGGTGTTGACTTTTGAAGGGACACTTGAAATCCATCTGGATTATGTTTCTTACATTGTCAAACCGAACAGTTTCATAACGATCATGCCTACGCATGCACTCCAACTTGATAGGATCGGTAAAGATTTTAAAGGTCGCTTGCTGATTGCGTCTAAGGAGTTTTTGAACGATTGTAATCCTGGTGGAGGTAACCGGACTCAGGCTATAGCGAACTATATGGAGATCCGTAAGAATCCTTGTACGGAACTGGAACCGGAAGAAACAGCGAAACTGGCCGGTAGCATGCAGGTTATACGGGAGAAGATGAGGGAACGTACTCATTTTTATCAGAAGGAGTTAGTACAGAATGCCTTTATTGGTTTCTTGCTGGACTTAGGGAATATAATGTTAAGCAAGAAAGATCGTTTGATCCGACCGACCCTTTCTCGTAAAGAAGAGCTGTTCGAACAATTCCTGCAATTATTGTTTGAGCATTGTAAAGAGCAGCATGTGGTTACATTCTATGCTGAAAAGTTATTTATTACGCCACAATATCTGTCATTGATCCTGAAGGAGTTGACGGGTAAATCCGCTAATAAGTGGATAGATGATGCCCTGATTGTCGAAGCGAAAATTCTTTTGAAAGCGCCTCAGGCGACTGTCCAGCAGGTGGCGGATATACTTCATTTTTCCGACCAGTCGACTTTTGGAAATTCTTTAAGAAACATATGGGAATTTCTCCGATGGAGTACCGTAAATCCTGAAGCGGGTGGTACTCCATTTTTCTCTTATCTTTTACTGAACTTATACCAGTTGATCAATTCGGAAATACCATAGATCAAGCAAGCAACTCCGAAAATCACAAATGTGTTGGCGGCTGCTCCGAATGGGTAGGCGAGGATCATGATCCCTGTTATTAAAATTAGGATGGTATGATATAAAAAACATAGGAAACGGTACTCCATTTGCGGGCAGAAACCAGTGAAATCAGTTGCTGCGCGCCTGCAAGAACCAGTAAAGCCCCTAAAACATACATTAATATGCTAACGAAAAATTGCGGCATGATTACCAACCATGCTCCGAACAGAATACTGCCTGCTCCGTCGATCGGAAACATTGGACTCGGCTCTCCTCTACTTTTTCACGGGTGAAATAATTTAAGAGCGAGAATAAGCCGGGTATGATAAAACAGATACCGATCGTTATCACCAAGTAAGTAACAGCCGCTTCCGGCCAAAGAACCAATACAAGTCCCAATACGATCGCAAATATGCAACGCAGGACTGAACCATTTAAACTTTTCATCTTATATGTATTTTATACTTTTCTTTAATATAACAACGAAGATACACTATTTTCTTTGGAATGAAAATAAAAATAAATGATACGTTCTTTTTTCAATTGACAAAATGTTATCGCCCTGCTGTGAAAATCTATTTATCAAAAAATCAGCTATTCCACTGGATTATAATCAGAAACAGTGCATAAAATCTCCTCAAACAAGGCAGATAAACAGCTCCACATCCCCGTTCCGGTTTCACGAAGATCCGGGTCTCCACCTCCTCCACACCCGG
>ENA-OQCE01000927-OQCE01000927.1-human-gut-metagenome-genome-assembly--contig:-NODE-927-length-13461-cov-2.900555_pt1 | contig 13461 bp, 11 predicted proteins | sample MGYA00242495_ERZ504572 | MGnify/ENA primary metagenome ERZ504572 (study PRJEB26092, sample SAMD00036228) | human gut metagenome | host: Homo sapiens | study: EMG produced TPA metagenomics assembly of...
TCTGTTTGTTTTTGTTGAAGAGGCAAATTCCGGTTTCGTCTAGTCCCAGCCATATATCCCCGTTGTTGTCCGGTAATATGGTTGCAATGGATACCGTTCGATGGGTACGTGTTTTTTTAGTTTCCAGTTTTCGGAATAAATGTACAAGCCGTTGCTCTCCGTTCCGATATAAATGTCCTTGTCCGGAGCCTGTGCTACGGAATAGGTCGGTGAAGGGATTGCTATGTCGGGGAAGACCGTTTCGACCGTCTGGTTCATACTGCATTTGAATACGGATCGGTTGCAGAAAGCATAGACATTCCCGTCCGAATGTTTTAATAGGCGGTTGATGATATTGGTGGTGCATTCCTTGTTGATGCTTTTGGGGTAAAAACGGGTTATCTTTTTGGTTTTATAATCGATACAGTTGATCCCGTTCGAAGTTGCGATCCAAATATTCTTCCGGTCGTCCTCGGCAAATCCCCGAATGTAGTTGTCTGTTAATGTTGCATTATTGTTGACTTCGTTTTGATAGACAACGAATTCATAGCCATCATAGCGGTTCGCGCCGTTGCGCGTCCCGAACCAGATGTAACCGTCCGAATCCTGGAAAATATCAAGAACGGAAACTTGCGACAGGCCATCTTCTACTCCCAGGTGGGAGAAGAAGAAATTTATGCTATATACAGGAGGTGCATATAGCATAACCATAATATATATAGTGAATGCGGTATAGAATCTTTTTATCATCCGTAGTTTCATGGTTTATGAGTAAAGACGCATGACTGTATATCTTTTATACCGCAAAGATAGTGATTTGGAGACGATCTTGAACAGGATTGAGATGATTTTACACGGTTAAACAAGTTGATAAACCTATTTTTGTAACTCAATCAATTAAAACATCATGAATAAACGAGTATTGAGTTTAACCTTGTTGCTGGTCTGTTTCAGTTTGGTGATGCAGGCCGAAGGCCGGATTGTCGAGCCGTTTAATTCCGGTTGGGTATTTAAGAAAGCGCCGGCAGGTAAGGAACTGGCCGTTAATGCGCCGAAATGGGAGAGTGGATGGACCGAGGTCGAGATTCCTCACACGTGGAATGCAAAAGATATGCAGACGCAGTATGACCAATCTACGAAGGACCTGCCTACTACAAAAAGCACTATTTCTTTCCTGCTGAACTGAAGGACAAACGCGTCTTCCTGCGTTTCGAAGGTGTGGGAGCTGTTGCGGAGGTGTATGTGAACGGTTCTCTTGTGACAACTCATAAAGGAGCCTACTCTGCTTTTTCATGCGAGATCGGTACGGCGCTGAAACCGGGGGCGGATAACGAGATCATAGTGAAAGCCGACAATGCGTCACGTCCGGACGTGATTCCTATCAATCATGTGCTTTTCGGCGTTTATGGCGGGATGTACCGTCCGGTTTGGTTGATCGTGACAGAGCCTTATAATATTTGCGTGACCGATTGTGCTTCTTCCGGTGTCTACATCACCCAGAAGAATGTCTCCAAAAAGCAAGCGGATGTAAAAGTGAAAGTGAAGTTGGATAATGGAACGTTGCAACCGGCTCCGCTCACCTTACAGAATACGATTTATGATCAAGAAGGGAAACTGGTAGCAACCCAGAGCCGCTCGTTTGACCTGACACCGCAGGGCGTACAGTCGTTCGAAGCCGATTTCAAGATCAAGAATCCTACCTTGTGGCAAGGGCGGAAGAATCCTTATTTATATAAGATCGTGAGTCGCCTGATCCGGAATGGGAAAGTGATAGATGAAGTGGTACAGCCCTTAGGCTTGCGCAAATACGAGATTGTTGCAGGCGAAGGGTTCTATCTGAATGGCGAGAAATATCCGATGTACGGTGTTACCCGCCATCAGGACTGGTGGGGGCTGGGTAGTGCGTTGAAGAATGAAAATCATGACTTTGACCTGGCTACTATTATGGATATCGGTGCGACAACCGTCCGTTTTGCTCATTATCAGCAATCAGATTACCTCTATTCGCGTTGTGACAGCTTAGGATTGATCATTTGGGCGGAGATTCCTTTCGTGAACCGTGTCTCCGGACAGGAAGCCGAGAACGCCCGTAACCAACTCCGCGAACTGATCCGCCAGAGCTTCAACCATCCGTCCATCTATGTTTGGGGGCTACATAACGAAGTCTATCATCCGCACGAATATACAAAAGAATTGACCCGATCCTTGCATGATCTTGCGAAGACGGAAGACCCCGACCGTTACACTGTTTCGGTAAATGGCTACGGGCACATGGAGCATCCGGTCAACTTGAATGCTGACATACAGGGAATGAATCGTTATTTCGGCTGGTACGAAAAGAAATTGCAGGATATCGAACCTTGGGTAGAAGGCTTGGAAAAGAACTATCCGGATCAGAAATTGATGCTGACGGAGTATGGAGCCGACGCAACATTGTCCATCAGACCGAATATCTGGACAATTCACTGAATTGGACGAAACCTTTCTATCCGGAAACTTTTCAGACGAAGACACACGAATACCAGTGGAGCGTGATCGCCAAGCATCCGTATATTGTCGCTTCTTATTTGTGGAACACTTTCGATTTTGCCACTCCGCTGGCTAATCGCGGCGATCTTCCCGCCCGTAACATGAAGGGCATGGTCACTTTTGACCGCAAGACGAAGAAAGACTCTTATTTCTGGTACAAGGCGAACTGGAGTGAAGATCCTGTCTTGTACTTGACACAGCGCCGGAATGTGGATCGCGAAAAGAAAGTCACTTCTATCACCGTTTATTCTAATATCGGAGAACCTAAAGTTTTCTTGAACGGCCAAGAGTTGTCCGGTATCCATAAAGGTTATACAGACGTACATTATATTATAGACAATGTCACCTTGGCAGACGGAAAGAACATTGTGAAGACCGTTGCAAGCAAAGACGGCAAGACATACGAAGACACTATCGAATGGATGTATACCGGAGAGAAAAAACGGGAAGCAGATTCCTTTTCCATCAAAGGTGTACATGCAGGGTTTGAATAAAAAACAACATACTAATTAAATATAGCTGACCTTGACTATAAAAGCCACTAAAGCTTATCTGGATCGTGTAGCTTTAGTGGCTTTTTGCAAAAAAACAAAATCGCCAGTAAAATATTTCCTTATACAAGGAGTTATATTAATTCATTTCGCTATTTTTGCAAGAAACCGTATCAGAGATAGCAGATGGGTAAAGGAACAAAAAGCATAGCCTTTTATTTGATGATGATCCTGGTCTTTGGCTCACTCATGTATTTCATAGTCAAAGAAGGAGAAAGCCAGCAGGTCGGAACAGCCGTTCAGACCATGCAAAATGCTCCCCAAACTATGGGGGAGGGATTTCTTGTGTTCTGGGATTCGGTTACTCACCATATCCAGTCGTCGATGGGAATCCTTCTTCTGCAAATTATTACCATATTAATTGTCTGCCGCTTGTTCGGTTGGATGTTTCAAAAGATCGGCCAACCCACCGTCATCGGTGAAATCGTAGCCGGTATCGTACTCGGTCCGTCTGTGCTCGGCCATCTTTTGCCGGGGGTATCTGCGTTTCTTTTTCCACTCGAGTCATTAGGTAATATCACCATATTAAGCCAATTCGGTCTTATCCTTTTCATGTTTGCCATCGGTATGGAACTGGATATCGGCGAAGTTCGTAAAAAATTGAAGGAAACTATCCTGATCAGCCATACCAGTACGATCGTGCCGTTTTTCTTCGGTATGCTGACTGCTTATTATGTCTATGGATCTTATGCTCATAAAGGAACACCATTCCTGTCGTTCGCTCTATTTATCGGGATCGCCATGAGTATCACGGCTTTTCCCGTTTTGGCCCGGATTATCCAGGAAAAAGGGTTGACCAAAACACATTTGGGAACTATCTCATTGGCAAGTGCTGCCAACGGAGACATTACTGCCTGGTGCCTGTTGGCCGTCGTGATTGCCATCGCTCAGGCGGGTAGTATGCTGAGTGCCGTTTACAATATATTATTCTCCATTCTGTACATTCTTTTTATGTTTCTTGCTGTTCGTCCTTTCTTACGGATGATCGGGCATATATACCATAATAAAGAAGTGATTGACAAAGCACTGGTGGCCCTGATGTTCCTGTTACTGATCGTATCCTCCTATTTTACCGAGATATTAGGGTTGCATGCTCTTTTCGGCGCCTTTATTGCAGGCGTGGTCATGCCAGGGAACATCAAATTCCGCAAGATCATGACAGAAAAGGTGGAAGACGTATCATTGGCGCTCTTCCTGCCGCTTTTTTTCGTTTCGACCGGACTGCGTACGGAGATCGGTCTGCTGAACACACCGGAACTTTGGGTTATGTGTGGAATCTTCATCGTAGTGGCTATTATCGGTAAGTTCGGGGGTGCTTTGTTTTCCGCTCGTTTTGTCGGTGAAAGCTGGAAAGACAGTTTTTACATTGGGGCTTTAATGAATACACGCGGTCTGATGGAGCTGGTCGTGTTGACGATCGGTTATGAGATGAAGATATTGCCGCCTTCTATTTTCGTCATGTTGGTTTTGATGACCCTGGTCACGACCTTTATGACAATCCCGTTGGTTTCTTTCATTAAATTGTGTTTCAAGACACGTGAAAAGATTAAGGAACATCAGGTTTGTGTGGAACCGGCCGACGGGATATTTAAGGTTCTCCTTTCATTCGGACGTGCCGGAAACGGACAGATTATGCTTGATGTGGCTCACCAGATGTTTGCCCGTGGAAAGAACAAACTGGATTTGACGGCGCTACACCTGACCGTCGGGTCCGATGTCAATCCGTTACATACGGATAATTTTGAGGAAGTGAGTTTCGGACCGATCTTGTATGGAGCCAAAAAATTAGGTATGCACATCCATACACGCTATGAGGTTTCGAATAACGCCGGACAGGATATTTGCGACATCGTCAATAACGAAGGATTTGACTTCCTGCTGGTCGGTTCCGGCATCTCGATGAGCGACTCGCCGGACGATATCGCGGCTACCCGTTACCGTACTTCCTTCTATAACCGTTATTTCAAGCGCTTCAAAGCTCCCGAATCCTGGTTTTATCCTGGTGCGTTGCTGAAAGATAAGACTAAGATGTTTATTGCCCGCAGTAATTGCGACGTCGGTGTATTTATTAACCGAAATTTCGTGAAGGCCACCAATACGTTGGTGGTTATCAGTTCCGAAGAAGATCTCTTTCTGCTCGACTACACAAGGACATTGCTGAAAGCGACTCACGGTTCTGTCGGTATTGTAGCCAAGATGTCCACCACAACACCCGGACATGATCAAATTCTCAAAGAACTTTGGGATTTCGTCTCGTCCACCCCACAAACCCAGCTGTTACCGGATAAAGACCTGACGCCGGGATTGTTCAATAGCTATAACTTCATGCTGATCGGCTACAACACTTGGAACGACGTATCCGAACACCGTAAAGAGGCCCTTCAAAAAATGCCGTCGACATTGATTTTGAACAAGAACAAACGGAGTTCTTCGGATAATTGATTTAAGCCTATGCATTTGCAACGGACTTTTTATTATATGTGAGTTTTTTCTTCTATCTTTGTGCGAAACCAATCTCAAAAAATCATGGAGTCGCTAAATCTAATAAAGAATGACCCTTGGCTGGCCCCCTATAAGGAGGCGATAGAAGGACGGTACCAATACGTGGTAAACAAAGAGAAGAACCTGACCGGTAACGGCAGACAGACGTTGTCGGAAATGGCTTCCGGGTATCTCTACTTCGGATTGCATAAGACAAAGAGTGGATGGGTTTTTCGTGAGTGGGCACCCAATGCTACTGCTATATATATGATTGGGACTTTCAACGAATGGAAGAAGGACGATCGGTATAAGTTGCAACGGTTGGGCAATGGCATTTGGGAGATTACGCTTGCTGAAGGTTTGCTGCGTCATGAAGACCTGTTCAAACTCCTAGTCGAGTGGGAAGGAGGCTGCGGAGAACGTATTCCTGCATGGATACGGCGTGTCGTTCAGGATGAAAATACCAAAATTTTCAGCGCGCAAGTATGGAATCCGGAGAAACCTTATGTGTTCAAGCATAAACGGTTTAAGCCTAATGTCTCTCCATTGCTGATTTATGAATGTCATATCGGTATGGCTTCGAATGAAGAGAAAGTCGGCAGTTACGACGAATTCCGTCGTATGGTGCTGCCCCGTATTGCGAAGGAAGGATATAATGCCATTCAGATTATGGCTATCCAGGAACATCCTTATTATGGTTCGTTCGGTTATCATGTCAGCAGTTTTTTTGCCGCATCTTCCCGTTTTGGTACGCCGGAAGAACTGAAACAGTTGATAGACGAGGCTCATAGTATGGGGATTGCTGTGATTATGGATATCGTACATAGTCATGCTGTCAAGAACGAAGTAGAAGGCCTCGGACGTTTCGATGGATCTTACACGCAATATTTTCTGGGCGGTGCCCGTCGCGAGCATCCGGCATGGGATTCCCTTTGTTTCGACTATGGAAAGAATGAAGTGCTTCATTTTTTGTTGTCGAACTGCAAATTCTGGCTGGACGAGTATAAATTCGACGGTTTCCGTTTGATGGCGTGACCTCGATGCTTTATTACAGTCACGGACTGGGCGAAGCATTTTGTAATTATGCTGATTATTTTAACGGTCATCAGGATGGTGATGCTATTGCGTATTTGACGTTGGCTAATAAGCTTATCCACGAAGTCAATAAGAATGCGATTACGATTGCCGAAGAAGTAAGCGGAATGCCCGGATTGGCTGCCAAATATGAAGATGGCGGTTATGGCTTCGACTACCGTATGGCAATGAATATCCCCGATTACTGGATCAAGACGATCAAGGAAAAGAAAGACGAAGACTGGCATCCTTCTTCCATCTGGTGGGAGACGACGAACCGCCGTGCTGACGAAAAGACAATCAGCTATGCGGAAAGTCATGACCAGGCGTTGGTGGGTGACAAGACGATCATTTTCCGTCTTATCGATGCCGACATGTATTGGCATATGCAGAAAGATGATCACAATTTTATGGTGGAACGGGGTGTAGCTTTGCATAAAATGATCCGTCTGGTCACGGCCTCCACCATCAACGGTGGTTATCTGAACTTTATGGGGAATGAATTTGGCCATCCGGAATGGATCGATTTCCCGCGTGAAGGAAATGGCTGGTCGCATAAGTATGCACGCCGCCAATGGGATTTGGTCGATAATATGGATTTGAAATATCATTTCTTAGGCGATTTCGATCGTGAAATGTTGGAATTGATCCGTAGCGTGAAGAACTTCCAGTCTACTCCGATACAGAAAGTTTGGGATAACGATGGGGATCAGATTTTGGCTTATATGCGAAAAGACTTGGTGTTCGTATTCAATTTCAATCCGACAAAATCGTTTGCCGATTACGGTTTCCTTGTGCCTAAGGGTGAATATGAGGTGGTACTGAATACCGATGCTAACCGATTCGGTGGCTTCGGGCTCGCGGATGATACCATTCATCATTTCACGCAATTCGATCCATTGTATAAAAAAGAGAAAAAAGAATGGCTCAAATTATACATTCCGGCACGCAGCGCTGTTGTATTGAAGAAAGTAAAGAAAGCGAAATAATTTGTGATTTATAATTTATGATTTGTGGTCAATGCGTAAATCATAAATTATAAATCTGATAAATCAAAAATCAAATATGTTATATCCAATGACATTTAAGCCTATCCTCAAGAAGATTATCTGGGGAGGCTCTGACATTTGCCCGTTTAAGGCATCACTCCGGTGCAGGAAGGTATTGGCGAAAGTTGGGAACTTTCACATGTAGAGGGCAATTATTCTGTTGTAGATAATGGTGCACTTGAAGGTAAAACGCTAGATGAACTGATCCGTACATATGGCAAGCAACTGTTAGGGGAAAAGGTGGTCGAACAATTTGGTTCCATATTCCCTTTGTTGATCAAGTTTATCGATGCACGTGATAATTTGTCTATTCAGGTTCATCCGGATGATGAATTGGCAAAGAAACGCCATAATTCTTTTGGCAAGACAGAAATGTGGTATGTGATCAATGCTGCCAAAGGTGCCGGCTTATATTCAGGCTTTTCAAAGCAGATCAATGCGGATGAATACGTGAAACGTGTCGAGGATAATACGATCATGGATGTGTTACAACGATACGAGGTGAATCCTGGCGATGTATTCTTCCTGCCCGCGGGTCGTGTACACGCTATCGGAGCCGGTTGCTTTATTGCTGAAATCCAGCAGACGAGCAATATCACCTATCGTATATATGATTATGACCGTAAGGGACCGGATGGCAAAGGGCGTGAATTGCATACCGAACTGGCAAAGGATGCGATCGACTATACCTTGTATCCGGACTACCGCACCCATTACAAAGCACATACGAATGCGACTGTAGAGCTTGCAGCCTGCAAGTATTTTACAACGAATTTGCTGGATGTCGATACGATCATGGTTCGTGATTTCTCCGAACTGGATTCTTTCGTCGTTTATATTTGTATGGAGGGTAAAGCTTCTATCCGTGACAATAAAGGCAATGAAATTTATATTCACCAAGGACAAACGGTCCTGATTCCGGCAGATACGGATGTCGTGACGATTTCACCGGTTCCGGGTGCCAAATTTATGGAGACGTATATTGGATAAGACCCATAGGGTTACGCCCTTTAACCTTATGGGTTAGGAGGCGTAATGCATAGGGTTATGGAATAGATAGAATGCCGCAGGTTTTTCCGGATTATCCGGAGACCTGCGGCATTTGTTTTTATTCGATTGTCAACTCTAATCTCTCTAAGGCTTTTTCGTCTGATGAACCGCCGTAAAGTATCTGATATTTTCCGGGACGGACTTCCATCGTTTGTGTATTGTCGTTAAAAGAGTGGAATGCTTCGGGTGTCAGCTCGATGTTGACTTCCTGCTGTCGCCAGCTTTTACGTGTACACGCAAGAAAGCCTTCAGCGCTTTGATCGGCCCTTCCGGATCGTTCGGATTTTTGATGTAGATTTGTGCGACTTCGTCACCATCCATTTTGCCGGTGTTGGCAATGTCGAACGTCAGTGTGACAGATTGGTCTTTGGAAATCTTGCCAGAAGACAGCTTCGCATTCCGATAGGCAAAGTTCGTGTAGCTCAAGCCGTATCCGAACGGATAAAGTGGTGTTTCGGTCATATAACGGTAGGTACGACCTTTCATGCTGTAATCTTCAAAGTCCGGCAACTGGTCGATCGATTTATAGAATGTGACTGGCAAGCGACCTGACGGATTGTAGTCGCCAAACAGGATGTCGGCAACCGCTGTCCCGGCTTCTTGTCCGCCATACCAGGCATTCAGAATGGCGTCGATGTTGGCGTCTTCCCAGTTTAAAGCCAGGCACTACCCGTACAAAGCACGTAGACAACCGGTTTACCCGTTGCTTTCAGTGCTTTTACCATTTCTTGTTGTACTTTCGGTATCTCGATATTGGTGCGGTCTCCTTTCTTGAAACCTTCCACGTTGACCGGCATTTCTTCACCTTCCAAGCGAGGCGAAATACCTCCGACATAGACAATCACATCTGCATCTTTGACTTTAGCGGCAGTGGCGGCATAATCGACAGGTCGACGCGTACCGATCTGGAAGTTGAGGTCAGCGCTACCCGTGCGTTGCATATATTCAATCTTGACAGGATATTTCTTTCCTTTTTCCGCATTCAGCATATACGTCTTTTCTGCCCCGTATTCGTTTTCCCAAACTTCGGCTACTTTTTCATCTCCGATAAAGAGGCGGAAGGCGTCGTTTCCTGACAACTTGATCTCAACCTGTTCCGTCTCTGGTGCTTCAAACTCGCCGGTAAAACGTGCTGTGAAGTTTGTCAGGTTTACATTCGGTGCGAATTGCGTGTTTCCGCCTGTCGTATAATGTAATTGGCTTGCTAAACCTTTATAAACGGCTTCTCCCTTGAATTCCGTATTGTTGTAGAATTCGGAGGCGAATCCTTGTCCGGCAGGGAGGTGATGTGGTTGCCCAAGTCTTGGATTACGAAGTCAGCCGCATGATTACATCCTAATTCGTAGATTACTTCTGTATCGGGCACTTTGTTGCGGATACCTTCCAATATTGTTACGGTATGCGTCGGGAAGCCGTTGTAGTTCGCCCAAAGCATGGTCGAGTCGGCGGCATTCGGACCGACAACTGCAATTTTCCGGATCGTTTTACTCAGTGGAAGTGTGTTATTCTTGTTCTTCAGCAGCACCATACTCTTATGCGCCATTTTGAGTGCTTGTGCCACATGTTCGGGGCTTTCCACCACGTTGTATGGGATTTGAGCATAAGGAACCCGCTCGTCCGGATCGAACATGCCTAATTCAAAACGACCTTTCAGCAGGCGGCGTAGGGAGACATCCAGATCATTTTCGGATATCTTTCCCTCCTTCAAAGCTTTGATCAAAGCTTTATAGCTGTTGCCGCATTCCAGGTCAGTCCCGTTCAGGACAGCATCTGCAGAAGCGCTTTCCGCATCGGGATGTGTTTCGTGGCGAGGCGTGCGTTCGTCCCGTTGCCAGAAGTCGTTGATCGCACCGCAGTCGGAAAGGATGATGTTTTCATATCCCCAACTATTCCGAAGGATGTCGATGAGCAGTTTGTCGCTACTACAGCAGGGTTTGCCTTGATAGCGATTGTAGGCGCACATGACTTCCTGTACATTTCCTTTTTTTACCAAAGCTTCGAAAGCTGGCAGGTAGGTTTGCCATAAATCACGGGGCGTCACTGTGACGTCAAATTCGTGACGGTTCCATTCCGGTCCGCTATGGACTGCATAATGCTTGGCGCAAGCATGTGTCTTAAAGTATTTCGGATCGTCTCCCTGCAAGCCTTTCACTACGGCAACCCCCATCCGTTCTGTCAAGTACGGATCTTCTCCATAGGTTTCCATGCCACGGCCCCAGCGGGGATCACGGAAGATATTGATATTCGGCGTCCAAAAGGTCAAGCCTTTGTAGCGGTCATATTCTTTATTTTTTTGATACTGATGGTATTTGGCGCGAGCTTCATCGCTCACCATCGTAAATGTTTCGTACAGTGCGTCGTCATCGAAAGTAGCCGCCATTGCGATAGCCTGTGGGAAAACAGTCGCTTTTCCGGCACGTGCGACACCGTGCAAGGCTTCGTTCCACCAATCGTATTCGGGTATACCGAGGCGTTCGATTGCCGGAGTCGTATTCATCATTTGGCCGATCTTCTCTTCGGCAGTCAGACGTTTCAAGAGGTCGTCTATGCGTTCGTCGATAGGGAGATCAGGATTGCGAAACGGATAATCTTCTTGTCTTTGGCTACAAGAAACAGACAGCAATAATGTTAGTGCTGCTACCGTCAGATGTTTCATTCTCATGTTATTAAATTTTAGATATTGTATGTTTTACGTTTTATATTATTGTAAGATGTTTGTTATTAGCTATTTATTATGATAAATTATATTGCAAAGCTAATGGTTTACTTGCATTTCTTCAAGTAGAATTACTTAAAATAGGTTACTTCGTCCGTTATTTTAGCAAATGTCCTATTTTTGTAAGATCGAATAGTAAAAAGAAAGAGAGATGAAGAAATTTTTAAGTGTGCTTTTGATGGTGGCAGGTCTTATGTCTTGTGGAGATGATGATAAGCCGTTTATTCCTGAGTTGAACAAGCTGACGAGTGTTACATGTACGAAAAACGGAAATGCTTTTTTTAACGCGAATATCACTTATGACCAGGACAAGCAAATCAATCGGATTATATTAAATACGGAAGGAAATCAGTTTACTGATAATTATATTATTGTAGACAAGACGATTTCCGTAAGTGGCGTGAAGATGATCGACGGTTCTCCGACTGATCCCTTTGTCCATACGGTTTACACGCTAAGCGGAAATATGATTGCGGCCAAGGAAGAAAAATCTGAAAACAAGTATATGAGTAATGCTGTGTATACGGCTGTAGAAAACAGGTACACCTATAGTTCTAATTGGCTGAAATCAGTTTCGCAGATTATCCAGTGGCCGAATGAGGACGGTTCGGGTTATCAGGTAAGAGAACTAGGTGAGGTGGATCGCTATTCGTGGGAAAATGGAAATGCGGTGCATTATGCTTATCTGCCACAGAAAGAGATTACATATGAATATAATTCTCAATTACGTCCAGAGAACTTTCCGTTCCGAGTTGTCAATTCATTTCAACCGGTCGGCTTTGATGTGATTTCTCCGTTGAACCTGCTCTATGGGAAGATGAATCAGAATCTGCCAACCCGTGCCTATTGGTATAATGTCTCCGATGCAACGGATATTTGCGCCGAATATACATTCCGCTATACGTTGACCGGCGATTATATCACAGGCATGACGATTGAAGAAAAGATCAATCCCGTGAATGGTGCAACTGCGGAAAATAACACGTATGAATATGAGTTTATCTATAATTTCGTAGTAGAGCAGAAGTAGGACAATTTACTTCAATAAATCGGGGCGTAGCCGGGCTGTCCTTTCTTGAGCTTGCCCGAGACGCCATTCTTCAATTTTGCGTTGGTGTCCGGACAGAAGGACGTCGGGAACTTTCCAGCCGTTGTAATCGGCAGGCCGGGTATAGACTGGGGGAGCTAGCAAATTATCCTGGAACGAGTCGGAGAGGGCACTTTGCTCGTCGCCGATTGCTCCGGGAATAAGACGTACGACGGCATCTGTGATGATGGCAGCAGCCAACTCGCCTCCTGTCAGGACATAATCACCAACAGATATTTCCTTTGTTATCAAATGTTCGCGGATGCGGTAGTCGATTCCTTTGTAATGTCCGCAAAGGATGATCAGATTGTTCAGCATCGACATGCTGTTTGCCATCGGCTGGTTGAAGGTTTCCCCATCTGGCGATGTGTAAATAACTTCATCATAATCCCTCTCGCTTTTCAAAGCCGAGAGGGCCCGGTCGATAGGTTCGATCTGCATAACCATGCCGGCTTCACCCCCGAAAGGATAATCATCCACACGCCGCCATTTGTTGGTCGTGTAATCCCGCAGATTGTGTAAATGTATTTCAGCCAAACCTTTGTCTTGTGCCCGTTTCACAATGGAACAGTTTACCATCCTTCGATCATCTCGGAAGTACGGTCAGTATATCAATGCGCATCATATTTTATTTCAGATTTATGGTGCAAATGTAGGAGATTTCCCAAAGTCTGCAAAATAAAGTTTTGTAAGCATGGATTTTTAGTTTTTTGCAAAACAACTATCATACTATCATAAATGAATTTATATGCTTGTAAAACAGTATGTTATTCTATGATAGTTCTTGCTTTTAACTATCATTTATCTATCATAACTATGTAATCGTCTCCGCGATGCTACCTTTGCCATTTATGGGGGAGTAAATTTCTTATAGTCTCGTGATCTGTATTGGGATTTATATCAATGAGCTTAGTAAGCAAATCTTTAAAATACTCAAATGAGTTA
>ENA-OQCE01000928-OQCE01000928.1-human-gut-metagenome-genome-assembly--contig:-NODE-928-length-13460-cov-1.319958_pt1 | contig 13460 bp, 15 predicted proteins | sample MGYA00242495_ERZ504572 | MGnify/ENA primary metagenome ERZ504572 (study PRJEB26092, sample SAMD00036228) | human gut metagenome | host: Homo sapiens | study: EMG produced TPA metagenomics assembly of...
CCGGTTGGTCAAGCGGTTAAGACACCGCCCTTTCACGGCGGTATCGGGGGTTCGATTCCCCACCGGTCACCATTCGGGCGCTTAGCTCAGCTGGGAGAGCGTCTGCCTTACAAGCAGAATGTCAGCGGTTCGATCCCGTTAGCGCCCACCATGTAAAATCAGCAGTCTTCAAATGAAGGCTGCTTTTTTTATTTCTGCATACTAAAAAACGCAAAGCATCTGCTTTGGCGTTTTGCCCATCAATATTAAATTTTATTCCAGTTCAATGCTTTCGCCGGGTTTTACAATCAGTACTTTGGCACTGCCGTCAGCTTCCACTTTGGCTTTGTAGGCTTCGGGGTCCTGGGCAATCAGCGGCCAGGTGTTGTAATGGATAGGAATAACGTATTTTGCTTTTAAAAATTCTGCGGCAATGGCAGCATCGGCCGGGCCCATGGTAAAGTTGTCGCCGATAGGCAGTACGGCGTAATCGAACGGGTCAAGGCGCTGCAAAAGCTGCATATCGCTGTAAAGCGCGGTGTCGCCGGCAAAATACAGTTTGGTGCCGTAAAAATCTACAATAAAGCCGCAGGCATGGCCGCCTGCTACGCCGCTGCCATGGAAGGCTGGAGTAATGCGTACATGGCCAAAATCAAATTTGTGGGTGCCGCCAAGGTGCATGCCGTGTGCGTTAACACCGGCTTCTCCGGCAAGTCCGCATACTTCGGCGGTGGAAATTACCGTGGCATTGCAGGCTTTGGCAATTTCAAAAGCGCTGCCGATATGGTCAAAATGTGCATGGGAAATTAAAATATATTCTACATTCAGGCCCTTTAAGGCTTCGGTGTCGCCCGGTTTAAATTTGGGGCATCCTTCCAGATACGGGTCGAAAATAATGTTGTGGCCCTCGTGGCACAGCATAAAGCAGGCATGGTTAATATACTTAAAAGTGGTTGACAAAGTAATCATCTCCTTTTTTCATATGCTTATTTTTATTATAACACATCTCTTTTAATTATAGTAATTGTGAATTGTAATGAAACAAAAGTAAAACGCCTTTACAGTTTGCCCGTGCATGATGTAAAATTTATTTGTATATTTGCAGTTAATTAAAATTTTTAATACAGGCAAGGAGAATGAATGTGAAATTAAAAAAACGTACCATACAGCGGTTGCCATTGCATGTTTAACGGCTTTTGCAGCCAATGCCCAGGCAGCGCCGCGTGCCGTAACAATTCCTAAAAACGCCAAAAGCACGGTTACAACGGCAGCGGCTAAAATAATAAAAAACAATTTAAAAAAGGGCAAGTCTGCCAAAGCAGATGATAAAACCATTTCTGCAAGAAGCGTTACAAAACCCAAAGCAACTGCTAAAAATACGGTTAAAACCGGTCAGGCCAGAAAACCGGCAGCCAAAGTAAATATGGCCGGGCTGCCGAAAGATTATAAAAAAATAGGTATTTTCGGCGAAGCAAAGCAACGCAGGAGCAGGCTGCCGCACTTATTTACCTTAATAATACCGACCCTCAGCTGAACTGCTCCGTTGATGAGCTGGTTGATTTGTACTGGACGGAGGCCGGGCGCGAAGGCGTGCGTGAAGACATTGCGCTGGCGCAGGCCATTATTGAGACCGGCTTTTTCAGCTTTACCGGCGATGTAAAGCCGGAACAGAATAATTACTGCGGGCTTGGCACAACCGGCGGCGGTGTGGAAGGCGAATATTTTGACGAGCCGGAAATCGGCGTGCGCGCACACATTCAGCATCTGCTTGCCTATACTACCAAAAAGCACCCCTCAACGGATATTGTTGACCCGCGTTATGAACTGGCGCATGCTATCCGTATGGAACGCGGCATAGTTGATAAATGGTCGGGCCTTAACGGCACCTGGGCTATGGGCAGTCAGTACTGCGAAAAGATCATGCGTATTTACCAGAGCATGCTTACTTTAAGCGATAAGGATTTAAAGGAAGCGGAAAAAGCTAAGGCCGAATACCTGAAAAATTATATGAGCAGCCATAAAGACGACGACAAGAAAGACAAGAAGGATAAGGAAACCAAGCCGGAACGCAAGCTGACGATGCGTGAACGCGTAGAAAAGATTTTGAGAGAAGGAAAGTGATTTAATGCATATCGTATTGGTTGAGCCGGAAATACCGGGCAATACAGGCAATATTGCGCGCCTGTGCGCAGCTACGGGCTGTCATCTGCACCCTGGTGCGCCCGCTCGGTTTTTCTGTTGAAGATAAATATTTAAAACGCGCCGGGCTGGATTACTGGCATTTGGTTGATATTCATTATTATGACAGCGTATACGAAGTTTTGGAAAAATATAAGGACAACCCGCGTTATTTACTGACGACAAAAGCGCACAAGCGTTATACGGATGTGCAGTACGCGCCGGACAGCCTGCTTATTTTTGGCAAAGAAACGGCAGGGCTGCCGGAAAAGCTGCGCAATGAATACGCCGACTGCTGCGTGCGCATACCGATGATTGCCGAAGCAAGAAGCCTGAACCTTTCCAATTCGGTGGCGATTGTGGCATACGAGGCTTTGCGCCAGCAGCCTGATTTTGGCGGGCTGATTGTTTAACGGAGGATATATGATAGTTTTAAAAGAATTTGAATTTGACGCGGCGCATTACCTGCCGGAATATAACGGCAAGTGCGAAAGGCTGCACGGACATACTTATAAACTTGTGGTTAAGGTACAGGGCACGCCCGACCATGAAGGCATGGTTATTGACTTTATCCGCCTGAAAAACATTGTAAAAGAAAACGTTTTGGTGCATCTGGACCACGCCTGCATTAATGATATTCTGCCGCAGCCCTCGGCAGAAAATATCAGCGTATGGGTATGGAACAAACTGAAAGATTTGCTGCACGGCGATAATTATGATTTATATGAAGTTGAAGTTTGGGAAACCAAAACAAGCGGCTGCATTTACAGGGGTGATTTATAATGAAAGATGTACAGTCTCAAACTGATATGCGCCGCATACCTCTTAAGCATGTAGGCATCAAAAATCTGCGCTGGCCCGTTATTTTAAAGGATAAGGAGCAGGGCGAGCAGCACAGCGTGGCAACCATCAGCCTGGCGGTGGATTTGCCGCACGAGATACGCGGAACGCATATGAGCCGCTTTGTGGAATGTATGCAGACCGTCGGCGCTATCAGCCCACAGGGCTTGAAGAAGTGCTTGACAAACTGAAAGAGCATTTGCAGGCAGAAAAAGCCTTTATTCAAATGGAATTTCCGTATTTTATTTATAAAACTTCGCCGGTAACGGGGCAGCGTGCGCCGATGGATTTAAACTGCGTGCTGACGGCAGAAAAGAAAGACGAGTTTAAACTGCGCATTATGGCAGAAGTGCCGGTGCAGACTTTATGCCCGTGCAGCAAGGAAATAAGCGACTACGGCGCGCATAACCAGCGTGCGCTGGCGCGGATTGAAATTGAAGCTGACGGCCTTGTCTGGATTGAAGAACTGGCGGAAATGGCAGACGCAGGAGCAAGCGCGCCCGTGTACAGCCTTTTAAAAAAAAAACGCCCGGACGAAAAAATTTGTAACGGAAAAGGCTTACGATAACCCGCGTTTTGTTGAAGATGCTGTGCGTGAAATTGCTTTGCGCCTGGAGGCCGACAAACGCATTAAATGGTATGAAGTAACTGTAGAAAGCATTGAGAGCATCCATAACCATAATGCTTTTGCCTGCGTGGAGAAAGGCTGGCAGGCATGATTATTAAACTTAACAAGCATAATTTAGCACATGAAATTAGCGCGCTGGGGGTACATCCTGCCAGCGTTGGCATTTTTACGGCCAAAAGCAGTATTGTGCCGTTAAAACTTACTGCGGTGCGCACACCGGCTGCCAATATTTTAAAACAGGAAATGCTGGCGGCGGGCGGCGACTGTGCTGTTCCGGCAAACTGCATTTTAAACAATACGGAGCGCATGGACGTTGTTTTGCTGGGTACGGTTAAACATTACCGAATTCTGGCGCGCAAGCTGGCGCAGATGAACTTTTTTGGGCTGGCAGCGCTGCAAAAGGAACTGCAAACTTTTCTGGCAGGGCAGCAGCCTGTAACTGTTTTGGCTGACGGCAGAAAAATTACTTACGAAAAATGCGCATTATGGGCATTTTAAATGTAACGCCCGATTCGTTTTACAGCGGCTCGCGCTTAAGCGGCGAAGATGCAGTTCTGCAAAAGGCGGAGCAAATGCTGAATGACGGCGCGGAAATTTTGGACATAGGCGGCGAAAGTACGCGCCCGGGCAGCGACGCCGTAAGCGTGGAAGAAGAAATCAGCCGCGTTGTGCCTGCAATAACAGCCATAAAAAAATATTTTCCAAACAGCGTAGTTTCTGTTGATACTTATCATGCGCTTACGGCGCAGGAAGCCGTTAACGCCGGAGCCGATATTATTAATGACGTTACGGCTTTGACCGGTGATGAGCGGATGGCGGAAGTTGCGGCTGCTGCCAAAGTGCCGGTAATTTTAATGCATATGCGCGGCACGCCTAAAACCATGCAGCAAAACTGTGAATATACAAATGTTGTTGCAGAAGTCGCCGCCTATCTTAAACAGCGCGCGCAGCTTTTAGAGGAGACAGGCATCGGCGCGGATAAAATAATTCTTGACCCCGGCATCGGCTTTGCCAAAAACACGGAGCAGAACCTTGCGCTGCTGCAAGGGCTGGACGCGCTGGTAGGCTTGGGTTACCCCGTGCTGCTCGCCGCCTCGCGCAAAACCGTTATCGGCGAAACGCTGGGCGGCTGCCGCCGCAGGAAAGGCTTGAAGGAACGATTGCCCTAGCTGCCAGGCCGTGTATGCCGGTGCGCAGATGGTGCGCGTGCATGACGTTAAAGAAAACGTGCGTGCCGTGCGGATGCTGGAGGCGGTTTTATGCAGGTAACAGCGTATGTGGCATTGGGGACAAATCTTGGCAGTTTAAGGGAAAACCTTGACGGAGCATTAATGCGCCTGCGCGAAAAGGGCTTGCAGATAACAAAGGTTTCGTCGTATATCGATACCGACCCTTATGGCGTTACAGACCAGCCGCGCTTTTTAAACGCGGTATGCGAAGTAAAAACAGAGCTTTTACCGCAGCAGCTTTTAAAAATACTTTTGGATACCGAACTGGAAATGGGGCGTGTGCGCCTGCGCCGCTGGGGTGAGCGCATTATAGATTTGGACCTGATTTTTTACGGCGATGAGATTATTAATGAGCCTAATCTTGTTGTGCCGCATCCTGATATGCAGAACCGCGATTTTGTGCTGCGCCCGCTGGCAGAAATTGCGCCGGGCAAAGTACATCCGCTTCTGCATAAAACTATCGGCCAATTATGGCAGGAATATTTGGAAAAGAAGGATAAAATGAAGTATGAACTTAATGCGGAAAGCCTTGTAAAAAGGTTTACCGTTTATGCGAAAATCAACACGGCTTCCGATGAGAGAAGCACGCCGCTGCCAAGCAGCGAAGGCCAGTGGCAGCTTGCGGAGCATTTAAAAAACGAACTTACGGAACTCGGCCTTGCCAATGTGTGTATAACAGATAAATGCTATGTGCTGGCGGAACTGCCTGCCAACACGGAAGAAGCCGCTCCTGTTATCGGGCTGATTGCCCATATGGATACCAGCTGTGAAGCAAGCGGCGAAAACGTGCAGGTTACCCTGCACAAAGCGTGGGACGGCAGCGATATGCAGCTTGCACCCGGCTGCGTACTGAGCGTAAAAGAGTTTCCGGAAATGGCGGCATACCGCGGGCAGGATATTTTAACCGCCGGCGGCACAACCTTGCTTGGCGCGGACGACAAGGCCGGTATTACGGCAATAGTAAGTGCCTGCGAATATCTTTTGCAGCACCCGGAAATTAAGCACGGCAAAGTTTTGCTGGCCTTTACGCCGGATGAAGAAATCGGCCGCGGCACGGACGGTTTCCCGTTAGCTGACTTTAAGGCTGATTTTGCCTACACTGTTGACGGAGGTGCGTTGGGCGAACTTAATTACGAAACCTTTAACGCCTGCAATGCCAAAATAATTTTTAACGGCGTATCCGTACATCCCGCAGCGCCAAAAACAAAATGCGCAATGCCGTAACCATGGCCGCGGAATGGCAGCTTTCCCTGCCGCAGGGAGAAAAACCGGAATATACAGACGGCTATGAAGGCTTTTACCACTGCCTGCGCATTGAAGGCGGCACCGACCGTGTGGAACTGGATATGATTTTGCGCGACCACGATAAGAACATTCTGGCAAAACGCAAACAGCTTTTGCTGGATTTGGCAGCGTTTATGAATAACAAATATGGTGCCGGAAGCGTGGAATGCAGCTTGCAGGATATGTACTGCAACATGAAGGAATCTATAACGCCGGTGTTTGAAATTGTTGAACGTGCCGAAAACGCCATGCGCGAAGCCGGTATTGAACCGCAGCTTGTGCCTGTTCGCGGCGGTACGGATGGCTCGCGTTTATCTGAAATGGGTCTGCCCTGCCCCAATATTTTTACCGGCGGGCATAACTTCCACGGACGTTTTGAGTACCTGCCAGTGCCTTCGCTTGTAAAATGTACTGAAGTTTTGCTGAATATTGTAAAGCTGTAATGCTTAAAACTTAAACTAAAAATCAGGACGGCTGCTTTATTTGAGCGGCTGCCCTGATTTTATTATACCTAAAAGTAATGAAGTATCATGTTTTATAACTATTTGTTGTTTTAACTGCACAGAATTATAATAAAACCAACAGAGGATAAAATTTTATAATGCTGCAGCGGTACAGGATAGTGTTATAATTAAATGTGTGGATGGGATTGCAAAAACATATGGCGCAAAATACGGCAGAGGCTGCCGGGGCTGAACATGTATGGTCTGCCGGAGAGCAGAAAATATAAATTTAAATTTATTGAGAAAGAGGGATAATTATGCAGAAAGTATTAGTTGCTTATTTTTCGTGCAGCGGTGTTACCAAAAAGCTGGCGCAAACGCTGGCAGGCGTTGTTAAAGGCGATTTGTATGAAATTACGCCCGCGCAGCCCTACACGGCGGCAGATTTAAACTGGCAGGACAAAAATTCGCGCAGCTCGGTAGAAATGAGAGATAAATCTTCGCGCCCTGCCATCAGCGGCAGCGTAAAAGACTTTGCGCAGTATGATACCGTTTTTGTGGGCTTTCCGATTTGGTGGTATGTTGCGCCGACAATTATTAATACCTTTTTGGAAAGCGAGGATTTTTCCGGCAAAACCGTTATTCCATTTGCAACAAGCGGCGGCAGCGGCGTAGGCGATACGGATAAATATCTGCATCCTTCCTGTTCCGAACAAACGGCATGGCGCCCGGCAAAACGCTTTGCAGGCAGCACAGGCGCGGCAGAACTGCAAAAATGGGTAGAAGGTTTAAAACTGTAAGCGTTTAAAAATTAAAATCAGCAAAACAAAAACTCCGCAGTGTAATGCTGCGGAGTTTTGCTGTATATACAGGGCTTATTTTATTATGTGCTGATTGTGCCGCTTAAAATTTGGCGTTATCCTTAAAGGCACGGCCAAAATCGGTAAGCGTTAAATCGGCGTAGCTGAATCGGCATCGTCAAGCATGGCGCGGTCGAGCGGGTACCGTTAAGCTGTGCGTGCTGCAAATTGCTGCGCGAAAGGTTGGCAGAGGTTAAATCTGCATTGGTGAGCACGGCGTTTTGCATTTTGGCATTGTATAAATTGGTGTGCGTTAAAACGGCACCGGTTAAATCTGTTTTATACAGCCAGCTGTAAGACATTCCGGCGTAGCCGAAATCGGCATTCTGCGCATTTGCTTTGTCCAGGGTTGCTTCCTGCAATTTGGCGTAGGCAAAGCTTGCATAGTTTAAATCTGCGCCGCGCAGGCCTGTGCGGTACAGTACGGCGTTATTTAAAACGGCTTTGTCCAGCTTGTTTCCGTTTAGGTTGGCATAGCTTAAATCCGCGCCGCTTAAGTTGGCTTTGGTTAAAGTGCAGTTTTTAAATACGGCCCGGTGCATGTTTGCGTTTTGCAGGTCTGCACCGCTTAAATCGGTGTCTGCCAAACGCGCGCCGTTAAGGTTGGCGCCGCGCAGGTTAATGCCGTTAAGGTTAAGCCCGCTTAAATCCGCGCCGCTTAAATCCGCACCGGGGCAGCTGATGCCGCTCTGCACCTGCTGCACGTCGTTTGCGTTATAGGCAAATGCCGCTGCCGGTAAGGCAAGGCAGCAAATAAATGTTAATAAAAATTTTTTCATAATTCCTCTCAGGCTTCGTTAAAAAGTTGAACCAGTTTCTGCGGTTCGTCAGGCAGTTTGTCAATAATTTTCCACGGTTCGTGTTCCGCAAGCTGCTCTTTGGTGTAGGTGGAGCCTGCCAGCACGGCAAGGCTGCGCGCCCCTATGGCTTTGGCGCAGATAATGTCGTTGGGCGTATCGCCGATAAGAAAAATATCGCTGCCGCTGATTTCTTCTTCCGGATGCATTACCTGCAAACGTCGCAGGGCGATTTTGGCAAGTTCGCTGCGGTCTTCGCTCAGTTCGCCGCAGACGGCGTAATGGCTGTCGAAGTATTTGTCGATTCCGTACCGCTGCAATTTTAAATAAGCGCCGGTAGTGGTGTTGCCGGTTAAAAGACAGGTTTTAAAGCCTTCAAGGCCTTCAAAATAAGCCAGCGTTGCGGTTACATTAGGCATTAAATGCCCCTGGCGTTCTTTTAAAAATTTTGGCAGCAGGCGGTGGTAGTTAATTAAAATGTTTGCGGCATCAAAAGTACGGCAGCGCCTTTATATCAATACAAATTTGCTTGATAATCTGCGAATCCGTTGCGCCTGCCAGCGGATGCGAGAACTGGAAATTTTCGACGCCGAACAGTTCTTTGATTGCCGCGCGCAGCGCATCTGCCCGGCAAGGCCTGTCAGAAGCAGTGTGCCGTCAATATCCCAAAAAATATATTTCATAAAATCCTCCGTTTAAATGCAGGGTAAAAGAAAAAGCTGCCTTTTGGCAGCGTTTAAATTGATTTAGGACGCATCATCAGTTTAGATAATTTTTTGCCAAGGGTTTTGGCTTTGCGTATGATTTTTGTATGCGATTTGCGGCGCGGTTTCATGTCGCTTTCGTTGCCGAAATCGCCGCGTTCCAGATAAGTGATTTTGGATTTGTCGGGATTGAAGTATTTGCGCATAAAGCGTGCCAGCCCATCGGGGTCGGCTTCTTTAAAGCAGGTAAAAATATCAATCGTGGCAAAGCCCATATCCGGATAAACGTGCATGGTAATATGCCCCTGCTTGCAGTGCGCAAACACGGAATATTCGTCAATGCCGTCCTCGTCGTTTACATAAACGCCGCTCGGCTCCATGCCGAAACGCGCTGCGGCGCTGCTGAGCATGTGCTCGATGCCGATAACGTCATCCAAAAGTATATCGCTGCAATTATACATATCAATGGCAATTTGTGTGCCGATGGATTTCAAAGCGGAACCTCCTGCCTTTTTGGAAAAAGGCTAAAACGTATTTAATTAATTATAGCTAATTTTAAACCTGTTGTCAAAAAATAATAGCCTGCGCGGCCGAGGTTTATTAAGTTAAAAAAACATGCTATAATAAACTGAACATTTGTTTGTACGGTGGTGAGCATTTGGAACAGCTGCAGGGAACACTGGAAAATGTTATATATCAAAGCGGCGACGGCGGTTTTTGTGTGCTGCGCGTTAAAACGGCTGCCGGTTTGGCAACGGTTACCTATAAAGGCATGGCCCCCTATATGGGCGAAAACATTGCCATGGAAGGCGAATGGTGCGAGCATGTACGTTTTGGACGTCAGTTCAGGGCCGATACTTTACGCGTGGTTAAGCCTTCTACAACTGACGGCATTGAGCGTTTTTTGGCATCCGGCGCGGTTAAGGGCATTGGCAGAACCATGGCGGCGCGCATTGTGGAGCATTTTGGCAGCCGCACGCTGACTGTTATGGAAAGCGAACCGGAAAGGCTGACGGAAGTTGCAGGCATAGGCCGCAAAAAGGCCGAAAGCATTGCCGCTTCGTATGCGGAGCTTAGCGAAATGCGCGAACTAATGCTGTTTTTGGAGCAGCACGGCGTAAGCGCCAATTATGCGCCAAAATTACAGGCGCGCTATGGCAGCACGGCACTGGTGCGCGTGCAGGAAAACCCTTATGCCCTTGCGGGCGAAGTAACGGCATAGGCTTCAGGACGGCCGACAAAATAGCGCTGGCGTTGGGGTGCAGCCGCAGCGACAGGCGGCGCATAGAAGCAGGGCTTGTTTATGCACTTAATATGGCGGCTTCTGCCGGGCATACCTGCGTGCCGGAAGAACTTTTGGCACAGGAAACGGTTAAACTTTTGCAGACTGACCCGGAACCAGTAAAAGAGCTTTTTAAAGAACTTATTGACGAAGACGCCTGCGTACGGAAGAAGTGGGCGGGCTGCGACTTATTTACCCGGAATATCTGTATCAGGCGGAAACGCAGACGGCAAAACGCCTGATAGCGCTGCGTGATGCGCCGGGAAAAATTAAAAGCGTTGATGTTGAAAAAATTATCGGCCAGTGGGAACGCGAGGCGGGCATACAGCTTGCCGAAGCGCAGAAAGAAGCCATTCATGCTTCGCTTAAATACGGCGTGTTTGTATTAACAGGCGGGCCGGGCACAGGCAAAACCACCGTTGTTAAGGCATTATAACGGTGCTGGAAAAAGCTGGCTGCCGCATTTTGCTGGCGGCGCCTACGGGCAGGGCGGCCAAGCGTCTGGCAGAATCAAGCGGGCATCCGGCGCAGACGGTACACCGCCTTTTGGAATACCAGCCGGACGCAGCGGTTTTAACTTTGGCAAAAACGACAGCGACCCGCTTGACGCGGAAGCAATTATTATCGACGAAGCCTCCATGCTTGATATTACATTAATGCACCATCTGCTGAAAGCAGTGCCGGGCGGCTGCCGCCTTATTTTGTCGGCGACGTGGACCAGCTGCCTTCGGTAGGGCCGGGTTCGGTATTAAAAGATATTATCCGCAGCAAAAAAAATGCCGGTGGTAAGGCTGGAAAATGTTTTCCGCCAGGCGGAAGTAAGCCCCATTGTGCGCAATGCCCACCGTATTAACCATGGGCAGATGCCGGAATTTGCCGAACACAGTGATTTTGAATTTGCCGGTTTTGACAACGAGTTTATGGCGGCGGATTTTGTGGCGCAGCTGTACGGAAAGATAGCGGCCGAACACGGCCTGCAGTATGTGCAGGTGCTTTCGCCGATGCACAAAAACCCCTGCGGCGTGCAGAACTTAAACAAAGTTTTGCAGCAGCATTTAAACCCGCCCGCGGCAGACAAGGGCGAACTGACGCTGCCGGGAGGAGCCGTGCTGCGCGAAGGCGATAAGGTAATGCAGATTCGCAATAACTATGAAAAAGAAGTGTTTAACGGCGATATAGGGCGCATAATACGCATTGACGGCGGCAATGTAACGGTTGTGTATGATGACGGCGGCAAACCGGTTTTTACCTCGTTTGAAGATGAATATGCTTATGCCGGTATCAGCGGCAACAAAATTGTTTACACTTCTGCCGAAGTGGATGAACTGCAGTTAGCCTATGCCATGAGCGTGCATAAATCGCAGGGCAGCGAATACCCGGTGGTAATACTCTTAATGGTGCCGGGGCATTATATAATGCTGCAGCGCAACCTGTTTTATACCGCGGTAACAAGGGCGCGGCAAAAAGTTGTAATAGTCGGCAGCAAAAAAGCCGTGCAGGCAGCTGTTTTAAACGATAAAACGCGCAAGCGCTATTCGCTTTTGGCAGAACGCTTGCAGGAACAGGCTGACGTATTTTAATTAAATGGTGATAATTTGAATTATATAAAAGAATGGTGGCAGGCGCTTGTAAGCGTGTTTTTTTGTGCAGAACTGCTCCGTATGTAATGCGGAAACAGAACACGGCGTGTTTTGCCCTGCGTGCAGGAGCAGTGAACTTTTGCTTGAAGCAATGCCGGGGCTGTTAAAACTTGACGGCGCTGTAATGGGGTATAAATATAGCGGCACGCTTAAAGAAATGCTGCATAAACTTAAATTTGAAGGAGAAAGCAAATTTTTTGCAGCCGCTGGCGGAAGAAGCTGTATTTTTAGCACAGGCATATGGCGAAAGCGGCTTTGATATGGTTGTATCTGTACCGACTGATGCGGCAAGGCGCAGACAGCGCGGTTTTGATATACCTGAAAGTATTTTTGCCCAAACTCTTGCCGTTAAAGGCGCATGGCAGCCGCAGGTTTTGGTGCGTATAAAGGCAACAGCGCCGCAGTACGGCCTTGCGCCGGATAAACGCCGCAGCAATGTGCGCGGCTGTTTTGCAGTGCAGGGCGATGTACGCGGCAAAAAAATTTTACTGGTAGATGACATTTTAACCACCGGCGCAACGCTGGACGAAGCGGCAAAAACCTTAAAGCAGGCAGGCGCTAAAAGCGTTTACGCTCTAACTCTGTGCGGCAGTTTGGAAAATTTTAAGGAGTGAAAGGCAAGCAAAACTGTTTTAAAAAGCCGGTGTTTTACTTAAATACTGCTTAAAAACTCGTAAAATAATAAATTAACAAATAAACAAAAACCTCACGGTATTTATGTAGCGTGAGGTTTTGTGCTTTAATTATCGTGCAGATTTTTTTATGCCGTATTCACAATTTGTTTTTAATTCTATTTCAAAAATTCTGTTCCACGGGAGCTTTGTTTCGGCGTTAATGCCGGTAAGGTAATATTCATCTGCGCCGTCGCTGTAAAAGGGTGTAAGGCCTAAATTGGTATATAAAAGGCTGCGTTTTTCGTTATAAATAAAGCCTTCTATAATATTTTCGGCAAAAGTTTTATAGCTGTCATTCAAATTTGCAGGGTCCTGCCCGCGCAGGGTAAGTATGGTGCTGAGGCGGTGGTGCAAAAGTTTTTGGTAGCTGTAATCATCCAGCAGGCGGGCAACGGTAAAGTTAAGATTTTGCGCGTAAAGCGCAGGCAGCAGATATTTTGGCAGGCGTTTAAGCTGCCCTGTAAATATTGCGCTTTGCGCCATGCTGTGCCTGCCGCGTTGCCGAAGGTGTTCCAGGCTGAGTAAGAAACAAGTTTGTTTATAGTTACGTTGTTTGCCAAAAGCACGGGCAAAAGCATCTGGCTGCTTTCGTAATCTTCACTGGCGTCGATAACGGCAACATGCTTGCCGCTGTTAAGCAGTGTTTGCAGTTTCTGAGCATTTTTTCGTTGGCAGGTTCTTTGGCACTGCCGCAGTGTACATATAAAATAACGTCGGCTTCATTAAGGTTTTGCGTCAGCGTGCCGCCGGTAAATTTAATTTTGTCAAGCAGGGCGGCTTCGGCAGTAACTGCCATGTACGGCATAATGGCGGTAGCTGCGCTGCCGGTGGTATATTCAATATAAAATTTTGGTTTGTAGTTATTAATCTGGCAAAAGCGGCGTGCCGTAAGCATCTGCGCTATTTCGTCCGCGCCGCAGGT
>ENA-OQCE01000929-OQCE01000929.1-human-gut-metagenome-genome-assembly--contig:-NODE-929-length-13459-cov-21.030978_pt1 | contig 13459 bp, 11 predicted proteins | sample MGYA00242495_ERZ504572 | MGnify/ENA primary metagenome ERZ504572 (study PRJEB26092, sample SAMD00036228) | human gut metagenome | host: Homo sapiens | study: EMG produced TPA metagenomics assembly of...
TCGTGCGCAGCCGGGAGCGCGACGAAAAGGGACGCTTGCGGGGCGCAGATTACGTCATATACGAGCAGCCGCAGCCGCGAGAGCCGGAAGCAGCTACCAGCGGCGGACAGCCGCCTATATTGGATTTACCTACATTGGAAAATCCAACATTGGATAATCCAACGTTGGAAAAACCTACGCAGGAAAAACCTACGTTGGAAAATCCAACGCAATTAAATAAAGATATATCAAGTAAAGAACAATCAATTACTGATCTATCAAGTACCCATTCCATTCCTTTCCATTCCCTAAATCCCTTGCCTTATGAGCAGGACGAAACGGCTACGCCGCCGGAAAGGAAAAGAACGGAAGCGAAAACAAACAGTGCAATAGAGATTTATCGGGAAATCATCAAAGAAAACATCGACTATGACATTCTCATTCAAGACCCCAAAATGGATAAAGACCGTTTGGACGAGATTGTAGAAATCATGCTGGAAACCGTCTGCACAGCCCGAAAGACAATCCGTATCGCCGGGGACGACTACCCCGCCGAACTTGTCAAATCAAAGTTTATGAAGCTGAACAGCAGCCACGTTGAGTTTGTTTTGGACTGCATGAGGGAGAACACAACCAAAATCCGCAACATCAAGCAGTATCTAAAAGCGGTGCTGTTCAACGCGCCGAGTACCATTGACAGCTACTATACCGCCCTTGTCAATCACGACTTTTACGGCAGCAAATGAGCATAGCCGCAGTTTACCGGGAAAGGAGTTGATACCTTGCAGGAGGAAGTAACCCAAAAAACGATTGCCCTATCCGTCAACGTGGGAAAAGGCGCGGCAAGGCTTACCGAACAGGCGTTGCAGAAAGCAATCAAGAAGTTTTTGGAGCAGAAAAGCAAAGCCCCGCATGGGAAACAGACCATGCGGCAGCTTATGAAGCAAAATGTGGGTGTTTCCAACATCGAGATCACCGACAGCAATATCAAAGCCTTTGAGAGTACCGCGAAGAAGTACAACATAGATTTTTCGTTGAAAAAGGTTAAGGGCGAGCAGACCCGTTACCTTGTGTTTTTCAAAGGCAGGGACGCGGACGTTATGACCGCAGCGTTTCAAGAGTTTTCCGCAAAGAAGCTGAACAGGGATAAAAAGCCCTCTATCCGCAAAGCCCTTGCCGCAGCAAAGGACAAGGCGAAGCAGCTTAACGCCGCCCGCGACAAGGTAAAGAAGATAGACAGGGGGCGCGAGATATGAAGCAGATGAACTACAAAAAGCTGATAATCCCGAATATCCCGTATGTGTTCTTTGTCTATCTCTTTGATAAAGTCGGACAGGCGGCGCGGCTTGCCCCCGGCGCGGATATTTCCGAAAAGATACTCAATATCACACAGGGGTTTTCCGAAGCGTTTTCAAATGCCTTGCCGAGCGTTCACCCGCTGGATTTGCTTATCGGCATTGTCGGCGCGGTGGTTATCCGTCTGATTGTCTATGTCAAAGGGAAAAACGCGAAGAAATACCGCAAGGGCGCAGAATACGGCAGCGCACGTTGGGGCAACGCCGAAGATATAAAGCCCTACATCGACCCGGATTTTCAGAACAACATCATTTTGACGCAGACCGAACGCCTTACCATGAACAGCCGCCCGAAGCAGCCGAAATACGCGAGAAATAAAAACGTCGTGGTGATCGGCGGCAGCGGCAGCGGAAAAACAAGGTTTTTTGTCAAGCCTAATTTAATGCAGCTTCATTCTTCCTACGTCTTGACAGACCCGAAAGGCACCGTCCTAATCGAGTGCGGAAAGCTGCTGCAACGGGCAGGCTACCGCATTAAGGTACTGAATACGATAAACTTTCGGAAAAGTATGCACTATAACCGTGCGACTTGTTCGTCGCTGAAAAGGCGGCGCACAGCGCTGTTTCAATCAGTTCTGTGACTGATAATTCGAGAGGTGGAATGAAGGGGTAACGCCCTGAAACGCCTCCCCTGATACTCCGGCATGCAGAGGCCAAACTCTGTGTGAAGCCCGGTAAAGTCGGCAGAGAGATGCCGTAACAGGTTAAGCTGACGAAAGCTGTCCAGAGGTGGACGGTGCATCCTATATGCCGGGGATCTATAAGATACCCATGGTGAGAATGACAGAGATGTCTGACGAAGCTCCCGAATGTAAAGGTCTAAAAGTGCCACACTCAGAAATGGGTGTGTGGGTTAAAGCCCAGGCAGTACGGTTTAGTAGAAATGGTTGTTACGAAACGCCGTGGCACGTTACAGGCGTGTCCAAGCTGTCAGGCCCAGAGGGAACACCTAAAGGTATGTATGTACAGATAGGATTATCGGAACAAGGAAAGGCAGGAAGTCTACTGGATAATCCGGCGAAGAATAATAAGCGGATGAATTCCTGCTGAAAAGCAGTGGTCGAACCGATGATATCGTCTGCGAAAAAGAGGACGGTTAGGAATGGCCACAAGTCAGGCAAAACGTCAGCAGTACACAACCACTATTCATGCAGTCGAGTAAGAAAAAGAAATTGTCGCTCGGTTTCATAGAAATGGGGTGATGTACATGGCACAAAAAGCTAAGAAGAAAAGCAAGTTGCGCCATGCGGAATACTATGACATGCAGAAAACCTTTGACAGTCTGTATGCCGACAGCAAAAACGGTGAAGTCTTTGGGCATCTGATGGATATCATCAGTGCCCCAAGCAACATCAAGCTGGCATTCAGAAATATTAAAGGCAATGATGGCAGTCATACCGCAGGCACGGATGGGCGGACAATAGAATCATTGGCAGTCATGCCAGAGGATAAGTTTGTAAAGCTCATCCAGAAACAGTTCAGGAGGTATGAACCAAAAGCAGTAAAAAGAGTAGAAATACCAAAGCCAAACGGAAAGATGAGGCCTCTGGGAATACCGTGTATTATTGACCGAATAGTACAGCAATGTATTTTGCAGGTCATGGAGCCAATCTGCGAAGCAAAGTTCTATGAGCACTCTTATGGGTTCAGACCGTGTCGGAGCGCAGAAAATGCGATTTCCTATGCGTATGGACTCGCCCAAAGGAACAAGCTTCACTATGTAGTAGATGTGGACGTTAAAGGATTCTTCGATAACGTCGACCACAGAAAGCTGCTAAAACAGATCTGGACTTTAGGTATACGGGACACCAAGTTGATTCAGATCATCAAGGCCATGCTGAAAGCGCCAATCGAAATGCCTGATGGAGAAACCGTCCTCCCATCTAAGGGAACGCCGCAAGGTGGTATCCTTTCACCATTGCTGGCAAACATTGTCCTCAATGAACTGGACTGGTGGATTGCCTCTCAGTGGGATGAAATGGTGAGGCACATGAAACATCCGTGTAAAGTGACCTACTATCCAACGGCGCAGAGAAGAAGTGCAACAGCTATACAGCCTTGAAGAAAAGCAACCTCAAGGAGATGCGGATTGTCCGTTATGCGGATGATTTCAAGATATTTTGCAGAACCAAAGAGGATGCAGAGAAAACCTATTATGCAGTCAAAGACTGGCTATGGAAACGGCTAAAACTGGAAGTGTCTGATGAAAAGTCAAAAGTGACTAATCTCAGGAAACGTGACAGTGAGTTTCTGGGTTTTCGCATAAAACTGCGGCGCAAAAGTAACTCGTGGGTGATAACTTCAAATGTCTGCGATAAAGCCATACACAGAATCAGCAAGGAAATAGCTGACAGTGTCAAGGCAATACAAAGTAGTAAGACGGCTGAAGAAATAAGCCTGAATGTGGGGGACTATAATGCCAAGGTTATCGGAGTGCAGGACTATTACTGCATTGCGACAAGGGTCAACTTGAATTTCAGCGATATCGCCCGTCCAATCAATGGACAGCTTCTCCATCGTATTGACGGAATCAAGAAGCAGGGCGAAATCAAAAACAAATATCTAAGGAAACGGTATGGAAAATCGAAGCAAATGCGATGGATTGGAGAAACGCCACTGGTTCCATTAGCCTACGTGCAATTCAAGATTCCAATGCGGAAAAGCCGAAAAATCAATCCGTATACGTCCGAAGGTAGAGCAGAGATACACGACAATCTCAGGGTTGACGTAAATTCAATGCTCTGGCTGATGAGGCATCCGATACCGACCGAATCAGTGAGATACAACGACAACCGGGTCTCCCTCTATGCAGGGCAAGACGGTAAATGTGCAATCACCGGGAAGAAACTGGATGTTCAAACCTGTATCTGTTACAGGAAAACAAACGACTGTAAGAAGGGCAATGACAGCTACCAGAACCTGTTGCTTCTTTCTTTGCAGGGGTTGGCAATAGTCAGCTCGGAAGACATGATGTCTGTAGTGGCGTTGGTGAAGGAATACTCTCTGAATGCCAAAGTTATTACCAAAGTGAACAAACTGCGTGCTACCGCAGGACTGCCGCTACTGGCAGCAAAGTAGCAAACTTAGCCAATGTGAAAGAGTGATTGTGTATCACTGCTGAAACTATGCTTGATGGAACGCCGGATGCGGTGAAAGTCGCATGTCCGGTGTGAAGTGGGGGAAAACCCGGAGATAATTTCAAAGGGTTACCTATCACTATCCTTTGTCTATATCCGCAGCGAAAAGGACGTGTTAAAGGTTGTCAATACCCTTATCGTCAATACCAAAGGCGAGGGAGAAAAAAGTGCGGAAGATTTTTGGGTGAAAGCGAGAGGTTATTATATTGCGCGTTGATCGGCTACATTTGGTATGAAGCCCCCGCCGAGGAAATGAACTTTACAACGCTGCTTGAACTTATCAATGCAAGCGAAGCACGCGAGGACGACGAGGAATACCAAAGCCCCGTTGATCTGCTCTTTGCCGATTTGGAAGAACGCAGCCCCGACCATTTCGCGGTGAAGCAATATAAAAAATACAAATTGGCGGCGGGCAAAACGGCAAAGTCAATCCTTATTTCTTGCGGTGCGCGGCTTGCCCCTTTTGATATAGAGGAACTCCGGGAACTCATGTCCTATGATGAATTGGAACTTGATACATTGGGCGACCGGAAAACCGCGCTTTTCCTCATAATGAGCGATACCGACGACACCTTTAATTTTGTTATCGCTATTTTGCAATCGCAGCTTTTCAATTTGCTTTGTGATAAAGCGGACGACGAATACAACGGCAAATTGCCTGTTCATGTCCGCTTTTTGCTTGATGAGTTTGCGAACATCGGACAGATACCCCGATTTGATAAACTGATTGCTACAATCCGCAGTAGGGAAATGTCCGCTTCTATCATTCTGCAATCGCAGAGCCAGCTAAAAGCCATTTACAAGGACGCGGCAGAAATCATACTTGATAATGCCGACAGCACCTTGTTTTTGGGAGGACGTGGGAAAAATGCAAAGGATATTTCGGATAACTTGGGACGGGAAACAATCGACAGTTTCAACACTTCCGAAAATCGCGGCACGCAGGTTTCTCATGGACTTACTTATCAAAAATTAGGAAAGGAGTTGATGACACAGGACGAAATAGCAGTTATGGACGGTGGGAAATGTATTTTGCAGCTACGCGGTGTACGTCCCTTTTTAAGCGACAAATACGATATAACGAAACACCCGAACTACAAATACCTTTCCGACTTCGACAAGAAAAACGCTTTTGATGTGGAACGGTATATGTCTACCCGCCCGGCAATAGTAAAGCCCGATGAAGCCTTTGACATATACGAAATAGATTTGTCCGACGAGGACGCAGCCGCCGAGGAATAACGGCGGCATTTTCATTTTCAACAACATTTTTTGAGCCGCACAGCGGCAGAAAGCGAGGTTTATATGGATTTCTTTAACAGCGCAGTTGGTGTATTGCAGACTTTGGTTATCGCGCTTGGCGCAGGTCTTGGCATTTGGGGTGCCATTAACTTAATGGAGGGTTACGGCAACGACAATCCCGGAGCCAAAAGCCAGGGCATGAAGCAGCTCATGGCGGGCGGCGGCGTCGCTTTGATCGGCGGCACCCTTGTTCCCCTGCTTTCTCAACTTTTCGGATAATGCCTAAAACAAATACCACCCGCCGCGCCCTCTCGGAAACGGGAGGCGCGGGAAAGGAGGGATTAACTTTTGATATGGCAGATGATTGAAGATTGGTTTCGTGGCATTTTGACAGACGGGATTTTATCAAACCTCTCCGGCTTGTTCGACAGCGTAAATACAGAGGTTGGAGAAATCGCAACGCAAGTCGGCACGACCCCCGCCGGGTGGAACGCGGGCATATTCAACATGATACGTAGCCTTTCGGAAAACGTCATTGTACCGATTGCGGGCGTTATCATTACCTTTGTCATGTGCTACGAACTAATCCAGCTTGTAATTGAAAAAAACAATCTGCACGATCTCGACACTTGGATTTTCTTCAAATGGATTTTTAAGACCTTTGTTGCGGTGCTGCTGGTAACAAACACTTGGAACATCGTCATGGGAGTTTTCGACGTTACGCAGAGCGTCGTCAATCAGAGCGCGGGGGTTATCATATCCGATACAAGCATAGACGTTACCACCGTCATTACCGACATTGAAGCAAAACTCGACGCTATGAGCGTGGGCGGTCTTTTGGGGTTATGGTTTCAATCCCTCTTTGTAGGGCTTACCATGAAAGCCCTGTCAATCTGCATTATGCTTGTGGTGTATGGGCGCATGATTGAAATATATCTTGTAACGAGCGTTGCCCCTATCCCTATGGCAACAATGGTAAATCACGAATGGGGCAGCATGGGACAGAATTACTTAAAATCTTTGCTTGCGCTTGGTTTTCAGGCGTTTCTGATCTTGGTGTGTGTCGGCATTTATGCGGTGTTGATACAAACAATCGCAGCGACCGACGACATTTCCGGCGCGATCTGGGCTTGCATGGGCTATACCGTCCTCTTGTGCTTTACGCTTTTCAAAACGGGAAGCCTTGCAAAGAGCGTCTTTTCGGCACATTAAGGGGGTGAGTTATGATTTGAAAATCGGTTTAATCGACGTTGACAGCCATAATTTCCCCAACCTCTGCTTGATGAAGCTATCCGCGTATCATAAAGCAAAGGGGCATACGGTGGAATGGTGGAACGCAAAGGGGCGGTACGACCTTGTATATAAAAGCCGCGTCTTTACGGACACCTATTCCAAAGACACGATAACCGTTACCAACGCGGAACAAGTTATTTTCGGCGGTACGGGCTACGACACGAAAAACCGCTTGCCGCCGGAAGTGGAACACAGTTACCCGGATTATTCTATCTACGCAGTTTTTCGGGATTGCCTACGGCTTTTTAAGCCGGGGTTGTCCGAGAAATTGCGGGTTTTGCATTGTCAGCAGTAAAGAGGGACGCAAAAGTGTTAAGGTTGCGGATTTGTCCGAGTTTTGGAAATGGCAGCCGGAAATAAAAATCATGGACGCTAATCTGCTTGCCTGTCCCGACCATGAAAATCTCATTGAGCAGCTTATACGAAGCCGCGCATGGTGGATTTTTCGCAAGGCTGGATATTCGCCTTGTGAACAGGGATAATGTCAGCCTGTTAAATCGGGTACGGATAAAAGCGGTACATTTTGCATGGGATAATCCCGACGAGGACTTAACCGGGTATTTCCAACGTTTTTTGGATTTGACCGCCATTAAGAGCAGCCGCCAGCGGCGCGTGTATGTTCTTACCAACTACGGCAGCACTCACGAACAGGATTTATACCGCGTGAACACCTTGCGGGCTATGGGCTTTGACCCGTATGTGATGATTTACGAGCGTCCAACCGCCCCGCCTGTTACCCGCCATTTGCAACGGTGGGTAAATAACAAACGGCTTTTCTATGCTGTCCCCCGTTTTGAAGATTACATTCCGGGCAGAAAGGAGGTTTGAAATGGCGTATGTAACCGTCCCAAAGGACTTAACAAAAATCAAAAGCAAGGTAATGTTCAACTTACGAAACGACAGCTAATTTGTTTCAGCGCGGCGGTAGCAATCGGACTGCCGCTGTTCTTTTTGGTAAAAGACAGCGTTGGAACAACCACAGCGGCATTGTGCATGGTGCTTGCCATGCTGCCTATGTTTTTGCTTGCCATGTACGAGAAAAACGGGCAACCGCTGGAAGTGATTATTCGGCAATTTGTGGAAGTGAAGTTTCTTCGCCCCAAAGAGCGACCTTATCAGACCAACAATTTTTATGCCGCCCTTGCGCGGCAAGAGCAATTAGATAAGGAGGTACGGGCGATTGTCAAAGGAAAAGAAAAACACCCAAAACGAAAAGCGTAAACTTTCCCGACAGGAAAGAAAACAGATAGATACCCTTATCCGACAGGCAAAGGGCGACGGGAAGCCCCATACGGCGCAGGACAGCATACCGTTTGAGCGAATGTATAAGGACGGGATTTGCCGCCTTGCAAACGGGCGGTATTCCAAGTGCATTGAGTTTGAGGATATAAATTATCAGCTTGCGCAGCCGGACGACAAAACCGCCATTTTTGAAGCCCTTTGCGATATGTATAACTCGTTCGACGCTTCTATCAACGTGCAGCTTTCCCTAATCAGCCGCCATGCGAACAAGGACGATTTCAAGAACAGTATCACGATTGCGCCGCAGAATGACGATTTCGACAGTATCAGAGCAGAATACACCGAAATGCTTAGGACGCAGCTTGAACGCGGAAACAACGGGCTTATCAAAACCAAGTTTCTCACCTTTACCGTTGAAGCAAAGGACATTAGATCGGCGCGGGCGCGTCTTGCCCGCATTGAAACGGACACCCTTAACCATTTTAAGGTGATCGGCGCGGCGGCGCGGGTATTGGACGGGAAACAGCGTCTTGAAGTGCTGCATGGGATTTTCCACCCGGACGGGGAACGCTTTAACTTTGCGTGGGAATGGCTACCCGCAAGCGGGCTTTCCGTCAAAGACTTTATCGCCCCGTCCTCTTTCCGTTTTGGCGACGGGCGAATGTTTCAAATGGGCGGCAAGTTCGGCGCGGTTTCCTTTTTGCAGATCGTCGCGCCGGAACTCTCCGACCGTATGCTTGCCGACTTCATGGACGCGGAAAACGGGATTATCGTCAATCTGCACATTCAGAGTATCGACCACAACGAAGCAATCAAGACGATTAAGCGCAAGATCACCGACCTTGACCGCATGAAGATTGAAGAACAAAAGAAAGCAATCCGCAGCGGTTATGACATGGATATTATTCCGTCCGACCTTGCCACCTACGGCGGGGAAGCAAAAAACCTACTCCGCGATTTGCAGAGCCGCAACGAAAGAATGTTTCTGCTTACGCTGCTTGTCTTAAACCTTGCAGATACCAAGCAGAAATTGGATAACGAAGTATTTGGTGCGGCGGCAATCGCACAGAAATACAACTGCATTTTGACCCGTCTTGACTACCGGCAGGAACAGGGGCTTATGTCCTCTATCCCGTTGGGGGATAACCTTATCCATATCCAGCGCGGCTTGACGACCAGCAGCACCGCCGTTTTCGTTCCCTTTACGGTGCAAGAGCTGTTCCAAAGCGGCGAAGCATTGTATTACGGCTTAAATGCCCTTTCCAACAACATGATTTTGTGCGACCGAAAGAAGCTGAAAAACCCCAACGGCTTGATACTCGGCACACCGGGCAGCGGCAAAAGTTTTTCTGCAAAACGTGAAATCACAAACGCTTTTCTTATTACGGCAGATGATATTATCATTTGCGACCCCGAAGCCGAATATTACCCCCTTGTCGGACGTTTGAAAGGACAGGTTATCAAGGTATCGCAGAACAGCACGCAGTACATTAACCCTATGGATATTAACCTCAATTACAGCGAGGGCGACACGCCCATAGCCTTAAAGAGCGATTTTATCCTTTCCTTTTGTGAGTTGATTATGGGCGGTAAAAACGGGCTGGAAGCTGTTGAAAAGACCTTGATTGACCGCGCCGTTATCAGCGTGTACCGCAACTACCTTGCCGACCCGAAGCCGGAGAATATGCCGATTTTGGGCGACCTCTACGACGAGATCAAGAAGCAGCCGGAAAAGGAAGCGCAGCGTATCGCGGCGGCATTGGAACTCTATGTAAACGGCAGCTTGAACATTTTTAACCACAGGACAAACGTTGACATTCATAATCGCCTTGTCTGCTTTGATATTAAGGAACTCGGTACACAGCTTAAAAAAGTCGGTATGCTTATCGTCCAAGACCAAGTATGGAACAGAGTAACGGTAAACCGCAGCGAGGGCAAGGCGACGCGGTATTACATCGACGAGTTTCATTTGCTCTTGAAAGAGGAACAGACCGCCGCCTATTCCGTCGAGATTTGGAAGCGTTTTAGGAAGTGGGGCGGTATTCCGACAGGTATCACCCAAAACGTGAAAGATTTGTTGTCGTCCCGCGAGGTGGAGAACATCTTTGAAAACAGTGATTTTGTGTATATGCTCAACCAAGCCCAGGGCGACCGGGAAATCCTTGCCAAGCAGCTTAACATTTCACAGCAGCAAATGACCTATGTAACCCATTCCGAAGCGGGCGAGGGACTTATCTTCTATGGCAACGTGATTTTGCCCTTTATTGACCGTTTCCCAAAAGATACGGAACTCTACCGCGTGATGACGACCAAGCCCGGCGAGGTGTCAGCATGAAGATAGAAACGGATAAAATCTATTGCGGCGACAGCTTGCAGGTGCTTCAAACCTTGCCGGATAACAGTTTGGATTGTTGCGTAACGTCCCCGCCCTACTATGCTTTGCGCGATTACGGCACAGACGGGCAGATCGGGCGGGAAGCAACGCCGGAGGAATATGTTTCCCGCATTACAGCGGTTTTCCATGAGGTAAAGCGGGTGCTTACGCCGGAGGGTACTTGTTGGCTGAATATCGCGGACACTTATTGCGGTACAGGCAGCAAAGCCGACCACCAAGACCCGAAATATCCCAAAGGCAGGAACGGGCAGCAAGTGGCGGTAAACCACCGCGCCCCCGGCTGCAAGCCGAAAGACCTAATCGGTATTCCGTGGCTTGTAGCCCTTGCCTTGCGGGGCGACGGTTGGTATTTGCGCAGTTCTATCATTTGGCACAAGGGAAACGCCATGCCGGAAAGCACGCGGGACAGACCGACGCGCTGCTATGAATATGTGTTTCTGCTTACCAAGTCAAAGAAATATTACTATGATTGGCAAGCAGTAGCCGAGCCGATAGCCCCCACAACGGCGGTACGGCTGAAAAGCGGAGTTGGGAAAGGCAACAAATATGCCGCTACCGTTCCGGGGCAAAACCAGCCGCAGAAAATCAACCGTCCCCGCAGGAAAGGCGCATACACCGACGAAATGATTTCCCCCGTCCGCAGCCGCCGCAACGTTTGGCAGATCAACACAGCTTCCTATCGCGGCGGGCATTTTGCAGCGTTCCCGCCCAAACTTGCGGAAACGTGCATTTTGGCGGGCTGTCCTGTCGGCGGGATTGTGCTTGACCCGTTTTTAGGCAGCGGCACGACCGCAGCGGCGGCAAAAAGCCTTTCCCGCCGCTATGTGGGTATAGAGATCAACCCCGAATACTGCACCCTTGCAAAACAGCGTATTGGAGGTGATGAACATTGAGCAAGGAATTAAAAGCCCCCGACAAGGTAACGCAGAAAATGACCCGCGACGGGGCGATTGCGGAAAACCTTACGACGGGCGAAACAACGAGTATCAGCGAAAGACCGCCGGAGGAAAACTATTCAGCACCCGCAGCGGGAGCAGCAGAAAAGACAACCCAACGTATCAGCACAGAGGTTAGCCGCCATTTTGAAAAGGGCGCGGAGAAAAAGACCCTTGACGCAGCACAGCTTAAAACCCATACGTCCCGCTTGCAGTTTTCCGAAGCGGAACGGGCAACGCCGGAACTGCAAAAGGCAATCAAAAAATCCGATACGGCGGCTGACCGTTTAGACAAAGCGCGGGCGGCTATCCCCAAACAGACCAAAATCACAAAAGAGCGCGTTTTTGACGAAGCCAAAGGCAAAGCAAAGACGCGCCTTGCTTTTGAAAAGACGGATAAGCCCCCAAACGGCAAGTTGCGTCATAACCCGTTATCCCGTCCGGCGCAGGAATTGGACGCCGCCGTACATGGAAAAATCTATGAGGTGGAGAAAGAAAACGTCGGTGTGGAAAGCGGACACAGGATAGAACTTGTGGGCGAGAAAGCGGGCGGCATGACGACGCGGGCAGTAAAACGCGGCATACGCAGCCATAAGCTGAAACCCTACCGGGCGGCGGCAGCAGCCGAGAAAAAGGCAGCAAAGGCAAACGCCGATTTTCTCTATCAAAAGGCGCTGCATGATAACCCCGCCCTTGCGCACTCTAACCCGATTTCCCGTTTTTGGCAAAAGCAGCGCATTAAAAAGCAGTATGCAAAGGCGTTGAAAACGGGCGGCAAGGTGAAAAAGACCGCCGAAGCCACCGCAAAGGCAGCAAAGAAAACGGCGCAGGAAACCAAACGGGCGACGTTCTTTGTCGTCCGGCATTGGAAAGGCTGTTTGATCGTGGGCGGGATTGCCTTTATCGTGCTTCTGTTTTTCGGCGGCTTGTCCTCTTGTTCCCTGTTCGGCGGCAACAGCGGAAGCGGCTTGATTGCGTCGTCCTATCTCTCCGAGGACGCGGATATTACAGGCGCAGAAAGCGCGTATGTCGCTATGGAAGCCGAGTTACAGGATATGCTGGATAACATCGAAAGCGAATACCCCGGCTATGACGAATACCGGGTAACGGCTGACGAGATCGAGCATGACCCGTATGTGCTAATCTCTATCCTCTCCGCGTGGCATGAGGGCGTGTTTACTCTCGATGAAGCGCAAAGCACCCTTGAAATGCTCTTTGATAAACAGTATATCTTGACGGTTACGGAAGAAGTCGAGGTGCGCTACCGCACCGAAACGCGGACGGACAGCGAGGGCAACGAATACGACGTTGAAGTACCCTATAACTATTACATTCTCAATGTGGATTTGGAAAACTTCAATCTCTCCCATGTTCCCGTTTACATTATGGGCGAGGAACAGCTATCCATGTACGCTATGTATATGTCGTCGCTTGGGAACAGACCCGACCTTTTCCCACAATCCGGCTATATCTCAAAATACTATGAAAACCCGCCAGCAGATTATGAAATCCCGCCCGCCTATCTGGAAGATGAACAGTTTGCGCGATTGATTGAAGAAGCTGAAAAGTATGTCGGTTTTCCCTATGTATGGGGCGGCAGCAGCCCGGAAACCTCTTTTGATTGCAGCGGTTTTGTTAGCTATGTGCTGACGAACAGCGGCTTATACAATACGGGCAGACTTGGGGCGCAGGGGCTTTACAACATTTCAACCCGCGTTTCCAACCCGCAGCCGGGGGATTTGGTTTTCTTTACGGGTACATACGACACGCCGGGGGTATCTCATGTGGGTATCTACGTTGGCGAGGACGGGGACGGAAGCCCCGTCATGCTGCATTGTGGCGACCCGATACAATACGCAAAACTTGATACAAGCTATTGGC
>ENA-OQCE01000932-OQCE01000932.1-human-gut-metagenome-genome-assembly--contig:-NODE-932-length-13429-cov-6.740189_pt1 | contig 13429 bp, 9 predicted proteins | sample MGYA00242495_ERZ504572 | MGnify/ENA primary metagenome ERZ504572 (study PRJEB26092, sample SAMD00036228) | human gut metagenome | host: Homo sapiens | study: EMG produced TPA metagenomics assembly of...
TTTTTTATTTTTCTTTCTAAAAACATGAAAATAACCGCCTATTTCCCGGAGTTTTTTTATGTTACTCCGGGAAAAAATTATGCTATAATCAATAAAAACTTATTGCTGCTTCTGATATACTCTTTCTTAAATATAACAATTCTCGTAACTGGTGTGCCGACAGGTTGACGCAAGATTGTTTCAAGAATCAACTTGTCGACACACTAGAAACTTGCTATAGAGATCAAAGCAGCAGGAAATCTTAATAATAATTTCTCCAGACTATATATTATGATACTGAGGTCAAAAGCTATTCAGCCCTGGCCTGATATCTGTAAATTGCGATAAACAGTTACACCCGAGATATTATTATGAACCCAAAAGGAGAGCTATATATGAGAGCTAATAATCTTACTCTGCTCACAGACCTTTATGAACTTACTATGATGCAGGGCTATTTTAAGAACCCAACAAACCAGACTGTTATCTTCGATATGTTTTACCGTACCAATCCATGCGGAGGTGCATTTGCCATCACTGCCGGACTGGAACAGATGATTGAATATATTGAGAATCTTAAATTCACAGATGAAGATATCGAATATCTCAGAAGCCTGAATATTTTTGAAGAGGACTTCCTTGAATATTTAAGCAACTTCCGTTTCACAGGTGATATCTATGCAATTCCTGAGGGAACAGTTGTCTTCCCAAGAGAACCGCTTGTCAAAGTTGTAGCACCTATCATGGAAGCTCAGCTTGTAGAGACAGCAATCCTGAATATCATCAATCACCAGAGCCTCATTGCTACCAAAGCAGCCCGCGTTTGCTATGCTGCAAAGGGTGATGCGATCATGGAATTTGGTCTGCGTCGTGCCCAGGGACCGGATGCAGGTATCTTTGGCGCACGTGCCGCAGTCATCGGTGGATGTGCCGGTACTTCTTGTGTTCTCACAGGCAAAATGTTCGACGTACCGGTCCTTGGAACTCACGCACACAGCTGGATCATGAGCTTCCCGGATGAATATACCGCATTCAAAACCTATGCCAAACTTTATCCGAATGCCTGCACCTTACTGGTAGATACCTATGATGTCCTGAAATCCGGTGTTCCAAATGCAATTCGTGTATTTGAGGAAATGCGCGAAGAAGGTATTCCGCTTACCAAATACGGTATCCGTATCGACAGTGGTGATCTTGCCTACCTTTCCAAAGAAGCATATAAGATGCTTGCTGCTGCCGGATTTGACGATGCAGTTATTTCCGCTTCCAGCGATCTGGACGAATATCTCATTGAGAGCCTGAAGGCTCAGGATGCCAAGATTAATTCCTGGGGTGTCGGAACACGACTGATCACTGCCAACGATAATCCTGCATTCGGCGGTGTATACAAACTTGCTGCTGTCAAAGATGCAGACAGTACCGAATTTACACCTAAGATCAAGCTTTCCGAAAACACAGAGAAAGTAACCAACCCTGGAAATAAAACCGTATATCGTCTCTATAATAAGAAAACCGGAAAAATCAGGCAGATCTTATCTGCCTTGCTGATGAAAAGCTTGATGCAGACCAGAACATGGTTCTCTTTGATCCAATCGATACCTGGAAAAAGACAAAAGTTCTCGGCGGAACCTATGAAGTACGCGAACTTCTCGTTCCTGTCATCAGAGAAGGTAAACGAGTCTATGAATCTCCATCTGTTATGGAGCTTCGCGAATACTGCCAGAAAGAGCAGAATACTCTCTGGGATGAATCCAGACGTTTCGTAAATCCTCAGAAAGTATATGTAGACCTTTCTCAGAAACTCTGGGATCTGAAAAAAGACCTTCTGGAAGAAATAAGTGAGAAAGCTCTCGACTGAGCATAAACTCAGATTAAGAGTAACAAAACAGACAAGTCCCCGGCTCCAACCGCAAAAATCAACAGGCAGTTGAAGCCGGGGACTTACTTTTTGATTTATAGCAATCCTCGTAAATAATGCATTTAAGACAGTTCAACAGAGTGCGAAAGACAAGGAAGATATCTGCAGGCGTGCTGACGCACGGCAAAGATATCTGACGCAGGATTTCACACTCTGATGGGCTGGATTAAGATGCATTATTTTAGAGGATTGCTATAGTTAAAACATATGCTGACATCACAGATTTCGCTTTTAGTCCCAACTCTCATATTTGGTCCAAAAAGCCCTACACCGGATGTAACGATATTATGCATATTTCCTTTCTTCAGATAACCACAGGGATTTTCCCAGAAGAATCTGATCACAATATTTCCCGGAAATACCTGTCCGTCATGGGTATGTCCGCAGAGATCTACGTCCACACCTGTATCCGCCAGTTCCTGAAGTTCTCTCGGCTCATGATCGATAACCAACACTGGCAGTGACACATCCATACCCTCTGTGATTTCCTGCGGAGTCTTTCGTTTACCAATCCCCCGTCCGGGACGCTCATAATCTGGTCTGCCATACAGATAAAAGGAATCATCGATGAGCACATATTCATCTCTCAGAAGCGTAATCCCCGCTTTCTCCAGAAACTCATCCATCTCCGGGGTACTCTCTTTCTTTTCCTTACTGCCAAAGGTAAATCCCGCCAGAATCTTTTCCTGGATATCGTGGTTTCCGTAACATGCATACACACCATACTTTGAGCGGATCCCTCTCAATATCTCCGCCAGTTTTTCCGGATCATCCAGTGCCTCATATTCATTGTCAAAAATATCTCCTGCCACTACCACCAGATCCGGTTTCTGCTCATTGATCTTCTCTGTCATCTGCTCCATCTGCTTGCATCCAATATTATATCCCAGATGAAGATCTGCGACCAGAACCACATTTAACTCCTTCATATTTCCTGCCTTTTTATCAACAGAAATATTGTACTTCGTTGTATGTATATTTCCGGCACTGAGCACTCCGTAAATACTGACTATTGAAATGATCACCGCACAGACAGCTCCCACAACAGCAGTTCCCATATTACTGAAAAGCAATTCTCTCCCCGGAAAGGCAAAATTTCTAAGAGGATATTTCAGTAACAGTCTCAATCCATCCGCGATTCCCAGAGTCATAAGTGTATACATCAAAACACCGAGCCAGTAATTACTCAGAAGCTTCATAAATCTCCTGAATCCTGATGCAGGTGCCATAAATGCGATCAGTATACTAAACACTACAAATAAATATACAAGTCCAATCCCCCTGCACACCCACACATTCCGAAAAACCGTATGCAATACCTGAAACCAGTGCAGGCTGCGAAGCAGGATATATACACACACCAACAGATAAAACGGTGCCAGATATATTGCAGCCATATAATATGTCTCCTTTCCACCTCTCATTGCCATAACAATTTTATTACTATAACAATTCCAGAAAATCATAACTGCTTCTTATTATACAAAAAAGAATCCTCAGCTGCTAGTGTGCCGACAAGTTGATTCTTGAAACAATCTTGCAGGATAAATTTTCTTATTTCAAGGCGGAGGAAGGAGGCGTAGCGGTGGCTACGGCGACCGACGACAACGCGGAAATAAGAAATTTAGACGCAAGATTATTCGAGAAATCAACTTGTCGGTACACTACCCTAAGCTGCTGAAGATTCTATTAATTTTACTGTTCCATCTGTCTTCCCAGAAATCCGCTTGCTGTTCTGATGAGCATCTTCTCTGATTCACCCATCACATCCCTTTCATTTTTTCCCAGTAAAAGCACAGATCCTATTGTATCTCCTGCACTGATAATAGGCTGCATGATCTGGGAATACAAAGGTTCTCTCTGTTCCTGAGTCACAGGTATCCTGCTTCTGTCATTTCCGTTGGCAAACACAGAGCTTCTCTCCGTAATTGCATCTTCCAGAGCTTTGCTGATAGGTTTTCCCACATATTCCCTGCTTCCCTGTCCCGCAGCAGCCACCACCTGATCGTGATCTGTGATACACGCTACCATCCCGCTTGACTGCGCCAGCGCCTCTGCATATTCCTTTGCAAAAACATTCAGTTCTCCGATAGGGGAATACTTTTTCAGAATAATCTCCCCCTCCCGGTCAGTAAAAATCTCCAGTGGTGTCCCCTCTTTTATCCGCAGCGTTTTTCTGATCTCCTTAGGAATGACCACACGCCCCAGATCATCTATGCGTCGAACAATTCCTGTCGCTTTCATGCACTTTTCTTCCTCCTGTTTTTCCTTTTATCGAAGTTTACTGTCTTTGTACCTTCGGTTTCCATATCATGTGTTGTATGGTTATTATGTGGAAAAACAGGGAGAATATACATTTGTGTATTTACAAAAAATGCCATTTAACTGCAATCAAGCGGTTATTTCCCGGAAAGTAATTCCATCAGTTCCTCTTTTGTGAAGCTGCCTCCGTTAAGCCCTTCGCCCTCCAGGATCTGATCTGCCAGTTCACGTTTCTTTTCCTGCAGTTTCAAAATATTTTCTTCAATCGTATCCTTCACGATCAGCTTGTATACATTCACTACATTCTTCTGACCAATTCTGTGTGCTCTGTCCGTTGCCTGATTCTGCACTGCCAGATTCCACCATGGGTCAAAATGGATTACAATATCTGCTGCCGTCAGATTCAGACCGGTTCCTCCTGCCTTCAGAGAAATACAGAATACCTGTGTGTCATCTGTGTTAAAGTTCTCTACCATCTGTGCACGCTTCTCCTTACTTGTAGAACCAGTCAGCATATAGTAACTAATCTTCTCCTCTTCAAGGCGCTTCGCAAGATGGTCAAGCATTGTCGTAAACTGCGAAAACAACAGAATCTTATGTCCGCTCTCCACTGCATTACTGATCATATTCAGGCACATATCCACTTTTGCAGAATCAGCTTTATAATCTGCAAAAATAAGAGACGGATCACAACAGATCTGGCGCAATTTTGTCAGCTCTGCCAGAATTGTAATCTTTGAGGTCTTAAATTCTTCTTCGGACTGCTTATCCAGCATCAGCATCATCCGTTTCACATGTGCATCATAAAGCTTCTGCTGCTCTCCTGTTAGCTGTACAAACATATTCTCTTCCAGCTTATCCGGCAGATCTGTAAGCACTTCCTTCTTCAATCTTCGGAGTACAAACGGCCGGATCATTTTCTGCAGACGTTTCATTGCATCTTCATCTGAATTCTGAACTGCCGGAATTTCAACTTCTTCCCTGAACTTCTTATAACTGTAAAGGAAACCGGGCATCAGATAATCAAATATACTCCACAATTCACTCAGGCGGTTTTCCACCGGAGTTCCTGTAAGAGCCAGCCTGAAGTCTGCCTGAACCTCTTTTACTGCTTTCGCAGCCTGAGTGTTTGCATTCTTGATATACTGAGCTTCATCAATAATCTCACATCTGAACTTATATCCTTCATATTCGCTGATATCCCTTTTCAGCAAATCATAGGAAGTCAGAAGAATATCCTCAGAATCTGCTTCTGCCAGGATCTGTCTTCTCTCTGCTGCAGTCCCGGTCACCATCTTTGCTGTAAGCTCCGGTGCAAAACGTTGAATTTCACTGCTCCAGTTATATACCAATGATGCAGGAGCTATAATTAATGTATTTCTTTGCAGCTTTCCAGTTTGTCCATCTGCCTTCTTTCCATCAGCTTTCTGCGCCTCTGCTGCCTTGCACGCCTGTTCCACTATCTCAATTTCACTCTGCATATTTAACATTGCAGTTTCTTTTACTGCTATATTTTCAACAACAGTATTCCTTCTTTCCAGAAATTCTGACAGTAGAAATGCAATCACCTGCAACGTTTTTCCAAGTCCCATATCATCTGCAAGTATTCCGCCGAATCCATTATAATTCAATGTCTTAATCCACAGAAATCCCCGTTTCTGATACTCCCGCAGAACTTTATCCAGGCTCTCCGGCACCTCAAAATCATTATCCTCAATGGTCTTCATATTTCTTACCAGCGACTTAAAAGATTTATCCTTTACTGCCGAAACAACCGGATTCTCTTTCAACTGTGCATCCAAATACAACGCACGGTACTTCTGTACTTCAATCTTATCCTGCTTCATCTGCTTATCCGTCAGCTGAAGCCCTGCCCTGAGTTCTTCCACTGTATCCAGACCCGAGTCTGCTGCATTTACAAAAGCTCCGTTTTTCAGACGATAGAACTTTTTCTTCTTATTATATCTGGAAAGAATGTCAATCAGTTCTTCCTTTGAAATATCTCCTGCTGTCATACTCAGCTCCAGCAGATTTCCACTCAGGGAAACACCTACTGTAACCTTTGGCGAATTCCGGACTTCAATCCGTCTCAGCGCATCAGAAATAAATACTTCTCCCACTGCCTGCAGTGCCTGAATTCCTTCTGTCAGAAATTCATATTCCATCTCTTCATCATCCGCAATTACCGCACACTGTTCAAATGGATTAAAAGCATTCGAATATTTATGGATCACATTTCTGACAACTGTTTCTCTATTCATATCCCTTGCTGCAATATCGTCCGTTGTATATAAAGAAAATTCCCTGTCTCCATACTTAACAGTCGCCTTACATGTAACCATATTTTCCTGCGGTGCATCCAGATAAAATCGAAACTCCGGTTTAACCATTCCATAATTTTCCGGATGAAATTCAACCATTCTGCATTTAAAAAACTTCTGGATCACCGGTAAAAGTTCCTGACAGAATGCCGGTACATCTTTATTTTCTATAAACGCTTTCTCACCGGAGATCAAAGACAAACTGTCCAGAAAATCCTTAACAGGTAAAAGCTCTTCTACATTCTCAATATAAATCTTTTTATCATAAAAGCAAATTTTATACTGTTCCGTATTTGCCGCACACGTAAATTTGCTTACCTTCAGTTCAATTCCCTGCTTTGCACCTGTTATGGTCATTTTTCTCGGAAGATGTTCTCTGGTTATTTCCCAGGTTGTGTTTCTGGTTCCTATAGATTCTCCCTGCAATGTCTTTCCTTCCATCAAAAGCAAAAATTCTGCCAGTTCATTTCCTGACAGCTCCAGATGCCTTACCTTTTCCAGAGTTCCCATATAGTATCCATAATAGGAAGAGGATCTGTGAAATTGCCTGTTGTTGTCTGCCCATTTACAGATAAATTTCGCAAGCGGTCTGGATTCCTCGGCAAAGGATTCTATTGTATGGACAAACTGAAGATTTTTCCCATATTTATAATCATCCTGATTTGCTATATGAACATCAAAGGAAAATGCATCCTTCAGTACGTACATTTTATTAATTCCTATTTTAAATTCTACTGTAAATGTTCTTCCGTCAAAATTAAAATATGGTTCCAGCCTTACTTTTCCATAAGTGCTTCCCTGAATCAGTGGAAGAGACTTCGCAACTGCCTGCTTCTGCAATAATGAAGCCAATTCCGGCGTGGTATGCATCTGCACTCCTTTTCTGATCGTATGAGTCAGACCACCTTTTACAATTTTTTCTACAGATTGTCCATAATCATAACTATCCCTATCATTTTCATAATCATTATATTGCAGAAGAACCGCCACACAATGTTTACAAAGCCCACCATATTCTGCATATGCCCGACATTCACAATAGCAGGTATCAATTTCATCATTCTCTGTATCGATTGATACATCTACTTCATAGATATTTCTTCCACTGCCTTTTACAGATGCAACAATTTCATCAGATGCACCCATATTTTTTACATCCATATCCAGAACTTTTCCTGCTGCATAAAGCTCTGCACCTCTACTATATGATGAAGAATTTGCCATATATCTGATCTGAGTTCTTGAAATCATATTTCTATACCTTTCCTGATACAATTAAAAACTTTTTGTACCATTTTCCCGGTTAAACCTGAGTAAAAAAGAACCCCTCCACCAGGCAGTATCAATCTCTGCTTAAAGTGAAGGGATTTCCTCATCCATCGTTATTTATTTTACACGATAACCCTGGCAACTGCAAGACCATAAACTTTAAGTTTATCGCTGTCATTGCCATAAATCCATTTTACCTCTCCTTCAGGAACAGGAAGCTCTACGCTTTCTGTTCCGAAGTTCTGGTAAATATAATATTTCACATTTTCATTCTCTCTCACTGTAATCTCCAGTGCATCCGGAATCTCTTCTTTGATTCCGCAGGAAACGCCGCTGTCTTTGAGCACTTTTCCAAGGAAGTCTCCATAGAATTCTTTATCAGCATCTGCTGCCACATACCATGCCTTACCTTTGCCGTATTCATTCACTGTCAGGCAGGAATAGCCTTCATAGAAATCACTTCCGTAGGTCATTAAAGTACGTGCTCCGCGAAGCTCCACAAGGTCGCACAGATATTTACATGTATAAGTCTTATCCAGTCCAAGTTCATTGCCAGCCACAGGAACAAAAGAATTTTCTTCCCAGTCATAAAGGCCGTCAATTTCTGTGCTTCTGATTCCCAGTACATCCATCAGTCCATGTGGTGTTCCTTCCAGATAACACCTGTCTGTGTCATCTGCAATTCCGGACCAGTAACTTGTGATCAGTGTACCGCCTTTTTCCACGAACGCACGAACCTTTTTGGCAAAACCTTCCTTGAACATATAAACCATTGGAAGAGCCAGTACTTTATATTTGTCCAGTTCACAGGTCATATCGATCACATCCACATTGACGCCCTGCTTCCGGAAACCTCTGTAGAATTTCAGCATTGCATCCAGATAATGAAGACCTTTATTTCTCGGTCCCTGGCTGTCCTCCATTGCCCACTGGCTGTCCCAGTCATAAAGCATGGCAACCGAGCTGTTCACAGTTGTTCCTGCCAGTTCTTTTAACTCTTTCAGAACTTCTCCAACCCTAGAAACTTCTTTAAACACTCTTGTATCATTTCCACCGTAATGATCGATCACTGCTCCGTGGAACTTCTCAGAAGCACCTCTGCTCTGGCGAATCTGGAAATAGAGAGCACCTTCTCCGCCATGTGCAATTGCCTGCATGGACTGTGCAAAAAGCATTCCCGGTTTCTTTAACTTGCTCACACTCTGCCAGTTTGTAGAAGTCGGGCAGGATTCCATCTGGAAGAACGGCTTTCCTTTCAGAGAACGCATCAGATCATGGCACATACCATTGTCATAAGCTGTATCGATCACTGCTTCTTTATGCCATGTCGGATAAGTATCCCAGGAAACCACATCAATCTCTTTTGCAATCTTAAAATAATCTAAACCACCAAAATAATGCATCAGATTAGCAGTAGTCGGAAGTGTGCTTCCTCCCTCTCTCAATGCTGCAATCTCATGATGAATGAACTCCGCTGTCTGATGAGTAACAAATCGTTTCCAGTCCAGATTCAGTGCATGAAGCTGTGTCTCACCAATCTTAGACGGACTCTCGATCTGGTCAAAGCTGTTATAAGTATGACTCCAGAAAGTGGTGCACCACTTATCATTCAGATTTTCAATAGTCTGATATTTCTCTTTCAGCCAGTTACGAAATGCTTCCTGGCACAGCGGACAATGACATTCTCCGCCATACTCATTGGAAATATGCCACAGGATCACACCCGGATGTGTGGCAACCTCCTGTGCCAGCTTTTTGTTAATAATATGTACCTTCTCTCTGTAAACAGGAGAAGTATAACAATGATTATGTCTGAATCCAAATAACGCTCTGTGGCGTGTTTCATCTACACGAAGTACCTCCGGATACTTGTCTGCCATCCATTTGGTCTTGCACCTGACGGTGTAGCCAGGATTGTAGAAATACCTCTTTTATAAAGTTTATCAATGATCTCCTGCAGCCATCCAAAATGAAATACACCTTCTTCCGGCTCCAGTGTGGACCAGGAAAAAATCCCAAGGCTTACTACATTACAGCCAGACTCCTCCAGCATATCAATATCTTTTTCCAGAATATCCGGTCTCTTTAACCACTGTTCCGGGTTGTAATCACCGCCATGGAGCAGCTTATCCGTTCTAAAGTCCATACCTGTTCTCCTCTTAACTCTCTATTTTCAATCGTTTTCTTTTTCATTATCATATTTAAACTCTATCCAATTTCAAAACACTCTCTTCTCGCTGCTCATTACTTTTCTCAGTCAAAGCAGACGGGATTTGATTTCATTCTTCTTACAGAATATGTTTGCAATTACTCCAAGTTTGTTTGCGCAACCGATTGTTCATATTTTTAGTATATTCCTTTATATTAATAAAGTCAATTAGCCATTATTATCTAATTTCGAATCTCTTTTTTGTCATATCACACAATTCATGACTGCTTTTTCCATTTTTCAAACACACACACGAATCCTGCTTGCAGGATTCCTCCGCCTGTGGCGAGTCGCTTCAGCGACATAATTCCTCTCTTCCACAATGCGATCCTGCCCGGGAACTTTTTATGTTACAGAAACATTATGAAGTAATTTCCCATGAAAAAAAATCCTCTGATTATTGATTCTCCAATAATTACAGAGGATTTTTCATTTTTCTACTGTGTTGACTCACGCAGCATCACCTGATAATTCAGTGTCAACGTATCCTCCAAAGGCTTCTCCCCGAGGATGTTCAGTAATTTCGCACATGCCATCTTTCCCAGTCTTACCGTATCAAAGCGTATACTGGTAATCGGTGGATTATTATATTCCAGATTCTTACTGTCATACATACTGGCTATTTTTATTTCTGCAGGAACCGATATTTTCTTTTCCCTCAGACTGCTCAGACACATGCTGCAGATCACATCATCCATACAGACAATACCATCCGCGCCTTCTTCAAGCAGTCTCTTCACAGCATCAGATACTGCTGCCTGATTATCCGTATCCATGAAGATCAGATTTTCGTTAACAGAAACTCCCATTTCCTCATGTGCTTCCAGAAAACCCTGATATCTGCTTCCGGTAACATTGTAGGACTGATTTCCACCCAGAAGTGCCAGATTCCGAAAACCTTTCATCAACATAATACTTGTCAGTTCTTTTCCGGCTTCCTGGTTCTTGTTATCTACAAACGGAACTTCCGGATCTGAAGACGGGCCGATCAATATATATGGTTCCTTACAGTTCTTCAGATATTTCTGTACCTTGGAATTTACCACTGCTCTGCTTACAATGATCCCGTCGACTTTTCGATTTGCCTCCAGTCTCTGTATCTGCGATACATCTGCTCCATCAATCATAGAAATAATAATATCATAATCATAGGAGGAAGCCATCTCACAGATTCCATTCATACAGTCTTTAAAAAAAAGGAACTCTGTGGCAACATAATCCTTCGGCATCAGCAGTGCAATATTATAAGTTTTACGCTGTGCCAACCCTTTGCCACAACATTGGGTCTGTAATCATGTTCTTTTATAAATGCCCGTACTCTGTCTCTTGTAGCCTGACTGATTCTTCCCTTTCCTGAAATAGCACGTGATACCGTAGTCTTACTTACCCCAAGCTCCCGGGCGATATCTTCTATTGTATATATCTTCTTTTCTTCTGTTTCCATAAAATACCCCACTTTTTGCGCAACCACTTAATTATTTTCTATAAAATAACAAAATACTCAAGCACTTACAAATAACTTTTAAAGAAGATATACCGGCAGTTCCTCATTAATATGAACAGAACCTTTTGCTGTTTTTTTCTTTTCTTCTGTAACAGATATTGTTTCCGGTTTCTCTGCCTCTTTTGTGGATACAACGGGCTTCTTTACGGTTTTCCCGGCACCTGCATTTGCTGCACGCCGAATACTCTCCCTGCCTACTGACATAATTCCATGACCTCCTCTGCCAATCTCGTATATTCCCTGGCACTTCTGCTTGATTTTTTATATTCCACAACCGGAATACTGTTATCCTGTGACCATTCTACAGAGCTGTCCACTCTGATGATCTGCTCAAATACATGAATGTCCTCAAGTTCATGCAGTGTTTCCATTGTCTGTTTATAATAACTCTTTCTTGTATCTACCTTTGTCACTGCAATTCCGGCAACTTCCAGTTCCGGAGTAATCTGCTTTACTTCATTAAGAAATTCAAACATATTCGCAAGTCCGAACATTCCCCATGGACTTGCCTCAACAGGAATAATTACCCGGTCTGATGCACAAAGGATATTCATCACCCAACCACCCAGCGTAGGAGGTGCATCAATCAGAATATAGTCATAATTTCCTGCATCCTTTATCTTCTGAATGCATTTTCGCAGGATAAATTCTCTCTGCCATTTTGTAAAAAGTTCATATTCTATAGAACTCATCAATGTAGACGATGGTATCAGATCCAGATTTTCGTAGGGAGTATGTACCACATAACCGCTGAGCTCTTCCTGTTTTCCGATTGCGCAATACAGATTCTTCTCTCCTTTCGCCTGCTCCAGCACCCAGTTCTCCGGAAAAAAAGCAAGAGAAAGATTTAACTGCATATCTCCATCGATCAGAAGAACCTTTTTCCCTGCCTGAGCCATCGCCGCTCCAAGGTTTGAACAGGTTGTGGTTTTTCCACTTCCACCCTTATTATTTGTAAAACATATCGTTATGGTTTTTCCCATGGAACTGTCTCCTTTACCACTTACTTTACTTGTATTATAGGAGATTTATCATATAGATTCAACTGTTTTCCTCATCTTCGCAACCCTGTAACTCATTTGCATTGCCGGACAAACATTTCTTTGATTCCCAAAATAAGCCCTTGATTTTTTGTTTTTTGTGTTATAGTATTTATATACTTGATATATTAGTTTTTAAAACTATGTTATATTGTTTTCATTGTATTTATCTGAATGAATGGAGGCGTTTTTATGAAATTTAAATTAAAAGATCCCGGAAGTGCGATCACTCATGGTATTGCCCTTCTTCTCGCTGCAGTCGGAGCAGTTCCTCTTATTATCAAGGCAGCGCGTTCTTATGATGTGCTCCATATTGTTGCTTTAAGTATTTTTATCCTTACCATGGTTCTGCTCTATGCAGCCAGTACCATTTACCATTCTGTAGATTCTACAGAGAAGGTCAATCGACGGCTGCGAAAAATGGACCACATGATGATTTTTGTGATGATCGCCGGAAGCTATACTCCTGTATGCCTGATTGTCCTTCATAACCGCATTGGATATATTCTGTGCGCGCTGGTATGGAGTATTGCAGTCCTCGGCATTATCTTAAAGGGCTGTTGGATTACCTGTCCCAAATGGTTGTCCTCTGTACTGTATATCGCCATGGGCTGGCTGTGTGTACTGGCATTTGTTCCAATCTTCCATGCACTCCCACGTGCAGGATTTGACTGGCTTCTTGCAGGCGGAATCATTTATACCATCGGTGGTGTAATCTATGCATTAAAAGTTCCGCTTTTTAATTCCAGACATAAGAATTTTGGTTCCCATGAGATCTTTCACATCTTCGTTATGCTTGGAAGTGCCTGCCATTTCATTTGTCATGTACTTTTTTGTTGCTCCACTACCTTGTATAACCGTCAATTTGCCAATAAACAAACAAGGGGTTGCAGCACCGGATTTTTTCCGGTGCTACAACCCCTTAAC
>ENA-OQCE01000935-OQCE01000935.1-human-gut-metagenome-genome-assembly--contig:-NODE-935-length-13396-cov-18.724018_pt1 | contig 13396 bp, 10 predicted proteins | sample MGYA00242495_ERZ504572 | MGnify/ENA primary metagenome ERZ504572 (study PRJEB26092, sample SAMD00036228) | human gut metagenome | host: Homo sapiens | study: EMG produced TPA metagenomics assembly of...
CCTCGGCAGCCGCGCGGACCTTCATGGCCTTCTCGCGCGCAGCCTTCACCTCGGGCGTGATAACGCTCATGGGCTCGGCAGTCGAAACCTGGTAGAAAAAGCCTTTAAAGTCGATCTGCATGTCGGTGATGGCAAGCCCAAACAGGTCGTGCGCTTCGTTCTCAAACGGAAATACCGCCGGATAGTACGAGCTGATGGACGGAATCTCCTGGTACTGATCGATGCCCTTGACCACCAGGCTCTCAATCGCATAGCTGCCGTCCTGCGCAATATGCTTCTGAGCAGCACGAACGTTGATAAACGTATAGACCAAGCGATACGAGCCGTCGTCGACGCTGCGCTCGGCGTGCATTTGCACAAAGCGTGCACCGACGCCTTAAGCGCCTGGACATGCGACAGGAGCTCGTCGATCCCGACGGTGGTATAGATAGCCTTTTGCATTACTCGGCCTCCTTTGCAGCGGCGGGCGTGGCGGACTTCCCGGCGGTCGCGTCGCCGGCCCCCCGCAGCTGCCACAAACCCGTCTCGCCCCAGCTCAACACCACCGTCCCAGGTAGCGGCACCGCCCACGGTAAGCGGATCGCCGCCGGCGCGCATCACGGCCTCCTTCTGGTCCAGGATGCCGCACGCCTCCACGATGGCATCGATCATGGTCTCGGGGCGAATGGCACACCCGCGCGTACACGTCCACGGGGATTGCGCGGTCCACGCCGCCGATCACGTTATAGGCATCGCGGAATACGCCGCCCGAACACGCGCAGATGCCGCAGGCCACCACGCACTTGGGCTCGAGCATCTGGTTGTAGATCTGGCGCACGACGGGCAGGTTCTGGGCATTGACCGACCCCGTCACCAAAAAGATATCCGCATGCTTGGGGTTGCCGGTGTTGACCACGCCAAAGCGCTCCGCGTCGAACAGTGGCGTGAGCGAAGCAAGCACCTCGATATCGCATCCGTTGCAGCTCGAGCCGTCGTAATGAATAACCCACGGCGAGCGCGACATTTTATGATCCATGGATGCCGCCTCCTAAATAAACACGTCGACGAGGATGGGCATAAGGTTGAGCAGGCCAAACACCAGCGCCACGCCCCAGCCGAGCTTAAAGCAGCTGCGCCAGGTGCTACGGGCGAAGGTGTTGTCGATCAGCACCTCGACAAAATACGTCGCGGCCATGACGACCAGGGCGACCACCCAGCTCACCGGGTTGTCCCAAACAAAGAACATGCCCACCCACATCAAAAACAGCACGGTCTCGCACCAGTGCATAAGGGTCATCTTGGCCAGCGTGCTGCCGCTCATCTCGGTGGCGACGCCCTGGACAATCTCCTGATGCGCGTGATGCGAGTACGAAAGGTCAAACGGCGACTTACGCAGCTTGATGGTGAGCACCGCGAGCAGCGCAAGGAAAATGGGCGCACTGTACACGATGATGGGCGCCGACTGCCCGGTCACGGCGATGGAATCAAAGCTATCGGTGGCGAGATACAGGCCCACGCTCATCAGCAGAACGGCGGCTCGTAGCTCATAACCTGCAGCAACTCGCGATCGGCGCCGACCTGCGCAAACGGGCTTTGCGTCGAGGCGGACGCCAGCACCACAAAGATCGCGGCGAGCGTCACCATAAAAGCACACAGCAGCGTGTTGGAACCCGACACAAAGATGCCGCCGCCTACCACGGTAAAGATGAGCGCACATGCCATATAGGTATCGTCCATGGTGTTTACGCTGGCAGGAGCCTTGCGCAGCAGCTTGGCAACGTCGTAGAACGGTTGCAGCAGGCGCGGGCCCACACGGCCCTGCATGCGGGCCGAAAGCTTGCGGTCAAGGCCGTCGATCAGGCCACCCACAAGCGGCGCAATCAAGGCAAACGCCACGGTACCAATAAATATGCCCACGACACCCGAACCTTCAAAATACTTACCGCGCAGCACCGAGGGCGCACTCATGGCAAGTCTCTCGGGCCCAATCCACGCGCAACACAGCAGCGCAAACAAGATAATGCTGCAGCACACGACGCTACCCGCGGGGCCAATACGCTTCTCGCCAAGGGCGTCCTCCGAGTACCAATTGCGCTTTTCGGCCTTCACCTCGTGTCCCATCGAGCCGCGGAAATGGCGGTAATTGTCGGTTCCCACGCCCGAAAGATATACGTTTACGTGCGGTTTGTTGCTCACGCGGAATGAAGTCAGCAGCACCACGCGATAAAAGCCACGATAACCACCATCAGATACATGGCATCCTTGCCAATAACGTACGGCACGCGGCCAAACACCATGGCCAAGTAAGGCGACACCAGACCGCTCGAGATAACCGGGAACGCCACGCAGCACAGAATCAGCAGCGCGGCGATGGTGTTGAGGGCCACCCATTCGGTCTTATGGACATTGACCTCAACGTTTTGAGCCGTGGGGTCGACGCCCGAAAGCTTGGCAAGCCACTTGCCCCAGAAGAAGAACGTCGCGGCCGAGCCAAAGGCAAGCACCATGATCATGAGCACGTTGCCGGTCTGCGCAAACGCCACCAGGGCGCCCCACTTGGACACGAGCATGCCAAACGGGGCCACGAACATGCCCATAATGCCCAGCATCATCAGACGCGTCAGGTGCGGCATGCGGCTGAACATGCCGTCCATGTCCTCGATATTGCGGCTGCCGATATGATGCTCGGCCGTGCCTACGCACAGGAACAGCAGCGACTTGGCCACCGTGTGGAACAGGATCAGGAAGATCGCGGCCCACACGGCCTCGGGCGCGCCGACGCCAGGCAGGCGCTGATAAGGCCCAAGTTGGAGATGGTGGAGTACGCGAGCACGCGTTTGGCGTTGCTCTGCGAGATGGCCATGAGGGCAGCGAGCAAAAACGTGATGGCACCCACACTCGTGACCATAAAGCCGGTCACGGGATAGATGGCATAGAGCGGGCTCAGCTTGACCATCAGGAACACGCCGGCTTTGACCATGGTGGACGAGTGCAGCAGGGCGCTCGTGGGCGTGGGGGCAACCATGGCACCCAACAGCCAAGTGTGGAACGGCATCTGCGCGGCCTTGGTGAGCGCGGCAAGCGACAGCAACAGGACCGGCATGACCAGCAGCGCGGATTGCGCGGTTCCGGCGCCGGAAAGCTCGATCATGCCTGAGATGGTCAGCGGCATGCCGTTAACGTGCAGGTATATGAGTCCGGCCAAAAACGCGATGCCGCCCAGCATGTTGAGGATGATCTGGGTGAAAGCGTTTTTTATGGCCTCGGGCGTGCGCGTGTAGCCAATCATGAGGAACGAGCACACGGTGGTGATTTCCCAGCCACAGAACAGCCACTCAAGGTTGTCGCTTGTCACGATGACGAACATGTCCGAGAGGAACAGGAACATAAGCGCCAGGAACTGCGGGCGTCGGTCGGGCGCCGCCTGCCCGCGCAGCGCGGCCTCGTGCTCGTCGTGGGCCTGGAAGTCCTTCATGTAGCCCAGGGCGTACACGCAGATAAGGCTGCCGACAATGCCGACGGCAAGCACCATGATCACACTCATGTAATCCAGGTAGAGCGGCGTTGCCGTGACGGCTTCGGTCGCGGGCAGCGTCATAGCTGCAAAGGCGAGCGAGCCCACCAGCTGCACCACGCCGAGCACACCGGTAAGCGCGTTCCTATATTTGAACGCGTTGTACAGGATGACGGCGCACAGAATTACGTCGATGACGGAGCTGATGATCGAGAGCACATGCGAGGTGCCGGGGGCGACCTCAAAGCTCTGAGGACCCGTGCCAAAAAACATGACGGCGACTACAACTGTCACCGCCATAATAATGCCGGAGCCTACAAGCCCTACCGCATCGCGGGCGCGGTCACCGCGCGCGAGCAGCATGCCCAGCGCCGGTACCAGCGGAAACAGGGTAAGGAAATACAGTAGCGTCATACCATCACTCCCCCATGCAAAAACGCTGCAATTGTTTAACGTTATAGCTCAGTTGAGGAGTAGCGACGGCGGGTTTTCGGTCAACTGGGGAGTTTTAGGCGTACGGGGTAAGGAGTCTGTCCGCTTTGGAGCAGAGAGGCGACGCTCCCCCTATCGCGGCGGCGGGCGCACGGGCCACTGCGCGCGGTTTATTAACCACTTTGGAGGATGTTCCAGTAGGCTCACGACGGTCCAAAAAGTTGGCGCGGCAAGAAAAATGCGCCCCTGTGGGCGCACCATCCCGTTCGCTATTCCGCTTTTTTAACGCGCGGCTTGCGACCGCGCGGCTTATCAACCAGCGCGGACTCACCGCTCTCGCGATACTGGCGGCACCAAGCCTTGACCGAAGACTCGCTGGGAATCTTGTGCTTGATCATGGCCTCGCGAACCGTTAAGCCGTTTTCCAAGCGGTCCTTGACCACGGCGAGCTTAACTTCGTACGAATAGGTGTGATGATGCGAACCGGCGTTGAGAACGGCGTCGGCACCGCCCACGGCATACGCGCGGGCCCACTGACGAGCCGTGGCCTGGGGAATGCCAAGCTCCGCGGCGAGGGCGCGATGACCGACCCCCTCTTGGAGGACCTCGACGGCGCGCTGCCTAACCTCGGGCGCATGCGTGCGAGTCCTAGTTGTTTCCGACATACCTGCCACTTCTTAGCCTTAACCGTTAATCTGCTTTCTTACGTGCAAGTTAGATAGTAGCATTTTACTGTTTGCTCAAAGCAGTTAATTAAAATAGACGCGGTGTTATCTGGGCATTTGGCACCAATTTACGACATTTCTTTATCGATTATTTACGCTGGTAGCTGACTCGCAGCCAATCGTCATTCGCTTGTCAACAAAATTGGCATCTCTTTATGTCCTTTGCTATAGCGGATATGATTATTAACCCCTCCCCCAATTATTTTGAGTAATCGGCAAGGCAGTAGACGTCCTTACTCCTCATGATTACCGCGCATTGCCATCCACCGGAGCAAAACAAAAAGGGCGGGGCCTGCTGCGCTTGCAGGCCCCGCACCGGTTGACACCCGACGGGACACAGCCGGGCGAGACGGATCCGTGCTACCGTCCCGCCTGGCCGCGATGTTCAGCTACAGCTCGTTGGCCGCGTGATACGCCGTGCGAATGGCGCTCGCAATGTCGGCGGTGCGCTCGCCCGAGCAGTCGCCCACGCAGGTCACGGGTACCGTCACGCCCTCCAGGTCAAACGCGTTGGCCTTGGAGCCCACGGCCATCACCACGTAATCGCAGGCGATCTTCACCGGCTCCTCGGCGCCGTCCTCGGTGGTGCGGACGGCCTCCACGCCCTCGTCGGTAATGGCGGTCAGACGGGTCTTAACATGCTGCTCAACACCATGCTCGGCAAAATCGCTCATAATCAGCGGCAGAATGGTCTCGGACTCGCCTGCGGCAGTCTTGTCGAGCATCTCGACGATCGCCACCTCGCAGCCGTGCTGCAGCAGGTACTCGGCAGTCTCGGTGCCCACCAGGCCACCGCCAATGACGGCGACGCGCCCGCTGAGCTCCACCTTGCCGGCCAGCACGTCCCAGCTCGAGACGACCTTCTCCGAGTCGGCACCCGGAACGGGAATGACCACGTCGTGCGCGCCCACGGCCACAATCGCGGCGTCGGCGGCGTTGAGGTCCGCGGGGCTAGCGGCGTGGTTGAGCTCAACCTTCACGCCCAGGCCGGGCAGAATCTTCTCGTAGTACTCCACCGAGCGCATGATCTCGTCCTTGCGCGGAGGCGCGGCCGCCAGCACAATCTGGCCGCCCAAATGGTCGCTCGCCTCGTAGACGGTCACGTCGTAGCCGCGCTTGGCCGCCACGCGCGCGCCTCCAGGCCGGCAATACCGCCGCCCACCACGGCGATCTTCTTGTCACCCTCGCCCGGCTTAATGGCGACGGTCGCCTCGTCGCCGTTCTCGGCATTGAGCACGCACGAGATGTACTGACGGTTTTGGATCGCGTCGACGCAGCCCTTGTTGCAGTTGAGGCACTCGCGAATGGGCTCACCCGTGGCGGCCTTCAGCGCAATGTCGGGGTCGCACATGAGCGAGCGGCCATAGGCGATGATGTCGGCCGCGCCGTCTTCCAGGATCTTCTCGCCGGCCTCGACCGAGACCACACGGCCGACGGTTGCCACCGGCACGGAGACCAGGGCCTTGACGCGCTCGGCCACGGGCAGCGTCCAGTTGTAGGGCATGGCGCCCATGGGCGGAATAGTGTCGCCCATGTTGCCGGTATGGTTGGCCTGCGCGACCTGGATCATGTCGATGCCCGCACCCTCGAGCAGCTTGGCAAACTCGCAGGCCTCGTCGGGCAGCAGGCCGCCCTTGCCGCGCGGCGTGCCGTCGGGGTTCTCCATGATCACGGGGAGCTTGTACTCCACCATCAGCTGCGGCGCGGCTTCCTTAATGGCGGCGACGACCTCCAGCGCATAACGGACGCGGTTCTCGAACGAGCCACCGTACTCGTCCGTGCGCTTGTTGAGGATCGCGGAGCACAGCGAACCCACCAGGCGGTCGCCGTGGACCTCGATGCGTCGATGCCGGCCTGCTGCGCGCGGGCGGCCGAGGCGGCGATAGCCTCCTTGATCTGGGTGAGCTGCTCCACGGTGGCCTCGTTCACAAAGTGCTGCATGTCGTGGTGCAGCTTGGCGTATGCCTGCTTGCGGATCTCGTTGGACTCGGCCATCTTGGCGGCAAAGGTCTCCTCGTCGCCGGCGGCCTTGGCCTCCTGCGCGGCCTTGGCGGCGGCCATGGAACCCATGACCATGCGGCCGACGCCGGGGACGTCGTACTCGGGGTGGAACAGCTGCAGGGCGATCTTGGCGCCGTGCTTGTGGACGGCGTCGGCCAGCGCCTTAAACGTGGGGATCTGAGCGTCGGTCGCCAGCTTGGGCGTGGGGCTTGCGGTCATAACGGGAGCGACGTCGCCGATGACGATGTAGCTCACGCCGCCACGGGCCAGACGCTCGTAAAAGGCCAGGCTGCGCTCGCCGATGGAACCGTCGCGCTCCTCGTAGCCGGTGGTCAGCGGCGGGAACATAATGCGGTTTTTGAGCTCAAGGGGGCCAACCGTAATGGGTTGAAACAGCTTGGACGCAGGTGTGGTCATGGACATTCCTCTCTTGTAGGCGCGGCGGCGATGATGCCGCGTAGTTGTCTAGAGGATATGACATGGGAGCACAGTGGTGCAACGGAAATCGGCAGACAGCAGGTAGCGGCAGGTGGAAGGGGCGGGGCGGCCCGTCGGTTTGTCTCGATCTGTAACAGTTAGGCCCACTTTTGGCCTCCACCTGTTACAGATCGAGACAAACCAAAACCGTCCCGGCGGAAAATCTCAATCTGTAACAATTACAGACCAAAACCAACCCTAACTGTTACAGATCGAGACAAACCAATCCCGTCTGCCGAAAGATCTAGATCTGTAACAGTTACTCGGCAAAATGGGCCCCAGATGTTACAAATCGAGACAAACGGGACCCACCTGCAAGATAATCTCAATCTGTAACAACAACTCGGCAAAATCCGTCCCTCGTGTTACAGATTTAGACAAACGGAGACCGTCCTGCCGAAAGATCTCAATCTGTAACACCTAGCCGCCCAAATCGGGTCCACCTGTTACAGATCGAGATTATGTTTGAGAGGCTGAGAGCAGAGGCCCGAGCGAAAAAGCGGACAGGCCGACGGCATCGCCCCGCCGTCATATCGAGGGCCACAGCAACCCGAGCGCGTGTCAACCCCGCAATTCCGGACATTTCATCCCTTTTCCGGCTGCCCCTCCTCCTTTCATCCAGGATGCCCGGACGGCAAGAGTCGGAACGTCTCCTCAATATCCAAACTTCACGCAAGCCCAATGCGAATAGAGACGGACCTGGCAAATCAAGACACGGCTAGCCGTTCGCACCCAAAGCCGTTTGCCTAAAAATGTATACCGCTGGCCGAAATGGAAAGATGGTAACAGCGAAAAAGACTAGCCGAGCTCGTTTTAAGCACCGTTTGTTCCGTCCCACATGTTTTGTGAACACTCTAACTATCATGAAGCCAGTAAACAGAGGTAGACATCAACATCCAACGCCGGCAAGTATGCGAGTGTCGTCTCTGCCTAAGGGGCAAGCCCCCGAGATTAGTTAGGAGAGGGGAAGAGATGGATAAAGTCAAAACGGCCTTCCAGAACTTTGGCCGCGTTATCGTCGACCCTATTTTGTACCTTTCGGTGACGGGCATCATTTTGGCCATCGCCACGGTATGCTCGCTCGGCAGCGGAGTTGTCGCAGATCTGGGCACGCTGCTCTCCGCGGCAACCAACTCCGCGGTGATCGGCAACCTGCCGGTGATTTTCGCAGTCGGCCTTACGGCAGGCTTCGCAAAGAAGCAAAAATCCAACGCGGCAGTGTTTGGACTTATTAGTTACCTCATGTTCCTGTATGTCAACAACGCCTACCTGACGCTCACCGATCAGCTGGCAAAAGCTGGCGCGATGGGTCTGTATGGCACTGGCCAGGCAACGGTACTGGGTCTTCAAGTTACCGATGTCAACGTCTTCGGCGGCGTACTCATCGGATGCTTCTGCGGTTGGCTCTATAACAAACTGATCGACGTAAAGGTATCGGAGTATATCCGGATTTACGGCGGACCCCGCCTGGCCCTTCTGGCGATGGTTCCGCTGAGCATTGTCTTCGGCATCGGAGCGACTATCGTGTGGCCCCCTATCGCCAACGCCATCAGCAACGCTTCTTCATTCATCGCAGCCTCGGGTGGTCTGGGCGTTTTCATTTACGGCTTCCTGAACCGCGTCCTCGTACCTCTCGGCATGCACCACTTTATGTGGATGCCGTTTGACTACTCCGCGATTGGCGGCACGGCGGTCGTCGCCGGCCAGAGTGTTTCCGGCGCAGCAAACATCTTCTATGCCGAGCTTCCCCATATCGCCGACGGATCCCTCACCACAGTCGACCCCTCTGTCCGCTTTGCCATGTTCGGCTTTGGCAAGGAATTCGTAACCCTCGGCACTGTGCTCGCAATGATTGCGACTTCCCGTCCGGAGAATCGAAAAGCTGTCGCAGCCATGCTGGTGCCCATTTACATCACCGCCATGCTCTCCGGCATCACTGAGCCGCTCGACTTCATGATCCTGTTCGCGTCTCCGATTCTCTGGGTTGCCTACAGCCTGTTCTACGGACTGGGCGAGATGCTCCTGTTTGTCCTGGGAGTCCGCTTGCTTAACATGTACGGTGCATCGAGCTGCTCACGCTCGGCCTGCCTTTGCCAATGGGCGTCACCAAGTTCCCGATTTACATCGTCTTGGGCATCGTGTTTGCCGCCGTTTCGTTCATCGTTCTGGCGATGGTGATCAAGAAACTCAACCTCATGACGCCCGGCCGTTCCGCAGAGTGGTCTGCAGAGGTCTCCGGAGACAACAATGCTCTCGAGTCCTCCGGAACTCCGGAAGTCGACGCAAAACAGCAGGAGATGGTGCAGAACATCATCAACGGCCTTGGCGGCAAGGACAATATCAACACCATGGGCTGCTGCATGACTCGTCTCCGTGTCGAAGTCAAAGATCCCAACAAGGTCAACGAAGAGACCATCAAGAAGGCTATCGACAAGGGCCTGTTTAAGAACGGCACCAATGTCCAGATTATCGTGGGAACCAACGTGCACTCCGTCTACGACCTGCTGCGTCCCATCCTTAATCTGGAAGATTAACAGTCGCTTAAGCGATAAGCGATAAGCGATAAGCGAGGGGACCTCATGTTGACCAAAACGTTTCATTCAATCCAAGGCATGTTCGAACGCCTGCTCAACATGTACAAAGAAAAGTCGACAAGGGGTCTTCTCGTACTTATGGCTGCATTCGCATGTGGTTTTATCTGGCCGCTCCTGGGTCTACTCGCTGCGGTTTGGACCCGGCGTTCAGGAAGGCACGCGGACGCAGGCAGCATTGCAGGCATGGCGGCGGTCATCAACATCGCCACCTACTTCGTGCAGATAGTAACCAAGATTGTCTGCAGCTCAATTTGATTTGAAAGGCATGAACAACATGAACGGATACAAGATTGTCATCTGCGGCGGCGGCAGCACCTATACCGCTGGCATCGTCAAAGACTGATCGACCAAAAGGATGAATTAGGAATACGCGAGCTTTGGCTCTATGACATCGACGAGGAGCGCCAAGACACAGTCGCCGTGGTGGTTAAAGCGGTTATCGATGACCTTGCTCCCGAGATCCCCTTGCATGTAACCGTCGACCCCAAAGAGGCGTTTACAGATGCGAACTTTGTTATGGCGCAGATGCGCGTGGGCGGGCTCAAGATGCGTATCCAGGATGAGCAGATCAGCCTGCGCCATGGCGTAGTCGGCCAAGAGACTTGCGGAGCAGGTGGCATGGCCTATGGCATGAGGACCATCTTCCCCATGTGCGAGCTTGTCGATTTCTGCGAGGAGTACGCCTGCAAGGACTACTGGATCGTCAACTACTCCAACCCCGCTGCCATCGTAGCCAAGGCGATGCACAAGCTGCGTCCAAACGCTCGCATTCTCGACATCTGCGATATGCCGGTAGAGATTGAAGCCCGCATGGCGGAGATTTTGGGCTGCGAACTCGACGACATTGAAGTCGACTACTTTGGCCTCAATCACTTTGGGTGGTATACCAGCGTACGCTGCAAGGGCGTCGACGTTACGGACAAGCTCAAAGAGCACGTGCGTAAGTACGGTTACATTTCCGAGGCAAGTCTCAATGACGCCTTGGTAAAAGACCCAGATTGGGCCCACACCTTCAAGAATGCGGCAACGATTTCTACGCTATTCCAGGATTACCTCCCCAACACCTATTACCAGTATTACCTGTTGCCCGATGCCTGCGTGGAGTACATGGACATCAATAACACGCGTGGCATGCAGGTCGTAAACGGCCGCGAAAAGCGTATCTTCGACGCATCTGCGGCGCTTAAGCGCGGTGAAAAGGTCGATCTCACGCAGTTCTACGTAGGCGTCCACGGCAGGTTCATTGTCGATGTCGTCAAGTCCCTGGCGAAGGATTTGCGCCATCGCCAGCTGGTGATTGTGCCCAATAATGGCGCAATCGAGAATCTCTCGGACGACGCGACCGTCGAGATTCCGGCGTACATCACCGATCGAGGAGCCGAACCGATCCGCGTCGGGAAGATTCCCCGCTTCTACAAGGGCCTTATCGAGCAGCAGGATGCCTGCGAGGGCCTTGTGGTCGAGGCCGTTATCGAGGGCTCCTACCAGAAGGCACTCGAGCCTTCACCCTCAATCGCACGATTCCCTCAGCGCGCGTGGCTAAGGAAGTCTTGGACGACATGATCGAGGCGAACAAGGGCTATTGGCCTGAGCTGAAGTAGAGAAGCCATCCAGATAGCACAAGCACAAAAGGTGGCCTCAAGGCAAAATGCTTTGGGGTCACCTTTTGTATGACTAAATCTCCGCAAAACTCGTAAAGATGAACGAATCGGCCTCGTGTTTTACACGATAGTTCTCTTGATAATCCTGATTGAATATAAGCGAATAAATAACCTGAAGCGTATACGTGAGCGAGATCATGGAAGAGTAATTGGCAACCTTTCCAATCACGCGCTCTGATTTTGGAATGAGCAAGACAGTGTCGCATTGCCTGGCGAGCGCCGAATCAGAAAACGCCGTGATTAAACACGGCTTGATTCCGCGCTCGGAAAGAGCGGCGGCGTATTTGGAATAATCATAGTGAATGCCGCTGTAGCTTAGGAATAAAAACAGGTCGCCGGGCCTACCGTTCTTAACGTGCAGCGTCTGCAGGCCCCCGTCGTCTGCCATGGTGACATGACGATCGAGCTTGAGAAGATTGTTGCGAAAGATACATCCCGCCAGATAGCTTTCCCCTTTAGCAAAGATGTAAATTCGCGGGGCGCTAAGAACTGCCTTGGCGATTATGCTCAATTTGGCGCTATCGAGCTCGATTTTCGTTTGATCTATGACGCCCTTCAAGAGATTTGCAAGGTTGCCCTCGATGGCCTCAATTGAATCGGTACTGCCAAAAGGACGATTGTGATCGACAGTGGCAGCCAGAAGATAGTCTCCGCTTATCTCCTGGATGAGCTGCATGATCAACTCTCGATAGCCGCTTAGGCCCAATTTCTTACAAAAGCGGATGATAGTCGCGTTCGAAGTGTAAGTCTCCTGTGCGAGCTTTGCCATAGTGAGGGTCTTAAGGTCGCCGGTATGATTGAGCAGATAGGTAGCAATGGCTCGGTCGGTTTCATTAAAAGACGCGCTGTTACGCAGGCTGTCAAGAATCATGGTCGCTCCGATCGCTTTAGTTTGCCACTTAATTATGTCATTATCAAAACGACGGGCAGCTCTTCATGCGCTGACTTACGCCCTGCAATCTCTCTTCTGATATTCCGCATGCTTCGGCAACATTAATTGGGAGGAGCGTGTCACTCAGTTCCTAGAGAACAAATGCGAAGAGGTTCGATTGCCTGAGTTCACTGCCCGCCTTGAGGCAAAGAGACGGCCCCGGCCAAGCTCCATGCGGATTTGAGGCAGCATGGTGCTTGTCTGTCGGCATCCTACAACCTGTAATCCATACTCCCCCGTTTCTGTGCTGAGAAGAATAGGCGGGGTTCCAAGGGGACACGTCCCTTTGGCGCGCAGGGGTCCGGGGATGGCGCGGTCCATCCCCGCCACTATTATTAAGCTAAGGACCGCCGAAACTCCTCCCAATTGGAGTTTATCGGTCGATAAGTCAAGCCGACCGGCCCGCGATTATCAATGGTTTATTTGCTTCACATAATAAATTGACTCAGGATTCACCCGCAATTCACCCGCAAAGTAAACCGATAAAGAAAAAGCTCGGAAGCAATTTTGCTTCCGAGCTGCAAGTTCTTGGTCGCGGGGGCAGGATTTGAACCTACGACCTCCGGGTTATGAGCCCGGCGAGCTACCAGACTGCTCCACCCCGCAATGTCTGGGCGCCTCATGTGCGCAAGAAAGAATATTACGCGGGAGTTCGGTAAACGGCAAGGAAAATCTCGTAGAGCATAATTCCTTCATATTTAAACCCCTCAGCCCCTATCCCGTAAACGAATTGCAGCCGAGCGCCGTCGACGGCACGTATACAATGGTGCGCGTCCTTTTATGCCAACACCGGGAGTAGACATGCTGCTCGCTATCGATATGGGAAATACGCAGACGGCCATGGGCCTGTTTGACGGAGACGAGCTGGTGCAGTCGTGGCGTATGCCCACCGACCGCTCCTATACCGCCGACGAGATCCACGTGCGCCTGATGGGTTTCTTTAAGATGTACGGCCTCTCGCTCGATACGGTTGACGCGATCGCCTTTGGCGGGCGGCGGTGCCGCAACTCTCGCGCGAATGGCCACGCCGTGGCCAACCGCATCGCGGCAGACGCCATCGTCATCGGGCCGCAGACGGCCGC
>ENA-OQCE01000937-OQCE01000937.1-human-gut-metagenome-genome-assembly--contig:-NODE-937-length-13371-cov-2.170794_pt1 | contig 13371 bp, 14 predicted proteins | sample MGYA00242495_ERZ504572 | MGnify/ENA primary metagenome ERZ504572 (study PRJEB26092, sample SAMD00036228) | human gut metagenome | host: Homo sapiens | study: EMG produced TPA metagenomics assembly of...
AGAAGAATTGACGATTGCCCAAGGGAATGCTCCATTGGATGATAACGGCAAGTTTGTTCGTGATAGAGTGAAAGCTCGTTTTGAAGCTGATTTCCCGGTCGTGCCTCCTACGGAGATCGATTTGATGGACGTTGCTCCACAGCAGATTGCTTCTATTGCGGCTTCTTTGATTCCGTTCTTGGAACATGACGATGCTAACCGTGCATTGATGGGATCTAACATGATGCGCCAGGCTGTTCCTTTGCTGCGTACGGATGCTCCAATCGTTGGTACAGGTATCGAAGCGCAGGTTGCTCGTGATTCACGTACCCAGATCATGGCTGAACGTGAGGGAGAAGTTGTATTTGTGGATGCAACTTGTATCAAGATCAAATATGACCGCTCGGAAGATGAAGAATTCGTAAGTTTCGAAGATGCGGTTAAGACATACAATATTCCGAAGTGGCGTAAGACTAACCAAAGTACGACTGTCGATCTGCGTCCGATCTGTCATCGTGGTCAGCGTGTGAAGGCTGGCGATATCCTGACGGAAGGTTATTCTACTCAGAATGGTGAGTTGGCCTTGGGACGTAACGTGAAAGTGGCATATAATGCCGTGGAAGGGTTACAACTATGAGGATGCTATCGTTTTGAACGAACGTATGGTCCGTGAAGACTTCTTTACTTCAGTTCACGTTGACGAATACATTTTGGAGGTTCGTGAAACGAAACGTGGTATGGAAGAGTTGACTTCCGATATCCCGAATGTCAGCGAAGAAGCGACTAAGGATTTGGATGAAAGAGGTATTGTCCGTGTGGGTGCTCGTATTGAACCGGGTGATATTTTAATTGGTAAGATTACTCCGAAGGGTGAATCTGATCCTTCTCCAGAGGAAAATTGCTTCGTGCAATTTTCGGCGATAAGGCTGGTGATGTGAAAGATGCTTCTTTGAAAGCAACCCCGTCTCTTCGTGGTGTAGTTATTGAAACTGCTTTATTCTCGAAAGCCATCAAGAAGCGTAAGTCCAGACTGACAGACAAGGCTATTCTTCCTAAATTGGATGAGGAATACGAAATGAAGATGGCTGACCTGAAGAACTTGTTGGTTGATAAACTGTTGGTTTTGACTAATGGTAAGGTTTCTCAGGGAGTTAAAGACTATATGAATACAGAGATTATTGCGAAGGGAGTAAAGTTCTCTCGCAAGGCTCTGGAAGAATTGGATTATAATTCTATCCAAGTAAGTAAATGGACTGCCGATGCTGATAAGAACGAACTTATCAAGCAGGTGATTCTGAATTATTTGAAGAAATATAAGGAACTGGATGCTGAGTTGAGACGTAAGAAATTTGATCTTACGATCGGCGATGAACTGCCTACTGGTATTGTTCAGATGGCTAAGGTTTACATTGCTAAGAAACGTAAGATCCAGGTTGGGGATAAGATGGCCGGTCGTCATGGTAACAAGGTATTGTTTCCAAGATCGTCCGTCAGGAAGATATGCCATTCCTTGAAGATGGAACTCCGGTTGATATCTGTTTGAATCCGCTGGGTGTACCTTCTCGTATGAACTTAGGACAGATTTTTGAAGCTGTGTTAGGTTGGGCAGGCCGGACGATGGGGGTTAAATTTGCTACTCCTATCTTTGATGGTGCAACATTAGATGATATGAATGAATGGACGGACAAAGCCGGATTACCCCGTTACGGTAAGAGCTACTTGTATGACGGTGGAACAGGTGAACGTTTTGACCAGCCGGCTACAGTGGGTGTTACTTACTTCCTGAAGTTGGGTCACATGGTTGACGATAAGATGCATGCTCGTTCAATCGGTCCGTACTCTCTTATTACTCAGCAGCCTCTGGGTGGTAAGGCACAGTTTGGTGGTCAGCGTTTCGGAGAGATGGAAGTTTGGGCACTGGAAGCTTTCGGTGCTGCACATGTTCTTCAGGAAATTCTTACGATCAAATCTGACGACGTTGTTGGACGTTCTAAGGCTTACGAAGCAATTGTGAAAGGTGATCCGATGCCACAACCGGGTATCCCCGAATCTTTGAACGTATTGCTGCACGAGCTGAGAGGTCTTGGTTTAAGCTTTACTCTGGATTAATTCAAAAACAATATAAGTAGATGAGTTTCGGCTCATCTACTTACTCATTGATAACTCTTTATAAATAAAAATATGGCCTTTAGAAAAGAAAACAAAATAAAGAGTAACTTTTCAAAAATAACCATCGGTCTGGCTTCCCCTGAAGAGATTCTTGAGAACTCTAGTGGTGAAGTTTTAAAACCGGAAACGATTAATTATCGTACGTACAAACCTGAGCGTGACGGTCTTTTCTGTGAGCGTATTTTCGGTCCTATCAAGGACTATGAATGCCATTGCGGTAAATACAAGCGTATTCGTTATAAAGGTATTGTCTGCGATCGTTGCGGGGTAGAAGTTACAGAGAAAAAAGTACGTCGTGAACGTATGGGACACATTCATTTGGTTGTACCTGTTGCTCATATCTGGTATTTTCGTTCCCTGCCCAATAAAATCGGTTACTTGTTAGGCTTGCCGACCAAGAAACTGGATTCTATTATCTATTACGAACGTTATGTCGTGATTCAGCCGGGTTGTGTAGACACTATTGCTGAATTGGACTTGCTTTCGGAAGAAGAATATTTGCAGATTCTGGATAACCTGCCAAAGGAAAACCAGATGTTGGAAGATACGGATCCGAATAAGTTCATCGCAAAGATCGGTGCTGAAGCCATCTATGATTTGTTGGCTCGTCTGGACTTAGATTCTTTGTCTTACGAATTGCGCCATCGTGCAAGCACAGACGGTTCGCAACAGCGTAAGAACGAAGCATTGAAACGTTTACAGGTTGTTGAGTCCTTCCGTGCATCCAGAGGGCGTAACAAACCGGAATGGATGATCGTGAAGGTTGTACCTGTTATCCCTCCAGAACTGCGTCCGTTGGTTCCGTTGGATGGTGGCCGTTTCGCTACTTCCGATTTGAATGATTTGTATCGTCGTGTTATTATCCGTAATAACCGTCTGAAACGATTAATCGATATTAAAGCTCCCGAAGTTATTTTACGTAATGAAAAACGTATGCTTCAGGAAGCTGTGGATTCTTTGTTTGATAACTCTCGTAAATCGAGTGCTGTTAAGACAGATGCTAACCGTCCGTTGAAGTCTCTCTCCGACAGTTTGAAAGGTAAACAAGGTCGTTTCCGTCAGAACCTGTTGGGTAAACGTGTTGACTATTCGGCCCGTTCGGTTATCGTTGTAGGTCCTGAATTGAAGATGCATGAATGTGTCTGCCAAAGAATATGGCAGCCGAACTTTATAAGCCTTTCGTGATCCGTAAATTGATTGAACGCGGTATCGTAAAAACGGTTAAGTCTGCTAAGAAGATCGTCGACCGTAAGGAGCCGGTGGTTTGGGATATTTTGGAATACGTAATGAAAGGACATCCGGTATTGCTGAACCGTGCACCGACACTGCACCGTTTGGGTATTCAGGCATTCCAGCCAAAGTTGATCGAAGGTAAAGCTATTCAGTTGCACCCGTTGGCATGTACGGCATTCAACGCCGACTTCGACGGTGACCAGATGGCTGTTCACTTGCCTTTAGGAAACGAGGCCGTATTGGAAGCACAGATGTTGATGCTTGCTTCTCATAACATTCTGAATCCGGCTAACGGTGCACCTATTACTGTTCCTTCCCAGGATATGGTGTTAGGTTTGTACTACATAACCAAAATGCGCAAGGGAACACAAGGTGAAGGTCTTGTTTTCTATGGGCCGGAAGAAGCAACGATCGCATATAATGAAAAGAAAGTGGATATCCATGCTCCGATCAAAGTATATGTGAACGACATAGACAAGGAAGGTAATCCGGTTAAGAAAATGGTCGAAACTTCTGTCGGGCGTTTGATGGTCAATGAATTTGTTCCGGAAGAAGTCGGTTATATTAATGAAGTATTGGGTAAAAAAGCTCTCCGTGATATCATCGGTAAGGTGATCAAGGCTTGTGGTGTTGCCCGTACGGCTCAGTTCTTGGATGATATCAAGAATCTGGGTTATTATATGGCTTTCAAAGGTGGTTTGTCCTTCAACTTGGCTGACGTTCTGATCCCACCTGAAAAAGAGGCGTTGGTGAAAGAAGGTTATGACGAAGTTGAACAGATTATGAACAACTATAACATGGGGTTCATTACCAACAACGAACGTTATAACCAGATTATTGATACTTGGACACATGTTAACAGCAAGTTGTCCGATACATTGATGAAGCAGTTGACTGCTGATAATGATGGTTTCAACTCTATCTATATGATGATGGATTCTGGAGCCGTGGTTCTAAAGAACAGATTCGTCAGTTGTCCGGCATGCGTGGTTTGATGGCAAAACCGCAGAAAAGTGGTGCAGAAGGTGGTCAGATTATTGAAAACCCGATCCTTTCTAACTTTAAAGAAGGTCTGTCTGTGTTAGAGTATTTTATCTCTACTCACGGTGCTCGTAAAGGTTTGGCCGATACAGCTTTGAAGACTGCTGATGCTGGTTATTTGACTCGTCGTCTGGTTGACGTATCGCATGATGTGATCATTAATGAAGAAGATTGTGGTACGTTGCGTGGTTTGGTTTGTACGGAATTGAAGAACAATGATGAAGTGATCGCTAGTCTGGGTGAACGTATCTTGGGGCGTGTTTCCGTTCATGATGTTATTCATCCGTTGACAGGAGAAGTAATCGTTCGGGCCGGTGAAGAAATTCGTGAAGATGCGGCTAAAAAGATCGAAGATTCTCCGATCGAAAGTGTTGAAATCCGCTCTGTATTGACTTGTGAATCCAAGAAAGGTGTTTGTGCGAAATGTTATGGCCGTAATCTGGCTACGAACCAGATGGTTCAGAAAGGTGAGGTTGTGGGTGTTATCGCAGCACAGTCAATCGGTGAACCGGGTACTCAGCTGACACTGCGTACATTCCACGTCGGTGGTATCGCATCTAACGTGGCAACAGAAAACAGTATCACTTCTAAATATGACGGTGTTCTGGAAATCGAAGAACTTCGTGCTGTGGATAGCGAAGAAAACGGTAAGAAGTTCCAGGTTGTTGTCAGCCGTTTGGCTGAACTCCGTATTGTCGATCCGACAACGAAGATCGTATTACTGGCTCACAATATTCCTTATGGTTCCAAATTGTTCTTCAAGAATGGAGATACAATCAAGAAGGGGGATGTTATTATCGAATGGGACCCGTTCAACGCCGTTATCGTATCGGAAGTTTCCGGTAAGATCGAATTCGAAAGTTTGGTTGAAAATGTTACTTACAATGTTGAAAGTGACGAAACGACCGGCTTGAAAGAAAAGATCATTATCGAATCTAAAGATAAGACAAAAGCTCCGGCTGCACACATCGTGGATGAAAACGGAAACTATCTGAAGAATTATTCATTACCGTTGGGTGCACACGTTGTAAAAGACGAGGGCGATATGGTTAAGGCGGGTGAAGTCTTGGTCAAGATTCCGCGTGCAGTAAGTAAAGCCGGTGATATTACTGGTGGTTTGCCTCGTGTAACGGAATTGTTTGAGGCTCGTAACCCGTCTAACCCGGCTGTCGTTTCTGAAATCGATGGTGAAGTTGGTTTCGGCAAGATCAAGCGTGGTAACCGTGAAATTACTGTTACATCTAAGTTGGGCGAAGTAAAGAAATATATGGTGCCTCTGTCCAAGCAACTGCTTGTTCAGGAAAATGACTACATTCGTGCTGGTATGCCTCTGTCTGATGGTGCGACTACTCCGTCTGATATCCTGGCAATCATGGGACCGACGGCTGTTCAGGAATATATCGTAAATGAAATCCAGGACGTATACCGTCTGCAGGGTGTAAAAATTAACGATAAGCATTTCGAGGTAATTGTTCGTCAGATGATGCGTAAGGTTGAAATCATCGATCCGGGAGATACTCGCTTCTTGGAACAGCAGGTGGTTGATAAGCTGGAGGTAATGGATGAAAACGATCGTATCTGGGGCAAGAAGGTTGTGACGGATCCGGGAGATTCTCAGACATTGCAGGCAGGTCAGATCGTGACTGTCCGTAAGTTGAGAGATGAGAATAGTATGCTGAAACGTCGTGACTTGAAATTGGTTGAAGTCCGTGATGCAGTTCCTGCTACGGCTAACCAGATTCTTCAGGGTATTACTCGTGCCGCTTTGCAGACAAATAGCTTTATGTCTGCCGCATCTTTCCAGGAAACAACTAAAGTGCTGAATGAAGCTGCTATCAATGGAAAAGTGGATCGTCTGGAAGGTTTGAAAGAAAACGTTATCTGTGGTCATTTGATTCCTGCCGGTACAGGCCAGCGTGATTTCGACAAATTGGTTGTCGGTGCTAAAGATGAGTTCGAACGTATCTTTGCAAATCGTAAGAATGTCGTAGATTTCAATACTATGGACAGAGACGATGAGTAAAATGCGGAATAAATAAAAGAGAAGGGTTACCGATATTCGGTAGCCCTTTTTTATTTTCTGTTATTTGTTTAATAAAATCAGAGTCCTTATATTTGTGTATTATCTTGATAATTAAAATAAATCATATATGAAAAAAGTACTATTTTATTTGTTCACCCTTTTGATCTCGACGAATATTGTTTTTGCTGAACATCTTGATAATGAAATGAATGTGATGTCTTTTAATATTCGCATGAGTACAAAGTCTGACGGGGCTAACTGGTGGGAGTACAGGAAGGACCTGGCTGCCAATGTGATCAAGTTTTATGATGTCGATATGTTTGGTGCGCAAGAAGTCTTGCATAATCAGTTGACGGATTTATTGGACCGTTTGCCGGACTATGGTTATGTCGGGGTGGGGCGTGAAGATGGTAAGACAAAAGGTGAATATTCTCCTATCCTTTACAGAAAGGATCGTTTCTTCTGTTGTCAAAAGTGGCAATTTCTGGCTGGCGGAAGATATGAATGCCGTGGGCAAAAAAGGCTGGGATGCCGCTTGTGAGCGTGTTGCGACTTGGGCGATATTCAAAGATAAGAAATCCGGAAAAGAGTTTTTCTTTCTGAACACTCATTTGGATCACATGGGACAGGTTGCTCGTCATGAAGGGGCTTCTTTAGTATTAAAGCAGGTGAAGTTGCTTTCCAGAAATCTACCGGTGATTGTTACTGGTGACTTTAATGCTGTCCGACTGATGATCCGATTAAAGTTTTAACAGACGAAAAAGATCCTCGACATTTGACACATGCCCGTACATTGGCTCCTTTGTGCTACGGACCTGAGTGGACTTTTCACGATTATGGGCGTGTTCCTTTGGACGAACGTGTATGGATTGATTATATCTTTGTAAAAGGTAATGTCAAAGTACTTCGTCATGGTGTTTTGGCTGAAAGTCTGGATAACTTATATCCTTCAGACCATTGTCCTGTTATATCGAGAATAATTGTTCAGTAAATGTTATGGGTTCCGTAGATGTATTAAGAGAAATTACGCCGCTTTCACCGGAAGATTGTTTTCTGGTGATGCAGCGACCTAAGCGTAGTTTTTCCTATCCGCTTCATGTGCATCCGGAATTTGAACTGAACTATTTGGAGAATGCTGCTGGCGCGATTCGAATCGTTGGTGATTCGGTGGAGGAGATGGAAGAGCTTGATCTGTTATTGGTTGCAGGTGGAGCCAAGCATGCTTATTCAAATCACAAATGTCTGAGTACGGATATTTTGGAAATAACAATTCAGTTCCATGCCTCTCTTTTCGATAGTTTTATCAACAAGCGTCATTTCAAGACTATAAAGGATATGTTTGAGAAAGCCTCGTGCGGTCTTGTCTTTAGCCGTGAAATGATTTTGCGTATTCAACCCGAACTTAAAAAGCTATCGAGTGATAAACCGGATTCGTTTCACAATTTATTACGTTTGATAGAAATACTCAAGACTTTGTCGTTAGATGAAAAGGCACGCAAGTTAAATGCTATCAATACTGTAGAAAACTTTAGCAATATAGATAATGACCGTCTGGATACGATCATGTTGTTTTTGCATGAAAATTATCAGCGTCCGGTTTTATTGTCCGAACTTGCTTCGTTAATAAATATGAGCGAAGCGTCGCTTACTCGGTTTCTGAAAAAGTGGACGGGAAAAACTTTTATCGACAATTTGAATGACATTCGTATAGCTGAAGCGGTTTGCCGACTGATTGACACAAGTGATACAATAGCAGAAATATGCTATAAATCTGGTTTTAATAACTTATCGAATTTCAATCGGGCTTTTAAGCGACGAAAAGGTAATACTCCTACCGAATATCGTGAAAAATATGCACGTACTCGTTTTAGGATTTAAAACATGATTTTAAACTAATTTACAAAATAGATGAATTATCTGTGACGGAATAGTATCATATAATGATAAAATAGTATTTGGTGGTTAATTGTATGAGGCATATCTTTGTAACGTTGAATAAACAATGAAATTACTAAGACGAATTGCCTTAGTTTAAGCGTCGAGATTATAGAATATTAAACACAATAAGGTATTTTTTTTACATTGGTCTAAAGAATTGAGAATTAAAAACACAACTGAAAAAGGGCTGCCTGTGAAGGTAGCCCTTTTTATTTGATACTATTCCGATTTTAATATGTATATTTGTCTTGGAATATTTATAATCAAATAATAAGAATATGGAAAATAACAAACCGACAAATGAGATTCAAGTAGAGCTGTCAGAAGAGATGGCTCAGGGAACGTATGCAAATCTGGCAATTATATCACATTCTTCATCCGAGTTCATATTGGATTTTATCCGCGTTGTGCCGGGTGCTCCGAAGGCACAGGTGAAAAGTCGCGTCATCCTGACTCCGGACAATGCAAAACGACTGTTGTTTGCTTTGCAAGATAATCTGGCAAAGTTTGAAGAACAAGCAAATGGTAAGACTGCCAAATTTGAAGATTTTGTTCCTCCCATCGGAGGTGTGAAAGGGGAAGCCTGATTATCCTGGACAGAAAATAAAAAAGTCCGTTCCTAAGGAGCGGACTTTTTATTTGTAAGTGTGTGATTATCCGAGTCTCTTGTTTATAACGATATGACCGATATAACCCAGAATAATGACTCCTAAACCGGTAAGAAGAATAGTATTTGACAATCCTCCGTTAATTGCCGGTACAGCCAAAATGATAACACCGATAAGGAGTACGATTACCCCCAGATTTTTCAATAATTCGTTCATGGTGATAGATATTTTATATATTATTTTTTTTTCCGAACGCAAATAAAGCAATAATAACCCGATTGCAAAAATATTTTGGGACAAAAATGATGAAACCATTGAATTTAGCTTTTATATTTGTGAAATAATACAGTTATATATGCTACGGATACTTTATATGCTCTATTTATGGCTGTTTGTGGTTCCTGTTTTTGTGGTATTGACCATACTGACAGCCCTTACGGTTATTGTTGGTTGCCTATTAGGCGGGGAAAGAATATTTGCTTATTATCCGGGAATGATTTGGTCATGGCTGACTTGCCATTTGGCCCTTTGTCCGGTGAAGGTGAAAGGACGGGAAAATATAGACCGGAAGAAATCGTACGTATTTGTTGCCAACCATCAAGGCGCTTTCGACATATTCCTTATATATGGTTTTTTGGGTGTACCGATCAAGTGGGTGATGAAAGCCGGTATTGCCAAAATCCCGTTTGTGGGAGCTGCTTGCCGGGCTGCAGGTTTTATCTTTGTCGATAATTCGACACCGAAAGCTGCCGCCCGTAGCGTGTTGGAGGCGGAACGTAGCCTGAAGAACGGAGCGTCGGTGGTGGTATTCCCGGAAGGTTCACGTACTTATAACGGAAAAATGATCCGTTTTAAGAAAGGAGCTTACCAGATGGCAGCCGACCAGCATTTACAGATTGTCCCGATCACCTTGAACGGACCTTTTGACGTATTGCCGATCGGTTCGTTGAATATTCACCGTCACAAGATGGAAATGGTCATTCATCCGCCTATCCCGACCGAAGGATGGATGCTTCCCATAAAGGATTGCAGCAGATGGCTGACAAAACACAAGACATCATTGCGTCAGCCTTATGGGAGCAATATAAATAATCTATTTCCAGGATTTTAAAATGCCGCGTTTGCAGACACTCAGACTGAACCCGACGTTATCCCCATAGAGTGAACCTGCATCTGCGGCCACAGCTCCTGTGAATTCCCAACCTTGCAGGCGTGGATGGCGATATTTGACTTCCACCTGTCCGGAATTGCTTCTTTTGTTATCCAGAAACGGGGCGTAAGGTTTTCCCCAGCTATTCATGAGTGTGTATCTGAGGCGATAGGAAACCATTGGCGACAGGTCTCCTTCAAATGCCAAATGCCAGGCACGTACACGTGTATTCTTGAAATCTATATCCCCGTTCGTATTGTATTGGGGGAAGTCAGAAGCGGTGATCCTATACCTTGTCCGAAATAGGAAGAACCGGTTATGTATTCTATATTGTTGTAATAATCATCTCCGCCACCACCCGGACCTTGATATTTGTCATGATCGAAGATGATAAAATGGAACGGTCCGCTCTGATTGCGGGTGACCAAATATTCCGTTACAACCTTTTTTAGCCAGGGAAGGCGTGGCAATCCAACTGTGCTCCCCAAAGTCCGTCTGTCCCGTTCACGAATATCAATTCCGGATTTATCTTCGAAATAATGCTGATGATAAAGCTGCCAGTTTCCAGTTCGGCATCGTATATTCCAGTTTGAAATCGTACGAACCGAAATGATTGCCAAGCACGTTGACCTGGTCCGACAGAGTTGCATTGTCTCCGCCTTCGCTACCACAAACTACCCGGATAAAATCTTTCAGGGAGTGAGGTTGTACACCTATTCTCGGATTGCTGGATGTTCCACCCATTGCGCCAGTGTTGCACGCCGATAATACCGGAAAGCGGGAATTCGTTTTGCGTGTCCTTGATGCGGACGTAAAAAGATTTATGATGCCAAAGGACGTTCTTTATATAGGTTTGTTTTCCATTGGAGAAATTTTCCAGATATTTGGTATCGAAAGACTTGCCTACCGCAAAATCTCCTTTCACCTGCATCCAACCTTTGTGAGCGGAACGACGGTGAATTCCGGCATACTCAGTTTTATTTCCGGAATCGGGCGTGCGTTGGAGGAGAGAACCATGTCACCGGAACTAAGGGAATGATCCCAAAGCGAATGCCGGTTTTCTTTGCTCCCCACACTCAGAAGCATACTTTTATATCCTAACTCGGCATATATCTGTTGGATATACACATTACGGTAACGGGGTACGACAGCTACAATGTCCAGCCCTGCACTCCAGCGAAATCCCTTTCCAAAATGTTGTTGATGAAAACTCCAGCGTTGAGATAGCCGTTATTGGCGTCTAGGGGAACTACCCCGTACCGATTGCTCACCATCCAGAACGGAGTTGTCGATCCGCTGCTGGCCGATCCGAAAACTTCGGCTTTATATGAGGTTGCATCTTCTGCTTCTTCCGTCTGTGCAAAAGTATTTGCAGCATGGAGAAGAGTGGCAACTGCAATGATTGTCTGTAAGGCTTTCATTCCATATTTATTTTAACCGGACAAAGGTAAGGATTAAAACTTACCGGCCGATATCTCATTTCGAAAAGAAGTATAAGCATTCTGAAAATACAAATATCAGAATAATCAATGTTTATTTTCCTGGCAACCAGTCGAACACTGTGCGATATACATGGTCGCGCGAGTCTTTTTCAGAGAGTATCAAGTCATGAATCCCGTTCTGTATCGTGTCACGTGTAACATAATTGCCTAATTTCTGTCCGTATTTTTGAATATCGTGTATGTCCAGCACGATGTCGGAAGACAGATATTCGTTATTCCATTCTTTTGTTTCCGGGAACGACTTGTTTGACGACATCACCAGTACCGGACAGTCCAGGCCGATCCCTTTCTGCACTGTTTTCTGCGCTTCTTGTATGGCGTTTATCCATCCGGCTTTTTTCGGATGGCCGTTAATCATCTTCCAGTCCGTATTATATACCCATTCCCCTTTGAATTGTTTGAGCAGACTATGAGCATACGAAGCATCCCCGTATCCTTGTACGGTCAGGTTGGGAAATAGTTTCCCTATACAGGAAACTACAGGGATCACGATTTTTTCCATCATCCATCCGAAATTCCAGTCCAGAAAGGGGCTGTTCAATATCAATCCGTCGACAGGAAGTTTACCTTTTTTGCTGTCCAGATAATACGGGGTAATTAATCCACCGGTAGAATGTGCCATCAGCAATATTTTGTCATTCCCCTCTTCCCTAATAATGGCAAGGGCAGTATCGAGGTCTGCAAAATACTCTTTCAAGCTTTTGCAGAAGAAGGATTCTGGTTCGGCAGTATCGAGCGTCCGTACTTGCGGAGGTCCATAGCATAAAAGTTATAACCGTGGGCATTCACGCTGTCACCCAATTGTTTCTGAAAAAAATAGTCATTGTAGCCATGTATATACAAGATTGCCTGTTTGGTCTCCGGTAACTGTGGCTTCTTGACAAGCGTGCAGACGACTTTCCCCTCGTAGTCATCCGGCATCTGAATGGTCCGGCGCAGATAATTATCGCCCAGTATGTCCGGGACGTATTGAGCGTAAATTGTAGATATGAAGAGCAGTGATAAGATTGTAAAATATAGTTTTCGTGTCATATCGTTTTTAATTTCTTTATTATAACGCATTCGTCCTGATGTTTGTTGCAGATAACCGATTGCAAAGATATCGATTTTTATGAATTCGTATTGGTCGCTCTACCTGTTTTCATTATCAATGACAACACGAAGGTAGGGCCTTGCAACAGGTAGGAATACGGTTTGGGGAATATCGGCGAAGATCGGTGCGGTAACAGGTAGGAAAAGGTAGAATATAGATGCCATTATATTTTGAATATCAGTAATTATTGCTTATCTTTACGGGACGATAAAACGATGGGGATTACGATGATGAATGAATTCGAAGTCAGGAGTTACGGGGGGAGGAATTGGCGGTCCTTTACGGTTCTGATTTGATGTCGGTATCAGCAGGGAAACGGTTGTCCAATGGTAGGGGTAAACCCGGAGCTAAAGACAGAGCACAGGGAAACGATGGAGGAAAGGGAAGAAGATGTAGACTCCCCCTACAGGTGAGGACGATCGTGCAATATCCGGGTGAGCCTTGAAATAAGGGACTTCTGTGTACGAAACAAGGGACTTTGGCGTGTCAAACCAAGAAGTTCGGGAGGTAAAAGACCGGACTTCCGGATGCGAAAGAAGGGATTTTTCTCATACCTGTCGTGTCTATGCCGGTTTAAAGGGGTACAAGGAAATGAGCCTATATATTATTATTAATATATTTATTTTAAGATGTAG
>ENA-OQCE01000938-OQCE01000938.1-human-gut-metagenome-genome-assembly--contig:-NODE-938-length-13369-cov-18.750491_pt1 | contig 13369 bp, 13 predicted proteins | sample MGYA00242495_ERZ504572 | MGnify/ENA primary metagenome ERZ504572 (study PRJEB26092, sample SAMD00036228) | human gut metagenome | host: Homo sapiens | study: EMG produced TPA metagenomics assembly of...
GAGGGAAGGTTGCGTATGCGTCGCAAGGCAGACGAGCTCCTTAGGGAATGGCGAGACAGGCTGATAGAAAACTTGCTGGTCAAAGCGTGCGCCAGTGTGGCAAGACCTATTTGCTCAGAACGTACGCCCAGGATCTTTTCGAATCGGTTGTCTACGTTAATCTTGAGAACGACCGGTCGGCGCGAGCGGATTTTTCGGGCGGTCTTGACCCTCATTCGATCGTACGTGCGATTGAGGCTCGTACGGGACAGCGTATCGTGCCTGGCAAAACCTTACTGTTCATTGACGAGATCCAGGCATGCGAGGAAGCGCTTACTTCCCTTAAATACTTTTGCGAAGATGCTCCCGAGTATTACGTTGCGGCTGCTGGGTCGCTTCTTGGGGTTGCCATTAACCATCAGTCGTATTCGTTCCCCGTCGGAAAGACCGACTTGATTGAGATGACTCCACTCGATTTCGAGGAGTTTCTCTGGGCGATGGGACACGATCAGCTGGTCGGCGAGATACGCTCGTCATTCGAGTTAATGAGTCCTCTTGCGCCAAGCCTTCATGAAAAGGCGCTTGGCTCTATCGGCAGTATCTTGTTGTTGGCGGAATGCCCGAGGCGGTCCAAACGTACATCGATGATCAGTCAATCATTGATGTGGCCGAAAAGCATCGGATTATTCTCGACGGATATTCCGCCGACACCAATAAATATGCTGATGAACGCTTGAGCGCAAAGACGCGTGCGTGCTTCGATTCCATTCCACAGCAGCTTGCCAAAGAGAATCGTAAATTTCAATACAAGGTAGTGCGAGCGGGGGGCAATGCGTCTCTCTTTGGAGATGCTCTCGATTGGCTTGTATTGTCGGGTACGGTGGCGCGCTGCAGCCTAGTCGGGCAGATCGAAAGCCTTTAGAGGCCTTCGTTAACCCTTCTGCTTTTAAAATCTATCAGGCGGATACAGGGCTGCTGGTCTCCAAGGCCGGTGCTCAACGCGCCGATATTCTTGCCGGTATCGGCGGCACATTCATGGGTGCACTTACCGAAAACTACGTTGCCCAACAGCTTTCAGCCAGGGGTTATCCACTGCATTATTGGGCGCGAGATAATCGTGCGGAAATCGACTTTGTAGTAGAGAAGCAGGGATGCTTGTCTGCGATTGAAGTCAAGGCGGGGGAGAACACAAGATCTCGAAGTCTGTCCTCACTTAAAAAGACCCATCCGGGCGTGCGCCTTATCAGGCTATCGACTAAGCCTTTGGAATCAATGATGGGCTTATGTCTGTTCCGCTTTATGCGGCATTTTGTCTATAGGGATGATGCTGGTGTAATGCATGGGGCCCGGGGCGCAGCGTTTACTGCGCTCCGGGCCCCGCTGCTTTGTAAAACCATGACGGTTTGGCCACCGTCGTCCTAGTCAAACAAGCTCGGCATGTCGTTTTCCTTCATGAGGGCACCGGCTGAGGGGAGGCTCTGTGCGGTGAACTTTTCGGCCGAGACGCCGGCGCCAAGAATCTCCTCGGTCGTGCCGACGGTGGTGACCGAGCGGCCTTTCTTGGCCGTGAAAGCCTGGACGCCCTGCGTGTTGGTGGTCGTCTTGGTCTTGAGCAGCGACGTGTTGAAGTTCATCAGGCGGTAGTCGCTCGAGACCAGCGCGAGGTCGCGGTCTTCCTTGAGCACCTGCGCATACAGCAGCTTGCTGCCGCCGTAGATGGCGTTCTTGAGGCGCTTGCGGTTGGTCTTGGTGACGTATCCAGAAAGCGCGACGCGCACCACGCGGCCGTTCTCAAAGACAAACAGCACGTCGGCCTTGTAATCCTCGGGGTCGATGACCCAGATGACGCTCTCGTCGGGTTCCATCTCAAGATCGGTCGGCAGGTACGAGCCAGCTGGGCCGACTTGGTGTCCTCAAACGCCGCAACCTTGCACTTGTACACCTGGCTCTTATTGGTAAAGACCAGCAGCTCGTGGGTGTTGGAGGACGGGAACTCGATAAAGGGTTTGTCGCCGTCCTTGTACTTGAGCGTGGTCGCCTTCTTGAGCACGCGGTCCGTCATCTTCTTAAGATAGCCATCGCGCGAGAGCATGATGGTGACCGGGTACTCCTCGACCTCGGGCTCCAGGCTCACCTCGATAACCTCATGGGGCTCGATCCTGCCCGTGCGGCGCGGCATCACGTACTTCTTGTTGACTGCGGCCAGCTCGTCGCTGATGACTTTCTTGATGTTCTCCTCGCTGGAGAGGATCTCCTCAAGCTCGGCAATCTCGCCCTCGAGCTTGGCAATGTCCTTGGTGCGGTTGAGGATGTACTCCTCGTTGATGTTGCGGAGCTTGAGCTCGGCAACAAACTCTGCCTGGGTCTCGTCGATGTCGAAACCCTTCATAAGGTTGGGCACGACCTCGGCCTCGAGCTTGGTGCCGCGGATGATGGCGATCGCCTTGTCGATGTCGAGCAGAATTGCCTCAAGGCCGTGCAGCAGGTGCAGGCGCTCGGACTTTTTACCCAGGTCAAAGTTAATGCGGCGACGCGTGGACTCAATACGCCACTTGACCCATTCGTGCAGGATCTGGCGCACGCCCATAACGCGGGGGTAGCCGTCGACCAGCACGTTGAAGTTGCACGAGAACGAATCCTGCAGCGTGGTCGAGCGATAGAGCTTGGCCATGAGCTTGTCGGGGTCGACGCCGCGCTTAAGATCGATGGCGATACGCAGACCCGAGAGGTCGGTCTCGTCACGGATGTCGGCGATCTCTTTGACCTTGCCCTCTTTGGAGAGCTTGACGATGCGCTCGATGATGACATCGGTCTTGGTGGTGTAGGGGATCTCGTAGACCTCGATGATGCGCTCTTCGGGAATCCAGCGCCAGCGGGAGCGGATTTGGAAGCTGCCAAGCCGGTCTCGACGATCTTCTCCATCTCCTCGCGGCGGTAGATAATCTCGCCGCCGGTCGAGAAGTCGGGCATGGGCATATATTCGAGCAGGTCGCAGTCGGGATCCTGCAGGTAGTGCATCGTGGCGGTGCAGACCTCGTTGAGGTTGAAACCGCAGATATCGGACGCCATGGCGACGCCGATGCCCTTGTTGGCCGAGACGAGGATGTTGGGGAACGTGGTGGGCAGCAGGCGTGGCTCCTTCATGGCGCCGTCGTAGCTGTCGACAAAGTCGACCGGGTCCTTGTCGATGTCCTTGAAAATCTCGGCGCTAATGGGGGAGAGCTTGGCCTCGGTGTAACGAGAGGCGGCGTAGCTCAGGTCGCCCGAATAGTACTTGCCAAAGTTGCCCTTCGACTCAACGAACGGCGCGAGCAGTGCCTCGTTGCCGGTGGCCAGGCGCACCATCGTCTCGTAGATCGCGGCGTCGCCGTGCGGGTTGAGCTTCATGGTCTGGCCCACGATGTTGGCGCTCTTCTGGCGCTCGCCCTTGAGCAGACCCATCTTGTACATGGTGTAGAGCAGCTTGCGGTGCGAGGCTTAAAGCCGTCGATCTCGGGGAACGCACGCGAAACATTGACGCTCATGGCGTAGGGCATGTAGTTGACCTCGAGCGTCTGCGTGATCGGCTGGTCGGTGACCTCGGAGTGCAGGCCGATGACGTTCTCGGCGTTGACCTGCTTTTTCTTGGGCTGGTTCTTTGTCTTCTTCTTTGCCACGATTTCCTCTTGAACTTCTTGTGGGCCTTCGTTATCGATTTGCTGCTATTGCAGGTCCAGCTGGTCCAGGTATTCCTTGCCGTGCTCGGAGATGTGACGCTTACGGCCCGCCTCGTCGTTGCCCAGCAACAGGTTGAACATGGTCTCCATCTTGGTGACGTCCTCGGGCTCCACCTTAATCAAGCGGCGCGTCTCGGGGTTCATGGTGGTGAGCCACATCATGTCCGGGTCGTTCTCACCAAGACCCTTGGAGCGGTTGATGGAGCACTTCTGGTCGCCGATCTCCTTGAGGATCCCGTTCTTCTCGAGCTCGGTGTAGGCAAAGTAGGTCTTTTCTTTGCAGTTGATCTCGTAGAGCGGCGACTCGGCGATATACACGTAACCCTCGTCGATAAGTGTGGGCACCAGACGGTAGAGCATGGTGAGCACGAGCGTGCGGATGTGATAACCGTCGACGTCGGCGTCCGTACAGATGATGACCTTGTTCCAGTTGAGGTTGTCCAGGTCGAAGGCGCCAAGGTTCTTGATGCGCTTGTCTTTGATCTCCACGCCGCAGCCCAGCACGCGCATGAGGTCCATGATGATGTCGGACTTAAAGATGCGCGGGTAATCCTCCTTCAGGCAGTTGAGGATCTTGCCGCGGACGGGCATAACGCCCTGGAACTCGGCATCGCGCGAGGTGCGAATAGCGCCTGCTGCCGAGTCGCCCTCTACGATGTAGATCTCGCGACGGCTCTTGTCCTTGGAGCGGCAGTCGATGAACTTTTGCACGCGGTTGGCCATGTCGGTCTTCTGCTGCAGGTTGGTCTTGATGCTCTGGCGGGTCTTCTCGGCATTCTCGCGCGAGCGCTTGTTGATGAGCACCTGCTCCATGATCTTGTTGGCGGCGTCCTTGTTCTCAATCAAGTAGGTCGAGAGGCGCTCCTTAAAGAAGGCAGTCATGGCCTGCTGGATAAAGCGGTTATTGATGGCTTCTTAGTCTGGTTTTCGTAGGACGTCTGGGTGGAGAAGCAGTTAGTCACCAGAACCAGGCAGTCCTGGACGTCCTGCCATTTGATGCTGCTTTCGTTTTTGTTGTACTTGCCCTGTTGCTTAATGTAGGCATCGATGGCGCTGGTCAGAGCGCTGCGGGCGGCCTTTTCGGGCGAACCGCCGTTCTCGAGCCACGATGAGTTGTGGTAGTACTCCTGCATCGTGAAGGTGCGCGAGAAACACATGCATGCGGTGATTTTTACGTTGTAGTCGGGCAGGTCCTCGCGATCGCGACCGCGACGGTCGGCTCGATAAAGAAGGGCTCGGTGAGATAGTCGGTGCCGACCTTCTCGAGCACGTAGTCCTCGATGCCCTTGGGATAGCAAAAATCCTCTTCGGAAAACTCGCCATCGTCGCCCTCAATGCGCAGGCGGAAGGTCACGTTGGCGTTGACCACGGCCTGACGGCGCATGGTCTCGCGATACCACTCGTGGGGAATACTGATCGAGGTAAAGACCTCAAGATCGGGGCGCCACTTGATGGTGGTGCCGGTACGGTCCTCATTGCTGGGCTCAATTTCGAGTGCCTTCTTTTTGGCGCCGACAACCTTGCCCTTTTTAAAGTGCAGAGAGTACTTGTTACCGTCACGCCAAACCGTGACGTCCATGTACTCGGAAGCGTACTGGGTCGCGCAGGAGCCCAGGCCGTTGGTGCCGAGCGAGAAGTCGTAGTCGCCGCCCTGGTTGTTGTTGTACTTGCCGCCGGCGTAGAGCTCGCAGAAGACGAGCTCCCAGTTAAAGCGCTTTTCGGAAGGGTTCCAGTCGAGCGGGCAGCCACGGCCGTTATCCTCTACCTGAATGGAGCCATCGCGAAAGGCGGTAAGGGTGATAAGTTTGCCGTAGCCCTGGCGTGCCTCGTCAACGGCGTTGGACAGGATCTCGAAGGCGGCATGCGCGCAGCCGTCGAGCCCGTCCGAGCCAAAGATGACGGCGGGGCGCAGGCGTACGCGCTCCTCGTCCTTGAGCTGACGAATACTGTCGTTACCATAGTTTGCGGTGTTTTTTGCCATACTCGCTCTCTCGGTGCTCCTTTGCTGCGTTTAAGTCATATAGATAGTCAAGGTAGCATAGCCCAGCCCACAGACGATTCCACCCAACACGAAATCCATCGAACAATAGTTCGAATTAACGGGTATAGTGTTTAGTGGTAGCGCGGCATTGTTAAACAAATTTGGATACAAACGAATTTTATTTAATAGGGACCTAGTTTTACTAAACAAAATCGAACGATTATGGGTGACACGATTCAGAAATTCGATGAGTTCGCGGATGCCCAGTCTTACCCGGACAAAACCGAGTCGGTTCTGTCCGGGTAAGACTGAATGGCGAATCGAAACTGCTATATCCGTATACCGATGACAGATATAGTTGACATCAATTAGTCGATGTAATATATTTCTGGCATGTTGCAACGGATATTTGTCCAATATGACGAAAGGAACTTTATGCCGGGCAAAAAGAACCTCCGCATGAAGGCGGCGCGCGCGGCGGCTGGCCTTTCGCAAGCCGATTTAGCCCAAGCCGTGGGCGTTACGCGCCAGACCATCGGCCTTATCGAGGCGGGCGGCTACAACCCCACGCTCAACCTGTGCGTGGCAATCTGCAAAGCGCTGCGCGTTACGTTGAACGACTTGTTTTGGGACGACGAGACCAAAGCCGACCCCAACGCTCTTTAGGAGTTCACTATGAAATTTGAAGATTTAAAACTCGTGCAAAAGTGGCGTGAATATGCCGGCCCAAAGGATGAACGCCTGGAGGCTGAGAACGCGAAGATCTACAAGATTGGTTTCGTGCTGCTTTCGTTTGGCATGTTGATGATCTTTTTCTACCAGTTTATAGCTCGACAGGTTGCGTGGGTTCACAGCGACGCCAGTGAAATGCCGCATGGCTTTGCAACGCCATTCGAGGCAGCCATGTATTTGTGGCTCGTTCTCGTGATGTTGATTTGCGCAGGACTGCAAACGCGGAAGGGCTATGTCGATACCAATCGTTTTGGGCAAACCGAGCATCTTCCTGTTGGATATTTCCTGCTTGTCAGCGGTCTTAGCGGCGCCGCGTTCGCGCTTGTTATTGCCGCAATGCGCTGTGTCGCTGAGGCGCAGATCGTACCGCTCGAAAGCGTCTTTTGGTTGGCGAACCTGGCCACGGGCGTGTTCTGCGGTGCGACGATTTTCGCGGCCACGTTTGCTGTCCTGTGTGCAACGTTTTTCACGGCGAAAAGACGCCGTGCCAAGCTCGAGGCAGAACTCGACTCCTCAGACGACATCTAATGCGCAATGGGCCGGCTCTGGGTATCCAGAACCAGCCCATTTTGATGTTCGATTAGCCGAGTCGGCGCCTCTCACAAAAGTAAGTAGGAGCTAGCGAGCCTATCCGAATTGACCTCATTGGCGGTGTCGGTTTCGAGCGCCGTGCGGCGGGCGCTGTAGGCGACGAGGCCGGCGCCTGCCGCGGCGAGTGCTGCAGCGGCTGCCGTAAGGGGAGCGTTGACATCGCCCGTGCCCGCAAGTGCGCCCGCTTTTCCGGAGCGCTTGTTATTGTCGTGGTCCTTGCCACTGCCGGAGCTGCTTCCGCCGGAGCCGCCGCCCTCGTCAGTACCGCCGCCACTTGAGCCACCATCGCCGTCCGCCGGCATCGGGCGTCGTGAAGTCCTGTCGTATCCGCGCTGTCGCATACACCGACCTGAACTTCCGAGCGTTCGCATGCCGCGTCGGGCACATGAAGCTCGTGCAGTACGGCACCCAGCGCCGAGTTTGCGCCCGGTCGAATTTCCTCGAGCGTTACGGGATCGAGCGCCACCAGATTACGCGCCTTCGCATACAGCGTTACGCGTTTGCCCACTTCGTCGCTCCAACTCTCGGGGATGGCGAAGCTCATGCGGAACTGTGCCGTGCAACCCGGTGCCAGCACGGCGTTGCCGTTGTCGGCTACCAGCGGGTGCGTTGCAAAACGTGTGCCCAGCGTCTCGAGTGCGTACTTCACGTGTGCCATGTCGTTGGCCGAAGCGTCCTCGGCAAGCTCTGGATCGTAGATCGAAGCCATGCGTGCGTTCACTCCGAATCCGATGGATGCGCTGGAGAACGGCTGACTGGAGCCCTCTCGGTACAGATCGATCGTGCCGGCGGTCAGCAAGGTGTTGCCGTCGTTTCGCACCGTGACCATGAAGGATTCGCCTGCTGCTCCGGGTACCACCGCGCCCGAGGTAGCGACCGCGCCCGTCGGAGTGGCACACGCCACCAAGGGCACTTCGATGCCGTGCAGCTCCGCCTTGCTCTGCTCGGCACTCACAATGTGCGTGGCGAGCGCGGAGAGCATGCCTCCCGACGTCAAAAATGTCGTTATCTGATCGACGGGATGGTCCAGCTCGCACATCGCGAACGGCTCCGTGAACAGATCGCCTGCCAAGGTGCTGGCGAAGATGCGGAAGTGCTTGCCCATCACTGCTACCGGGTTGCCTTCTTCGTCGTAGGTTTGTCCCACCTTGCCATCGGTGTTCTCTACATAGAGCACGCACCTGCCGTTGTTGCTTACGCTAAACGATGCCGGGCCACAGCCTGCCGCGCCCACGGGCCGCGTTGCAAATGCCGATGCGCCTCGCGTCCAAGTAATATGCTGCAGTTGCTCGTTGACGGTTGCCAAAAAGCCCGTGTGCTGCGGCCACGGCACCGCACGGGGCACCGCGGCGTCCGGCGGCATAACGCCCCAGCCCGCAATGGACCGGCCGATCACGGCGTACGATGCGCAGCCGCAACCGTCTGCGGTCTCGTACGCAACGGGCACCACCATTTTGCCGTTGATGTTTTCGGGCTCGCCCAGCTCGATACTCGAAGGTGCCTGCGGAAAGCGGAGAACTTGGCGGAACGTCAGGCTGTCGCCCGAAACGTCCGACCACAGGGTAAAGCACTCCAGCGCAACCTCAGCCTCGCTGCCGAGCGCCTTTTCTGCGGTGGTTCCGCGGCGGTGGAGGTAGGCACCCGACAGGCGCCCGTCGACCAGCGTCTTGCCCACCGTGATACGCGGGCACTGCAGGCAATGGTAGCCATCCTCTTGCAAGCGGCCGCGCGAGATGCTGCGCCATGACGTATGCGACACCACGCGAACTCCGTCGTTGCTTATGCGCAGGCGCACGACGGACAGTATGCCGGATGTGCTTGCCGTATCGAAAAGGGTACTATCGCCGTCGCGTCGCTCACCCGAGACCAGCAACACGTAGGCGTCCCGGTTTCCTCTTCCGTCCGCATATTCCACCACGTCGAAGTCGTAATCGTATATGCCGTCGCGCTCCACGTCGCCCTCGCCAAACCCAAGGGGAAAGTCCACGGGCGCGGGAGCGGACCACGTGCCGTTTGCCTTTGTGTGCACCACCAGGCGCGAGCGGCCATTGTCGCCGTAGCGCACCGAGGCGATACGGAACAGGCATTCTACGCCGGCAATCATTGCCAGCTTCATGTGAGCTTCGCTGAGCACGCCAGTAAACAGCACGTTGTCGTTCGAGGGCTTGATACCGCCACGCTCGTCTTCCGACACGCCGGCAGAATTGGCGTTGGGGTCCGCAGCGGCGTCCTTCGCCTGCCCGATATGGGTGTACGCATACATCGACGCGGCGTTTTCGTCGTTCTCTATCAGTGCATGGACGAAATGCTCGATCTGTCCCGTGTCGTCGCTTTCTGCATCCGCCTCGAGCTCAATGCGCGTGACCGCTTGATCCCAATCGCGCACGACAGGCGCGGCGTTTACGGCAGTGGCCTTAACCTCGGCGCGTGCGAGCAGCTCGGCGTTGGTGACGATGGTGGCCGATGCGATAAATTGCGGCACGCCGCCCGCCTCGATGTTGCCGGGCGTGCCGAAGCAGGCATCCAACGTGTAAGGCGTATCTCCACCCAATGCGAGCTCAGAGCGCTGGAGCACATACTGGTTGCCATTGTTCACCGACATATTCCACGAATCGAGGAGTGTGGGCCACGACCCCGACCAAGCCTTGGTGGTCCACTTGAACATTACGAACTGGAGTATCACATCGACATCGACGTCTGCACCTACACGCAGTCGCGGAAGCTGGTGTCCATCTGCCTTCTCGTACCCAATGAACAGCGTGAGGGATGCGGCGCCGCGCACGGCAGACGAAGCGACGCCTGCAACGCCGGCGCCAAAGGTGACGGCAAGCCCGATCTGGATGGTGAACGAGCCCGACGTGTTTGAATAGTCGAGCGAAATGTTTTTAAAAAACGCCGCGCCGCTGCCGTGTGTGTGGGCACCCACGGCGAGCGCCAGTTTTGCCAGCACCCAGGGGTTGACGTTTAGGAAAAACGGCACCGGTCCTAGGGTAAACTGCTCGGTCCAATTGAGGTCGGTTCTTACCTGGAAGAGGGCCTTAATATTGCCGTATGCGGGGTCGTTGTTGTCGCCCCAGGTTTTGCCCACCCAATCGTAGGCAAGCGAGCCGTACAGCTGTGTGGCGATATCCATCGTGAACAGCAGCGTGCAATGGTGGCGAAGGAGCTTGGTGTTTCTTGGATCGGTACCCGAACCGGCACTCATACTTTTGTACTGATTCCACTTCCCCTCCATTTCGTCGAGGTAGCGGTTTGCCTGCTTGGCACCCGACTCGCGCGGTGATTTCTTCCAGTACTCTGGATCTGGATTGCCCGAATCGTTCATATAGCTGGCTGGTTTGTATCCTCCGCCAAACAGCACGTATCCAGCAAACGAGAAATCAAAGAGGATCGGAAATGTGGGTATCCAGCACGTGAACTTATTGCCGCCGATGCCGGGAAACGCCGCGGGGAAATCAAACGGAGTGATCTCTTGGTCCATGGTGGTGGGAATGATGGTGGTCGAGCCCGATTCCGCCTTTGCGGCCGGCGCGGTGACAACGGCCATAGGGGATGAAAGCGTGTAGGTTTTGCCTGATAGTCGAGGACAAAGCGCAGTTTGCACCCTTCTTCCAGAAGGCCCGATGCCGCGTCGAGAAACATGTCTTCGAGTGTGAACGTCGCCAGATTATCCGCGCCCGATGCGCTGGCCTTGATCTGACCGATCTGCGTGACGGTTTCGGGTGAGCTGCCGCGGCAGGCGTCACTTTGTTGATGCGCAGCGTTGCCTGTCCGCCCTGTGGCAGATGTGCCTGAACGGTAAAGGCGTGCGTATCGGGCTGCTCGTTTGCCGTGTCGTCTTTCGGCAATGCCATAAACGTGGCTTCAGCGTACTGGATGTCCCATTCGTCGAATGTGAGCTGGCGGAAGTACGGCTCGCCGTCGGAAAGCGGACGCGTGGGCGCGGTTATGGCGGTGCCGCCCTGAATGCGCGCAAGGGGAATCTCGACATCACGGTAGCCCGCCATACTAATGGAGATGCCGCCGTTAAAGTCGTACGCGTCAAGGAGCGTTGCCTCGTCCACGTAGCCTTCCGAAAGCGGCGCGACCTCAAAGATGGCCGTGCCTTCGTCGTCGGTCGTGGCGGTGAGCTGCTTGCCTGCGGCATAGCGTGATGTGAGCGTGACCTGGGCACCTGCGATGGGCGCATTCTTGTTGGCGACGTCGACCACGACCACACCAAACATGGTGCGCGAGAGAACGAGCACCTTAAAGGGACCTTCTTCGTCGGCATAGGCCGCGGTGGGCGCGAACGGCAGCAGGAAGGCATTTTCGCTTCCCGGCACGCGAGGCAACATGATGCTCGCCAGCGAGGACGCTCCAGCAACAAGTAACGAACGGCGATCAAGCATCTTGGGCTCCCATCCCGCAAATATCGGTGGAAATAATCCAATTTTGCGAGAAGACGCTTCGTGGCGGTAGTGCCGTTCGATGGCCAAAATGTCCAAATTGATCGAGCGAAGCGCCGGGTTCCGGAACGCGTTCGATGCGCTTGGCAGCCCGGTCGCTAACGCAACATATGCGCGACCAGCTCGGCGCGTGTGCCGATGCCAAGCTTTGCGTATACGCCGGATAGGCGGTTTTTGACGGTGCCCGGCGATACTCCCATATGGCGTGCGATTTCGGCGTTGGTCCACCCACGACAGGCGAGCATGGCCATGGTGAATTCCGTGGTCGTTAGATCGTCGGCCACGTCCTCGCCCGAATCGGGGTTGTGGATGCGCCGCCAGCCGTAGCTGAAGCGGTACGTGATCTCGATGATGCGCGCGAAATCGTCAGGGTATTGCGTTTTTAGGCACGCCTCGATGAGCCCCTGTAAAAGGCCGTGGTGCTCGCCGATGAGCTCGATGAGGCCGTCGGGGCGCGCAATGTCCCAAGCGGCGCCAAAATGCGCTTTTGCGGCGTCGACGTCTTTGAGACTCATGTATGCCATGGAAGCTGCCAGGTGCAGGAACAGTTCCGAGATGGGATAGCTTCCCTGTTTCATAATTAGGGCGTTTTCCGCCATGCCCAGACTGCGGCCATATTCGCCGCGCAGGTACAGGGCATGCGCCATCACGTAGCTGGCGAACAAGCGCAGGCCTTCGGGCAGATGCGCCGCAAGCGGATAAAACTCTTCGGCAGAATACGGGGAAGGCAAGTGCAGCAGGACGCTCGCGGCCGAGGCGAACAGGATATGCGTGGCGTGGACGGCGGGCGATTCCTCGTCAGTTGGCGTATCGAGATGCCCGCAAGGCACCGGCGGCGTCGGCGATACGGTTGAGCGACAGACTGGCGTATCCGCAGATAAAGCATGCGGAATAGCGCAGTGCGGGATCGGTGGCGTCAAGATAGGGGCGCGCCGTCTTGGCAGCAAGGGTGGCCTGTCCGCGAAAGTACAGCGCTTCTGCCGTGGCAATGGCGCGCGAATCGGGGTCGGAAATGCCTGCAACCGCAGCGTCCATCTGCCCCGGCACAAAGGCAGTGCACATCAACGGCATGGGAACGCATGGGTAGCCATCGCAGTCCATCTTCCATCTTCCATCAGGTGGCCACATTAGCAGCAATTGTACTCCTGTTGCTCGGGACTGGAATTTGTGGTTATCGCCTACGATTATGCCGAACGAATAAAGGAAGAGTCTATTGGCAATGCTCCCAAGGGAGCTACCGAAGTCTAGCTGACCTCGACATTAGGAAAAATTGCCACCCCTGCAAAAAGCTCCGTTGCAGCGATGGGAAACGAACCTTGCTCTGCATATAATGAGGGCATATGACAGCGCGTTTGCATATGCGCGGCGCGTTCCATCGAACCGAAAAGGAGCCCTGCATGGATCCCAACAAGCGTCCCGACGATATGGTGCGTATCACCACTCCCGAACTTGCCCAGGTGTTCATCGACGAGCAGGTCGCCGCAATCCGCGAACAGATCGGTGACAAGAAGGTCCTGCTGGCCCTTTCCGGCGGCGTCGACAGCTCTGTCGTCGCGGCGCTGCTGATCAAAGCTATTGGCAAGCAGCTCATCTGCGTGCACGTGAACCACGGCCTCATGCGCAAGGGCGAGAGCGAGCAGGTCGTCGACGTGTTCCAGAACCAGATGGACGCCAACCTGGTCTATGTGGACGCCACCGACCGCTTCCTCGATAAACTCGTCGACGTCGACGAGCCCGAGGCCAAGCGCAAGATCATCGGCGCCGAGTTCATCCGCGTGTTCGAGGAGGAGGCCCGCCAGGTTGGCGACGAGGTCAGCTTCCTCGCCCAGGGCACTATCTACTGACATTCTGGAGTCGCAGGACGGCGTGAAAGCCCACCACAACGTGGGCGGCCTGCCCGAGGACCTGCAGTTTGAGCTCTG
>ENA-OQCE01000939-OQCE01000939.1-human-gut-metagenome-genome-assembly--contig:-NODE-939-length-13357-cov-3.215420_pt1 | contig 13357 bp, 14 predicted proteins | sample MGYA00242495_ERZ504572 | MGnify/ENA primary metagenome ERZ504572 (study PRJEB26092, sample SAMD00036228) | human gut metagenome | host: Homo sapiens | study: EMG produced TPA metagenomics assembly of...
ATTAAAAATTACCATTGACATATGAGGGAGAGTTTGCTATTATAAACGAGTCGCTAAGACATGCGGAAGTGTCGGAACTGGCAGACGAGCAAGACTAAGGATCTTGTGATCATGCGATCGTGTGGGTTCAAGTCCCATCTTCCGCACTAAGAAGTGAGAAAGCCTTGAGAAATCAAGGCTTTTTTGTTATATAAAATATGGTATAATGAAGCATGCTGATGCATGCGCAGGTCATCAGGCTCCGCCTGGTGACAATGTATAATGAAGCATGCTGATGCACACAACAAAAAGGATAACTATATAAATATGAATATTCAAAAACAGTTTATAAAATATGTTTCCCAGAATATCTGTGGAATGTTGGGGATTTCCTGCTATATTATCGTGGATACATTCTTTATCTCGCAGGCAGCGGGAACGGACGGGATTACCGTATTGAATCTGGTGCTGCCGGTATATAACCTGATTTTTGCCATAGGATCGATGATTGGGGTAGGATCGGCAACCCGGTATACGATATTAAAAGCACAGGAAGATGACAGTGCGAAGAAATATTTTGCAAATGCGATTTTGTGTATCCTCATAATCAGCATTCCATTTGTCCTGTCTGGCATTTTTTCTCCGGATACGGTGATGCATATGATGGGGCGGATGCCGGGATCACGCAGCTGGGTCGCACATATACGCGGATCTTCTTATTATTTACACCGTTTTTTTATGATGAATTATGTGTTTTCTGCGTTTGTCCGAAACGACAATGCCCCGACTCTTGCCATGATTGGAACGATGATGGGAAGTTTTTCCAATGTTGTCCTTGACTATGTGTTTATGTTTCCAATGGGGATGGGACTGGCAGGAGCAGCACTTGCCACAGCAGCCTCTCCGATCGTCAGCATATTAATCTGCAGTATTCATTTTTTTCAGAAGAAAAAATACGGTACAGTTTGCAAAGACCAGACCATCGGTACGGATGCTTACAGCATCCTGCCAGCTGGGGGTGCCGGCATTTGTGGGAGAATTTTCTTCCGGAGTGACAACAACGCTTTTTAATTACCTGATTTTAGGGCTTGCCGGAAATGTAGGAGTGGCTGCCTATGGCGTGATTGCCAACTTTGCACTCATATTTACCTGTATTTTTAACGGGATTTCCCAGGGAGCCCAGCCACTGGTCAGCCGTTATTACGGAGAAGGGAATGAACGTGCGGTTAAAAAGATTCTGCATCTGGGACTGGCTACGGGCGTTGTTTTCAGTCTTTTGATTATTTCGCTTGTCTGGGGATTTACAGACCGATGGTAGCCTTGTTTAACAGTGAACATTCGGTAAAGATGGCAGAATATGCATTTACAGGAATGCGGCTTTATGTGATCGGATTTTTGTTTGCCGGTTTCAATATTATCGGAACCGGATATCTGAGTGCATCGGAGCATGCAAAAGAGGCATTTACGGCCTCGGTTTGCAGAGGATTTGTAGCTATCGCGGTGTGTTCCGTGATATTATCACGTATGTTTGGAATCCGTGGTGTCTGGCTGTCATTTATGGCTGCAGAAGCATTGACGGCAGGAATTACGGCATGGGCACTTCTTAAGGATCACAAAAAGGAGGCTATGGCATGAAGTATGATAAGAAAGAACCTGAAACGATGGATGCAGATCCGATGCGTCTTTTGGTTTCCGCCATATTGGCATTTACGGTGATGCTTTTTATCAATGGGTTTGTCGGAAGTATGGGTGGATTTCCTGCGTTTGTTGCATTTACGCTGGTATTTTTCCGGATACGAACCGTGCGGGAATGGAAAACGGAGGGATGCAGCAGGAATTGTCAGATCGTCAGATCACAGGACGGCTGTTGTGGAAATATGCTGCTGGTTATCTGGTTTTATGGGGAATTTTAAGAATTGCGTTTCTGATCTCCCGGGTCACCGGCTGGGGAAATATCAATGGAGCTTCCGCAGTGGAATATGTACGGCAGATGTGGAACACATCGCTTTTGGAAAAATGGGCATATTTTTTGCGGGGATGATCATGTTTGCGTTTGTGCTTTCACTGTTTCCGCTTGCTGTAATCCGGGAAAAGGTGCGGTGGATTCGCTATGCACTGGTTGATGGTGCGGTGTTTGCACTGGTATGTCTTGGAATTAACGGCGTCTGTCGTTTGAAATTTGAACAGAAATCATCAGGCAGAGCAACATGTCTGATCGATCATCTGCTGCTTTGCGGCCGGATGCGGACCTGGCAGGAAATCACCTGTCTGTTGGCAATGGTTGTTTTTATTCTTGTCATCGGTGCATTTGTATTTAGCTATGCATCCAGACAGCATGCGGTTAAAAATATAGATGGAATACCGGCATCCGCCGGGGAAGAAGAATCGCGCAGACACCGGATGATCAGAAAGATTGTGACGGTTGGCTGCAGTATTGCGGCTGCTGCAATTGTTGTCGTGATAGTACTTCTGATGCCAAAAGATACCGCAGGGGATTATACGAAGGTTGCGGAATTTCTGACTGAGGATACGCGGATGGGACCGATGGAATATGGAGATGCGGTTTATGTACCGGTAAATGAGGAAGCGGATCTGGAGAAAAACGGAATTGCCCAGGGCTATCTGGCAGAGCGTGGAGAGCGCTGCGACAGTCGGTTTTATCAGCTTGCGATTGCAAATCTTCTGTATACCGATCCGACCGGAAAAACAAATCTCGTACAGACAGCCGGAACCGATGGAGGAACATATGCACCGGTGGCATCGGTGGAAACAGACAAGGCATGGGAAACGATGATGTGTTTCTTCTCTGGATGAAGACTGGGCTTTGGAATCGGCATATTCGCATGAGCCGACAGGTTATGTGGCATGTCCGGCGGATCTGATACAGGGACTCAGGATGCAGTTTCCGGATGTGACTTACCGCACAGCGGATTTTTCGGATTATGATGCCTATTTTACACTTCGGGGATATCAGAACATGGAGCAGGTGCTGGAGGAAGATCCCGTGGATGGAGACTGGGTCGGATGTATTCTGGTGAAAGATAACAAATTTTATTTTGGAAGCTACGAAAATCAGATTACGGGTATCTGTCTGCAACAGCTGCGGAAAGTACTCGGAGGAAATGCAAAATAAAAAAGGAAATCAGGAATTCACGCAGAATATATAATATGTAGAGTTGTTTGAAATATTGTAAGGATTTTGGCGGTTTGTGCCGCAGAAATGAGCAGAATATGACAATTCGGGAAAGAATAGAACAGATAGAAGCAGATACTTTAAGTCCGTACGCCTGTCTGTCCATAAATTCAAAGGGCAGAGACAGGGAGGAACCGCAGTGTGATATTCGTCCGGTCTTTCAGAGGGACCGTGACCGTATCCTGCACAGTAAGTCTTTCCGGAGACTGAAAAGTAAGACGCAGGTTTTTCTCACACCGATGGGAGATCATTACCGGACGCGGCTGACACATACGCTTGAAGTATCGCAGAATGCGAGAACCATTGCGAAGGCGCTCCGGCTGAATGAAGATCTGGTTGAGGCGATAGCACTGGGGCATGATTTGGGGCATACACCGTTTGGACATGCAGGAGAATTTCTGCTGAATCAGGTGTATGAAGCGGGTTCCGCCACAACGAACAGAGCGTACGTATTGTAGAAAAACTGGAAAAAGACGGAGAAGGACTGAATCTGACCTGGGAGGTCCGGGATGGAATTTTAAACCATCAGACACGGACGATTCCGCACACGCTGGAAGGAAAGATTGTGCGCCTGTCCGATAAGATTGCATATGTCAATTCCGATATTGACGATGCGATCCGTGCAATGATTCTGGATGAGGAAGATATTCCCGTGGAACTGCGTCGTACGCTGGGATTTACCACGAGAGAGCGCCTGGATCACCTGATCCACGATATCATCAGCAACAGTATGGGAAGAAACGATATCATTATGTCGGATGAGACCGCGGAGGCGCTGCGGGATCTGCGCTTGTTCATGTTTGAACATGTATACCGGAATCCGGTCGCAAAAGGCGAGGAAGTAAAAGCTAAGGCCATGCTGGAACAGATGTATTATTTTTATATGGACCATATCGAGCAGCTGCCGGCAAAGTTATTAAAAATGCTGGATGAGGGTGAAGACAAAGGGCGCATCGTCTGTGACTATATTTCCGGTATGACAGATAAGTATGCGATTACCAAATTTAAAGAAAATTTTATGCCGCAGCATGGAAAGTGGATGGATATTGATGACTAGAGAAAGGAGGGGATTTCCACGCCGTATTTTTCAGATGATCTGATTGAGGAGGTACGTTCCCGCAATGACATTGTGGATGTGATCGGCGGTATGTGCGTCTGCAGAAAAAAGGAAGTACATATTTTGGGTTATGCCCCTTTCATAATGAGAAGACGGGATCATTTTCCGTTTCTCCGAATAAACAGATGTATTACTGCTTTGGATGTGGAGCGGGAGGCAATGTTTTTACATTTCTGATGCAGTATGAGAATTATACTTTTACCGAAGCGATGCAGGTACTTGCCGATCGTGCGGGAATTGAACTTCCCAAGCAGGAGATGACAGGTGCACAGAAACGTGAGGCGGACAAGCGCACGAAGCTGCTGGAGATTAACAAAGAAGCCGCAAAGTATTTTTATAAACTTTTGCGCAGCCCGAGAGGGGAAAAAGCATATGCGTATTTCCGTAAGCGGGAGCTGTCGGATGAAACGATGCGCAAATTTGGCCTGGGCTATTCGGATCAGTACAGCGATGATCTCTATCGCTATTTAAGACATGTGGGATATGACGATGCGCTGCTGAAAGAGTCGGGGCTTGTCTCCATCGATGAGGTGCGCGGAGGCCATGACAAATTCTGGAATCGTGCCATGTTTCCGATCATGGATGTACATAACCGGGTGATCGGATTTGGAGGGCGTGTCATGGGCGAAGGGGAACCGAAGTATCTGAATTCGCCGGAGACGAAGATTTTTGACAAGAGCCGGAATCTGTATGGATTAAATATTGCAAGGACAACCAGAAAACCGCAGCTGCTTTTATGTGAGGGATATATGGATGTCATTGCACTGCACCAGGCAGGCTTTGACAATGCGGTGGCCTCTCTTGGCACATCGCTTACCAGTGGACATGCCAGTCTGCTGAAACGCTACACCAAAGAAGTGTATCTGACATATGACAGTGATGGGGCTGGGGTAAAGGCGGCACTCCGTGCAATTCCGATTTTAAAAGAAGTTGGAATTATCACGAAAGTCATAAACATGCAGCCGTACAAAGATCCGGATGAATTTATCAAAGCACTTGGGGCCGAAGAATATCAGAAGCGGATTGATCAGGCGGAAAACAGTTTTCTGTTTGAAATCCGTATGCTGGAGCAGAATTATGATATGAATGATCCGGAGTCCAAGACGGCATTTTATAATGAGACGGCGCGGCGGCTTTTAGCCTTTCCGGAGGAGCTTGAGCGCAACAATTATATCCAGGCGGTCGCTGATAAGTACAGGATTGGCTTTGAGGATCTGCGGAAGCTTGTGAATAATCTGGCAATGGCAGGGAGCGGGATTACAAAGGCGGCTCCGTTAAAGAGCGGTATCCATGAAAAAAAGAAAGAAGATGGCATGAAACAGTCACAGAAGCTGCTTCTGACCTGGCTGATCGAGGATACGCGGCTTTTTGACAGCATCAAAGGATGGATCACGGAGGAAGATTTCACGGAACCGCTGTATCGCAAAGCGGCACAGGAGCTGTTCACCCAGTATGGGGAGAGCGGACAGGTGAATCCGGCAAAGATTATCAGCCGGTTTCAGGAGGAGGAAGAACAAAAAGAAATTGCGGGGCTTTTTAATGCAAAAATTCATGAAGTAGAGACAAAACAGGACAAAGAAAAAGCATTAAAGGAAACAATTGAGAGAATCAAGGAAAACAGTATTGATGTTCGAAGCCGGCAGTCAGATCCGAATGATCTGACGGTCGTTATGCAGCTGATCAATGAACAGAAGGAATTGGAGAAGCTGAAGAAAACGCATATTTCTATTGATTAGGGACAAAATAGAAAGTAACCTGAGAGGACGAAACGACATGGCAAAGAAAAAAGAAGAGAATGCAGCAGTGGAAACGGAAGAAACAAAGGCAAAGTTCAGAGAAAAACTGAAAAGTCTGCTGGAACTGGGGAAAAAGAAACGGAACATTCTGGAGTATCAGGAGATCAGCGATTTTTCAGGGATATGAATCTTGACGAAGAAAAGATGGAGAAGGTTCTGGATTTCCTGGAAGCAAATAAAGTAGATGTCCTCAGGATCAGTGACGGGGATGATGAGGATGATGATATCATTCTGGATGACGAAGACGAGGTAGAAGTAGAAAAGATTGATCTTTCGGTTCCGGAGGGCGTAAGTGTCGAGGATCCGGTACGCATGTACTTAAAGGAAATCGGCAAAGTGCCGCTGCTGTCTGCAGACGAAGAAATTGAGCTGGCACAGAAGATGGAGGCCGGAAGTGTGGCAGTTGAAAAAATTCCACTGCTCAAAGAGCGTCTGGCAGAAACCGGTGATGAACAGGAAAAAGAAGAAATACAAGCGGAGATCAAAGCATTGCAACTGGATGTCGACCGTGGATCAGATGCCAAAAAACGTCTGGCGGAGGCAAATCTTCGTCTGGTAGTCAGCATTGCCAAGCGCTATGTGGCAGGGGCATGCTGTTTTTAGACCTGATTCAGGAAGGAAATTTGGGACTGATCAAGGCGGTAGAAAAATTTGATTACCGCAAAGGATATAAGTTCTCCACTTATGCAACATGGTGGATCCGGCAGGCAATTACCCGTGCAATTGCGGATCAGGCAAGAACCATCCGTATTCCGGTGCACATGGTGGAAACGATCAACAAGCTCATTCGTGTCAGCAGACAGCTGCTGCAGGAACTCGGGCGGGAACCTACGCCGGAAGAAATCGCGGAAGAGATGAAGATGCCGGTGGAACGTGTGCGGGAAATCTTAAAGATTTCACAGGAACCGGTATCTTTGGAAACACCAATCGGAGAAGAGGAAGATTCCCATCTGGGCGATTTTATTAAAGATGATAATGTACCGGTACCGGCAGATGCTGCAACTTTTACGCTGCTTAAGGAACAGCTGGAAGAGGTACTCGGAACACTGACCGAGCGGGAGCAGAAAGTGCTGACGCTTCGCTTTGGTCTGGAGGATGGAAGGGCGAGAACCCTTGAGGAAGTCGGAAAAGAGTTCAATGTAACCAGAGAACGAATCCGTCAGATTGAGGCAAAAGCGCTCCGTAAGCTTCGCCATCCCAGCAGAAGTCGTAAGTTAAAGGATTATTTAGAGTAACATGATGAAATTATCGAGGAGAATGAAAGCAGTGGCTTCCATGGTTACAACCGGCGGTATCCTTGCGGATATCGGAACAGACCATGCGTATGTGCCGATTGCACTGGTACAGAGGCAGAAAATAAAGGGAGCCATTGCAATGGATATTAATGAGGGACCGCTTGCCCGGGCACAGGAACATATCCGGGCAGCCAGGCTGGAGGAATATATACAGACCAGGCTTTCGGACGGGGCAGAGGCACTGCTTCCAAATGAAGCGGATTCCATTCTGATTGCAGGAATGGGTGGAGAACTGATTCTGCATATTCTGACGGAAGGGGAATCCGTCTGCAGTACAGCGAAAGAACTGATTTTGCAGCCACAGTCTGAAATACATAAGGTCCGGGAATATCTGCGCCAGCATCAGTATAAAATTGAAGATGAAGATATGGTCTGTGAAGAAGGAAAATATTATCCGATGATGCGTGCCGTAAAAACGGAGCAGGATGAAACGTGGAACCGGTTGAACGATCAGACAATAGCAGTCTGTGATATTTACGGACCGCTTCTTCTGAGAAACGGAAATCCGGTACTGCGCCGGTTTCTGGTGCGTCAGCATGGACAGCTGACACAGATTCTGCAGACGCTTGAAGCACAGAAAGAATCGGAACAGATCATACGACGTATTGCAGAAGTGCAGGAAAAATTACAGCAGAATGAATCTGCGTATACGATTTTGGGGGCGATAAAAAGTGCAGGAATTTGAGATCACATTGGAGACTGCGCCGGAGAAAACCGAACTGGTTCTGATTCCGGAGCAGACAAAACTGGAACAGATTGCAAAACAATATCAGAAAAATTACAGTGACAGGATTGTACTGGCATGTGTAGATGGAAAACTGCGGGAACTTTCAAAAGTGGTGAAGGCACCCGGTAAAATTTCATTTCTGACGATGACAGACAGGGACGGCAAACGCACCTATCGCAGAAGTATGACGCTTTTATTGCAGAAGGCGGCAGAAAATCTGTGGAAGGATCAGGTAAAAATCAGGGTCTATTATTCCCTGGGGGAAAGTTATTACTGTGAACTGCATGGAACTGCAAATGATGCAGCTGCCGTGCAGGCACTGCGTGCAGAGATGCAGCGTCTGGTAGAGGCCGATTTACCGATCAAGAAATGCAGTGTAAAAACAGAAGATGCGGAACAGCTGTTTCATGATAAGGGAATGAAGGACAAAGAGCGGCTTTTACATTATCGCAGAAGTTCGCGTGTCAATATTTATGAGCTGGACGGACATCAGGACTATTATTACGGTTATATGGTTCCATCCACGGGATACCTTGGAGTGTTTGATCTGGAGTTATATGAAGACGGCTTTGTTCTTTTGTTCCCAAATAAAAAGGGAGATGAAGTGGAACCGCTTCATACCTCCAATAAACTGTACCACACATTAAAAGAATCACGCAGCTGGAGCCGTATGCTGGACGTTGGAACGATCGGTGCGCTCAATGATGCAATCGCATCCGGCAGGGGCGAACAGATTATTCTGCTTCAGGAAGCATTGATGGAGGAACGGATCGGTTCCCTGGCAGCACAGATTGCAGCAAAAAAAGGAATTAAATTTGTCATGATTGCAGGTCCGTCTTCTTCCGGAAAGACGACATTTTCCAACCGCCTGTCGATTCAGCTTCTGGCAAAGGGAAGAAAACCGCATCCGATCAGTCTGGATGATTATTATGATGACAGGGAGCGGTGTCCGAGAGATGCAGACGGAAATCTTGATTTTGAATGTCTGGAGCACTGGATGTCAGACAGTTTAATGAAGATATGACCGGCTTCTGGCAGGGAGAAAGTAGATATGCCTTCTTTCAATTTCAAGACGGGAAAGAGGGAATACCGTGGCAGGACCCTGCAGCTTAAAGAAAATGATATTCTTGTCATAGAGGGAATTCATGGTCTGAACGATAAGCTGTCGTATACACTTCCCGCAGAAAGTAAATTTAAGATTTATATTTCTGCGCTGACACAGTTGAATATTGATGAACACAATCCGCTGTCCACGACGGACTGCCGTCTGTTACGCCGGATCGTGAGAGATGCCAGAACCCGTGGAACGACGGCACAGGAGACGATTGCGATGTGGAAATCTGTGCGAAGGGGAGAAGAAAAAAATATTTTCCCGTTTCAGGACAGTGCGGATGTCATGTTTAATTCCGCTTTACTGTATGAGGTTGCGGTGCTTAAAGTATATGCGGAACCGCTTCTGTTTCAGATTCCGCGTGACAGTGCAGAATATCTGGAAGCGAAGCGTCTGCTTAAGTTTTTGGACTATTTTCTGCCGCTTCCGACGGAAGGAATTGCACAGAGTTCTCTGGTGCGGGAATTTGTCGGAGGAAGTTGTTTTAATGTATAAAAACACGGTAAACTTTACGGCTTGAACCTTACTGGAAACTGTGTTATAGTGGAAAAGCATCTTAAGATGGAGGACAGGTGATCGCGGCTGCAGGTGTCGAAAGACGCAGGTGAGGAAAGTCCGGGCTTCATAGGGCAGGATGCCGGTTAACGGCCGGTGGAGGAAACTCTAAGGACAGTGCAACAGAAATATACCGCCACTTTTGTGGTAAGGGTGGAATGGCAGTGTAAGAGACTACCGCCTCACTGGTAACAGGGAGGGCACATGTAAACCCCATCCGAAGCAAGACCGAAACAAAGCTTTGACGTGGCCCGCCAGCTTTAGGTAGGTCGCTTGAGGCGTCTGGCAACAGGCGTCCTAGATAGATGATCACTCAACGACATAACCCGGCTTATCGTCCTGCGTATTTTAATAATCTAAAGCCTATTGGCGTTTCGTAAAATAACTTATCAGTAACGTGCGCCGCAAGGTGCACCATTAAAAATGCAACTGAGATATCTCAGTTGCATTTTGTTATTAGTTTTAAACATTAAAGCAGCTTCCTCCTACAAACTCACGAAGCAGTGAATTGTTTGGTATGCCGTCAGCCGGCATCGGAAGAAAGTAGTCTAAGAGCTTAAGCAGCCTCTTTGCCTCGAGATACTCCGGGCAGTCTCTTTCTATGCCAAAAAGCAACGGCTCCGCATACACCTTGAGTACCGCAAGCTCATACACAAGTGCAGAGTTGAACATCACATCCGCCTGTTCCTGGAAAGGAAAGATATTCTCCCTTTCACCTTTTCTGACAGACGGCCACATGGCGATGGTCTCCATGGCATTGGTACCCCGTGTACGCGCATCACGCACAATCCGGCGTATAAGTCTTTCATCTGTGGTGGAAAGAGGATTATGCTCGTCAATATTGAGCTGTGTAAGCGCTGAGATATAGATTTTGAACTTGTGCTCAGGCGGGATAAGCTGTGAAAGCCTGTCATTCAGGCCGTGGATTCCTTCTATGACAAGTATATCATCAGCTCCCAGCGTCAGCTTTCTTCCGCGGTACTCTCTCTTTCCTGTCTTGAAATTGAAGGAAGGCATATCAACAGCCTCTCCTTTAAGAAGCCTGTTCATATCCTCATTGAACAGCTTTATATCAATAGATTCAAGGCACTCAAAATCAAAGCTTCCGTCCGGATTCTTCGGGCAAAACTCCCTGTCCACATAATAGTCATCCAGACTTAACGGATGTGGCTTTCTGCCCTTTGCGATAAGCTGGATTGACAGTCTGTTGGCAAACGATGTCTTGCCTGATGATGAAGGACCTGCTATCATAACAAATTTCTTTTTGTCATCCGAAGCAATCTGCGCTGCAAGATTTCCTATCTTCTGCTCCATCAGTGCCTCCTGAAGCAGCATGATTTCCTGTCCCCTGCCTGCTGCAATCGCATCATTTAGTGAGCCTATCGTGCCTATTCCAAGCATCTTGCTCCATTCCCTGGAATCATCCAGCGTGTGAAACAGCTATTTGATGTCACAAGCGGCTCAACACTCCTGCTGTTGGCACCCGGAAAAAGAAGCACGAAGCCACTCTCATACGGCACTATATCAAAGTATTTGAGCATGCCTGTCGAGGGTGCCATAAATCCGTAGAAATAATCCACCACCCCATCCAGCTCATAGAGATTGACTCTGGAGCTTCTCCTGTAGTGCAATAACCTCTCCTTATCATGCTGCCCTTTTTCCTTGAAAAGCTGCTCCGCATACTGTGTTTTTGCACTGTGCTTGGTAATTGGGAGGTCTTTTTCCACAAATGAGTACATGCTGCACACTATCCTGTCGATATCATGCCCTGTCACGCTTTGCACACTGTTTTCGCTGCTTCCTTGGTTATCAGAACTATGCTTTTCCTGTTGGCTGTCCGCACACTCCACTGCTTTCTCAAGCTGACAATAATAGCCTTCTCCGAGCGAATGCATCACATGAAGCTGTGTCATGCTGCCATATACATCGTATATAGCCCTCTGCAAAAGCAGCACAACACTTCTTCTGTATGTACGCCTGCCATCCCTGTCAGCTGTCGTCACGAAGCTAAGCTCACAGTCACTTTTTATTTTCTTATTCAGTTCACGAAGCCTGCCGTTTACAATTCCAAGGATTATGTCATCCTCATAATAATCCTTGAATCTGTCTGCTACGGCTTCTAAAGTATCACTTTCTGATGCTGTCACTGCCATGACCTGTCCATCCGGCAAGGTCACCTTCACACTATATTCCTGCATTTCTTATTGCCCCCATAGTCGAATATGCTGCCTCATTGTATGCCATCATCTCGTTTATCTGCTCGATTCTGTCCATGATGGAATCACTCATCTCCTGTGTCCTTAGCTGCTGCATGATGGCAGCCAGCTTGTGGTGTTCCCTGACAAGAAACTTCCGAAGCACCGGATTACCGTTTTTGATAAGTACCGGTCCGTACAAATCGCATACAGTAACCGTCGTCTCGTCCATATTGTCCCATGCGGAATTGTCCGCACACGGCACACATCTGAACATCGGATAGTATTTTCCGTCCTCCAAAATCATATCCTCATCAACTATCTTATAGCCTGTGTTCCTTACATATTCACGGACTTTGCTCACTTCCGACTGTGGCTGCAGAATCAGCTCCTTTGCCGACCTGCACACTGTCTCCCCTGCGGTTAAAATGTGAATAACAAGCTCTCCTCCCATTCCTGCTATGACAATAGAGTCAACCTCTCCGTCGTGTATCGCTTCAAGCCCATTGGAAAGCCTTGTGGTAATCTTCTCTGTCAGACCGTTTGCCCTTATATGCTCATTGGCGCGCTCAAGCGGTCCCTTATTTATATCAACAGCAATTGCCTCGGTATTATATTACCCTGCACCAGGCAATAGGCACATAGCCATGGTCGGTTCCCACATCACACAGCGTGTAGCCGGCCGTGACCATTGATGCCACTGCCTTCATTCTTCTGGATAGCCTAATCATCTTACTCTAAGTAGTCCTTAAGCTTTCTACTTCTGCTAGGATGACGAAGCTTTCTCAGCGCCTTTGCCTCAATCTGGCGGATACGCTCACGAGTGACGTTGAACTCCTTACCTACCTCTTCAAGGGTTCTGGCTCTGCCGTCCTCTAAGCCAAAGCGGAGTGTGAGTACCTTCTGCTCTCTCTCTGTAAGAGTGCCAAGCACCTCCTCAAGCTGCTCCTTAAGAAGTGTGAATGCTGCCGCATCTGCAGGAACCGGTACATTATCATCCTTGATGAAATCACCAAGATGTGAATCCTCCTCCTCACCGATCGGAGTCTCAAGCGAAACAGGCTCCTGCGATATCTTGAGTATCTCACGCACACGCTCTACCGGCATGCTCATCTCCTTGGCAATTTCCTCCGGTGAAGGCTCTCTTCCAAGCTCCTGAAGGAGCTGTCTTGACACACGAATGAGCTTGTTGATCGTCTCAACCATATGCACAGGAATACGGATTGTTCTGGCCTGATCGGCTATGGCTCTTGTGATAGCCTGGCGAATCCACCATGTGGCATATGTAGAGAATTTGTAGCCCTTCTTGTAGTCGAACTTCTCAACTGCCTTGATGAGGCCCAGGTTTCCCTCCTGAATCAGGTCAAGGAAAAGCATTCCTCTTCCCAC
>ENA-OQCE01000940-OQCE01000940.1-human-gut-metagenome-genome-assembly--contig:-NODE-940-length-13341-cov-2.930074_pt1 | contig 13341 bp, 18 predicted proteins | sample MGYA00242495_ERZ504572 | MGnify/ENA primary metagenome ERZ504572 (study PRJEB26092, sample SAMD00036228) | human gut metagenome | host: Homo sapiens | study: EMG produced TPA metagenomics assembly of...
TCAAAAGGCTATGACTGCCAGAGTTGAGAAGCTGATTCGCCCGGCTCAGAAGCTGTCTGAATGGGAGAAAGAGAAGTATGTACATGATTTTATCTGTGAAAATATCCGCTATGACAAACTGAAAAAATCATATTCCCATGAAATTATCGGACCGTTGGGGCAAGGCGTTGGTGTTTGTGAGGGAATTGCAAAAGCAGTAAAGGTTTTGTTAGATGCACTGGGAGTCTGGTGTGTGATTGCAATCTGTGGAAATAATCCTGAGAAGGGGATTAAGTATCGCCACACATGGAATATTGTAAAAATAGGAGGTACATATTATCATCTGGATGCGACCTTTGATAATACTCTGGGGAAAGATCGTGAGACTTCTGAAATCCGCTATGATTATTTCAATCTGGATGATTCACAGATTTTCAGGGATCATGAGCCTCTTATTGCGCCGGCGCCTCACTGCGGTGATCATGAGCACTTTTACTATAAGGAGAAGAAGCTTTCTTTTACTAAGAAAGAGGATGTGTATAAACGTTCTTTGCAGGCGGCGAAGAAAGGCAGGGTACTTATTTTTCACTGGAGAGGCGGTTATCTGACAAAGGAAGTACTGAAGGAATTGCTGGAGCTTATCCGGAAAGCAGGAGATGAGAAAGACAAAACAGCAATGGTCAGCATAAACTGGCCGCAGGCAGTTATTCGTGTTCAGTATACGGATATGCAGGTACAGGAGAGTGTGACAATAGAGGAAGCGAATGAAGGGGAAAAATAGATGTAATAAACAGCTTGACTTTTTCCGTGTGAGGATAGAGCAGGAACAGTATAGGAAAGCTATATCATGTATGGAAGAGGAACAGTATGATAAGGCAATAATTTTGTTTGAGGGACTTCCAAGAGATTATGAAGATGCCAGAAATAATTTCAGGGAATAAGGGTGAAATAAATGAATCAAAATTGCATGATTACACGAGAAGCAGCGTTGGAATTCGGTTTATCATTTCAGAATACATATACGGAAAGACCTTCCGTGATCAGAACTGGCAAGTGGTAAGAGCGAGGGAAAACAAAATTTTTATTGGAATCTATGAACGAAACGGATTATGTTAATCTGAATGTAAAAGCAGATCCGGAGTGGCGTGATTTTTGGCGAAGTGCCTATGAATCTGTACAGGCTGGTTATCATCAGAATAAGGAATATTGGAATACCATTATTCTAAATGGGACGGTACCGGATAAAGATATTAAAAGAATGATATCCGAAAGCTATGATCTCGTAACATACAGCCCGACAAAGAAGATTTATGAGGCAGTGAAGCAAATTCCGAAAGGATGCGTTGCAACTTATGGTCAGGTTGCCGAAATGGCAGGGAATCCGAGAATGTCGAGAGCGGTAGGGAATGCCCTCCATAAGAATCCGGATCCGGGGCATATTCTGTTATCGGGTAGTGAATTTCAGAGGAGAACTGTCAGGGGCTTTTGCCTTCGGCGGTAAAGATGTACAGAAAAAGCTACTGGAAGCAGATGGAATTGAGGTTGTCAATGGAACGGTGGATTTAAAAAAATATGGATTGACGCAAAGAGATGATAAACTGTGAGAAAACAGATACGGATGATTACCTTATTAACATTTGGGGGCGGGGCAAATCTTTCCGGATCTGCCTGGCAGTGGAAGAAATTGCAGGAAACATTGTAGAACATGGATTTACAGGTAAAAAGGAAAACATTTTATTGATCTTCGGCTGACATTGGAAAAAGATGGAAGCGGGTGCCTGTCACTGCGTGACAATGGGGTGAAATTTAATCCCCTGGAATACAGAAACAGGGATACACAATATGGACTTGCTATTATCAGGGGGATTTCAGAGAAAATAGATTACCATTATGTGGCATCCATGAATTGTCTGAATTTGATGATCAGGTGAAGAATCATATATGAGGAATATGAAATGAATTACAGGAATGTAAAAATATCACAAGATGCGAGGATTGCGAAACAGTCAGTAATTGTGGGAGATGTAACAATTGGTCGTGACAGTTGTGTTTTATATTATGCTGTGATCCGGGGCGATGATGCACCGGTTGTGATCGGTGAGGAGTCAAATATTCAGGAGAATTGTACGATTCATGTAAACCATAACAGACCGGTATATATTGGAAATAATGTGACTATAGGGCATAATGCTGTGATCCATGGCTGTACCATCGGTGACAGAACTTTGATCGGAATGGGAGCGGTAATCCTTGACGGAGTAAAGATCGGAAAGGACTGTATTATAGGTGCAGGAAGCCTGGTTACCAAGAATACTGTGATACCGGATGGCTCACTGGTAATGGGCAGTCCGGCCAGGATCAAACGAAATCTCACCTGGGAAGAAAAGCTTGGTATTATGGAGAACAGTAAGGAATATGTAACGGTATCTCTGGAAATGAAAGAACAGGGCGTGTTATAGAAAAAAGAAAGTCCGGCAGAAAAAAACAAGTAATATGTTGATGGAGAATAATTCAAATGATAGTTAACAAGTGTTCGGAAAATTTACTTACAAAATCAAAAAAATTATATGAGAATTACAGGGATAACTGTATAGTGGTCCAGAGAATGCTGGAGAAGTATAAAAAGATATATTCCAATATTTCTGATTATTCTATTATGCATTTTATAGATATTGCAGAATTTTGCGATTTAATAATGGACAGACAGAAGCTGGAAGATTTGAATGGAGATGAATGCTACTGCCTTTTGATGGCGGCTCTGTTTGCTCATACCGGATTTGGTTTAAATCAGGAAAGCATGAATAAATATATAAGCAAACTGGGGATCCAAAAGCAGACGCAGCCGCTTTCATTCCTGCAGATTATGAGTAAATATCATGTTTTATTCAGTGCGTGTCTGATAGAAGAATATGGAGATATATTTGAATTTCCGTTAGAGATACATAAACATGCCATAACCAGCATGCTGTATTTTATTGGCGGAAACAGTGATGATATAAATCAGTTGGAAGAAATTTTGGTATTAGACAATAAAAATACTGTCAGATTGAAGAATCTGGCAGCAGTTCTTGCTGTTGGAAATCAGCTTGCAGAATTGAAGAATACAAATCTTGATCTGAATTATGAGGATTTTGATAAGTATAATTCTGAAGAGATTGTTGGCTTTGTTGAAAGAAACGTTGTAAGAAGTATTGCTGTCAAAGATGGCAAACTTGTGATAGAAGCAGGCGGATCGGATTCGGCATATGCACTGATTGAAAGAAAAGTAAATTTGATCATTAATAATTATGAGAAGATCCTCAGAAGTCTGACTCATGGATCAGGTGACAATACTGGCCTTTTTGGCATTGATTCGATAGAGCTCAAGTGTGTTCTGTCTGCTGAAAATTCAGAGAAGATTTATCTTAATAAAGAAATTGAAGAAGCATGGACAGAAGAGGATATTGAACTTTTTCATAAACTTTCTTTTGAAGAAAGAGTATTTTATGCGGATTATCTGTCTACAGAGTTTGAGATCACCAAATTTCTTATGGACTTTGCAAAAATAAATAAAGCAGTACTTGCGGGATTAGAGTATAGAGTAAAATCACCGAAGTCCTTATATAATAAGCTTTATCAGAGAGTAGAGAAGTCTTTTTTTGATTCAATAGCGGATGTTATTCGTTATACAGTGATACTGGAACCGAAAAATTATGTCGAACAGATACGCTCTGTGACAGATGCTCTGTATGAGAAAAACTGGAAGATATATTCATTGAAAAATTATTGGATCAATGACAGTTTTCCGTATAATGGAGTAAATGCAAAGTTTAAAAACTCACGCAACTATCGTATTGAAATCCAGTTCCATACTCAGGAAAGCTTTGATGTGAAGATGAGTGAAGAAGATCACAAATTGTATGAACAAAGAAGAGTTTTGGAGCCTGGCTGCGAGGAGTATAACAGAATATTACAGTTACAGCTGAAATTGTATTCAGATATGGAATATCCTGAAAACATTGCGGATTTAGAAAAAATTTAACCGAATCAAGTAAGTCCTCTGCTTCAATTACAAATATCCGCCTGACCCTACAGCATCAAATGTTACAGCAGGAGGTACCGGATAATTCCGGGTCATTTGATGCATGACGATTAAAACCTGACAACAGCAGATTGTTGTTCTCCATATTAGTATATGTTCTGCATAGAAGCCTGTGAATGGTTGTAAGAGAGAAGATTTATGAAAATAGTGAAAAATAAACAATCCAACAGATAACCTCTTGAAGATAATGTGGTGTTATGTTGTATTATGTGGATTTTTGTGAGATTTCAGTAGAAAATAGCTTGTGATTATAATGAAAACAAGGTATACTAGTATAAAAGACAGCAGTCGGGAGAACCATTTTCCCGTCTCGTAAGGAGGATAAAATGGCAAAAAACTATGATGGCATGGCAGTTGGGGCATTTGAACTGGATAACCTGGTAGCTTGCTTTGTCGCTCTCGATGCAGCATCCAAGGCTGCAAACGTAACGATTCAAAGCGTCGAACGAAACCGACTGAAAAGCGGAGCATGTGTAAAAATACGCGGCAGTGTTTCTGATGTGAATGCAGCAATGGAAGTGGCCTTAGAGACAGCCAAACCCCTTGGCAAGATTGTTTCTCACACAGTGATCGCATCACCTTCCGCAGATACTGAAGTGGCACTTAAGATGACCATTAACAAATAGAACATGTCAGGAGGAAATGAGAAGATGTCATATGGAGCATTAGGATTAGTAGAGGTTGTGGGAAGCTGTAATGCAGTAGTTGTCCTTGACCAGATGCTGAAAACATCAGATGTGGAATTCCGTACCTGGCATACCAAGTGCGGAGGTCACGCAACTATATTCTTAAGTGGCGATATAGCAGCAGTAAAGGCAGCAGTAGATGCTGTAAAGGGAAACCCGCCCTGTGAAATTATAGCAGCAGCTGTAATCTCAGCACCGTCTGAAGAAACATCAAGACTGGTGAAAGAAGAGGAAGAAAAACACCATAAATAATAGCTAAGAGGACTTTCTGTAAATCAGCAAATGAAATGCAGAAAGTCTTTTTGGAATATGTATAAAGATTCTGCAGTAAAGAAGTGTCAGGGTATTGAAAATGATGTGAAGGTAGTATTAAATCAAGAAGGCAGGTATTTCGGAAGATGGATTATAAGAGTGTAAAAATATCAGAAGATGCAAAAATTGCAAGGCAGTCAGTGGTTATTGGAGATGTAACTATCGGGCGTGATAGTTGTGTTCTTCATTATGCTGTGATACGTGGCGATGATGCTCCGATCGTGATCGGTGAGGAATCTAATGTTCAGGAAAACTGTACGATTCATGTAAGCCGTAATATGTCGGTACATATTGGGAATAATGTGACAGTTGGACATAATGCAGTGCTTCATGGATGTATGATCGGTGACCGTACATTGATCGGAATGGGAGCGGTTGTTCTTGATGGTGCCAGAATAGGTAAGGATTGTATCATAGGAGCAGGAAGTCTTGTGACAAAGAATACAGTGATACCGGACGGTTCTCTGGTGATGGGAAGTCCTGCAAAGATTAAACGAAACCTTACATGGGAAGAAAAGCTGGGAAATCTTGAAAACAGTAAAGAGTATGTTTCTGTGTCTGCCGAAATGCAGAAGCAGGGTGTATTGTAAAAATCAGACAATAAAAATATCCCAGGAACTTTATGTAAAAACAGTGGAGTTCCGGGGATATTTATGTATATCAGACAGTAATCTTAAACCAGTCTTTTTCTTCAAAATCTACTACTGTGCAGTCATTTGCATAAGTGCATTCCGGAAGAATGATCATGGCATGGAGTACTTCATTGTTTAAAGGAAGAGGACATAAATGCCAGATAGCAGTATTGATCTTCACCATAGTTCCTTTTGGAACTATGAATGCTCTGGTAAGTTCCGGAACAGGTGCGCCTGCAGAAGCCGGTGCTACATGTATGATCATGTCATCATCCAGTGCAACAATTCCTTCCCAGGTAGTTGTGTGATATTCAGCAGCTTTAACGATGCGTTCATCTTTATGTACTGCAATAGGTGAAAAACCAATGGATCCCATACAGGTACCGGAAATACGGTCTGGATAAAATTTATGTATTTCACCATGTAATGGATAGCCTTCTGGCTCTGTCATGCTGAAAAATGTACCAAATGGTGCAAAATCTGCAGCATTGATTTTTGTTGCTTTTAGTTCTCTCATGGTATAATACCCCCTTATATAGTATTTTATGAAAAGTTTTGATTATTTTTTGTGTGTGACTGGTGGAAGATCACAGTGATAAGCGATACCCAGTGGGGTTACCAGCAGAGGATGTACCGGACGATAAACAGGTAGCCCAAGCTTTTTTTCAAATACGCCTGTGAAATCTTCAAAACTTGCGGAACCGCCTACAACATATACAGCGGGTACCTGGTAGCCTGTGAGAAATTTCTGAGTGATCGTGGCCATTTTTTCTACCGTTGCTTTGATTACAGGGAAAATTTCAGCTTCTTTTGAACGATCTGTTTTTAAAATTTCAGCTTCTTCGTATGGGATGTTATAGTGCCCTGCTACAGTCATGGTCATGTGACTGCCGCCGGTAGCTTCATCGTCTGTGTAGATTACTTTGCCGTTTTTGAGAATACTGATTCCTGTAGTGCCTCCACCTACATCCACTACAGCGCCGTCTGAAATCTTAAGTACAGCAGCTGCAGCGGTGGGTTCGTCTACGATATTGGAAACCTCAAAACCTGCACCCTCCAGCACATATTGAATACTTTTTGAACTTCCTTCGGAAACTCCGGGTGGGATTGCAGCTGCAGCGTAAGGAAGTTCAGTTTTCAGTTTTTCTTCAAGTTCAGCCTTCAGCCGTGTAACAAGCTGAACAGATTCATAATAATTGACGATCACGCCGTCTCTGATAGCCTGGGAGGGAGCGGATATGCCAGCAATCGGACGGTTGGTAGTGTCTACAACTGCCAGAACTGTATTAGCTGTACCCAAATCCACACCTACTTTCAGGCGGCCTTTGAATTTTTTGCATTCACCGGTTTGAACAAGATCGGCGAAATTTGATAAAGTTCTGTTTTTCAATTCCATATCTGTATACTCCTGATATTTTATTTTATAGATGAGATCGTTTGACATTGTTACTGCTCATTCCGTTCTCAGCAACATGTTTTTCGATTTTTGCTGTTTCAGAAAAAACAACAAAAATTGCAAACAGATATTATATATTATAGAATAATCAGTATGGAAAAGCAACAAAATATGCCGTCAGGTTATGAAAAGAATAGAAAAATTATTGGTAAATATCAAAGTTTTCATTAAATATTTTTTCATTGTGTGATAAAATATTTAATGAACTTAAATACTTCTTGAATTCTTAAATAAAGAAAGGATGCTATGCAGGAATCCGCATAGTGGCAGTGTTTTTCTGGATTACAATCTGGCAGTTTGCAAGTATGTATCTGGGACAGGAGATCCTTCTGGCATCTCCTGTTTCTGTTGTCCGAAAGCTTTTTGAACTGAGTTTTACCGGGAATTTCTGGCAGTCTGTTGGATTTAGTTTTGTGCGTATTGTGACAGGATTTCTTTTGGCTATGTTTTTGGGAATCTTTCTGGCAGTGTTGGCATATTGGTCAAAAACAGTGGAAATTCTGATAGCACCTGTAATTGCGGTGGTCAAATCTACACCTGTGGCGTCTTTTATCATTTTGTGCCTGATATGGATACCGTCCAGAAATCTGTCAGTTTTTATTTCTTTTCTTATGGTTCTGCCTGTGATATATACGAATATCCTTGAGGGAATACGGCAGACTGACAGTAAGATACTGGAAATGGCAAAAGTATTTCAGGTGAATCCCGGAAGAAAGATCAGATATATTTATGTATCGCAGGTACTACCTTATTTTCTCTCTGCATGCAGGCTTTCACTTGGGATGTGCTGGAAAGCAGGAGTGGCAGCAGAGGTTATCGGAGTACCCTCAGGTTCTATTGGTGAGAAACTGTATAATGCAAAAATATATCTGAATACTCCTGATCTTTTTGCATGGACGATTGTGATTATTGTGATAAGTTTTGTATTTGAAAAGTGTTTTCTTGGAATTGTAAGCAGAGTAGTTTATATGATAGAACATAAATAACGGAGATTTTGATTTATGGTAATTTTCTTAAATGCGTTATTTGTGAGGTTTGTTACAGGTGGAGAAAAGATATGGATATAAAGGTAGATCATGTCAGTAAAGCATACGGAGAGCAGCAGATACTGAGAGATTTGTGTTGCGTTTTTCCAGAAGGGAAAACCACTTGTATAAGAGGAAGATCCGGATGTGGAAAAACTACACTGATACGGCTTCTTCTGGGGCTGGATATTCCGGATAAGGGAAAAATAGAAGGGATAAGTGACAGGAAGATCAGTGCAGTATTTCAGGAAGATCGCCTGTGCGAAAATCTGAGTGCTGCTTCCAATATAAGACTGGTATGCACAGAAACAATTGATTATATTTTAAAAAAGACCGAGGGAAAGACATTGATCTTTGTTACCCATGAAGAACAGGAAGCAGTTTGCTAAAGGCCGACAAAACATTAAAATTTATGAAGGATCATCTGATAAAATAATCCGGAAAGTGATGGGATAAAATAATGCAGACTTATACATATGTTTCAAAGGGAAAATTTGAATTAATGGAAAAACCAAAACCAGTACTTATGCATGAACGAGATGCAGTTGTAAAGGTAACGCTTGCAAGTATCTGCTCAAGTGATCTGCACATTAAACACGGAAGTGTTCCCCGTGCAGTTCCTGGTATAACTGTGGGACATGAGATGGTAGGTATTGTTGAATCAGTTGGAAGTGCTGTAACTCATGTAAAACCAGGGGATCGTGTGACTGTAAATGTAGAAACCTTTTGTGGTGAATGTTTTTTCTGTAAAAAAGGTTATGTAAATAACTGTACAGATGAGAATGGCGGATGGGCTCTTGGCTGTCGTATAGATGGTGGTCAGGCAGAATATGTAAGAGTTCCGTTTGCTGACCAGGGACTGAACAAAATTCCGGAAGGAGTTACTGACAGACAGGCTTTGCTGGTAGGAGATGTTCTTGCCACTGGCTATTGGGCTGCACGTATTTCTGAGATCACAGAGGAGGATACTGTGCTGATCATTGGAGCTGGTCCTACAGGGATTTGCACTTTGCTAAGTGTTATGCTGAAGAATCCAAAGTGTATTATTATGTGTGAAAAAGATGAAAACAGAATTCATTTTATTAATGAACATTATCCGGAGGTTCTTACTGTCTCGCCGGAGGAATGCTTTGATTTTGTCCAGGACCATAGTGATCACGGTGGAGCTGATGTAGTTCTTGAGGTTGCGGGAGCGGAATCTACATTTCGTCTGGCATGGGAATGTGCAAGACCAAATGCAACTGTGACAGTGGTTGCACTTTATGATAAGGCTCAGGTACTGCCACTTCCGGATATGTATGGAAAAAATCTCACATTCAAAACAGGTGGAGTGGATGGATGTGATTGTGAGGAAACCCTGAAACTGATCGCAGAAGGTAAGATTAATACAGAACCACTTATCACACATACCTATCCGCTTAGCAGAATCGAAGAAGCATATGAACTTTTTGAAAATAAGAGAGATGGTGTGATCAAAGTAGCGGTAGAGTGTTAGAGCGTGTTTCGAAAACGATGTACTAGCAGGATTGCTGTAGATGAAATGAGCAGGTCTGTGAAAAAAATATCTGGAGCAGTTTCTTTTTTTGAAAAAAAAGGAATTAAGTAATGAGGAAGATGACGAAGTCTTGAATAAAGCATATGAACAGGAAATAGAAATGTGGAATCAGTTTTTTAAAGAATGTACACCTGTAGATTTAAGAAAGTTAGATTTGAAAGTGGAAACCATGTTTGATGAAGCTTTAAAACTATTTGCGGAAAAAACAACAAATGTCCTGGATTTTGGATGCGGAACCGGAGATATTTCTACACATAAGGTTCTGGGGATTGATGCCTCAAAAGTGGGTATTCAATTTGCAAATGAAACAGCAAAACTCAGTGAGTATAAAACTGCCACGTTCTTAGAAGGCGGAGAACATATAATAAGTTTCCGGCAGTTCGCTTTTTTCCTGTGTTTCTGCTATACTTTTGTCAGGAAAGAGAGGACGGCTTATGAACATTGATTTAAGAGAAGAACTTAGAAAACGTGATGAACTTCTTGACGGTTATCTCAAGCAGATTGAGATCCAGGAAGAGTTTATCCAGAAGCAGAAAGAAATGATCGAATTTCTGGAAGACCATATTTCAAAGATCACAGATATTATCAGCGGCGTCTGACAGATAAAACTATGCCGGGGGAAAAAGTATGCCTGATGCTTATGACCGTATTACACTCCTGTGCCGCCTGAAAGCTGCACAGACCAGAAATAAAGAACTGGAATCCGGAGAAAGATATGTCCGGCTGAAAGAGCTTCATCAGAAGGAATGCAGGTAATATGGATCCAGGATCCTGGAACTGCAGAAAGAAGCGGCGGATGCCCATAAGGAAACGATACGTGTCCGTAATTACTGGTTCCAGGTACTGGAAGATATGCTTCTGGAGTTTGAAAAAATGCAGAAGAAAAACGAAACAGGAGCTCCAGGAGATGGAAAAGCGCGCCCTGAAAGCAGAAAAACAGAGGGATGATGCACTGGATAAGGTAAAAGAACTCCAGCACCAGTTTTATGAAACAGCAGTCAGGCTGGAAGAAGAACAGGGAAAAAATCTGAAACTCCGTGCACAGATAAACCGTGATTATGAAAATTCTTCTATCCCTTCTTCCAAAACACTCCGGAAGAAAAAGATCACGAACAGCAGGGAAAAGACCGGAAGGAAACCCGGAGGCCAGCCAGGCCATAAGGGACACTGCCGCAAAAAACAGGAGCCGACCCGGCCGGCAATCCTTCTCCCGCCTCCGGAAATAGTCCTGGAAGACAATTCTTTTAAAAAGACATCAAAAACGATCATAAAACAACGGGTAGGCATCCGCATGCTCCTGGATGTAACAGAATATCATGCAGATGTTTATTATAGCAGTCAGACGGGAGAACGCGTTCATGCTCCATTTCCGGCCGGAGTCATTGATGATGTGAATTATGACGGCAGCATCCGGGCATTTCTGTTTCTTCTTAACAATGACTGCTGTACATCGATCGATAAGAGCAGACAGTTTCTGTCAGGCCTGACCGGTGGAAAACTGAATATCTCAAAAGGAATGGTGAGCAGACTCAGCAGGGAGTTTGCCTTAAAAACGGAAGCTGAGCGCAGGGCTGCTTATGCAGATATGCTGCTTTCCCCTGTCATGCATACAGACTGTACAAATGGCAGGGAAAACGGAAAGGGCTGCCAGATATATGTCTGCGCAACGCCGGACGGAAAAGCCTGTATTTTGCCCGTGAGAAAAAAGGGCATGAAGGGGTAAAGGACACGGTCACTGAAGATTACCAGGGGATCCTTGTACACGATCATGACCGGACCTTTTATAATTATGGAACGGATCATCAGGAATGCCTTGCCCATGTGCTGCGCTATCTGAAAGGTAGCATGGATAATGAGCCGGACCGTACCTGGAATAAAGATATGCATTCACTGGTACAGGAAATGATCCATTTCCGGAATGGATTACAGCCGTCTGAGGAACTGGATCCCTGTAAGGTCTCTGAATTCGAAGAAAGATACCGTAAGATACTGGAGACCGCCGGAAGGAATATGAAAATGTTCCGGCAAACGATTACTATAGAGACGGGTATAATTTATTTCTGAGAATAGAGAAATATATGCAGAACCATCTGCTGTTCCTGCATGATCTCCGGGTACCTGCCACTAATAATGAAGCAGAAAGGCTTCTAAGGAATTATAAGCGGAAACAGGCGCAGGCCGTGACATTCAGAAGTTTCGAGAGCATCGATTACCTCTGCCAATGCATGAGCATGCTTGTTTTGATGCGCTTAGAAGAACCAGAAAATATATTTGACAGAGTGTCCAGGATATTTGGATAAAGAAAACCGATGGCTTTAACTGTTTTTCAGTTTACACCATCGGTTTTCTTAAGTCCAGTTAGCCCTTGAACAGTAACACAATCTTTTTTCCATATCAAATAAGCTCCATGTTCTGATTGCGAATATCAGTTGAAGCATGTTACTATAAGAAAAAACATAGCTATATCATATGATTTTTGACGAGGTAAATCAGATGGCTGGTGACACAGAAACATGATAAGAAAGGTAAAAAACATGGCATCAGAAAGAACAGAAGAACTATACAGGGTTTTGCTCAGCAAGGGCTATCCGAAGGAGCTTTGTGCTGAGATTGCATATAAAAATATGAATACAGATTATACCGCAACCAGAATGCTGGGTTATTTATATCGGTATACAAATCCTAAAATCGAAGATCTGGTAGATGAGATGCTGGCGATTTTAAGTGATCGGGCGCAGATAATAGAGAAAAAGGAATCTGAACATGCGCAGGCAGTGATCAGTGAAATGTACCGGAAGGGATTATAAGTGACGAAGAACTTGGAGATACGATAACAATGGAGCAATATTATTACAACCATATGAATAAGGCGCAGCAGGCTGCATATCACAGCATTCTTAGCGGTGTGAAAAACCTGGCGGATGAATTTCAGATTCCGGCATTAGAGGGAGAAGAACTTTATAATGTATTTTTTCAGATGCGTCTGGATCATCCGGAGATATTTTGGGTGAGCAGTTATAAATACCGGTATTATAAAGACTCTCCGAATCTGATTTTTATTCCGGAGTATCTTTTTGATAAAAAGAAGATTTGCGAACATCAAAAGGCTATGACTGCCAGAGTTGAGAAGCTGATTCGTCCGGCTCAGAAGCTGTCTGAGTGGGAGAAAGAGAAGTATGTACATGATTTTATCTGTGAAAATATCCGCTATGACAAACTGAAAAAATCATATTCCCATGAAATTATCGGACCGTTGGGGCAAGGAGTTGGTGTTTGTGAGGGAATTGCAAAAGCAGTAAAGGTTTTGTTAGATGCACTGGGAGTCTGGTGTGTGATTGCAATCTGTGGAAATAATCCTGAGAAGGGAATTAAGTATCGCCACACATGGAATATTGTAAAAATAGGAGGTACATATTATCATCTGGATGCGACCTTTGATAATACCCTGGGAAAAGATCGTGAAACTTCTGAAATCCGCTATGATTATTTCAATCTGGATGATTCACAGATTTTCAGGATCATGAGCCTCTTATTGCGCCGGCGCCTCACTGCGGTGATCATGAGCACTTTTACTATAAGGAGAAGAAGCTTTCTTTTACTAAGAAAGAGGATGTG
>ENA-OQCE01000941-OQCE01000941.1-human-gut-metagenome-genome-assembly--contig:-NODE-941-length-13281-cov-3.312376_pt1 | contig 13281 bp, 17 predicted proteins | sample MGYA00242495_ERZ504572 | MGnify/ENA primary metagenome ERZ504572 (study PRJEB26092, sample SAMD00036228) | human gut metagenome | host: Homo sapiens | study: EMG produced TPA metagenomics assembly of...
TAATGGGAGCGCAATAATATATGCGTTTTTCTATAGAAGCTGGAAAATGGAAGATTATGGGAAAGCGAAAAAATATAAGTTTTTGATAAAAAATACAGGAGAAATACAAAGGGATGATGATTACAAAAATAAAAATTGATGAAATAAGTAATGCCTGCTGATTAAGAAAGATATCTGTAATTTCTAAAATTTTATGTTTTGCATCGCTTATACCATAATCAGAACAAATGCACAGTGGTATATTATTTTTTTAATATTTAGGGTGACAAAACAATATATTTATAATAAAATGATATTGTTAAATTATTAATAAAAAGCATACTAAAGAGAGGAGAAAGTTATGCAGGACATTAGTATCATTGGAATTATTGTTGCAGTTGTTGTTCTTGTTATCCTGTTGTTTATGGCAATCGGATACGTGAAGGCACCGCCTGATATGGCGTATATCATTTCAGGTGTGAAGAAAAAGTCAAAGGTAGTTATCGGAAAGGCGAGCATACGTATTCCGTTTTTTGAGCGTCTTGATAAGCTGAATCTCAGACTGATACCTATCGATGTAAAGACGAGCAATGCAGTACCGACAGCAGATTATATCAATATCAACGTCGATGCTACGGTAAACGTAAAGATCAGTAATAATCCTGAAAAGCTACGCCTTGCGGCTGAGAATTTCCTTAACAAAAACACAGAGTATATCGCTGGTGTTGCCAGAGAGGTTCTCGAGGGTAATGTACGTGAGATTGTTGGAAAAATGAAGCTTGAAGAGATGGTCTCAGACCGTCAGAAGTTTGCCAATCTGGTAAAAGAGAATGCAGAGCCTGATCTTGCGGCAATGGGACTTGATATCATCAGCTTTAATGTGCAGAATTTTGTGGATGGCAACGAGGTAATAGAGAATCTTGGTATCGACAATATCGTAAAGATTAAAAAGGCCGCCGCCATCGCAAGGGCAGAGAGTGAGAGAGACATCAAGGTAGCTCAGGCTTCGGCTGACAAAGAGTCAAATGATGCAGCGGTTGCAGCACAGACAGAGATTGCCAAGAAACAGAATGAGCTCGCTATCAAGAAATCAGAGCTTCAGATGGAGGCTGATACAAAGAAGGCTATGGCGGATGCGGCTTACGACATCCAGAAGGAGGAGCAGCGTAAGACCATTGAGGTTGCCACAGCAAACGCTGATATTGCAAAGCAGGAGCGAGAGATTGAGTTAAAGCAGAAAGAGGTTGCAGTAACAGAGCAGTCTCTTGAGGCAGAGGTCAAGAAAAAGGCTGAAGCCAATAAATACGCGGCACAGCAGCAAGCAGAGGCACAGCTCTACCAGCGTCAGAAGGAAGCTGAGGCAAGACAGTTCGAGGCACAGCGTCAGGCGGAGGCACAGAAAGCAGAGGCAGAAGCCATGAGATATGCCAAGGAGCAGGAAGCTGCCGGTATCCGTGCAGTCGGAGAGGCAGAAGCATCAGCTATCCAGGCAAAGGGTATTGCAGAGGCTGAGGCTATGGAGAAAAAGGCAGAGGCATATGCCAAGTACAATAAGGCAGCCGTTGCAGAGATGATGATTAAGGTGCTGCCTGATATCGCAGCCAAGGTTGCAGAGCCACTTGGACAAATCGACAAGATTACTATTATCGGTGGCGGTGATGGCGAAAATGGTGTAGGCAAGGTTGCCGGAAATGTACCGGTTGTAATGGCAAAGGTATTTGAGAGTATGAAAGAGGCAACAGGTATTGATTTATCTGAGATTATCAACGCTGATTCATATGACGCAAAGGTAAATCGCAACGTAAATGTAACCGGACTTGATGGAGTAAATCTCGTTGTAAATGCGGATACGGACAAAAACGGTGAAAAGACTGAAAATTAAATAGTGTTATATTAATCCGCTATACGATAGGTGAGTATAGCGGATTTTTAATATTTTCTGAAAAAAGACAAATATTTGAAAATTACAGGATTATATGATATATTTTGTTGCATAAAAGCAGATTGCCTGTACATGGTGACATATATAAATAATGAAGAGGAAAATCTATGAACGATAAAAGAAAGATAATAGCAATATTTATAATTGTTGCGATAGTAGCTGCACTGGCTGCAGTAGCCACATTTTTGTGATTAAATCAGCAAAAAACGAGGCTAAAGGCTCGTCACAGATGACGGAAACAGCCACAGAGGATAGTTCAGACAAGGACGACCCGCAGCATACAGGAGACAATGCCGGCTCAATGAGTGTGACATCTGATGATGGGGCTTCTGCGGATGAGACACAGATACTGTCTGCAAGCTCTGTTGCGGAAAACAGTAACCTGACCTTCGGAATTGATGTATCTAAATATCAGGGCACTATAAAGTGGGACAAGGTTGCGCAGGCGGAATTGATTTTGCAATGATACGTGTGGGCTACAGAACCCAGAAAACAGGCGAGATGTGTGTCGATACAAATGCAAGATACAACATGCAGGAGGCACAGAAAAATGGCATAAAGGTCGGAGTGTATTTCTTCTCATCAGCAGTAAATGAAACAGAAGCCATTGAGGAGGCAGACTGGGTAGCAGACTACATATCAAAATATCAGATTACATATCCGGTGGCATTTGACTGCGAGGCTTCACTGACTCAGCCAGCAGACAGTATGGCATGTCATCAGAGGCACGCACCAAAGTAGCTGAGGCATTTTTGCAGGAAATATATAATAAAGGATATACACCTATGTTTTACGCTGCAATGAATGAGTTGTCGGCAAACAGCCAGTGGGATACTAAAACGCTTGAGAGCAGGTACAAAATCTGGGTGTCACAATATCCGGATACAGCTTATCCGGAAACACCACAGTCATCTTATGAGGGCACACATGCTATGTGGCAGTATACCAATAAGGGAAAGGTGTCAGGGATTGATAAGCCGGTAGATTTGAATGTGGCATACTTTGGTTTTGATGAGACAGAGTCTGCAAAAAATGGTGATGCGGCTGACAATGCAACAGCTGACCCGGAAGCAAACATGAAGTTTTCGGATGTAAATGAGACTGTAACTGCCAAGGAGAGCGTCAATCTGAGGGATATTCCGAGTCAGGGCAATGACAGCACAATTAAGGCAACGCTCAATAACGGTGATACGGCAGCAAGAACAGGGATCAGTGACAGTGGATGGTCACGTATCGAATATAATGGACAGACATACTATGCCATTTCAAGTTACCTCACAACAGATATGAACTATGTAGTTCCCGGACAGGACGGAAGTGGCAGCGGAGACGGACTGAAGACAAAGTTCAAGGAGTGTAATGATACTGTCACTGCTAAGATAGAGGTTAATCTGCGCGCACTTCCAAGTGTAACAAATCCGGATGCTACAGTCATCGCAACTATAAAAAATGGGGAAACAGTCACCAGAACCGGAATCAATGAGGAGTTTGGCTGGTCACGCGTGGAATATAATGGACAGACACTTTACTGTGTGACAAGCTATCTGAGTGTGCAGTGATATAATGCGTGATATAATGAACGCAGTGTTTTAGGGAATAAAGTCAAAAAAATAAAATGTTATTAATCTAAAATCATGCATAAAGTAGAAATAGTGTAAAAATGTCATGGATATAATGATAGAATTGTCTTAAAAAGTGCGTTAAAATACAAAATAACGAAATACGTAAGTAAAGGGGCATTTTATGGAATATTCAGCAATTTTTCATGACATGGATAAAAGATTCTGCTATGCGATAGATAAGGATTTGTTTGTGATACGCGTGCAGGTAAAAAAGGATGATATGAAGGAGGTAATCCTTCACTATGAGGACAAGTATATACCAATGGAGCGCAAGGATACGCGAATGACTCTTCCTATGAAGAAGGTAGCCACCTCACAGTTTCACGATTATTATGAAGCACAGCTTCAGATGCATCTGATATGTCTGAGATACTTTTTTGAATTTACGGACATGCAGGGTGAAAAGGTATATTACGGCAATTATGAGTTCGATAAGGAGTGCATCACAAACAGGGACAGAATGTTTGACTGCCCGCAGAATCTCAGAGAGGAAGAGATGTTTGAGGTGCCACAGTGGGCAGCCAACAAGGTAGTGTATCAGATTTTTCCATCGCGTTTTGCCACAACACAGCCGGTGGACAAAAAGCTGTGGTATAAGGCGCCGATTACGCCTATGGATGATCTGCATGGCAATCTCAGAGGTATCATAGAGCATCTGGATTATATTAAAGATTTGGGAATCGATGTGGTGTATCTGACACCAATCTTTAAATCAAATTCGTGCCATAAGTATGATACCATTGATTATTATCAGGTTGATCCATCATTTGGAACAACAGAGGATTTAAAGGAGCTCGTACAAAAATCTCATGAGCGTGGCATGAAGGTAGTGCTGGATGCGGTATACAACCACTCAGGAAGAGAATTTTTTGCATTTCAGGATATACTGGAAAAGGGCGAGAAATCAAAATATCTGGACTGGTATTTTATCGACGAACTGCGCCTAGGGGTGAATGGGAGAGATTCCAAACTTCAAATGCTTCGGTTATTACGGTGGAATGCCAAAGCTTAATCTGAAAAATCCTGAGGTTGAAAAATACATCACGGATGTTGCCTGCTACTGGATTAAGGAATGTGATATTGACGGATGGAGACTGGATGTAGGAGATGAAATCAGTCATTTTTTCTGGAAGAATTTCAGAAAGGCAATCAAGGCAGTAAAGAAGGATATGCTGATAATTGGTGAGATATGGCACTACGCAGGAGACTTCCTCGAGGGAGATGAGTGGGATACTGTCATGAATTATCCATTCTACCTGAATCTGATAGACTTGCTTGCAGACGAAAAGATTAATGTCAGCCAGTTTGTACAAAATCTTGGATATCTGAAGGGGCGCTTAAACAAAAAGTGCTATCCGCTGATGTGGAACCTGATTGACAGCCATGATACAGCAAGATTTTTACATCTGTGCCATGATAATAAGAAAAAGCAGCATCTCGCAGCAGCCTTTCAGCTGCTAATGCCGGGAATGCCTATGGTCTACTATGGTGATGAGTATGCAATGCCGGGAGCAAATGATCCGGACTGCAGACGAGGCATGTACTGGATGAGGAATACCAGGACAAGGAGATGTATAATTGGTATAAGAAGCTCATGCAGATTAGAAAAGCACATGCATGCATCGTAGAGGGCGAAATGATTGAGACAATCACAAATGACGATGATGATACGATTGTTATGATCAGAAAAAACGGCGAAGAGACAATCGCAATGCTTTTCAATTGCGGCAGCAGTGTAAAGGAATTTAATGAGTATGCCAAGAAATATAATCTGCTGAAAGATAGCGCATTTGACGGAAAAGTAGACGGGCTTGACGCTGCCGTAATTGTGCTTTAAAAATTATATGGATTATCTATAAGAGTCATGGAGCTTTGCACATCAGGTAAACGGAAAGACGGTAGAAGCGACGAAAAATAGGTAAATCGCAGTAAAATAATTTTATATGAGTTTTTATGGACAGGAAATTGCAGGCAGCTGCTTTTTCCTGTCTTTTTGCATAAAATCAATTCTGTTGAGGTAAAATTGAGATTGACATTGTATTGTATGAGTATAAAATACAAGGGATCAGGTGATGTACAATGAAAAGGCATAAAATATGTAAAATTATTTTGGCTATACTGCAGTTTTTTTTATGTGTGGCTTTTTATGAGTTAATCGGAATCTGCATCACATATAAAAAACAGCCGGCGGTGTCTGATGCTACTATAAAGGAAACACAAAATATTATGAGTGTGGCGGGGAGAGAGAATACGGAAAGAGCAGTAATCATTGAAAAAAATTCGCAGGCTCTTTTAGAAAGAGTGAGATTAATCCAAAATGCAAAGGATGAAATAATCCTTTCTACATTTGCATTTAAATCAGACGAAAGCGGAAAATTGATTTTAGGAGCACTGCATGATGCGGCAGACAGAGGCGTACATGTCCGCATATTGGTAGATGGAATGGAGAGCTGGATTGATATGGAGGGTAATCCATATTTTTATGGATTATCTTCGCATGAGAATGTTGAGATTAAGCTGTATAATAAAGCAAATCCGCTTAAGCCATGGAAGACAATGGGAAGAATGCATGATAAATATCTGATTGCAGATGGTAAAATATATATTCTTGGCGGAAGAAACACATATAATTATTTTTTGGGTGATTTTCCGGGGCATAAAAATTTTGACCGGGACGTGTTAGTTGTCTGCAATGAGACACAGAAAGATAATTCGGTCAATCAGTTATTGGATTATTTTGAAACAATATGGCAACAGGAGGACTGTCGGTATTTTCATAACAGTAAAAAATTAGCTGACAGACAATCTGTAAAGAAAGCAGTTTTAGAGCTGCAGGAAGGGTATCAGCAATATTTTGAAGTTAATAAGGAAAAAATTTGTGATACAGATTATGCGGATGAAACCTTTGAAACAGAAAAGATTATATTGTTATCAAACCCAATCCACACCCAAGCTAAGGAACCGGTGGTATGGTATCAGCTGGGAGAATTAATGAAAAATGCAAAGGAACGCGTAAAAATTCATACACCATATATTATTTGCAATGATATGATGTATAATACATGGGAGGAAATTGCACAGAAGGTTCCGGACTTTTCTATTATGACAAATTCTGTTGCAAATAACGGAAATCCATTTGGAGCAGCCGATTATGCCAAAAACAGAAACAGAATTTTAGAAACAGGAATTAACATCTGGGAGTATGAAGGCGGTTATTCGTACCATGGAAAAAGTATTCTGATTGATGATGATCTGTCAGTAATAGGTTCATTCAATATGGACATGAGAAGTACTTATCTGGATACAGAGCTGATGCTTGTAATACGCAGTAAAGAGATTAATAAACAGCTGGAGGATGGCATGATGGAGTATGAGAGCGTGTCCAGACAGGTATTAGACGACGGAACATATTATGATCCGTATCATGTAAAGCCGATTGAATTAACAGAAAAACGTAAAAGAAAGGTGTTTCTGGTACAGCATCTGCTTGGATGGGCAAGGGATTTGTTTTGATTAAAGGAGAACATAAATCGTGTTTAAGATATTAATTGTAGAAGATGATAAGGAATTAAGTCAGTTATTCCAAAAGGTGCTTGAAAAGAGTGGATATCAGGTCAAAAGTGCGTCGGATGGAGCACAGGCACTGGAGGTATTGGACAGAGAGTATATTGATTTAATCATTTCCGATATAATGATGCCGGTTATGGATGGATATGAACTTGTGTCGGAGCTTCGTTCGGCGGGATATCAGATACCGGTGCTTATGATTACTGCAAAAAGCAGCTTCGATGATATGCGTCAGGGCTTTCTTTCGGGAAGTGACGACTATATGGTAAAACCCGTAAATGATCAATGAATTGGTTTGAGTAGGAGCACTGCTTCGTCGTGCACAGATACTGAACGAACACAAAATTGTGATTGGCTCAACCGAGTTTGATTATGATGCAATGACAGTTGTGACCGGTGATGAAACGCTTGTCCTGCCAAAAAAAGAATTCCTGCTTTTATATAAGCTGGCAGCTTCACCGGGCAGGACATTTACGAAGCAGCAGCTAATGGATGAGGTATGGGGATATGAGACGGAGGCAGACCCACATACGATAGAGGTACATATAGGAAGAATCAGGGAGCGTTTTAAGGAAAATCCGGATTTCGAAATTGTAACAATGCGTGGTCTGGGATACAAGGTGGTGAAAAAATAATGGAACATAAAAAGAAAAAAGAATTGCGTATCCGCTCGTGTCTGACCGGTGCAATCTGGTTGGCACTTGCATTTTCTATGCTGATATCAGCCTTGTTGTTTGCGTTTTTGAATCATTTTTTTGAGTTGCCAGGGAAAATACCGGGCCTTGGCTGGCTTTTGATTTTTAATACATTGATAGCAGGACTTATCACATTATTTATCAATGCAAGGCTCCTTGAGCCGATTACCAGGCTCAGTAAAGCAATGAAAGCAGTTTCCCAGGGAGATTTTGAACAGCATCTGGAAACAAACAGCCGCATAGCCGAGATTGGGGAGTCCTATCAGAGCTTTAATGTCATGACAAAAGAGCTTCGTGCAACAGAGATGCTGCAAATGGATTTTGTATCCAATGTTTCCCATGAGTTAAGACTCCAATCAATGCAATTGAAGGCTATACGATGCTGCTCCAGGGAGATGAGCTGTCACAGGAGCAGGAGGGGTATGTAGAAAAAATCCTGTTTAATACTCAAAGGCTTTCAGGCCTTGTTGGAAATATTTTATTGTTATCAAGGCTGGAAAATCAGAATATTCCAATGAAAAAAACCAAATATCGTCTGGATGAACAAATCCGTCAGGCATTTCTTGCATTGGAAGACAAATGGACTGAAAAAGGAATTGGCTTTCAGGTGGAGATGGAGGAGGTCAGATATGTTGGAAATGAAGGGCTTTTTATGCATATCTGGATGAATCTTTTGGATAATGCAATCAAGTTTAGTCCTGAAAATGGGACAATCACCATGTTTCTAAGGCATGAAAATGATTCTGTGCAGTTTATTCTGGAAGATGAGGGACCGGGAATCGCGGATGATGCAAAAGCCAGAATATTTGATAAGTTTTATCAGGTGGATGGTTCCCATAAAGCCGAGGGAAACGGCCTTGGTCTGGCACTCGTGAAAAGAATTGTAGACATCGCCGGTGGAACAATCAAAGCTGAAAACCGGGAATACGGAGGATGCAGATTTGTAGTAGAACTGCCAATAAATAATTATAATGAGTAGCTATTTAGAACATGATAGTTACAATAATAAAATAATAAGATAAAAAGATAGGAGAATTTATATGACATTTTATCAGGAACTGCAGTTAAATCAGGCAGGCTCTAAAAGCCTGCTGAAAAATAGTAAAACAATGAAAGAAAAACTATACCATGCGTTTGTATATATGGTGAAGATAGCTGTCACAATGGTTTTTTGCTTTGCCTTTGTCACTGCCTCGAGCATCATATTGGGAAAGGATAACAGTATTGTAGGAGTAGTGGTCTTATTATGCGTTATGGTATTTCGAAACGCTGATCTGGGAATCCATACCCGACATTCTACATGGCTTTTGGCATTGTTCTTTGTAATTATGACAGTATGTCCGCATCTGGCAAATCAGCTTTCACCGCTTCCGGCACTGCTTATAAACATTGCAGCTCTTGCAGTGCTGATTTTGTTCGGATGCCATAATCCATTTATGTTTAATCAATCCACACTGGTTCTTGGCTATTTATTGTTATATGGATATGATGTGTCAGGAAAAAGCTATATGCTTCGAATAGCAGGGATGGCCGCAGGAGCTGCCATCACATGCTTGGTATTTTACAGAAATCATAAAAACAGAGACTATAAAAGAAATATGAAAGCTGTAATTGAGGAGTTTGACCTTTCTTCATCACGAACGAAATGGCAGCTGTGCCAGATACTATGCGTACCGTTAGTTCTATGTATTGCACAGCTTTGCAATATGCCGCGTGCAATGTGGGCAGGTATTGCAGCCATGTCTGCCATCCTGCCGTTTATGGAGGATATGCAGTACAGAGTCAGAAAAAGGATTGTCGGTAATATCGCCGGTGTTATATGCTTCACGGCATTATATTTTCTGCTTCCACCATCAATCTATGCGTACATAGGAATCATAGGTGGAATCGGCGTGGGATTATCGGCACAATACGGCTGGCAGGCTGTTTTTAATACATTTGGTGCTCTGGCTATAGCGGCAGAGAGCTATGGGTTAAAGGGCGCAGTCAGCCTCAGGGTTATTCAGAATGTGTTTGGAGTCGTTTTTGCGTTGGTATTTTGTGCTGTATTTTACAGATTTATGTCAGGGAAAGCGTCGGTGAAAGAGAAAGCTCTATAATACAAGTGGAAACGTGTAATCAGTCATAGGGAATTGTATTCTTCAGATGAAACAGCCCCAAAATCCAAAGTGAAGGAAAAGGTTAAAACAAATATGAGTCAGATAATATTGGCGTCGGCATCACCGCGCCGAAAGGAATTATTAGAGCAGATTGGGGCAGAGTTTGTTGTCTGTCCTGCAAAGGGAGAAGAGATAATCACAGAGGAGGAGCCATCTGCGGTTGTCATGGAGCTATCCCGTCAAAAGGCAGAGGAGGTAGCGTCAGGTGTGCTTACCTACAATGAACAGCATGCAGAGCTTGTGACACCGCAGGATATTCTTGTAATCGGAGCGGATACGGTAGTGGCTTATGAGAATCAGATTCTTGGAAAGCCGAAGGACGAAGAAGATGCCAGGCGTATGCTTTCGATGCTTTCGGGAAAAACGAACAGTGTCTATACAGGGGTAACGTTTGTTTTTATTGACAAAGCCGGAAGAACCGGAGAACACTGCTTTTATGAGAAGACGGATGTCAGCATGTATACACTGACGGAAGATGAAATTGACCGCTATATTTCAAGCGGGGATCCGATGGATAAAGCAGGAAGCTACGGGATACAGGGACGCTTTGCCATCCACATTAAGGGAATACATGGTGATTACAATAATGTGGTAGGGCTTCCGGTAGCGCGCCTGTACCAGGAGCTTAGAAAGCTTGGAGTTGATATTTAGCGAAGTCTTTTTTTAATAGCCGGTCCGATAAGCATGGCAATTATCATTTTTATCAGGTCACCCGGGATAAATGGGAGCACACATATTGAGAGTGCACCGCTGACTGTGCTTTTTGCCTCAAAGCAGAACCATGCTGTACCGAGCACATAGCATATGATAGTTCCGACAATCATACCAATGAGCTGGAGCCAAGGCTGGTGGAAATGATCGATTACAAGTCCTGCAATATTGCCATGGCAATAAACCGATGATGTATCCGCCTGTAGGGCCGGCAAGCTTAGCTGGGCCACCGGTGAAGCCTGAAAATACAGGGATTCCGACAAGTCCGATAAGCAGGTAAATCAGGTAGCTGATTGTTCCGCGTTTCCATCCGAGCAGATATAATGAAATATATATGGCCAGGTTTGTCAGTGAAATAGGTACCGGCCAATCGGGATAGATAATGGTGCAAGAATACATGTGACAGCTGTCATGAGCGCTGTTACCGTTATGGCATAGGTCGTTCCATGCTTGTAGTCTATAGTTTCTGTCTGGTTCATGATAAAATCTCCTTTTTGTAAATTTCATAGTAATTTTTGTACGGTTAACACATTAACATGAAAAGATGTCGATTGTCAACCGAAACTGCAATAAAGGTTTACAATTATCGGGGAGTAATGAAAAAAAATACTAACATCGGTATATACGTACGCTATTCGGAAAACATGGATACTTGGAAAATGTCTGAAAAATCATTAAAAACAATCGACATTACAGCAAATAAACGCTATAATAGATACATTAAGATAAATGTACTGGGACTTGTATTATCCACAGCCGTCACGCGGTACGGCTGTCGCGGATAGCGTCAGGCCCCGGGAAGGGGAATTATATGCAGGATAAAAAGCAAAAAAAGGCAAAAATACAGGTTATATTTCTAATTCTTATTTCCACGCTTGTTATTTTAGCGGATTTTTATGCGATAATTAATTATCCAAAGGAATACATGCTCATTGCAGCAATCACAGTTATCTTTATGATTTGCCTGTGGGGAGTGATAAGCGGATTTTTCTCACTGAGTGCTCTAAAGGAGGACAGGAGGGAGGAACAGTATGACAGTATTTTTAAGTCGGAAAAGGCATCTTACCTCATGCTTAGAAAGTATTTTGATGAGATAGAGGGAAAGATTGAGATACTGCAGAAGGAGTCAAAGATTCCGACTGAGGATATCATCAATGCACAGAAGGGAATCGCAAAGGTTGTTATCAACAGGAATAAGGAAAATGCTGATGCGATTATGAACTCTAATGAACAGCTTATGGAGACTTTTGAGCATCTTGAGAATAAGCTCAAGGAGAGCAATGATTTCATTATTGAGAGCCAGAAAAATGTGATTTATGACAACCTCAAGGACATTATGGAAAAGCAGCAGGTTCTGTCTGACAGCATAAAGGATATGGAAATCCGTCTGAGTCAGGCAATCACAGCAAATCCTATTCAGTTTACAGCAAATGTTGAGATGCCTAAGCAAACGACCGACGCACCACAATCAGCACCGGCCATGGAGGCGATACCTGAACCGGAATCTGTACAAGCGAATGAGTCAGAACAGATACCTGAGCCTATTCCGGTAAATGAGCCGGAGCCTGTAGTTGAGACACCACATGTACCTGAACCGGAACCTGTAAGTGAGACACCACATATACCTGAACCGGAACCTGTAGTAGAGCCAGGCCCTGCTGCAGAAGAATCTGTTGCAGATACGACAAACAGCGACCCGAACCGTCAGCTGAGTGCAGATGAAATAGCAGCACTTTTTGCAAGTGCAAACGCAGGTGCGACAGAACCTGAATCAGAGCCGGCAGAGGAAGTGATTACGGAACCGGTCACAGAGGCACCACATGTACCTGAACCGGAACCTGTAGTAGAGCCAGGCCCTGCTGCAGACGAAGCTGTTGCAGATACGACAAACAGCGATCCGAACCGCCAGCTGAGTGCAGATGAAATAGCAGCACTTTTTGCAAGTGCAAACGCAGGTGCGACAGAACCTGAATCAGAGCCGGCAGAGAAAGTGATTACGGAACCGGTCACAGAGGCACCTCAGGCACCTGAGCCGGAGCCTGTAAGTGAACCGGAACCTGCAAAGTCTCCGGTTGTAGATTTGAATAACACAAATCGTAATCTGACACCGGATGAGATAGCAGCTTTATTTAGCAGTATGTAGTATTTTGGTAACTATTCAGTAAAGAAATATGCGGTATTGCATATTTCGTAAAAAATGAAGAAATAATATTTTGTAATTATCTCACAAATATGTTAAAGTGTGCATGTTATAAAAATATGCACACTTTATTTTTTGAAAGGAAATATAAAAAATATATGGAAACAATCAGATTTGACGAATTAGAACTAAACCCTAAGATTTTGCGAGGCATCAAGGATATGGGCTTTGAGGAGGCAACTCCAATACAGGCTCAGGGAATCCCGGCAGTGCTTTCGGGCAGGGATGTAATCGGACAGGCGCAGACTGGAACAGGAAAGACAGCAGCCTTTGGTATTCCGGTGCTTGAGAGCGTGATGCATCAAGTCACAAGACACAGGTTATCATCCTCTCTCCTACAAGGGAGCTTGCCATCCAGGTGGCAGATGAAATCAGGAAGCTTGCAAAATATATGCATGGTGTGAAG
>ENA-OQCE01000942-OQCE01000942.1-human-gut-metagenome-genome-assembly--contig:-NODE-942-length-13260-cov-3.533846_pt1 | contig 13260 bp, 20 predicted proteins | sample MGYA00242495_ERZ504572 | MGnify/ENA primary metagenome ERZ504572 (study PRJEB26092, sample SAMD00036228) | human gut metagenome | host: Homo sapiens | study: EMG produced TPA metagenomics assembly of...
TCGTGCGCAGCCGGGAGCGCGACGAAAAGGGACGCTTGCGGGGCGCAGATTACGTCATATACGAGCAGCCGCAGCCGCGAGAGCCGGAAGCAGCTACCAGCGGCGGACAGCCGCCTATATTGGATTTGACATATACGAAATAGATTTGTCCGACGAGGACGCAGCCGCCGAATAAAAACGGCGGCATTTTTATTTCCAACAACATTTTTTGAGCCGTTTTAGCGGCAGAAAGCGAGGTTTATATGGATTTTTTCAACAGCGCAGTTGACGTATTGCAGACTTTGGTAATCGCGCTTGGCGCAGGACTTGGCATTTGGGGCGGCATTAACCTCATGGAGGGGTACGGCAACGATAACCCCCGGCGCGAATGCTCATGTACGGTAGAGAAGCACAAAGCAAAACAAAGACAGCCAGCCCTGCCACTATTCCGAAGTCAGGGGAACGCAATAGAAAAATTCATAGCTGTATGCTATACTTAATTAGCATTTGAACATATCAAGCTGACACAGTAATCTCTTTGCTTGCCGTTAATGCGCGTCTACCAATAGTCCGCAGAAAGCAAGAGTAGCGTAAAGGTATAAAAATTTCAAACTTCTTTGTAACGAAATTCCGATTTCTCCGTCTAACCTATGAAGCTGAAGGAGGTGATGACAAGTATGGACTATGAAAAGCTCTATAAAGCCTACTATTTACAGGTATACTCGTATACTATTTCTCTTGCCAAAAATCGTGAGATAGCAGAGGAAATCACGCAGAACACATTCTATAAGGCTGTTTCTACAACATCACAATTCAAAGGTAAGTCAGATGAATTGACATGGCTCTGCTCCATAGCAAAAAATCTTTACCATGATGAAATGCGAAGCCGTCAGCGAGTAGCTGATGTGAGTGAAATCAATGACTTGCCATCAAATGAAAATGTTGAGAACTCAGTTGCAGATTCTGACATGGCGTTCCGCATACACCTCGTTCTTCACCGTTTGGAAGAACCATACAAAGAAGTCTTTCAGCTTCGCGTATTCGGGGAACTATCTTTTTCACAAATCGCTGCAATTTTTGGAAAAACAGAATCATGGGCGAGAGTTACTTATCATCGTGCAAAGCTAAAAATTCAAGAAAGGATGGATGAAAAGCATGAGTAAACAATGCGATATTGTTCGAGATATTCTTCCGCTGTATGTTGACGATGCTTGCAGCGAAGCAAGCGCAGAGATGGTAAAAGAGCATTTGAACGCCTGTGCTGACTGTAACGCAATTTATCAGAAATTGCTTTCTCACACGAGCGAAGATGTTCTTCACGAAGAAAGCGAAAGCGTTATTATGCGCCATGAGGCAAAAGAAAAGCAGAGAGGCAGAAAAAAGATAACGATTGCTGTTCTCGTTTCCATCGCTCTTTGTATCATTGCAATTTTTACAGCTCTCTTTCTGTTACCTATAAACATTGCTTATGAGCCTGTCAAAATCGACTTCCCATTTGAGGTTGAAGATGTCGAAAACGTTGAAATGTACCACTATGACGGAGTGCCTGCATCAGCAGAAAAGAAAGTAGTTGTTGCTGAAAATGATATAAAGACCCTGTATGATAAGTTCAAGGGCTTATCCCTAAAAGACAAAACGACTGAGGAAACTGCCGGAGCAGATGTGACCAGCTTTAGATTTAACCTCTCAGATGGAACAAGCTACGATTTGATTTACGCCTGCTATGGGGTTAAAAACGGCGAATTGAAGTCAGCAGCAGGCGGTTTTAAGTATTTCACAAGTGCGGATATCGGCTCTTATTGGAACAATTTGAATACGGAACTTGAGGCAATTCCTATCAATGAGAGTGAATTGCCGTGAGCAGATAGCAAACCCAGCCGAGCCTGTCAACGGTCAAGATGAACGGCGCAAATGCGCCGCCGTTGACAGCCCCGCCCGTCTTTGCTGTTCGGTAATCAAGAGGGCGACAGCACAAGATGCTGCCGCCCTCTGCCATTATTCAGAAAGGGGGATTTTCCATGACCGAACACGAAAAGTATCAAGAACATATCCGGCATACACACGATGCCTTTTGCAAGACTGTTATTCGCCACGCTGCCATAGACGCAGCCCGGAGCATACGGAGCCGCCGCAAGCGGGAAATCTCGCTTGAATATCTGATAGAAGAAAAACACTATCCATTCAGTACCACAGATAAATACTTTGCGGAGCAATCCGGCATGACCAGCTATCCGCTTTTCGTCTGTGGTCAGATGGTGCTTTTGGAAAGTCCAGAGCTTGCCGCAGCCCTGTCCGCACTATCACAGATGGAACAGGAAATCATTTTCTTGTACTACTTCCAACGATTGACGCATAGGGAGATTGGACGGAGATATGGACGGGCTGGCAACACAACCGGGCGGCGTATTCAGATGATTTTACGGCGGCTACGGGCAGAGTTGGAGGGTTTGTCCTATGAGCCAGCTACTTCCCTATGAGACAATCGTTAAGGCAAGCGAGGGCGACCCGGAAGCTGTTGCCGCCGTCCTATCCCATTATGCGGGATATGTCCGCTCTTGTGCGAAAATGGACGGACAGATTAACACGGATATGCAGGAGCATATCGTCAGGCAACTGATAGAAAGCCTGTTGAAGTTCCGCTTTGACCGCTAAACAGAAAAGTTGTATAATTAGAGCCTGACAAATTAAACTTCAATGAGGGTAGAGCAAATGGAACAGATTATCAATTATAGAGACATACCCACAGATAAAAGGATTGACATATTAAATGCTCTTGAGCGAATAGGTTTTTTTCCGGCATACGGCGGCGTGAGAACAATGCAGCAAATTATGGAAAAGTCAGTTCCAGGTTCAGGCCCACAATTCTATTTCGTTTTCCGTGAAAATGAGTTGATAGGGTACAATTTTCTCATTGGGGACACTAAGAAATATAAAGCGTTCCCATGGCTTGCTATTAGCAATATGGATGAGCAGAAGTTGACTGTTTGTGAAGAACTGATGAAAATACAAATTGCCTTTTTTGAAGAACTCGGAATGCAAAAGATAGCAGATCATTGCGTTAGGATTATGGAAGATTACAGAAAAGGAATTGGAAAGCGGAAAGAAAGCGATTGCAGATAAATTCCATTTGAAAAACGGCTGACAATTTAATACCGCCGCCCATCACAGCGGCAGATAAGCAGTAAATCTTGAAAAGGTTTACTGCTTTTTTTGCGCCCATTTTCAAAAATCTTTGGCAAACCACACCGCCGGATTGTTGTAGGGAGCAGACAGGGAAAATAAAAAAATTTTCGCTGCGTTTGCCAAAACGCCCCCCTTTTCACCGTTGTAGTGGTGAACAGCGGGCAGAACACGCCGCCGCAATCGCTATATTGGTGGAGCAAGCCAGTATATCCGCAAACCAGAGCCGCCGAGGAAAGCGGTAGTTTTTTAGAGCAAGATTCTACCACGGTGCCAAAATCCGCATATCTGCGGTTTTGCCCCCTTTGGTAAATCTTGTTGGGGAGTGCCTTCCCCAAACCCTGCTCATGCGCCCTGTCGGGCGAGAAAGGAGGTCAACGCTTGAAGAAAAAATACAACACGCCCCACCGCTGCCATGTGGTCAAAACCCGCATGACCGAGGAAGAATACGCCGACTTTACCGAGCGGCTGAAACACTATGACATGAGCCAAGCCGAATTTATCCGGCAGGCCATTACACGGGCGACGATTCGCCCCATCGTTACCGTTTCCCCGGTCAATGATGAACTGTTGTCCGCCGTTGGCAGGCTGACCGCCGAATATGGAAAAATCGGTGGCAACCTCAATCAGATTGCCCGCGCCCTCAACGAGTACGGCACACCATACAACGCCCTGTCCGTTGAAGTCCGCGCCGCCATTTCTGACCTTGCTGCCTTGAAGTTTGAAGTCCTGCGAAAGGTAGGTGACGCTGTTGGCAACATTCAAACATATCAGCTCTAAAAATGCGGACTATGGCGCAGCCGAGCAGTACCTCACCTTTGAACATGACGAGTTTACCATGAAGCTCACCCTTGACGAAACTGGGCGGCTCATGCTCCGGGAGGATTATCGGATAGCCACGCTGAACTGCGGCGACGAGGATTTTGCCGTTGCCTGTATGCGCTCCAATCTCCGCTATGGGAAGAACCAGAAGCGGGAAGATGTAAAAAGCCACCACTACATTATCAGCTTTGACCCACGGGACGCGGTGGACAACGGTTTGACCGTAGACCGGGCGCAGGCGTTGGGCGAGGAATTTTGCCGGAAGCAGTTTCCCGGACACCAAGCCATTGTCTGCACCCACCCGGACGGACACAACCACAGCGGCAATATCCATGTGCATATCGTTATCAATTCTCTGCGGATAGAGGAAGTTCCGTTCCTGCCTTACATGGACAGACCGGCAGACACCCGCGCCGGGTGCAAACACCGCTGCACAGACGCGGCGATGGAATACTTCAAAGCCGAAGTCATGGAGCTGTGCCACCGGGAAAATCTCTATCAAATCGACCTTTTGCATGGCAGCAAAAACCGCATTACCGAGCGTGAGTATTGGGCGCAGAAGAAAGGGCAGGCAAAGCTGGACAAGGAAGCTGCCGCCTTGCCAGCCGAGGAGCAGCCAGCCAAGCCCACGAAGTTTGAAACAGACAAGGAAAAATTGCGGCAGGCCATACACACCGCGCTGTCCTCTGCCGCAAGCTTTGGCGAGTTCGCCGCCGTTCTCTTGCAACAGGGCGTGACTGTCAAGGAGAGCCGAGGGCGGCTATCCTACCTCACGCCGGACAGGACAAAGCCCATTACCGCCCGCAAGCTGGGAGATGATTTTGACCGCGCTGCCGTTCTTGCCCTTTTGGAACAGAACGCCCACAGAGCCGCCGAGCAGACCGCAACCGCACCCGAATACCCCCGCAACATAAGGGAGCGTTTGCAGGGCAAAAAAGCTGTCCAAACCACCCCGGCAGACAACACCTTGCAGCGCATGGTAGACCGGGAAGCCAAGCGAGCCGAGGGCAAGGGCATAGGATATGACCGCTGGGCGGCTGTCCACAATCTGAAACAAATGGCGGCTACCGTTGCCGCCTACGGGCAGTACGCTATTCGCCGGAGGAGCTGGACGCAGCCCTTGTATCCGCCAATGCGGATTTACAGGACAGCACCGCCAAGCTGAAAGCCTGGACGCTGCTATCCGGGAGAAAAAGGAGCTTCAGAAACAGGTGCTTGCCTATGCCAAGACCAAGCCTGCCCGTGACGGTCTGAAAGCGCAGAAAACGGAAAAAGCCCGCAGCGCCTACCGGGAACGGCACGAAAGCGATTTTATCATAGCGGACGCAGCCACCCGTTATTTTCGGGCGCATGGCGTTTCCAAGCTGCCAAGCCATAAAGCCCTGCAAGCGGAAATCGAGCAGCTTACCGCCGAAAAGAACGCCCATTACAACGAATACCGGGAGAAAAAAGCCCGTGTCAAGGAGCTGCATACCGTGAAAAGCAATCTTTCTCAAATCCTGCAAGGCGAGAAAGACAGAGAGAAAAAGCACGAACATGAGCGTTAAAAACCGCCCCGAAACGATACCAAAACGGGGATATGCCCTGCATCCTATCCGCAACTGCCCACCTTTGAAACGGGGCGCACAGCGCAGGAAATCCCCGAAAATGACACCGAGAAACTACATTTTTACCGACCTATCCGCTTATACCAGCGGAAACGGCAGAAAGGAGCGAGAAATGCCACGCATGAGCAAAAAGCGGCGGTTGGAATGGAGCTTTTTCCTCAACCACCGAAACCGTATTACCTACAATGACCTTTGCCGGGGCTGCACACACGGCTGCAAGCAGAGCTTCCGGGCGATTATCGTCCTCTGCCCCCGGTATTTCTCTAAGAGATGGAAACACAGGGAGGACACCGCCAATGGCAGATAACCGCAAATATTACTACCTCAAACTGAAAGAAAACTTCTTCGACAGCGATTCCATTGTGCTGTTGGAGGACATGAAAGACGGGATTTTGTATTCCAATATCCTCTTGAAGCTGTACTTAAAATCGCTGAAAAATGGCGGCAGATTGCAGCTTGACGAGCATATCCCCTATACCGCCCAGATGATAGCCACGCTGACCCGTCACCAAATCGGGACGGTGGAACGGGCATTAGCCATCTTCCAGCAGTTAGGGCTTGTGGAGCAGCTTGACTGCGGGCTGCTTTATATGACCGACATCGAGCTGATGATCGGTCAATCCTCTACCGAAGCGGAACGGAAACGCGCCGCAAGGCTTGAAAATAAGGCACTTTTGCCGCCGCGGACAAATGGCGGACATTTGTCCGACATTCGTCCACCAGAGATAGAGATAAAGAAAGAGATAGATATAGAGTTAGAAAAAGAGGGAGAGTTAAAGGGACAAGCCATCGCCCGCAGCTATGGCAGATATGAGAATGTATTTCTGACTGATACGGAGCTTTCCGAACTGCAAGCGGAGCTGCCCGAAAAATGGGCGTACTACATTGAGCGGCTTTCCGGCTATATCGCGTCCACGGGCAAGAAATATAAAAACCACGCCGCCACTATCCGCAGATGGGCGGCAGACGATACCGCAAAGGCTGCCCCGAAACAGGGCATACCCGAATACGCCTGCAAGGAGGGCGAGAGCTTATGAGTAATCTGTTTACAGAACGAGTTTTGAATATGGCGGCTGTTACCCCACAGCCGGAGGACTACACGGGCGAGGACGGACTGCTTTACTGCGGCAAGTGTCACACTCCGAAAGAAGCCTACTTCCCGGAAAAGCAAGCCGCCCTGTTTGGGCGTGACCGCCACCCGGCAGAATGTGACTGCCAGAAAGCCCAGCGTTTGGAGCGTGAAGCCGCCGAACAGCGCAGAAAGCACCTTGACACCGTGGAGGACTTGAAACGCCGGGGATTTACCAATCCTACCATGCAGGAATGGACTTTCGCCAACGACAACGGGAAATGCCCGCAAATGGAGATTGCACACTTCTATGTGGAGCATTGGGAAATCATGCGCGAGGAAAATATCGGCTATCTGCTATGGGGCAAGGTCGGCACAGGAAAAAGCTATTTTGCCGGGTGTATCGCTAATGCCCTCATGGAGCAGGAAGTCGCTGTCCGCATGACGAACTTCTCTGCGATTTTGAATGACCTGACCGCCAGCTTTGAGGGGCGCAACGAGTATATCGAGCGTCTTTGCCGTTTTCCTCTGCTTATCATTGATGATTTTGGAATGGAGCGCGGCACAGAGTACGGTTTAGAACAGGTCTACAATGTGATTGACAGCCGCTACCGCAGCCGCAAGCCCTTAATCGTTACCACCAATCTGACATTGGACAGCCTGCAAAATCCGCTGGACACCGCCCATGCCCGGATTTATGACCGCCTTTTGGAAATGTGCGCCCCTATCCTCTTTACGGGAGAGAACTTCCGCCGTGAAACGGCGCAAGCCAAGCTGAACAGACTAAAAGAATTGATGAAATGAAAGGAGTTGCCTATGGCAGAGAACAAGCAGAACACCACCCCGGAACGCCGCCCGGACTGCGTGACAGAGATCCGCATGGGCAACACCGTCCTTGTCGTTTCCGGCTTTTTCAAAAAAGATACCACCGACACAGCAGCCGATAAGATGATGAAAGTGCTGGAGGCGGAAGCCGCCGCAGGACACAAAGCCCAGCTTTCGCCCTAACGCTACAAGCCGCACAGAAAAATCGTCATTTTACCGGGCGGTAAAGAAGCAGAAGCCGCTATACAGACAGCCGCCCCATGTGTATAATCGAAATACGGAATAGTGGGGCTGGCTGTCGGAAACGGAGGATTTTATGTTAAGACAGACCACCCAGAAAATCACCGCCCTTTATCCAAGACTATCCCATGAGGACGAGCTGCAAGGCGAAAGTAATTCCATTTCCAACCAGAAGCGTATCCTTGAAACCTACGCAAAGCAGAACGGCTTTTCCAATCTGCGCTGGTACACGGACGATGGCTATTCTGGTGCGAACTTCCAAAGACCGGGCTTTCAATCCATGCTTGCGGACATTGAAGCCGGGAAAGTGGCTACCGTTATCGTAAAGGATATGTCACGGTTAGGGCGAAACTACCTGCAGGTGGGAATGTATACCGAGATGATTTTCCCACAAAAAGGAGTCCGCTTTATCGCCATCAACGATGGAGTAGACAGCGCACAGGGCGACAATGATTTTGCCCCTCTGCGGAACATTTTCAACGAATGGCTGGTGAGAGATACGAGTAAGAAAATCAAAGCTGTAAAACGGTCAAAAGGCATGAGCGGCAAGCCTGTTACGAGCAAACCCGTGTACGGCTACCTCATGGACGAGGACGAAAACTTCATCATTGACGAGGAAGCCGCACCCGTGGTCAAGCAGATATACCGTCTGTGCCTTGCCGGGAACGGTCCGACCAAGATAGCCCGTATGCTGACCGAGCAGGAAATCCCAACGCCGGGAACGCTGGAATACCGCAGGACGGGCAGCACACGCCGCTATCACCCCGGCTATGAGTGCAAATGGGCGACAAATACCGTGGTGCATATCCTTGAAAACCGGGAGTACATGGGCTGTTTGGTGAACTTCAAGACGGAGAAACCGTCCTACAAGACCAAGCACAGCATAGAAAATCCCATTGAGAAACAGGCAATTTTCGAGAACCACCATGAGCTATCATCGACACCCAGACATGGGAGCGTGTGCAGGAATTACGCAAACAGCGCAAGCGTCCGAACCGCTATGATGAAGTGGGCTTGTTCTCTGGTATGCTCTTTTGCGCGGACTGCGGCAGCGTCATGTATCAGCAGCGTTACCAGACCGATAAGCGGAAACAGGACTGCTATATCTGCGGGAACTACAAAAAGCGCACCCATGACTGCACCGCACATTTTATCCGCACCGACCTTTTGACTGCGGGCGTTCTCTCCAATCTACGGAAAGTGACGAGCTATGCGGCAAAGTATGAAGCCCGGTTTATGAAGCTGCTGATCGAGCAGAACGAGGACGGCGGCAAACGCCGGAACGCCGCCAAGAAAAAGGAACTGGAAGCTGCCGAAAAGCGTATCGGTGAACTTTCCGCTATTTTCAAGCGGCTGTATGAGGACAGCGTAAGCGGTCGCATTTCTGACGAGCGTTTCACGGAGCTTTCGGCAGACTATGAAGCCGAACAGCAGGAATTGAAAGAGCGTGTTGCCAGAATACAGGCGGAGCTTTCCAAAGCACAGGACGCTACCGTAAACGCAGAAAAAGTTTATGAACATTGTCCGCAAGCACATGAACTTTGAAGAACTGACCCACACCCTCTTACGTGAGTTTGTAGAGAAAATCGTTGTGCATGAGTGCAGCTACGATGAAAACGGGACACGCAGACAGGATATTGAGATTTACTATTCTTTCGTCGGCAAAGTGGACTTGCCCGAATGACCGCCCGCCCTATCCGATACCAAAGGCAAGTATTGGATAGGAACGGCAAAATTTTTTACACTTCTATTACTTCTTTATCACACATAAGCAAAGTCTCAGGGCATGAAGCAGCTGATGGCCGGTGGCGGTGTAGCACTGATCGGCACGACTCTGGTGCCGCTGCTTTCCGGTCTGTTCGGTTAAGCAAAGGGGCTGTCGGAGCGAAGATTCCGACCGGGCGGCGAAAGCTGCCTGTTACATAGTCAGGTGCAGGCAATCTCCGCAGCTGGCTATTTTCTGCGCTCTCTGGCAGGTGCACATGTTGGAAGTATGGCGCAGAACCGCAGTTTAGAATCGCACCGGCTGATAGGCCGGACAAGTTACAGGAGGACAAATCTATGGCGTTTCTTACTACAACTGCATCGGCACTGTCTCTTTTCTCACAGCTGTTTATGCTTCTGTCCCGGATGGCGAAGCTGTTCGGCGTGTTCGCGTAAGGAAGGAGGCGGCTCATGCAGAGTATCCTTGAACAGATCACAGATTGGCTCAAGAGCATGATCATCAGCGGTATCATGGGAAATCTTTCAGGGATGTTCGATTCGGTCAACCAGCAGGTTGGACAGATCGCAGGCGATGTGGGAACCACACCGGTGAACTTTTCACCTGCGGTTTTCTCTATGATCCGTAACATCTCGGAATCCGTGATCCTGCCCATTGCCGGAATGGTGCTGACATTCATCGCTTGTTATGAGCTGATCCAGATGCTCATCGAGCATAACAATCTGGCAAATTTCGAGACATGGACATTTTTTCAAATGGGTCTTTAAGACCTTTCTGGCAGTGACCCTTATCTCGAACACATTCAATATCACGATGCTGTCTTTGATGTAGCGCAGCAAGTGATCTCCCGAAGCGGCGGTCTGATTTCCGGCAGTACGTCCGTCAGCGATGCGACCCTGACAGCGATGCAGGCCACGCTGGAAGGGATGGACTTAGGACCGCTGCTGGGACTGTATTTGCAGACCTTTGTGTTCAGGTCACGATGCTGGCGTTGTCGGCAATCATCTTTGTCATCGTGTATGGCCGAATGGTGGAAATATATCTCATGGTGAGCCTTGCACCGATTCCGTTCGCAACCTTTGGAAACCATGAGCAGAGCCATACCGGTCAAAACTATCTGCGCTCCTGTTTGCACTGGGATTTCAGGGCTTTCTTATCATGATCTGTGTGGGCATCTATGCAGTTCTGATTCAGAACCTGTCCTTTTCGGATAACATCATCAGCAGCATTTGGGGCGTTATGGGCTATACGGTTTTGCTGGCATTTACGCTGTTTAAGACGGGAAGCCTCGCGAAGTCCGTGTTTGCAGCGCACTAAGGAGAGGAGGAATGATTCATGGCATCTTATATTTCTGTGCCGCGAGACCTTTCAAAGGTCAAAACCAAGGTCTTTATGAACCTGACCAAACGGCAGATTCTCTGCTTCGGAGCCGGTGCGCTGATTGGCGTTCCGGTTTTCTTTTTGCTCAAATCCAGCGGAAATCTGAGCCTTGCTGCACTTGGCATGATGGCAGTGATGCTGCCGCTCTTCTTTCTTGCCATGTACGAGAAAGACGGTCAGCCGCTGGAAGTGGTGGCAAAGCATTTCTATGAGGCGAAGTTCAAGAGGCCGAAAACGCGGCCTTACAAAACGAAAAATTACTATGCACTGCTGGTTCAGCAGGCAGACGTGGAAATGGAGGTAAATCGCATTGTTCAAAATTCTCGAAAAGCTGACAGCGAAGAATAAAAAGCAGGATGACATCCGAATGCCGTCCCATCTGTCAGCCGCAGAGCAAAAACAGGTACAGACGGTGATCGACCGTGCAAGGGGTGACCGCACGGTTCCGCACTCAGCTCAGGATAGCATTCCCTTTCAGCGGATGTTCCCGGATGGTATCTGCCGTGTGACGGACAACTACTACACCAAAACCATTCAGTTTCAGGACATCAATTACCAGCTGGCACAGCAAGAGGATCAGACGGCTATCTTTGAGGAATGGTGCAGCTTCCTGAACTTCTTTGATTCCAGCATCCGCTTTGAGCTTTCTTTTATGAATATGGCTACGGATGCCTCGAATTTTGAGAAGATGGTGCGTATCCCGTACCAGAAGGATCATTTCAATCCGGTGCGCACGGAGTACAGCACCATGCTGCGCCGCCAGCTTGCCCAGGGCAACAACGGCCTGACCAAGACGAAGTACCTGACGTTTGGCATTGAGGCGGAATCCATGAAACAGGCAAAGCCGAGGCTCATTCACATCGAGATCGACCTGATGAACAACTTCAAACGCTTGGGTGTCCGGGCAAAATTGCTGAACGGCAAGGAACGGCTTCATCTGATGCACGATATGTTCCACATGGGTGACCATGACCGATTCAATTTCGATTGGAAGTGGTTGCCGGAGAGCGGGCTGTCAGTAAAGGACTTTATTGCACCGACCGGTTTTGCCTTTCCGAAGAACCGTATTTTTCAGATGGGCGGGATGTATGGCTCCATGTCCTATCTCCAGATCACGGCTTCCGACCTGTCGGATCAGCTGCTGAAGGATTTTCTGGATATGGAATCCAGCCAGATCGTGACTATGCACATTCAGTCGGTAGACCAGAATAAAGCAATCAAATCCATCAAGCACACCATTACGGAGCTGGATCGTTCCAAGATTGAGGAACAGAAGAAAGCTGTCCGTTCCGGATACGATATGGACATCATTCCGTCAGATTTGGCAACTTACGGCAAGGACGCAAAGGCACTGCTGAAGGAATTGCAGAGCCAGAATGAGCGTATGTTCCTGCTGACCTTTCTGGTGATGAACACCGGCGAGACGGAGCAGGAGCTGGAAACCAATGTGTTTCAAGCTTCCAGTATCGCGCAGAAGTACAACTGCAACCTGCGCCGTCTGGACTTTCAGCAGGAGCAGGCTGATGAGCTGTCTGCCGCTGGCACAGAACCTGATTGAGATTCAGCGCAGCATGACTACCAGCAGCACGGCAATTTTCGTTCCGTTTACCACCCAGGAACTGTTTCAGACCGGGAAAGAGGCTCTGTACTATGGGCTGAATGCTCTGTCCAACAACCTGATTATGGTTGACCGGAAAAAGCTCAAAAACCCCAACGGGCTGATTCTGGGTACTCCCGGTTCCGGTAAATCCTTCTCTGCCAAGAGAGAAATCGCCAATGCGTTCCTGGTGACGGATGACGATGTAATTGTGTGCGATCCTGAAGCCGAGTACACGGCACTGGTGAAGAAATTTGAGGGGCAGGTCATTAAAATCAGCCTTCCAGCACGCAGTATATCAACCCGATGGACATCAATGCGAACTATTCGGAAGAGGATAATCCGATTGCCTGAAAGCAGATTTCATACTGTCCCTGTGTGAGCTGATCGTGGGCGGAAAAGAAGGCTTGCAGCCGGTAGAAAAGACGGTCATCGACCGATGTGTTCATCAGATTTACCAGACCTATTTTGAGAATCCGGTGCCGGAGAACATGCCGGTGTTGCAGGACTTGTACGAGGCACTGCTCCGGCAGGATGAAAAGGAAGCACACCATGTGGCAACGGCACTGGAAATCTATGTGACCGGTTCGCTGAACCTGTTTAACCACCGCACCAACGTAGATATCAATAACCGGCTGGTCTGCTATGACATCAAGGAGCTGGGCAAGCAGCTGAAAAAGATCGGTATGCTGGTGGTCCAGGATCAGGTGTGGAACCGCGTTACCATCAACCGTGCCGCTCACAAGTCCACCCGTTACTACATCGACGAGATGCACCTGCTTTTGAAGGAGGAGCAGACCGCCGCCTATACGGTGGAAATCTGGAAGCGATTCCGTAA
>ENA-OQCE01000943-OQCE01000943.1-human-gut-metagenome-genome-assembly--contig:-NODE-943-length-13253-cov-1.151531_pt1 | contig 13253 bp, 23 predicted proteins | sample MGYA00242495_ERZ504572 | MGnify/ENA primary metagenome ERZ504572 (study PRJEB26092, sample SAMD00036228) | human gut metagenome | host: Homo sapiens | study: EMG produced TPA metagenomics assembly of...
CTAACGGTCCTGCGGAGCGGCTGATCCATGGATTGGATCAGATTCCTTATAGCGAACTGAACGGCGATCACAAAACATCGGCTGCCCGGTAATGTGAATTTCTGTTTTGAGGGCATCGAAGGTGAATCGCTCTTGCTTCTGCTGGATGACAAGGGTATCTGCGCTTCCTCCGGCTCCGCTTGTACAAGCGGCTCTCTTGATCCCAGTCATGTGCTGCTGGCAATCGGCAGACCCCACGAGGTCGCCCATGGTTCTCTGCGGCTCAGCCTCGGCGAGGACATGACAGAAGCAGATATCGATGAGATCATTCTTGCCGTCACAGATGTGGTAAACTATCTGCGGAATATCTCTCCTTTCTGGAGAGATTTGGTCAATGGTAAACGGCCCCACATATTTGAAAGATAAGAGGTGTGTCTATGGCTTTGTATAGTGATAAAGTAATAGATCATTTCCGAAATCCTCGGAATGTAGGTATCATAGACGATGCAGACGGTGTTGGAGAGGTTGGTAATCCTGTCTGCGGGGACATTATGAAGATCTATCTGAAGATCGCGGATAACACCATTACCGATGTGAAGTTTGAAACATTCGGCTGCGGCAGCGCCATTGCTTCCAGTTCTATGGCAACAGAGCTGATTAAGAGCAAATCGTTGACCGATGCCCTTGCACTGACCAACAAGGCCGTTACTGAAGCATTAGATGGACTTCCGGCTCATAAACTCCATTGCTCTGTATTGGCGGAGGAGGCTATAAAAAAGGCGGTCAAGGATTATTACGATAAAAATGGCATTCCTTATGACCACAGCCTGTTCCCGGATTGTGAGCATTGTGCTCACTGCAGCAGGTGAAAGCTTGATCGCTATGAGCGGCGGCGTTGACAGCAGCGTCGCCGCTCTGCTGACACAGAATAGAGGCTATGACTACGTTGGATGCACCATGAAGCTATTTGATGATCCATCTACGGAAACTGCTCGGAGCCGAACCTGCTGTGCACTGGAAGATGTAGAGTATGCGCGAAGTGTTGCGTTCAGAACAGGAGTGCCCTATTATGTGTTTAATTTTAGAGATAACTTCCGCAGTAAGGTAACTGAAAAATACATCCAAAGCTAATATTCAAAAGACCATAGACTTTGTTGCCACCTGTTAGGGTATGGAAAGAATGCAGAGATATCAAAAGTTTGAATGGTTGACCATCGCTTTAGATAGCCAAATATGCAGAGCCTATATACCGTAAAAGATACTATCAGCAGAAAGAGAGCTAACTGACGAATCAAGATCAGTTAGCTCTCTTTTTATGAATCATGAAAAATGTTGCAAAATCGTTGGAACAGAGGCCTTAACTCCTCGAAAACCCAGTTATATCAGGCTTTTCCGGGCATCTGAAATTACTCCCACTCAAGTCTTGGGCTTTGATTTAGGGTTATAAAATGTACTTTAAATACGCTTTTTGTCCAGATAGTCCACGTATTTCACGCTGTGCACAGGTTCTTTACGAATTTTGTAGCCGTTTTGTAGCCAGCTATTTTATACGTACTAACCGTTCGCAACGACTTGTTTTGAATGATTTGCAGCAGATTTCGATATGATTCCCGCTAATAATCACCCGGAAATTGACCGCTTGATTCACCTCAAAAAACATCCTGGAGGTATGACCATGAGCAAACTTATATCCTGTCAATTCAACATAGACACAGCCTGCGTGGAATTGGTTTTTGACGATGGAAGCCAGATTTCCATTGACTGCACCGCCGTTGAAAACGAAGTTGCCGACAATCGCTTCCAGCGGTCAGAGCTGGATTATCTGATCTACAATGACTCGCTTGCTTATGCCGATCTGATTCTGAACAGCAAGCTGAACGTCCTGTTTGAATAAACCGACATGAGCATAAACGACAGCGTCCCGGTTCATAATGATTGGGACGCTGCTTATTATATCATTGTATTTTGCGAACTCATTCCTCGAACAGATACAGAAGATATCCGTAGCCCTCTGCTTTCATCTTTGCGTAAGGCACAAAGCGGAGGACGCGCTGTTGATGCAGTAGCGCACGCCATTGGGGGACTCCGGATCGCCGGTGAACACATGACCAAGGTGAGAATCTCCGGCACGGCTTCTGACCTCTGTGCGGCGCATGCCGTGGCTCAGGTCCTCCAGTTCCACCACGGCAGGCTCTTCAATGGGCTTTGTAAAAGCCGGCCAGCCGCAGCCACTCTCAAACTTATCCGTGGAGGAAAAGAGCGGCTCGCCGGTCACGACATCCACATAGACGCCCTTTTCGAACTTGTCCCAGAACTCGCCCGTGAAGGCGCGCTCCGTGCCGCTCTCCTGCGTGACGCGGTACTGCTCCTCCGTCAGCTTGTCACGAATGGACTCCGCCGCGGGTTTTTGATAATCACCCGGGTCGATGCGCAGCCGGGAGAAAAGCTCCATCTCCGCGCGCGGGATGTGGCAGTAGCCGTTCGGGTTCTTTTCGAGGTAGTTCTGGTGGTATTCCTCGGCGGGATAGTAGTTCTTGAGCGGACCGATCTCCACAAAGAATTTCTCGCTGCGGCCACGCTCGATCTCCGCGATGCGTTTTACCGTTTCTCTCGCGCTTTCGTTGGTGTAGTAGACGCCGGTCTGGTACTGGCTGCCCCGGTCGTTGCCCCGCCGGTTTTGTACCGTAGGGTCGATCACATAAAAGTAGGCCAGCAGCAGCGCGTCGAGGCTCACCTGCTCGGGGTCGTATTCCACCCGCACGGTCTCCCGAAAGCCGGTCTCTCCCTTGCAGACGGTCTTGTAATCGGCGTCCGCCTCGCAGGTGCCGTTGGCGTAGCCGCTCTCGCGTCGATGACGCCGGGGATGGACTGCATCAGCTGTTCCATGCCCCAGAAGCAGCCGCCCGCCAGATATATGACATTTTCCGTGGTATTCATATACATGCTTCCTTCACCGGACATATCAGAGGGCTGTCCGGTCATTTCCTTCTCGTCCGTTTTCTGCGGCATATTTTTCTGCCCGGCAGTGCAGCCGCTCAGCAGCAGTACCGCGGTGAGCAGAAGCAGCAATACTCTCCGATACATGGTGTATCCCTCCTTTCTGAGAAGATAAATTCGTTTGTCAGCCCATATCGGCGGCAAGCGCCTGATCAATGAGCTTTTGCAGCGTCTCCGCCTGCTTCTTTTCCGTGATGGCGCCTACGATGGGCTCGCCCACGATATTGCCGCTGCGGTCGACCACATAGGTGGTGGGATAGGCGAAGATGTTGGTGGTAAACTTTCCTGCCTCGCCATCGGAGTCAAAATACACATTCTGATAAGTGGCGCCCTTCTTGGCAAGCACAACCTTAGCCTCGGAAATTGCTGTTTCATCGCCATCCAATGTGAAGGTGTTGACACCGATGAGGGAGCCGCCCTTCTCCGCCAGTTTCTTGTTCAGCGCATCCAGCTCGGAAAGCTCGCCTACGCAGGGATTGCAGGTGGTGAACCAGAAATTCACCACGGTGACGGCGTTGGCGGAGAACAGCTCGTCGCTCTTCACCGTGTTGCCATCCAGGTCCTTGCCCTCAAAGGTGGGGAACGTTCTGCATACTGCCGTCGTCGGGAGGGTTGCTCGTGTCGCTGCCTGCGGGTATACTCATATCGCCGTCCATGGATTGCTGCACGATCTCAGGGTACTTTTCCTCCAGCGCGGTCAGCTTGTTTTCGATATTGCTGATCTCCGTGGCGGCCTCCTTCAGCCACTCATACTCCTTGTCGGTGAACTGCTCTTTAGCGGCCTCGACGGTATCCAACAGGAAGTCGCCGTAGTTTTTTCCGTCCTCGATCATGGCCATGCCCTTGTCGGCTCCATAAAGACCTTTTCCCACAGCTCGGTATTTTCCGACAGGAGCGCGTTCTCCCGCTCCAGCAGCTCCTTGTGCAGGGCGAGAGCCTCCTCGGCGGTTTTTGGCTCGCCGGTCATGGCGGAGCCGTTGCCGCTCATGTCGCCCATCTTGTCATTGTTCTCGTCGCCGCGCGCCAGGGCCAGCACCATCAGCACGGCAAAAGCCAGTGCAAAAATTCTCTTCATGTTCATTTTGATTCCTCCATCGTTGTTTTCTTTGTTGTTTCTTTCCCGCTGCCGAAGCCGTAACGGAAGCACACTGCTTTCGTCGGACAAGCGCGGATGCACATTCCGCAGCGGATGCACTCGGTATGGTTGGGCGTTTTTGTCACGTCCACGTCCATCTTGCAGGCTCTGGCGCATTTCCCGCAGGAGATGCACTTATTCTTATCCACCTTCATCTGGAAGAGGGACACCCGGTTGAACAGCGCGTAGAATGCGCCCAGCGGCAGAGCCACTTGCAAAACGGCCGGTAGAACAGCACACTCAGCACGATCACCGACAGCAGAATGCTGAATTTCCATGTAAACAGCTTGCCCAGCGCCGCCCGGATGCCGGCATTGGCAAGGGACAGCGGATGGCTCCCTCCAGCACACCCTGGGGGCAGAGGTATTTGCAGAAGAACGGGTCTCCCATGCCAACATCGTTCACAAGGAACGCCGGCAGCAGGAAAACCATCACCAGCAGGACAGCGTACTTGAGGTATGTCAGGGGCTTGAGCTTCTTTGTGGAGAGCTTCTTTGTCGGGATCTTATGCAGCAGCTCCTGAAACCACCCGAAGGGGCAGAGAAAGCCGCAGATAAAGCGCCCCAGCAGCACGCCCAGCAGGATGAGGAAGCCTGTGATATAATAGGAAAAGCTGAACTTGGACGAGCCCACCACCGCCTGAAACGCCCCGATGGGACAGGCTCCGGAGGCCGCCGGACAGGAGTAGCAGTTCAGCCCGGCACGCAGACAGTCTTCCCCGCCCCCTGATACAGTCCGCCCTTGAGGAAATTCGGCAGATGCAGGTTGGTCAGCAGCGTCGCACCCGCCTGAATCCAGCCCCGGAAGCGGGACATGGTCTGCGAAACGCCTTCATTTTCTTATCCAATTCCGACACACTCCAGACATAGTTTGATTGCTTTGCTCAGCACCGTCGCCGCCTCGCCCCGCCAGACACCGAAACACAGCATGGTAATTCCGGTTATCAGCAGCGCGATCTGCGCCGCGGCCTTTTTTTCCGCAGCTCATTTTGCATTACCCTTTCCGATTTTCTGCCCTCATCATAGCGTAGGAGAGTTAAAGTCTCTGTTAAGAACGAAAACTTAACGCAAACCTTATCTATTTTTGCTATAATGAAAGCAACACAAAAACGAAGAAATAAAAAGGAGGGCTCTCATGCACCTTTTAGTAATTGAAGATGAACGCGCCCTGTGCGAGACCATCGTCCGCAGCCTGCGGCGGCTGGCCTACAGCGTGGACTACTGCTATGACGGGGAAAAGGCGCTGGCGCTTCTGGGCGTGGAACGATACGATCTGGTGCTTCTTGATCTGAACCTGCCGAAAAAGGACGGCATGACGGTGCTGCGCACCCTGCGGCAGACCGACCGGGAGACGCGGGTGCTGATCCTCTCCGCCCGCAGCGAGGTGGATGACAAGGTCGAGGGGCTGGACGCCGGGGCCAACGACTATCTGGCAAAGCCCTTCCACTTGGCGGAGTTGGAGGCTCGCATCCGCAGCCTGACATTGCGGCAGTTCACCCAGCAGGATGTACTGCTAAGCTGCGGCGGTCTGACCTTTGACACCCGCTCCCGTACCGCCACCGTCAACGGGCAGACGCTGACGCTGACCCGAAAGGAAACGGGCATTTTGGAATATCTGATGGTACATCAGGACGGCCGGTGAGTCAGGAGGAGCTGATGGAGCACGTCTGGGACAACAGCGTGGACAGCTTCAGCAACTCCATTCGCGTCCACATCTCCGCCCTGCGCAAAAGCTCCGCGCCGTGCTGGGCTATGACCCCATCCGCAACCGCATCGGCGAGGGCTATCTGATGGGAGGCGAGGAAGCATGAAGCGTCTTTCTTTGCAGTGGCGCATCACGCTGATGACCGTCCTGCTCATCGGCATCACCTGCGTGGCCATGAATTTGCTACTGTGCTCCTCCGGTGTGTATTATATGGACACCATTGCGGACAGCTTACAGGGCGGCAGCACGGCGATCCTGAATGAGGACGGAGAGGCGAGCTTTGACCCGCGGCTCATAGCGCCCAACGAGGAGTTGACCATCGTCGTCGATGGGGTGCAGGGGCGCTTCCGCACCACCAACTGGTACATCACGGCGGCGGTAACGCTGCTCAGCGGCATCCTCGCCTATTTCGTCAGCGGACGCGCTCTCAAGCCCCTGCGCAGCTTTACCTCGCAGGTGGAGCAGGTGCAGCTGAACAATCTTGCCGATATGAGGATCGATGAAGATGCTATTTCGGAGTTCCGGCAGCTGAGCCGCTCGTTCAACCAGATGCTGGAGCGGCTGAACAACGCCTTTTCCGCCCAGCGGCAGTTCACCGGCAACGCCGCCCACGAGCTGCGCACGCCGCTGGCACTAATGCAGGCGCAGCTGGAGCTGTTTTCCTCAGAGCACCCTGACGTGCTACCGGAGACTGCGGAGTTTCTCACCCTCCTGCGCGAGCAGACTGAGAGGCTGACGCAGATGACCAAGACACTGTTGGAAATGAGCAATTTGCAGCAGGTGGCACGGAATGAGCGAATCCAGCTTGCTCCTATGATCGAGGAAATCTTTACGGATCTTGCGCCGCTGGCGGAGAAGCGCGGCGTCACGCTGGATGCGGAGGGCGACGGCTCCCTGATCGGCAGCGACGCGCTGATCTACCGTCTGCTCTTCAACCTGACGGAGAACGCCGTCAAATACAACCGCCCCGGCGGCTCAGTGCGGGTCGAGCTTGCACAGGGGCAGGAAAAGTGCATCATTCGCGTTTCCGACACCGGCTGCGGCATTCCGGAGGAATATCAGCGGAGCATTTTTCATCCCTTCTTCCGGGTAGACAAGTCCCGCAGCCGCGAGTACGGCGGCGCGGGACTGGGGCTTTCTCTGGTATGGGAGATCGCCAATCTCCATGGCGGCTCCGTTTGGGTGGAGGAAAGCTCGGACAAGGGCACGACCATCGCGGTGGGGTTGCCAACGCAACAATCAACGAAGCCCTAAAACCCTTTTATTCGTTTTTCGCCGCTTCGCTTGCCGCCCGTTTCCGTTCCTCGCTGTACGGTGCGGTCAGCCGGAAAGAGAAGCGTCCCTTTTCAATTTCAAACTCCTTGCAGCCTGTTTCCGGGTCATAGCCCGTCAGCTTGCAGACGGCAGGGTATTTGCGGCTGTAAGCAAGCAGCCGCTTCTTCAAGTCGGTGTTGTGGGTGCGGATATGGATTAGCGGGTCTTTCTCGTCAAACCATATATCGGTGGTCTTTTCCTGCTTCGTAAGCCCTGTTCTCATAAACTCTCCTTTCTGCGCCCTGTTACGCAATAGGGGCATTTTTCGGGTGTTTTTCCCGGCTCTTGACTTGAAGAAAACGGCGATTTTCAAGCAGGAGCGCGCCGGACGATGTCTGCCCTGTCCGACGCGCTCCCATTCGATAAAATGCGTTTTTTCCGGCTCTACACAGGAATCAGCGAGCTTCGTCCCTTGTGACCGCTTTTTCTCTGTGCGGATGGAAGAATCGCCACAGATTATTACGCTGAATCACATCCTCATAGCTGCGGACTTTCCCGCGCAGCTCCGTATTTTCACGCTCCAATTCTGCCGCACGGAGCTTTCTGTGGACAGACTTATAATCAGAAATTTCCTGTTTCAAACTGTCAATCTCAGCCTTGAGCTTTGCAATCAGTTTGTTTGCCGCATCCAACGCCTTTTGCAGTTGGATTCCTTTTTCTCTGCTGTAACGTACTTCTTTGCCAGAGTGGAAAGTCGGTCAAAGTCCTCACGCTCCACGGCAACTTTGGATGAGAAGGGAATGGACGTTGCCACGATTTTTTCGATAGACCGCACATCGACCCGCTGATTCTGGATTTTTTCAATTTTGCTCCCAAGCGTTGCTGCCTGTTTTTCCTGCTGACGGTTCTGCTCTGTGAATTCTGCCAGCCGCGCCTGTTCCTGCTGCACCTTGAACTGCGTCACCGTCAGGTGTTCCTCAGAGCTGCCGCGCTCGCCTCGCTCCACATCGTCATACCCTGCCTTTCGCATGGCGGCGAAGAAATCATCTTGCAGAACGGAATAGGATTTTCGGAGCACAGTTTTCCCGTTTGCGTTCAGCAGCGGTTTCCCATGCTCGTCCAGCGCGGGCTTGGAATCCCACTTTTTGCTCATGCTGACCTGCTGAATCGTTTCCTTGACCGTCCCCACCAGCGATTTATCCTTGCAGCGTTTTGACCACAGGATTTGCTTTTCCACGATGGGAATGTAGACCACATGAAGGTGATAGTGGTACACGTCCTGCCCCAGCGCGTCGGACATGGCGCGGTTGCGCTCGTCGGCGTGCATAACCGCCGAAAGGATATACTGCTCACCGCCGACGATTTCTATTGCGGATTTGTATGCGTCGGTGTAGAATTGTTTTGCGAAGTCATAGCCGCCGTGATTATGAAAATAGGCGGTGTTTACGTCAAAGACCAGCTCGCCGTAGAGAAAGGCATCCTCTTTCAATCCGCGGGTGGAGATGATCCCGTCCTTTTTCAACTGCTCAAACATCTCCGCATATCCGGCGGTCGGTTTCTTGAAATGGACATTGAGGTGCGTTCTCTCCGGGACAATATCCTGATTGACATAGGATTCCTTTTCCCGTTCGTTGTGCTGCTGCGCGTTGCCGATTTTGGCAGCCGTCAGCCTCATATTTCTTGCGTTGGTACGATGAATACCGTCGCCTCTTGCCATGGGCAATTACCTCCTGATTTCAGATTGCGCAGGATGGGGCAGCTTCCGAGGGAGCACTTCTGCGGAAGTGTAATAACCCACTATGATACTTTCATCCTGCGGCTGCAAAGTATCGTGGGGCTCTCCGAGGGGGTATGCGGCTTCTGCGGAAGCCTCTGCCGTGGCTTGCAAGTAGTACCCACTTTGCAAAATCCACGGCGTGACCGCCAGCCTTTCAGCAATCAAATTTGCTTCAAGCTGCCGCCCACAGGCAGAGAAGATTTGGGAAATCCTCTCTGCCATCCATCTCAAAATCTGCGGGTTTTCGATGGGACGGGGATGCGAGGGCTTTTGGCCTTGTCCCTCCAGCAACAGGAGCGTGGCACGCTCCTGTCACAGTTCCCAAGGAGGAGTAGTCCATCGGTAGCTCTGCGGCACTCCACGCCGGTCAAGATACTCCTGCCGCGCCTGCTCCCACTGTTCTTCGGTAGGAGCGGTCTTGTATTGTGAGTAGAGCTGTCGGTTCAGCATGGCGTCGAGCTTCTTCTCCAAGCCTGCCGGATTTCTTCTTCAAAATCATCCTCGCCCCGCAGATGGTACATGGCGAGGTCGATGAACAGATCATAGGGGATTTGTACGCTTTTCATTTTCCTATCCTTTCCTATCCGCGACGGTCGCAACGATTGCGACGGTTGCTTTGATGGCATCATTTCCACCGTCGCGACCGTCGCAGCCGTCGCGCCGTCCTCATTCGATTACTTCGTACTCTACATTGTCGATTGCCATATAGGTGAGTTTCACCTGCCGCCCGGAGTGTTTGGCCCTGTTCTCATACCTCACATGGTACTCGTCCAGCAGCCTGCCGGATTTAACGTTCAGGTATTTGGTGAGGGCATTTGCCGCCATGCCTGTATTCACCGCTTCCGCAAGCTCGGTCGGGCTGCCTGTCCATTCTCTGCTTTCGGAGGAAACAAGCTGGGAAACCGTATCCAATACAGGGTCGGGCGGCTCCTGATACGGCTCGTTCTCCGTCCGTTCAAGGCTCCATATCTGCGTGTCGGCATCTTTTTTCAGATATAGAATCTGATCCTGTTGATCTCGCCCCACTGCATCGACCGTGGCCTCCAATGCTGTCCGTTTCTTCTTCTGCATCAGGAGTGCTCCGTCTGCACAACCAAGAAGTCCCGTCGTGCCGGAGATCGTTTCAAAGCTGTCTCCGGCTGGCTGCTTTCTTGTGTGATGAACGGTAACGATGCAAATGCTGTGCCTGTCCGCAAAACGCTTGAGCTTTCCGATGATCTCATAGTCGCTGGCGTAGCTGTAAGCCTCGCCTCCGGTCTCCCGAATCTTCTGCATGGTGTCAATGATAACCAGCTTCGTGTCGGGGTGTTCCTTTATGAAATTCTCAAGCTGCTCGTCAAGACCGTTTCCGATTTTGTTGCTGCCGTTGCAAAATGCACTGCGGTATCCGCCACGCCGTACATCATAAACATCCGACTCTGGATTCTCTGGAAATCATCCTCCAGTGCAAGGTACAGAACCGTACCCTGATGGACTTCATAGCCCCACAGCCTTCGCCCTGTGCTGACATGGTAGGCAGCTGCGCTACCAGAAACGATTTTCCGATTTTGGGTGCTCCTGCGAGGATATATGCCCCGGAGTAGAGCAGACCGTCTATGACGGGCGGTCTGCTCTTGTAGACGGTCTGATACAGCTCTGTCATGGAAACCGTATGAAGATAACGAGGATCGTTCATGCGTCGGATTCTCTCACGCATTTCCTCAATATTTTTCCTCCGGGGGGATTGCTTTCGCAGGTTTCATGTGGTATCCTTTGTTTAGTTGAATTGTGAGGCGGCTGCCCTCCATCTGCGCCAACAGATGGGATGAGGCGGTCGTTTTCTCATTTTCCGTCATTGCGCTCACCTCCGGGAATCTGGAAGCCGTAGAACTTCTGCTTGAAATACTGGGCGGGGCATTTTCCGGCTACGGTCAGATAGCCCTGGGATTTCAGTTCTCTGTTCATCTCCCGGACGATCTGATACGCCTTGCTGCGGCTGATGCCCATGATCTCCGCCACCTCTGACGCTGTGATAAACTGTGCTCTCATAGTACCTCCTGTTTCAATGTGATCCGCCTCGGTCTGCGTATCTTTTGTTCATCCTCCTTTCTCCAGCCTCTCCGAAATACGCACCCTGAGTACATATTTTATTATACGCACACAAGATGCATCTGTCAAGCCTTTAGAAAATAAAAATATGTACTTGCAATTCGCTTTATTCTGTGATATGATATGGACGAGGTGAATCAGATATGGACAATTTCGATTATCCCGCCATTGGCAGAGAATCAAGCAGCTCCGAAAACGCAAGGGGCTGAACCAGACCGAACTGGCACAAATGCTGAAAAAATCTCTCCGCACCGTACAGAAGTACGAAACTGGAGAGATCGAAGTGTCGATTGCCGTTGTCAATCAGATTGCCGACCTGTTGGATTCAACGCCGACCTATATCCTCGGCTACGAATCCAGTACAACGCAGATCAGAACGCTTTCCGACGTGATGGACTTTCTCTTTAAGCTGGAAACGGTAGAAGGCATCGACTTCAAGATCGACGTGCAGAAGCCACCCCGCCGCAAGCAGTGGGAATGTTCCATTTCCTTTGACGGAAAGAGCACGGCGGAGTTCAACGCGGATATATGCCTGTTCCTTGAACAATGGAGGAAGAGCGCAGCGAGCTTCGCGCCTATAACTCCACGCAGGCAGCATATAAGCGCTGGGAAGGAGCAGACTTTGGCATATTACGCCGCGAACGCAGTCAAATGCACAGAGCGGAAGAACTTGACCGTGATGAACTAATTGCAAGACGGACAGAGCTTTGGAAAAGGAATACGGTAAAACGAGAGTAATGAGTAAATAACCCCATCAAAGCCTGATTCTTGAGGGAAGGAGGTAAAAATGTCAGTAACAAAAGACGGCGACACCGGTCGCTGGATGTCCCAGATCCGCGTGACGGACTGGACGGGCAAGACCATCCACAAGAAGAAGCGTGGCTTTGCCACCAAGAAGGAAGCCCTTCAATGGGAACGGGACTTTATCAGCCAATCCACGGGCAGCCTCGGCATGACCTTCGGTGACTTCATCGCCCTGTATGTCAAGGATATGGAGCACCGCCTCAAGCCCTCCACCGTTGCCAGCAAGAAATGGCTGATTGACTGAAGGTAACGCCTTTCTTTAAGAAAATCCCGCTGAACGAGATCAAGCCCACTCATGTGCGCCAATGGCAGAACTCCCTGACCAGCTATCGGGATGAAAACGGCAAGCCTTACGCCCAGACCTATCTCAAGTGCATCAACAACCAGCTCACGGCGATTTTCAACTACGCAGTCAAATACTATGGCTTGAAAGAAAACCCCTGCCACAAGGCGGGGAGCATGGGCAAGAAGAAAGCCGACGAGATGCTGTTCTGGACAAAGGACGAGTTCCAGACCTTTATCGAGAGCATGAAAGACCGGCCTGCCAGCTACACGGTATTTATGACCATGTACTACACGGGATCCGGGAGGGAGAACTGCTGGCGCTCACACCGTCGGACATCGACTTCGAGAAGAAGACCCTGACGGTGAACAAGAGCTATCAGCGCCTCGGCAGAGAGGATATTATCACCACTCCGAAAACGCCGAAAAGCATCCGCACTATCCCCATTCCCGACGGTCTTTGCACCTGTTTGCAGGAGTATATGTCCCATTGCTACGGACTGCAAAAGGACGACCGGCTCTTTCCCTATACCAAGAGCTTTCTGTATCACGAAATGGAGTATGGCTGCAAAGCATCAGGTGTGAAGCGGATTCGGGTGCATGATATTCGCCACAGCCACGCCAGCCTGCTGGTGGAGATGGGCTTCTCACCGCTGCTGATCGCGGAGCGGCTCGGACATGAAAAGGTGCAGACAACGATGGACACGTACAGCCACCTGTACCCCAACAAGCAGGTGGAGGTAGCCAGACAGCTTGACGGCATTATGCGTGAGCCTCTGGCTACAAAAATCGCTGCAAATGTAGCCAATTTGTAGCCACCAAAAAAGAAAAATCCTGAAAAACGCTGTATTACCAACGCTTTTCAGGATTCCAAAAACACTAAATATTTATTCCCACTCGCCGAGTTAAATCCATTTCTAAACTTTTTTGTATAGAGGATTTAATTCGTCGTGGTTCTATTTGATGCAGATTATCCTTATCCTAAGGTCTATTCGGACTTTTGCTATCAAAATCTATCCGGGCCATCCTATCAGGGGTTTTGCTTGAGATGGGCGGCTAGGTAGTTTAGAAGTATTATAGCATATCCATTTTCTCATTTCTAGGTAATTCTTAGCTTTCTATTCACTATATTTAAGTCTGATTCACTTCATCATTAAGTTTGGAGAGTAGCTTGCGGATGTAAACAATATTACTTGCTATATACAAAGGTCATATCATCCATCTTTCGAAACA
>ENA-OQCE01000946-OQCE01000946.1-human-gut-metagenome-genome-assembly--contig:-NODE-946-length-13235-cov-2.710330_pt1 | contig 13235 bp, 18 predicted proteins | sample MGYA00242495_ERZ504572 | MGnify/ENA primary metagenome ERZ504572 (study PRJEB26092, sample SAMD00036228) | human gut metagenome | host: Homo sapiens | study: EMG produced TPA metagenomics assembly of...
TCAGTTTAAAAAAACAGAGTGCGGCAGTATTTTCAGAGCAGCAGAAATAAAGGCGTCAAGATAGAACAGATGGTGACGCATATCAGGCGTTTTGAGTATATTGTGACAGATTCATTGGAGGCTCTTGTATTAGAGTGTAATCTGATCAAAGAACATCATCCAAAATACAATACGATGCTGATGGATGATAAAACATATCCATTTATCAAAGTGACGGTGAATGAACCTTTCCGAGAGTTTTGCTGGCAAGGAAAATGCTGAAAGATAAGGCAAAATACTTCGGTCCGTACACGAGTGCGCAGGCGGTTAGAGATACGATTGATCTGATCCATAAATTGTACCATGTAAGGAGCTGCAATCGAAATCTTCCAAAAGATATCGGGAAAGAACGTCCTTGTCTTAATTATCATATCAAGCAGTGCGACGCTCCGTGTCAGGCTATATTTCTCAGGAAGACTACGGGGCGGCGATCGTGGAAGTGTTGAAGTTTTTGAATGGAAATTATGATGTGATCTTGAAAGAGTTGGAAGGAAAAATGAATACCGCCTCTGAGAATCTGGAGTTTGAACGTGCGATAGAATACAGGGAACTGATAAACAGTGTGAAAAAGATTGCTCAGAAACAAAAGATCACAGATTCGAGCGGAGAAGACAGAGATATTCTGGCGGCAGCTTCGGAAGGGGAAGATGCGGTTGTTCAAGTGTTTTTTATAAGGGGAGGACGGCTGATCGGAAGGGATCATTTTTATCTTCGTATCTCAAGCGGAGAAAAACATCCGGTATTTTAGACAGTTTTATTAAGCAGTATTATGCGGGAACGCCTTATATTCCGGGAGAACTGATGATTCAGGAGGAAATCAAAGACAGAGAATTGATCGAAACGTGGCTTACCTCAAAGCGTGGACAGAAAGTGACGGTAAAAGTTCCGAAAAAAGGAACAAAAGAAAAACTGGTCGAATTGGCCTCTGACAATGCGAAGCTTGTTTTGAGCAAAGACAAAGAGCGGATGCGAAGAGAAGAAGGCCGTACAATCGGAGCTGTAAAAGAAATAGAAGCACTGCTTGGCATTTCGCAGATCAGGCGTATGGAAGCTTACGATATTTCCAATACGAACGGTTTCGAGTCAGTCGGATCTATGGTCGTGTATGAGAGAGGAAAACCAAAACGAAATGATTACAGAAAGTTTAAGATCAAAGGAATCCAAGGCGCAGATGATTACGGAAGTATGAGAGAAGTGCTGACCAGACGTTTTACTCATGGTTTGAAAGAACGGGAAGAGAACGGAGAGCTTGGAAAGTTTACTGTATTTCCGGATCTGATCTTGATGGATGGAGGAAAAGGTCAGGTAAACGTGGCGCTTCAGGTATTAGAGGACCTGAATCTGAATATTCCGGTGTGCGGCATGGTAAAAGATGATTTTCACCGGACGAGAGGACTCTATTTTCAAAACGAAGAGATTTCGATTGAAAAATCATCCGAAGCTTTCCGCCTTATTACACGAATTCAAGATGAGGCGCATCGGTTTGCAATCGAATACCACCGGCAGCTCAGAGGAAAAGGTCAGGTACATTCCATCCTGGATGATATAGAAGGGATCGGACCTGCGAGAAGAAAAGCGCTTATGCGTCATTATTTAAGTCTGGACGCGATCAAAGCAGCTTCAATAGAAGAACTTGCGAAGCTCCTTCTATGAATGAAAAGGCGGCGCAGGCGGTATACAATTTTTTTCATACATGATATGATAAGAGAAATGAATAAAGAATGTCGCCGGATGAGGGGAAAGCCGATCCGGCTATGAAAAATAAAATGAAAGGAACGGAAAATATATGGGACGAGGAATTAAACTAAGTGAAATCGCAGAAAGGATGGATCTGAAAAATCTGACGCCGGAGTTGGATCTGACAGAGAAAGAAGTCCATGTGCCGGACGTCAACAGACCGGCGCTTCAGTTAGCGGGCTTTTTTGATCATTTTGACTCAAACCGCGTACAGATCATCGGGAATGTAGAGTACACATATATGCAGACGCTGACAGAAGAGCGGAGAGTGTATATTTATGAAATGCTTCTGAAACACCCGATTCCGTGCATGGTATTTTGCCGGGGGATAGAGCCGGGCGACGTGTTTTTAAAAAAGGCGGTGGAAAGTAATGTGCCGGTATTTAGCGCATCCAAACCGACATCTGATTTTTCTGCGGAGATCATCCGTTGGATGAACGTAAAGCTTGCGCCGTGTATTTCGATTCACGGAGTTCTTGTAGATGTATATGGCGTCGGTGTTTTGATCATGGGAGAAAGCGGGATCGGAAAAAGTGAAGCTGCACTTGAGCTGATCAAGAGAGGACATCGTCTTGTGACGGATGATGTAGTGGAAATACGGAAAGTGAGCGATGAGACGCTTGTAGGCTCTGCGCCGGATGTGACGAAAAACTTTATTGAGTTAAGAGGAATCGGTATCGTCGATGTAAAATCAATGTTTGGTGTCCAAAGCGTCAGAGAAACTCAGAACATCGATCTTGTCATTACACTGGAAGACTGGAGCAGAGAAAAAGAGTATGACAGGCTCGGACTGGAAGAAGAGTATACGGAATTTCTCGGAAATAAAGTCGTATGCCACAGTATCCCGATCAGACCGGGAAGAAATCTTGCTATTATCGTAGAGTCAGCCGCGGTAAACCACAGACAGAAGCAGATGGGTTATAACGCGGCGCAGGAATTATATAAACGTGTGCAGGAAAATCTTGCGAAAAAAAGATAAAAGATAAGGAAGGAGATCAGGAATTATGAATTATTGTTTCGGCGTTGACATCGGAGGCACAACAGTTAAGATAGGGTTGTTTGAAGAGACGGGAACTATTGTTGAAAAATGGGAGATTCCGACGAATACATTGGCTGATGGAGAGGCAATTTTGCCGGATATTGCATTTTCGTTAAAAACAAAGATAGAAGAGAGAAAACTATCCGAAGAAGACATCCTCGGGATCGGAGTCGGAGTTCCGGCGCCTGTGACGGCAGAAGGAATTGTAAACGGGAGCGCAAATCTCGGATGGAAATATAAAGAAGTGAAAAAGGAAATGGAAGAGCTGACAGGTTTGAAAGCGTACATCGGAAACGATGCGAATGTTGCCGCTCTCGGTGAAATGTGGAAAGGAGCGGAGCCGGAGAAAAAAATATGATCATGGTAACGCTTGGCACAGGAGTAGGAGGCGGAGTGATCATTGACGGAAAGATGCTCGTCGGCAACAACGGAGCAGGAGGAGAAATCGGACATATCTGCGTAAACTATGAAGAGAACGATCGATGTGGCTGTGGGAATAAAGGGTGTTTGGAACAGTATGCGTCTGCTACGGGAATTGTCCGCCTGGCAGAACAAAAATTAAAAACAGAAAAACGGGAAACGATTCTTAATAAAGCTGCGATTACGGCAAAAGATGTGTTTGATGCCGTAAAGGCAGGCGACGAAGTGGCGGATGAGATTGCGGCTGAGTTTGGAAAATATCTCGGATACGGACTTGCCAATCTTGCGGCAGTCGTGAACCCGGCAGTGTTTGTCATCGGCGGAGGCGTTTCCAAAGCCGGCGAAGTACTGATTCCGTACATAGAGAAACCGTATAAAGAAAGAGCGTTTTTTGCAGATAAAAATGTAAGATTTGTTCTTGCGCAGTTGGGAAATGATGCGGGAATCTGTGGATCTGCCAAGCTCAGTGTTAGACGAGAAGAAAAATTGATGTTTTCTTCGTTTGATGTTTGAAATATCTGAAATAAAGAATATATTTTTAAAACAAAAATATTTGAATTGAAATCATTGAAAAAAAACCACAATATAGGATAAAACGATATGGAAAAAATAAGTTTATCCTATGTTGTGTTTTTTTAATTTTTGTTTTTAACAATCAAAATGTAAAAAATAGACAAAAAAAGAATACTTAATACGATAAAAACGGATTAAAATTAAAAAAATGTTGTGTAAACAGACTAAAATCTTTGAAACAAATAAAAAGTGTTGACTTAAAAGAAATATATGATAAAATATAGACAAATAAAGAAATAAAGTTTCCGGCCGGAAGCTAAAGAGCATGAAAATGCGGGTGACTGAAAAAAGTAAAATTTGAAAAGAAACCCCGGAATACAGAATGGAAAAAGAGGAGAATGAAAAGATGAAAGCATTAGCAAGATATGGAAAAGAATTTGGCGGATATCGTATGATCGACGTTCCGAAACCGACATGCGGTCCGGAAGATATTATTATTGAGATCAAGGCGGCTGCAATCTGCGGAGCAGATATGAAACACTATAAAGTGGATAATGGCTCCGATGAATTCAACTCGATCCGCGGACATGAATTTGCAGGTGAGATCGTAGAAGTTGGCGAGAAAGTAACGGACTGGAAAGTGGGACAAAGAGTTGTGTCTGACAACAGCGCTCATGTATGCGGCGTTTGCCCGGCTTGCGAACAGGGAGATTTTCTCTGCTGTGAAAGCAAAGTAAACTTAGGTCTTGATAATAATACATGGGGCGGCGGATTTTCTAAATACTGTAAAGTTCCGGGAGAGATCCTGAGAATCCATAAACATGCGATCTGGGAGATCCCGGAAAATGTAAAATATGAAGAGGCGGCGGTACTTGATCCGATCTGTAATTCATACAAAGCGATCGCGCAGCAAAGTCATCTCCTTCCGGGACAGGATGTCGTAGTATTCGGAACAGGACCGCTTGGATTATTTGCAGTACAGGTAGCAAGAATTATGGGCGCGGTCAACATCGTTATGGTAGGACTTGACGAGGATGTTCCGGTTCGTTTTCCGGTTGCAAAAGAGCTTGGAGCTACACACTGCGTAAACGGTTCCAAAGAAGATGTAGTAAAAAGATGTACAGAAATCTGCGGAAGAGATAACTTGGGTCTTGTCGTTGAGTGTTCGGGAGCAAACATTGCTTTGAAACAGGCAATCGAGATGCTTCGTCCGAACGGAGAAGTTGTTCGTGTAGGAATGGGATTCAAACCGCTTGAATTTTCAATCAACGACATTACTTCATGGAACAAGAGCATTATCGGACATATGGCATATGACTCCACATCATGGAGAAACGCGATCCGCCTTCTTGCTTCCGGTCAGATCAAAGTACAGCCGATGATCACTCACAGACTTGGACTTTCCGAGTGGGAAAAAGGATTTGAACTGATGGCGAAAAAAGAAGCAATCAAAGTAATCTTTACATATGATTTTGATGACGAGGATTGATGACCGGGGGAGAAGCAATGGAAAAGAAATTAATGCTTGCACCGTCTATGGGTTGTTGTGACTTATATGATTTCGGTCATCAAGTAAAATTTATCGATGAACATGCAGATTTCCTTCATATTGATATAAAGGATGGAAATTATGTAAAAACATTTGGCGTTGGTCCTGATTTTATGACAGTATTGAAAAAAGTTGTAAAAAAAACCGATGGATGCACACTTAATGGTAAAACATCCGCAAGATTATATTGAGGCATGTGCTGCAGCCGGAGCAGCTTATATCACTCCGCACACAGATTGCATTGAAGGTGATGCTTTTGTGACGATCAACAAGATTATCTCTCTGGGATGCAAAGCCGGGATTGCCATGAACCCGGCAGCTCCTTTAGAGGCGATTCGATATTACCTTCCCCTTCTGTCGAAAGTAACGATTATGATCGTAGATGCAGGATATGCCGGACAGAAGGTGATCACACAGATGTATGATAAAATACGTACCCTTGCAAAATGGAGAGAAGAGATGAAGCTTGACTTTCTGATCGAGGCAGACGGATCGATGAATGCAGGCGTTTATGCTCCTCTTTATGAAGCAGGTGCAGATATGGTTGTACTCGGACCTCCGGCTCTTTGGAATAAAGATGAGGATATCGAAAAGGCGTGGGCAATCATGGAACAGGAAGTAAAAAGTGAACTCGCCGGAATGTAAAATACAATACAGACAGTTTCATGTACATAGAAAAAGAGGCTGTCACAAAGAATGAGAAAAGAAAGGGAATTAATTATGGAAACAAGAAAAAGCGCAAATATCGGCGCAAGACTCGATCGCCTTCCGAATTCGGGATGGCATATTAAAATGTGGCTTGTTACAGCATTTGCCTTGTTGGTGTGCTGGTCAAACGGAATAGGAGGATCGGTTCAGAATATTTTGCTTAACGAGCTTCATTGGTTAGAACCGGGTACAAAACTCCTTGCAATGTGGGGAACAACTTATACGGCAGGACAGCTTTTCGGAGCGCTTGTCGGAGGTCCTATCGGAGATAAAATAGGACGTAAAAAAAGTATTCTTTTATATGAAATTATCCATATTATCGCCATGATCGGCGCGCGATCGCACCGAACATTTATGTATTGTATGTATTCAGACTTGTACAGGGATTCGGACTCGGAGCGCTTCTCGTAGTTCTGTTTGCAGGATTTACAGAGTATGTGCCGGGAAGAAACCGTGGTGTATGGTCAAGCCGTAACTCCTTTATCGGAAACTGGGCTCACCCGATCTGTAACGGAATTGCATTTTTGATCGTGACAACAGGAATCAGCTATAATATGAACTGGAGAATCCAGTATATGATCCCGTCTGTTCTTTCTATTATTGCATCCATCATTATTGCAAAGAAGCTTCCGGAGTCTCCGCGTTGGTTAGAGGCACAGGGAAGAGTTGACGAAGCAGACGCAATCCTTACAAAGATTGAAAAAGAAATTGAAGCGTCAACAGGAAAACCGCTTCCGCCTGTAACAGAAGAGCCGAAAGAAGTAAAACAGCTTCCGTACTCGGCTCTGTTTAAAGGCAAACTTTTGAGAAGAACGATCGTAGGTTCTCTCGTATTGATCGGTATGAACACGATCCAGTATACATTGATGACATGGATGCCGTCCTTGTTGAAATCAATGGGATATGATACATCACAGTCACAGTTTATGACAATGTTCGGACTGTTCGGCGCTCCGTTTGGAATCTTTATCGCATCACTGATCATGGATAAGATTCCGAGAAGAGTTATGGGCGTGATTCTTCTGGCAGCAATGGCTGTACTTGGAGTTATTACAGGACAGCAGACAACAATGACAGCATTGATCGTAACAACATTCTTGCTGAACACGGCAATTTATATGTACGTATGCTATGCTTCCGCGGTGTATGTTCCGGAAATGTGGCCTACGTCGGCAAAACTGTCCGGTTCCGGCTTCTGTAATGCGATCGGACGTGTCAGCAATATCTTCTTCCCGTTCCTCGTAACAAGCGTTGCAGCAGGTTCTATGGGAAGCACGGGAGTATTCGTCCTGATCTCTGTTGTTGCCGTAATAATCGGAGTATGTATTTTGATCTTCGGCGTAGAGACTAGAGGAGAATCTGTAGAAGATATCGGAAATGTTGATTAAACAGAAGTAATAGGTAAATGAGTTTCCTGTTCTCCTAGTATTGGGGAACAGGAAAAATTGTAAAAGATGAAAGGTGAAAGGAAGGATATAAAATGAAAAATTCAGAAGCAATCTTAGTGACTCCAAAACATTTTGAAATACAGGAATGTCCGGTTCCGGAGCCGAAAGATCATGAAATTCTTATGAAAGTAGAGTATGTCGGAATGTGCGGATCTGATATTCATGGATTTGAATTTGGACCGTTTATTCCTCCGAAAGATCCGAATCAAAAGATCGGTCTCGGACATGAGGTGGCGGGAGAAGTTGTTAAAATAGGAGCGAAAGTAACAAAATTTAAAGTCGGAGACAAAGTGCTTATTGAGCCGGGTGTTCCGGATGATACATGTGAGTATTGCCGTACAGGCCGTTATAATATTTGTCCGGGAGTTGACTTTATGGCAACACAGCCGAACTATAAAGGGGCGCTGACACAGTATATGACTCATCCGGAAGAATGGACATATCATATTCCGGAAGGGATGACAACGATGGAAGGGGCTCTTGTAGAGCCGGCGGCAGTTGGAATGCATGCTGCTGTTCTCGGAGGAGCACAGCCGGGTAAAAGTATCGTCATCCTCGGAGGAGGAACAATCGGTCTGATGGTTCTTCAGGCTTGTATCAGCCTCGGGGCAACAGATATTACAGTTGTAGATGTTATTGAAAAACGTCTGGAACTTGCAAAAAAATTAGGTGCTGCAAGAGTAATCAACGGAAAAGAAGAAGATACGGTTGCGGTTCTTAGATCGGAAGAAATGTACGGAGATCATGGCGTGGATCTCGTATTTGAGGCGGCGGGAGCTGTATTTACGGCACAGCAGGCAGTACAGATCGTAAGCCGGGGCGGTAAAATCATGATGGTAGGAACACAGTCGAAGCCGGTTCCGATCGATTTCTTAAAGATTAACCGAGAAGTGACGATTCAGACATCATTCCGTTATTGCAATAACTTCCCGCAGACGATCGAAGCGATCTCATCAGGAAGATTTAATGTAAAAGATATGGTAACGAACATTTATGATTATGAAGACGTGCAGAAGGCATTTGAAGAAGCGATCGATCCTGTGAAAAGAACGGAGATGGTTAAAGGCGTGATCAAAGTAGCAGAATAGTAAAATTGTGATCTATCCGACTCGGGCGATATGAAAGTGCATAAATCCAAGCTTGGGTCGTTGAAAAGAAAAGGAGAAAAGTTATGATTTCAGATATCAGATATTGGGAAAAGAAAGCAAGTGAAGGACATTATGCAATCCCTCATTTTAATGTATGGAATGCAGAGATGCTGATGGGAGTTATTGATGCGGCGGAAGAACTGCGCGCGCCGATCATTATTTCATTCGGAACAGGATTTACGGGAAATACTTCTTTTGAAGATTACTGTTATATGATGGAATCTATGGCGAAAAAAGCAAGTGTTCCGGTAATTCTTCACTGGGATCACGGCCGCAATATGACGATCCTTCAAAATGCCGTAGACCATTGCATGAATTCTGTAATGCGTGACGCTTCTGCTCTTCCGTACGAACAGAACGTTGCAGAGATCAAAAGATGCGTAGATTATTTCCACGCTTATAACATTCCGGTTGAGGCAGAACTTGGACATGTAGGAAACGAGACGATCTACGAAGAAGCGTTGTCCGAGTATCACTATACAGATCCGAAACAGGCAAAAGATTTCGTGGACAGAACAGGATGCGATTCTCTGGCTGTTGCGATCGGAAACGTACACGGCGTTTATTCTTCTGAGCCGAAGCTGGCATTTGATATTTTGGAAGAGGTTGCAAATGCAGTTGACGTTCCGCTTGTACTTCACGGAGCATCAGGTATCGGAGATGAAGATATTAAGAAAGCGATCTCTCTTGGAATCGCTAAGATCAATATACATACAGAATTATGCCAGGCTGCTATGGAAGCGATCAACGAACATAAAGACGAGCCGTTCTTGGCTGTGGAACGTGCGGTAAGACAGGCTGTAAAAGAACGTGCAATGTACAAGATCAAATTATTTGGTGATGACGGAAGGGCTGATGAATAAGGTGAGTAAAGATTTGGACGTAATGATTATCGGGGCGCGATCGTAGATCTGCCGCTGCGCCCGGTAAGTAAAGAAGTGTTTGACGTTGTATCTTATCCGGTAGACGGAATTGCAATGACGATCGGAGGAGATGCGCTTAATGAATCGACCATTATTACAAGACTGGGACATAAAGTTGCTTTGATGAGCTGTATCGGTGTCGATGTAGCCGGAGCGTTTGTGTTAAGTCATTGTGAAAGAACAGGAATCGATACAAAATATATCAAACAAGATCCGGCAATCGATACTTCGATCAATGTCGGTCTGGTAGCGGCTGACGGAGAGAGAACTTTTATCACGAACCGTCAGGGAAGTCTTTGGAAATTTAAGTACGAAGATTTGGATATGTCAGCTTTAAAAGGAGCAAAGATTCTTTCGTTTGCAAGTATTTTCAACAATCCGCTTTTTGATAATAAAGCGCTTGTATCTGTATTTTCCAAAGCAAAAGAAGAAGGTATGATCATTTGTGCCGATATGGTGTCGCCAAGATTGAATGAGAAACTGGAAGATATTACGGAAGCGTTGAGTTATGTAGACTATTTCTTCCCGAATTTTGAAGAGGCAAGTGAAATGACGGGAGAGACAGACGAAGCGAAAGTGGCTGATAAGTTATATGCCTGCGGTGTGAAAAACGTAATCATGAAGATCGGTAAAAGAGGATGCTACATCCGTAATGCAGACGGTGCGATGATCGTTCCGGCATGCAAAGGAGTGACGGCAATCGATACGATCGGAGCAGGAGATAATTTCGCATCCGGATTTATTACAGGCCTTTTGGAAGGAAAAGATATCCGTGAATGTGCGATCTATGCAAACTGTACTGCAGCTGTTTCTGTTCAGTATGTCGGCGCGACAGGCGGTGTGACAGATAAAGCGATCGTAGATAAGATGCTTGCGAAATACCGTGAAGATTATAAATAATATCTGCATACTTAAAAGTGTTTGGTTGGATGAAATAGGTTAAGAAAGGGATAGACAGCTATTATGAAAACGATGAAATTAGGAAAGACAGGAATAGATATTTCAAGAATCGGACTTGGAACATGGTCGATCGGAGGCGGTTCTGCGTGGGGCGGAGATCATGAGCTTCAGACAGTTGTAGATACGATAAGGGAAGCTCCTAAGGCAGGAGTCAATCTGATCGATACAGCGCCGGGATACAATTTCGGAAACAGTGAAAAAATTCTCGGAAAAGCTCTTGAGAAAATGAATCGCGAAGAAGTTGTGATCATTACGAAATGCGGAGTTACATGGGATCAGGAGATGAAAGGAGACCTGTTTAATAAAGTAAACGGGATTCAGCTTTATAAAAACCTGAACAGCGAGTCTGTGAAAAAGGAAATTGTCGGCTCTCTTGAGCGTCTCGGAACAGATTATGTGGATGTGTATATGACACATTGGCAGTCTGTGGAAGGATCAGAATATTATGTGCCGATCCAAAAGACAATGGATGTTTTAAATGAGTTAAAAGCTCAGGGAAAGATACGTGCGATCGGAGCGGCAAACGTAGATATCGACCAGATCAAAGAATATTTGAAATGGGGAGATCTTGATATTGTTCAGGCGAAATATTCGATACTTGATCGTGGTATTGAAGATGAGATTATTCCGTGCTGTCGTGAAAACGGTGTGACGATCCAGCATACTCTCCGCTTGAGATGGGACTTCTTTCGGGAACGATGCCGAGAGATTATCAGCCGGTCGGAGCACAGATTCCGAAAAAATGGTTCCAGCCGGATAATATGCAGGCGGCAATGGATATGATGGATAAATGGAAACCGCTTTGCGAAAAATATAATTGTACAATCGCAAATCTGGCTCTTGGATGGATACTGGCACAAGGAGATTTCCTGAATCTTCTCAGTGGCTCGACAACAGTAGATCAGATTAAAGAAAATGTGAAATCAGCTGAATTGGAACTTGATCCGGAAGATGTCGCTTATATGCGCGAGCTTGCGGAAGAAATCGATAAATAAGAGGCAACTGTATTTTAAAGATTGTTTGCCTGTATATATTTCCGAGTCTGAATATTTCAAAAGGAGAAATCATGTTTTCAAAGAATAAAGGTCTTGCAAAAACCAACTCAAAGGAGTTATTATTAAATAAAAGTGGTGTGAATAGCGGTGGAAAAGGTACAGAAAGGAAGAAAGCATGGCGGGCAAGGAAAGATTGATGGCAATCCGTCAAACGATACAGATGCAGAAGAAAGCGTCTGTAGGAGAATTGAGTAAAATATGCAGAGTGACGGAAGAGACAATACGCAGAGATTTGGATAAGTTGGAGGCGGATGGCGTCGTGACCCGGGTTCACGGCGGTGCGATCTGGAATGAAGGCATTCAAAAAGAAGGAGTTCATTTTTATCGGAGGATGAGCAAACATCTGAAAGAAAAGCAGGAGATTGCCCGCAAAACGGCGAAACTTTTCGAGGGAAAGACAACGATGATCCGTTTGATCTTAGGTTGATCCATCCGGAAAAAGGAGAAGCATAATTTAAGGGCTTCAAATGGGAAACAGGTGGAGATGAATGCAGATACCAGACATTTATCTGCCTATGTACCACAGGGAAATACAATTCTTTCTGGTACGATCGCAGAAAATTTAAAGATGGTGAAACAGGATGCAACAGAAGAAGAGATGATCGAGGCATTGAAGATTTCCTGTGCATGGGATTTCGTAAAGAATATGGAAGAAACGATCTATACCAAGATCGGAGAGCGAGGACGAGGATTTTCCGGAAGGACAGGCACAAAGAATTGCGATTGCAAGGGCTGTTTTAAGGGACTGCACCGATCTTATTGTTAGATGAAGCAACATCGGCACTTGATGTAACAACGGAACGTAAAGTTTTAAGAAATATCATAAAACAACGCCCAAATAAAACATGCATCGTGACAACCCATCGTCCGAGTGTTTTAAATATGTGTCAAAGAGTTTATCGTGTTATGGAAACACAGGTTACAGAATTGTCAGAAGAAGAGTCAAGCAAAATGGCGATGGATTTTTAGGGCACAGGTTGTCCGAAGATGCAGGATTCATTGACCACAGATAGAAAAAAAGATATAATAAAGACAAGAATAAACGGTATAAGGGGGAAGCTGAATGAAGAAGAGTGGATGGAAGATCATTCTTGGAGTTGCAGTACTAGTCTGTGTGATCTGTCTTGGAAGATTCGGATGGGTCAAGTATCAGGACTATAAGACAGAACAGGCAAGAAAAGCAACATTAAAAGAGAATCGCAAGCACAGAATTACTGGTGAGAACGAAGGAAAAGAGCCGGAGAAAGTTCCAGCTGGAGTCAAACATGGACAGAAGATCAACTTTAAGAAGCTGATCAAGATCAACAGTGATATCTATGCATGGATCTACGTTCCAGGAACAAGAATTGATTATCCGGTAGCACAAAGTCAGGAATCAGACGATCATTATTTAAAATATAACTTTAAAAATGAGCCAGAGTTTGCAGGATGTATTTATACAGAGAAAGCGAATAAGAAGGATTTTTCAGATCCAAACACAGTATTTTATGGACATAATATGAGAAATGGATCTATGTTCCAGAATCTTCACAAAGTTTGAAGATGAAGCATTTTTTAAGAAACACAAAGAAGTATATGTCTACACACCAAAGAAAACATACACATACACGATTTTTGCGGCATATAAGTTTGACGACAGGCATTTACTTAAGACATTTAATTTTAAGAATAAGAAGAAGTTTGAGAATTATTTAAG
>ENA-OQCE01000948-OQCE01000948.1-human-gut-metagenome-genome-assembly--contig:-NODE-948-length-13192-cov-2.367088_pt1 | contig 13192 bp, 20 predicted proteins | sample MGYA00242495_ERZ504572 | MGnify/ENA primary metagenome ERZ504572 (study PRJEB26092, sample SAMD00036228) | human gut metagenome | host: Homo sapiens | study: EMG produced TPA metagenomics assembly of...
ATGAGGGAGCTTTTGACTGCAAAAGCAAATGTAGATCGAGTGCTGAAAATGGAGGTAGAACAGGATGTTGAAAAAGAAAAAGACCACGGCCAGCGGTAAGCTGGTCCTGGTCAAAAGCGTTCGCAGACGCGCAGCCACAGAATGAAATTCTGTGTTCAAAGGGGCTTGGGGGCGCTGCCTCACAAGCAAGCGGAGAGGAAAATCACGGAGGGATTTTCTTCTCTGCGGGCCTGTGTGTATTAACACAGGCATTGCTTGCCTCTTTTCTCCGAAATTGAAAAGAACCAGTGAGAGAATCGTTAAATTTCACTCACTGGCTCAATTCATTTCAAATATCTCGGACAACTCTGTCAGTTCTTTCACCGTTTCCTGGGTGTGATGCAACAGGGTGTCACGCATTTCTGGCGGACAGCTGGAATAAAGCATTTTCATCTGATTGACACCCTCATCCTCCAGAGAAATATCTGGATTTATAAGCGTATCTAAAGAGATGTGCAGGACCTTTGCCAATGCTCTCAAAATCAAATAGGAAGGATTCATTTTCCCTTTTTCGATATTGGCGATTTGCTTTACAGAAACATGGCTCAGATCAGAAAGTTCTTGTTGTGTCAGTTCTTTATTCTTTCGGGCTTCCCGCATTTTCTGTCCTAAAGCAGTTAAATCATCAATCAGCATAATCGTTCATCTCAAAAATATTGTATCGTTCCGGTTTATGTAATGGAATAACCTTATTGTGCCGGTGAAAAGGAACAATTATACTTATTTGGTGGAGGGGAATGATGGAAGGAATATGTTGATGTATCAGGTAAATAGGGAAAGTGTGTAGTGGATTACTCTGCACGGTAAATTGACTTTGAGAAACAAGTATTATATACTTTGGTTAGTCTTTGGTAACTTCATCATAGTCTTAGTAATTCGGGAGGTGATTTAATGAAAGAGCAAAATGAGATCGACCCTGCATTGTTCAGCACAGGGGCGCATATTCTTGAAAAGAGTAATAATGGGACAAAATATCAAATTGAATGCGATACGCCCAATGGAACCATGCAATGTATTCATTTATTTCCTGGAATAGATTTAGCATATACATCCTTTCAGGCGTTTTCTTGTTTTTCAAGAAACAAAGCAATGCCTCATATTTTAGAAATTGCATATTGCAGCGCAGGAAGGTATGAATGTGAATATAAGCGGGATTACTTTACATATCTGGGGGAAGGTGATATTGCAATTAGTGTCCTTAGTCCTCATAGAGAACCTCCTACATTTCCTACTGGATTGTACGATGGTGTAGCTTTGATTGTAGATATGAGTGTTACCGGAAGTCAATTTAAGGATATTGTAGAAGGAATTTCTATTGATTTATCTGAATTGACCTCGAGATTTTGTACGGATCGCTGCTGCACAGTTGTAAAAGCTCCTCCTGAATTGAATCATGTATTTCAAGAAGTTTGTGAGGAAAAAAACAAAAAACGATTAGGTTACTTACGATTAAAGGCATTAGAGATTTTCTTTCTATTGTCTGAAATACTTCCGCAAGAGAATTTAGAAGTGTCCGTTTATTATCCAGGCAGTACAATCCGAAAAATAAAAGAATTGAAGCAAGAGCTGATGGACTCTTTAGATACAAGATATTCATTGGCTGAATGGGCAGTTTGTTATGGATTAAGTTTGACAACAATGAAAGATTGCTTTAAAGCAATCTATGGAAAACCTATATATGCTTTTCAAAAGGAATACAAAATTCAAATGGCGGCACAGCTATTACTTACAACTCAATTATCTATATCTGAAATTGCAGGAAAAATAGGTTATTCAAATCCAAATAAATTTTCATCTGCTTTCAGGTCTATTATTGGGATGTCTCCGAGAGAGTATCGCAACGCTAAAAAGTAATTGGCTTTTTGGATAGGTTTTGACTTCTTGGAGTGGTTTCTTTCGGAAAATACAGTATTATGGGCGTGTAGTTAGATAGCTCTAACCACACCGCTTATTTATTTACGAAAGGAGGAATTTGGTAATGAGCAAAGCAACGAGACGTTTTATTATAAATAAACTGGGAGAATTGGTAATTTCTCTTTTAATTGTAACTATTCTTTCGTTTTTACTTGTTCGTCTCTCACCCATTGATCCAGCAGAAGCGTATGCCAGGCGCTCTATGGCCGCATTTAGTTTTACGGATGAACAAATGGAAGCTCTGCGAGAAAAAATGGGGCTTAATGATTCCTTGCCTGTGCAGTATGTGAAATGGGTTCGAGATGCATTTCATTTAGACTTCGGTAAATCTTTTGTAAGTGGCCAATCAGTATTTGAAAAGGTTACAACAGCCATTGGTATAACTGTGACAATCGTTATAATTTCGGCTATTATTCAAGCCATTTTTATTTTGCTGATAGGATGCCTTTGTTATTTGACGAGAAAGCGAATAATTGGTCGTGCATTGATTTTTTTGTGCATAGCCGGAGTTTCTATTCCTTCGTTTTTCTTTGCTAGTACCTATATTGACATCTTTGCTGTTAAACTCGGTGTAACATTGGTAGTGGGAAATACAGGATTTGTGCGCTATTTCCCCGCAGCAGTATGTATCGCAATCGGATGTATTGCATTGTTTTCTCCTATGTTGGCAAACAATATCAAAAAAGAGATGGAACAGGATAGTGCTTTTTATGCTCGTTGTCGTGGCTTATCTGAGGGGAAGATTCTGTTCCGCTATGCACTCCCCAGCGCAGTAGTAACACTTCTCCCCAATTTCTGTCAGATGCTCGGACTTTGTATGGCCGGTTCTGCAATTGTAGAACGTGTGTTTTCCTTGCCGGGGCTTGGCTACTTAATCATTGACAGCGTGCTGTATCGGGATTCGCCAGTTATCCACGCAACAATTCTGTTTCTTGCGTTTTCGCTGGTAATGTTCAATATCCTTTCGGATATATTACGGCGGATTTTGCAACGGGATGCTTCTGCGAGAGAGGGGGCCAGACTATGAGCCGGACAAAACATATTCTCTCGTATTCAATCCCGATTGTAATATTGCTGTTTTTCCTGTTCGGATCTTTCTTTGCTCCTCACGATCCGAAAGCCACAAATATTCGGTGTAAATATCTATCCAGCAGCGCAGAATATCCGTTTGGCACAGACGATTTTGGCCGTTGTGAGTTTTCACGCATTCTCGAAGGCGGGAAAATAACTTTAGGCATCGTGTTGGTCGGATCAGCCATTGTCATTTTGCTTGGTATCTTCTTTGGCATTTTGCTGGCAAAGACGGGACGCCGCAGAAATATTCTTGCAGAAAGTATTTTGAATGCAGTTACAGCGATTCCGCCAGTGGCTTATCTGATTATCTTTATTGGTATTTGGGGGAATAGTATACCCACCATGCTAGTAGCACTGACGGCATCGCTGGTTCTTCGGATGATTAAGCTGGTCAAAACTTTGATTGAGGGTGAGTACGACAAAGCATACATCATGTGCGCGATTGCCTGCGGTGCAAGCAAAATGCGAATTATGCTGGTACATATCCTTCCCAATATTATCCGTGACGTTGTGCAATTTATTTGCCTTTCCTGTGCGGAAATGATTATTGCGATTTCTGGTTTTTCATTCATCGGTCTTTCTCTGGGTGATGATGTAATTGATTGGGGCGTTATGCTTTCCGATGCGAGGGCATTGGCTGGAACTCATCCGCAGTTGCTCTTTTACCCGATCTTCTTTATTTTTATCAGCTCCCTCTGTTTCAACTACTTAGGGCGGCTTTTGGAAAAGGAGGGTGCCTGATGCTTGAGATTAAAAATCTGACTGTGAGAGTAAAAAATGACACACCGATTTTAACCGATGTCTCATTATCTATTGATGAAGGGAGTTGTATTGGACTGACTGGGGCCAGTGCTCTGGAAAAACAACTTTGATTAAATCCATTATGGGTATGAACAGTGGTGATCTGGAGATCACACAGGGGCAAATTCTCCTGGATGGAGATAATTTGCTGATACATGGCGCGAAGGAGTGCCGAGCACTCTGCGGGAAGACGATTGGATTTATTCCACAAAACCCAATGACAGCGTTTTTTCCACACGCAAAGATGGAACGCCAGATTATTGAAACGCTCCGTATACACACTGGTTTGGACAAAAAGCAGGCCTATGCACTTGCCGAAAATGTGTTGCGACAGGTTAATCTGACTGATACCAAGCGAGTGCTGAGTGCATACCCTGGAGAGTTATCCGGTGGTATGCTCCAGCGGATTGCTATGGCGCTGATTTTGGGGACGAAGCCTAAATATATTCTTGCAGACGAGCCGACCAGTGCCTTGATGAAGCAAATCGGGATTTGCTGCTGGAGTTACTGAGAAAATATCAAAAAACAGCAGCTATTTTGTTCATTTCTCATGATACTGAGGCAATGAAAGCCCTATGCCCTATCACGCATGTGATGGAACATGGCAAAATTATTGAAACGCAGGCAACTGAGCAGTTATTCATTCACCCGCAACAGCCATGGACTAAGCGCTTTGCCGAAGCTGCTTGCCACCGAGAGGAGGTGAACTGGAAATGGACCGCATTGAATTAGATAACCTCACCAGAATTTACTATGACACGCAGGGGGAGACATTCTATGCATTGGATCACGCCTCTCTGATATGGGAGCAGGGTCATAGCATCGCCATTATGGGAGAAAGCGGCAGCGGAAAAAGCACCTTAGCTCGATTGATGATTGGATTGGAACGCCCCTCTGAAGGACGTATCCTTATCAATGGCGTAGATGCCACAAAATGGAGCTTGCGAGAATGGAGAAAGTATCGTGGCAAGATTCAAGCGGTATTCCAGGATGCTGGTGGAACCCTAAATCCATCATGGAGTACATCCCAAAATGTAGAGGAAGCCCTTGTAAACCTGACGGATTTTCCTCATCACAGCGGAAAAAACGTATTGCTGAATTGATGGAACAAACAGGTTTATCTCAAAGCTTACTTGATACTCCGGTTCGAAGACTGTCTGGCGGGGAACAGCGGCGGCTTGCGTTACTGCGCTCCCTATCTATATCACCGGAATTTCTAATTCTGGATGAAGTAACCGCAGGTCTTGACTTGATTTCAACAGAAGCGGTTCTTCAACTTTTGGAGAAATATGAGCAGGAACATGACTGTGCCTATTTAGTCATTACTCATGACCTGCAAATCGCCTCGCGGCTCTGCGAGATTATTTATGAGATCGAACACGGCAAAATTACTAAAAAAGCCGTTCGATAAATATAAAATCACAGAAAGGAACAAACCAAGATGAAACGAACCAAGATGAAACGAGCCAAACGCGTTTTAGGCCTCGCTCTTGCCGCTGTTATGTGTATGGGGATGCTTGCTAACAGCGACACCGCTTATGCTGCAAGCGGAACAGAAACGAGTGAAAAGGTCTTAAACATCGCCACGATTGGCGAAACAACAACCCTTTCGCCCCTCTATATGATTGCGGATAACCGCCCTACTCAGAAGCTGCTCTATGAGGGCCTGGTGAAATATGTGGATGGGGAAATTCAGCCGGTGCTGGCGGAAGATTGGGAAATGAGCGAGGATGGTAAGCAGCTTACCTTTTACTTGCGGCAAGGTGTAACCTTCCATGACGGAGAACCTTTTAACGCAGAGGCAGCGATTGCCAATATTGAGGCATGGCATATCAATCCGTCTTTTACAGCGCTGCCTGGTGTTGTCAATTATACCAATATTGAGGCGGTGGATGAATACACCATCCGTTTGACCTATGATACACCGTACTTTGCATACATCAACGATTTTTGCTGGCCGGATGTATGCACTATGATTTCTCCTAAACAGATTACGCAGGGTGACTTCCAGACAGTCAACGGATATGCTGGTACTGGACCCTATATCTATGACGAGTATGTAGCAGGACAGTACACCACTTTTGTTCGTAATGAGAATTATTGGGGTGAGCAGCCTATTACGACAAGATCGTTGCAAAGTATATTCCGGATAACGCCTCCCGTGTACAGGCATTGAAAACTGGTGAAATTGACTTAATCTATGGCTCCGCCGAATTGAGCTATGAGGACTATAACCAGGCAACTGCTATTGATGGAATTGAGGGGAAATTTGCTCCTTCTGGTTCCACGGTTCGTAATATCATTCTGAATTTCAATGGGAATCTGTCTGATCTGAGTGTACGACAAGCTTTGGCATATGCTATCGACAAAGAGGCGATTTCTGAAGGCCTGACCTATGGCTATGAACCTGTGGCGAATACGATTGTTCCTGATGGTACGCCTTACTCAGATATTTGCGGTACAGAGGATTACACCTATAACGTGGATCGTGCTAATCAGCTTCTTGATGAGGCAGGATGGGTCATGAATCAGTCCACTGGCATCCGGGAAAAGGATGGAACACCGCTTCATGTGGTCTTTACCTGCCCTACTGACGACAGTACCATCGGTTCCATTGCCACGTTGTTCCAGAGCCAGCTTGCAGAAGTTGGCATTGAAGTAGAGATTAAGAGCATGGAAAAGATGGAGTGGTATGCAAGTTACATGGAACCTACAGGATGGGATATTACCGCAATGACTGCTGGTTTCTTCAATTACGCAATGCCACAATGCTGGTTCTCTGCAATGATGGCTCAGATGCCAGAGGATGTTTCCATCCCACTGTTAGATAATTCTGATGAGTTTATTTCCGCATTGAGCGAGTTTAAGACCTGCAACGATGATGCCCGGTTGAAGGAACTGTTTGAACTGCTCATCAATACCGATCTCGATCAGGTATTGGATGTTCCTTTGACCCATCAGATGGATATGATTGTCTACAACACGGACAAGATCGCAGATTATAACTTTGCTTCGGATTATGCTTTCCTGGATGTGACACAAATCACTCCGGCAGAATAACACAGCTTGACGATGCGGGGTGGTCGGGAGGTACCGGCTGCCTGTATTGCTTTTATGGAGGTGAGAGATGATGAAACAAACACCATCGTCGGTCAAGCGGTTATGGGAGCTGGCTGGCACACACCGGAGAGCCTATTCGCTCTCTATCATATTGGCTATCTTGGGCGTGGCCTGTGGGATGATCCCATATTTCGCTATTGCTTATATCATGCTCTGCCTGATTGATGGAGTGACTGCCCTAAATACTTATGCGCTGTGGTGCGGTTTAATATTACTCGGCTTCACACTGAAATTGCTTTTTTTCTACTCTTTCAACAACCGTATCTCATACAGCGACATTCCAGACTTTGAAAGAAGTTCGCATTAAAATTGCTGACAAACTCTCACGGGTGCCAATGGGGTATATTATGGATCAGTCCTCTGGCCGGTTAAAGGATGTTATCGTTGATCGGGTAGAGAGTATGGAGCCAATCCTCGCACATCTGGTGCCGGAAATGACATCAAATCTGTTCGTCCCGCTGTGTATTATTGTGTACCTGTTTGTTTTAGACTGGCGCATGGCACTGGCTTCTCTTGTGACTCTGCCTATTGGCTTTCTATGCTACATGGGAATGTCGCGAGGGTATAGCGAACGGTTTTCTGGGCTGATGAAACGGGTTCAAAAAATGAACTCCACTATTATCGAGTATGTGGGCGGTATTGAGGTTATCAAGGCATTCAATCAGTCGGCTAACTCTTATCAGAAGTATTCCGATGCAGTCAATAACAATGCTCGCTACGCAGTTGACTGGATGAAAGACACACAGTTATTTATGTCTATGAGCAATACTATCTGGCCCAGTGTTTGGTTGGCGGTTCTTCCTATTGGTGCAGCTCTGTATCAACATGGAACATTGTCTGCCCCAACCTTCCTGACTATTATGATTTTGTCCTTAGGTATTGTCGGTCCGATTTTGGGAGCGATTAAATTTACTGACAATATTTCACAGCTTGGCACGATTGTCGGAGAAGTGGGAAATCTGCTGGATGCACCGGAAATGGTGCGGCCGAACCATGATGCTGATATTCACAATCTGTCTATTCAGTTCCAGGATGTTTCCTTTTCTTATAACCTGAAAGACCCGAAGCCGATATTGGATCATATCAATTTGACAATACAGCCTGGAACAATGACGGCTTTAGTTGGGCCTTCCGGTTCAGGCAAATCAACGATTACTAAATTGATTACCGGTTTTTGGGAGGCAACATCCGGCACTATTTCTCTTGGCGGAGTGGATTTGAAAAAGATTCCCCTGTCGCAGCTTTCCTCGTATGTGTCTTATGTATCGCAGGATAATTACCTCTTTGATGAAAATATCCGTGAAAACATTCGTATGGGGAGGTTGTTGGCTACCGATCAAGAAGTGGAAGATGTCGCCCGAAAGTGTGGCTGCCATGACTTCATCATGGACCTGGAGCATGGGTATGACACAATTGTGGGCGGTGCAGGCGGCCACTTATCGGGTGGTGAACGACAGCGAATTGCCATCGCCAGAGCTATGTTGAAAGATGCTCCTATTATTATCTTCGACGAGGCAACAGCCTACCTTGACCCTGAAAATGAAAGCCTGATTCAAGAAGCTATTTCTAAATTGGTACAGGGCAAAACGCTGATTATGGTCGCGCATCGACTCTATACGGTGACAGGTGCGGATCAGCTTGTGGTGGTGAATCAAGGGCGAATCGAGGCAACCGGCACGCATGAGGAACTTCTGAAAAAATGCCCGCTCTATAAAGAAATGTGGCAGGCCCATATTGGGAGCCGCGATGAAGGAGGTGCAACAGCATGATTACTGCCTTAAAGAAAATATATGCTTTTTCTGGCTGCTGGAAAGGGGTTTTGAAAAAGTCAGTGGTGTTCAGCTTGCTGCACTCAATCTTGGATATGTTTCAGATCGGCGCTCTTTTTCTGATCCTCAACGGATTGGTGGAAGGAATCAAAGGGCGGGATATTTTGTTCGCGTTTCTGCTTCTTTTGGCAGGAGTGATTGGAAAAATCGTTTGTAGTTATATTTCAGACTTTTCTCAAACAAGAGTTGGCTATTTTATGTGCGCGGATAAGCGCATCCATATAGGCGACAGGATGAAGTATATGCCGATGGGCTACTTTAACAGTCATAGTTTGGGGAATCTGACCTCTACCGTCACCACAACAATCAGCGATGTAGAGAATAATGCGCCATCAGTTCTGATTACAGTGATCCACGGTTTTATCCATGTAACGGTCATTACCATTGTGATGTTTTTCTTCGACTGGAGGATTGGTCTGCTGGCTTGTTTGGGGATTGCGCTTGTTTTTGCTCTGTAACTCCGTACTTCAAAAGAAATCACAGGAAGTATCTCCTAAACGGCAGGCGGCACAGGAGGATTTGGTAGGCGCAACACTGGAATATATCCAGGGTATGGGCATTGTAAAGTCTTTCAATCTCGGTGGCAAATCGAACCAGAAAATGAAACAGGCCATTGAGGAAAGCCGCGCACGCAATACCAAACTGGAAACTGTTTTCGGACCTTACGGAATGGTACAGCTGTTTGTTTTGCGATTGGCGAGTGTGGCAATCATGTTTTGCTCTATCCTGTTCTATTTGCAAGGTAGCATGACGTTGGTGTACTGCTTGCTGATGTGTGTTGCCTCTTTCTTGATTTTCAGTGAACTGGAGGCGGGCGGGGGGAAAGTCCTTTGCCCTTCGGTTAATAGAAAGTTCCATCGACAAGGTGAACGCTATTGACGATACTCCAGTAATGGATTTGTCCGGCAAAGATATTGCTCCGAAAGATACCACGATTGAATTGCAGAATGTTGGCTTTTCTTATGGCGATCACCGAATTTTGAACCATGTCAATCTGACGATCCCGGCCAAAACCACTACGGCGATAGTCGGTCCATCTGGCTCTGGTAAAACGACATTGTGCAGCTTGATTACTCGTTTTTGGGATGTAGATGAAGGGTGCATTAAACTGGGCGGCACTGACATACGGAATATAAGCTGGATAGCTTGCTCTCTAATATCAGCATGGTCTTTCAGAATGTTTTTCTCTTTGCAGATAGCATCGAGAACAATATCAAGTTTGGTAAACCGGATGCCACTCATGAAGAAGTTGTCCGAGCAGCAAAGAGTGCGTGTTGCCATGATTTTATCATGCACTGCCAAGCGGTTATGATACTGTCATTGGCGAGAGTGGTGCTACTTTATCTGGCGGCGAAAAGCAACGTATTTCGATTGCGCGGGCTATCTTGAAGGATACCCCTATCATAATTCTGGATGAAGCAACAAGCAGTGTAGACCCGGAAAACGAGGCAGAACTCCAGCAGGCCATTGAGAAGCTGACAGAGGATAAAACGGTTATTATTATTGCTCATCGGTTGAAAACGGTTCGAAATGCACAGCAGATTGTTGTTATTGCGAATGGAGGAATTGCCCAACGCGGTACACATCGAGAGTTGATGACACAGCCTGGAATTTATGCCGATTTCGTAAATATTAGAGAAAAAGCAGTTAATTGGAAAATATCCAGCAGTAAGACACAGCAATAAAAAGAAACAATGCGTTTTCTTTACTGGTACGAATGGCATGGGAGAAAGAAATGAAGAACAAACAACATACCACCACATCCGGTGAAGATTACTTAGAATCCGTGCTTATACTTCAAAAGAAGCTCGGTATGGTGCGCTCTGTGGATGTTGCCCGGTACATGGAAGTTTCAAAACCCAGCGTATGTTACGCAGTAGGAACTTTACGAGAGGGTGGCTTTTTGACAACAGACGAAAACCATTATATACACCTGACCGACCTTGGCTGGGATGTGGCTGAAAAAATTTACGAACGCCATTGTTTTTTTACTCATCAACTTATATCCGTTGGAGTTAATCCACAAATTGCAGAAGTTGATGCTTGTCGCATGGAACATGCAGTCAGTGATGAAAGTTTTCAAAAACTGAAAGAGCATGCGATGAGAGAGATTGCTTCACAAAAAATTGACAATACATTTGATGATTTTCCTGTGAAGAAGTAGAAAATGTTGCTTTGCTAAAATAGATTAAATATGAAAGACACAAAATACAAGATATTAGCATATTTTGACAATCAATCATATCGAAAACTATTCAATGAGATAAACTCAGATTATGCAGAAAATCTACAAATTTTACTGCATAATTTGAGTTTATTTTCTTATGATGTGCTTATAATAGGAGTGATCCTTTATAAAGAGAACATAGGTAATATTATATCTGCTATTAGAAAAATAACGCAGATACCAATTATTATTTTGACGGATGCTTCTTCTTTATTGTGTATGTCATGGAAAAAAGAATCAATATACGCTGGTGCAGATTGTGTAATGGATATAAATAGCACTATAGAAGAAGTAGATCTGCAGATTTTTCATTGGCACGACGAAACAATAAACAAAAAATAACTCAAAAGCAATCCGAAACGATGATTAATAAGGGAAAACTTGTAATTGATCATAAGAAACATAAAGTATTTTGGAATAGAGTAGCGTTACATTTAACACGACAAGAATATAATTTTTTATACTTATTAGCGGTGACACCGATGAGAGTATACACATTTGAACAGATTTACCAGCTTGTATGGAAAGATTATTCTGTTGGTGATATTAAAAATATCATTTGGTGTCTGGTAAAGCGATTGAGAAAAAAGCTGAATGCCGTTGAAGATGGTGCCGGGAATTGCATTGTCAGTGTGCGAGATATAGGCTACAAATTTGAATTGAATAAAGAAAACGAACAGCAGTAGTATCCGAAATACAGGTTAAAAATTTGAATTGAATAATGAAAATGAGCAACAGTAAGGCGAATGATCCGTAAAAAGATTATTCGTCTTATTTTATTTATTCTGGAAAGAAGGTGATAAAAACTGACCGTCAATTGACAGTTTCCTGACCGTTAACTGACAGGTGCATCCGATACACTGTGCCTTTGTAAAGATATGATTACAAAGGAGATCCGTGTTTGCAGGGAGACAGCAGAAATGCCGGACATTCCTGTAGACAGGAAGAACGGACCAGAGCACCGCCACACTCCGATTTGATTTCGCAAAAATTCAGATCGGAGGAAAACATAAGTGGCTTACAATAAAGCAAAAGAAGAATATAGATGGAACCAGTGGAAAGCAGAGGAAGAGAAGATCCTGCGTGAACAGGGCGTGGATGAAGAGACGATCCAGAAGCTTCGGGAGTATGACTGGGACGATTTCAATGCAGAGCGTAGATTCCGGGAACACCAGACCTCGCTTCTGGACTGTATGGAACTGCTCCTGGAAGAAAAAGAAACCAAAGGGTCCCAGCCGGAGAGCGTAGAAGCCCTGCTGGATACAGTGGAGAACGAAGAACTGCTTCAGATTCTGTTATCAACTGATAAGAAAACTCTTCAGATGATTGTCCTGAAGATGATGGGATATGCACCAAAAGAGATCAGTCATCACATGGAACTGCCGGAGCAGACGGTTTATACAAGACTGCGGAGATTAAGGGAAAAGATCAAAAAGTCCATGAAATTTGAATAAAACAAAAGGTTCTCATCGGCTGACTATTAGAACGAACAGACAGGAGGATTGATACGATGGATGAGAAAGAAGTGTCCGAAATGCAGGAAGAAATGATGACGGTACTGGTAGTCGAGCCGATGAAGGCCCCCTATGTCAAGCACATCCCAAATGAGCTGGAGGATCTGCAGCAGGCGGTAGGCGGTGACATTGAAATGACCTATCCGTTTGATGATGAAGTTGGAATCCTTTTAAACGGCAATGGAAAATTTGAGGGATTGCCACTGAACCGGGCGTTATATGATGATCATGGACAGGTCTATGATGCGATAGCCGGGACTTTCCTTGTAGTAGGGCTGACAGAAGATGATTTTACTTCGCTGACACCGGAACAGATTGAAAAGTTTAAAGAAAAATACCAGTCACCGGAAATTTTTACTCTGTTTAACGGAGAACTCCATGTGATGAAGATGCCGCCGGAAGAAGAAAAAGAACAGAAAGAAAGCCGGAAGAACGATGCAAAACAAAAGAATCCGGCAAAGAAGAAAAACAGATCCGGGGATGCAAGATAAAATATTTTTTTGTGAAGTGAATAAAAAAATACACTGCCATCGGCTAGTAAGCAGAGGGACATCCCTCGGCTGTTCTTTGGCAAGTGAATATCGGCACTACAGGTACGTTCCCAACCGTAGAAGCGTGACAGTATGAGCGCCATGATTAAGTATAGGTAAAGATTCTTAGGACTTGGAGCGAGA
>ENA-OQCE01000950-OQCE01000950.1-human-gut-metagenome-genome-assembly--contig:-NODE-950-length-13160-cov-1.433055_pt1 | contig 13160 bp, 18 predicted proteins | sample MGYA00242495_ERZ504572 | MGnify/ENA primary metagenome ERZ504572 (study PRJEB26092, sample SAMD00036228) | human gut metagenome | host: Homo sapiens | study: EMG produced TPA metagenomics assembly of...
GTTATGCCAATGATTGCGGTTGCACCGCAAAAGGGGAATTCCACCTCGTCAATGTGCAGGGTTTCCGGCTGATGCTTGTATGCAAAGAAAAACTGACGGATGTTCCATTCGGAGTCCCCGCCCCTGTCACAAGGCGCCGCTATGTTCCTTAAAGAGTTTAACTCCAGCGGCCGCAGCCCCATCTGATCCCGCTGCTCTGCGGGCAGGCTTTGGAATTCCTCGGCGGTGTAGTCGCCCCGGATCTCTCCATTTTTCATATAGAGGACACGGTCGGCCAGGTCGCGTAAATAATAGAGCCGGTGTTCTGATATGACAATGGTTTTCCCCTGGGCCTTTAAGAGCATGAGCAGTTTTCGGAAATCCGCAATCGCGTAAGTGTCCAGATTGGAGGACGGTTCATCCAGGACATAAATATCCGGCTCGATTGCTGCCGCTGACCCGCAGGCGATTTTCTGCTTCTCCCCGCCGGAGAGGGAGAAGATGCTTCGCTCAAGCAGAGATTCCAACTTCAGCTGCTCCGCCACCCGGCGGACCCGCTCGCGGACGGCCTTCTCGGGCAATCCGTGATTTTCCGGGCCAAAGGCCAGTTCGCTGGTCGTGTCCACATTGAAAAACTGGGAGCGTGGATTTTGGAATACAGAGCCTACTTTTTGAGAAATCTCAAAGAGCGACAGTTCGCGGGTATCTTTCCCATCCAGATAGACCGAGCCTGTAAAAGTCCCCTCGTGGTAATGGGGGATCAGGCCGTTCAGCAGACGGGTCAAGGTTGTCTTGCCGCAGCCGGAGGCCCCGCAGAGAAGAACAAAGGAGCCGTCCTCAATCGTACAGGTGATATGCTTCAGCGCCCCTTCCGTCAGACATTCCCCATCCACAGGGCCGCTTGCCGGATAGGAAAACGACACATCTCTGCACTCAATCATGGCATTCACCCCTTGCAGCCACACATAGACTTGCGCGGCAAATGCCCCAAGGCAGATCAGGAGCAACACAATATCCTGTGCGCGAAACCCGATTTTACAGATGTTGGTCCGCTTGACCGGTCCGCCCAGGCCGCGGGTCAGTGCCGCCGCACTCAACTCTTCTCCAATCTTGACGGAGCAGATCATCATGGGAACCATGCGGTATTCCAGAATAGAGCCGGCCTTTCCACCGCCAAAGCGGACGCCGCGCATCCGCATGCGTCCCCAATGGCGCTCCATTCTTCCGCCACCGTCGGGAAAAAGCGGAACATGACCGACATGGGGATCGTGATCTGCTGCGGCAGGTGAAGCCGCTCCATGGCGGCCACGAATTCGCTGACGGTTGTGGTCGTGACTACGAAGTACCCCATGACAATTCCCGGCGTAAACCGGAGGAACAGCCCCACAATGGCAACCGCGATAAAATTTGCAACCCCGGTCAGATAGGATAGTCCAAACAGTTCCAAGCAGAGGCTTCCCCCAAAAATCAGGAGATAGAGAACAGCGCCTTTCCATTTTCCTGCCAAGAGCAGAAGCAGCAGGGGGATCGCCGCCAGCACGATGATGTAATACTGCATGACGCCTTCATACGAGCCGCCCAAAATGAAAACGGCTATGGTGGTCAGCACCGCCAATTTTGTGCGAGGATCTAAAACAATCCCACTGTGGTTTTTCTGACTGGCAAGAAGTTCGCGGCTCATGATACAATGCCCGCCCGTTCAAAGTGCTTTTTGAAAAGTTTGCGCCCAATCAGCCGCCCACCAGCCGCTGACAAAGGCCGCCACCAGAAGCATCGGCAAAATCCAGTCCGGCATATAGGCCATGAGCGTGTCTGCATATTCCTGTCCATAGCCGGGAAGGAGATTTTGATAGTAAGCGTCCCGTGTCACAACAATAGGGATGAACGCGCCGATCACCCACATGGAGAAAACGCCGTGGATCAAGACTTCGCGCTTGGCGTTTTTGTAGCCGCAGCCCTTCATCATGAAATCAGAGATCAATCCAAAAATCAGGCCGGTTGGGATGCACCAGTAGCCCATTCCGGTAAGCAGCATAATAATACCGAGCAGCAGGCCGCAGATAGTCAGCATACCAAACTTTTTAATTTTGGAGAAAAACAGCATCATGGGGATGCCGCCGACCAGCGGAACGATCACACTGATGAGCGGGATGAAAATAGGGATAAAGCCAATAGATGCCGCGGCAAAGATCACGATAAAGTAGATCGCCGTAAAAATACCGATGTTGATTAAGTCTTTCCCTTGAAGCCTGTTCATTGAGAATCCTCCTACACATGATTGATTTTCGGATTAGACAACGCTAACCGTCGTAATAGTAGCACAGATCAAATCACGCTTCTATGCACATACCGACAGTTTAGGCCCGAATAGCAAGGAGTTTTTCTCTTTCCCGTTGTTTGATGATTGACCTAAAAGGGGACGGCCTATAATAAACTCAATCATTTTGCCGCGAAAGGGGGAAAATTTGTTGCGCGACATGATGGAAAGCATCCTGAAAAACAGTGATACCGTTTTGGGCGTAGAGTGGAAAAGCGGCCCAAATAGCAGCGAACTTCTTTTGGAGCAGGAGGACGGCCGCGGAAGGATGGTCTTCCACCCGCTCTTTCCCGGTGTGACCCTGGCGTTTATTCAGGTAAACGCGTCAAACTGGCCGGAGTCCGAGGCCAATGCCGAGCTGCGGCCCCTGCTGATCAATTACTGCGTTGCAGGAAGAAGTGAGCTTCTTCTGGATGACGGAGCCTACATATACCTGAAGGAAAATGATTTTGCCGTCAGTGAGCAGACGGCCCAGGACGGCTATATTTTCCCAACAAGGCTTTATCAGGGCATTAAAATCTATTTTGATATAGAACAGCTCTCTCATCACGCCCAGGAACTGATGTCCGCTTTTGAGCTGGATTTTACTCTGCTGCGTGAGAACTATTGCCGCAGACAAAAGACCTATATCAACGAGGCGGACAGCACACTTACCGCCATTTTCCACAAACTCTGGCACTGTCGGAGCAGCCGTCTCTCTTTTATCTGCGCATCTATACGCTGGAACTGATTTACGAACTGCTCCATACAGAGCCGCGCCCTTCAAAAACCTGCGGCTTTTATACGGAACTTCAGGTGGGGATCGCCAAAAAAGCAGAACAAATCCTCACCGCAGATCTCCGGAAACATATCCCCGTGCGTCTGCTGGCGGAAAAATTCTCCGTTGGAGAAACCAGCTTGAAAAACTACTTCCGTGGGGTGTACGGCCAGAACATCTCCACCTATCTGCGGGAGGCCCGTATGAAAGCCGCCGCTGAATTTTTAGAGGACACCAGCCGCCCCATTGCGGAAATCGCGGAGCAGATTGGCTATTCCAATCAGGGAAAGTTTGCAGCGGTATTCAAGAAGCAATTCGGCATGTCCCCGTTGGAGTACCGGCGCGCACAGAAGCTGTCCACACTTTAGGCGCCGCTTCCCATAAAATAAGCGCAGACCCTTGAAAGGCCGCCCGCATCCATAGGATATTGGCCGGCAATGTTTCCCTGGGCGAAATGGATGATGTCCGTGCAGCAGTCCAGCAGCAGTTCCAGATCGTGTGTGATCACATAAACAGTGACGCCTTCCGTGCTGAGCTGCCGCAAAACAGCGGCGACCTCTTTCATGTGCCGGTAATCAAGGCCGCTGGTGGGTTCGTCAAAAAAGAGAATAGACCGCTTTGACGCGATAGCGGATGCGATGGCCACTCTCTGTTTCTGTCCGCCAGAAAGCGACATGGGGTGCCTGTCTCTGAACGGGAGGAGATCCAGCCGGGACAGGATTTCCTCTGCCTGTTTTGTATCCGGCTCCTCCATGCTGATCAACACTTCGTCCAGGACTGTTTCTGTAAAGAGCTGATGGTTTACCTCCTGCATGACCATATAGCAGGTGTTCAGCCGATCTTTCGAACGGTATCGCCTGCCGTTCCAGATTACCTCGCCGCATCGCTTCTCCAGCCCACAGAAGCACCGTGAAAAGGTGGACTTGCCAGCCCGTTATTGCCAATGATGCCTACAATGCGGCCGGCCGGAATAGTACAATCCTGTATGTGCAGGATTGACGATCCGTGGGGATACGCAAAGCGGAACTGCTTCAGCTCCAGTTCCGTCCCTGTGCATTGCGGTGTTTGCGGCGGTTGTAATTGTTCCAGGGCGAAAGTGCGTAGCCCCATTTCCGTCCGGGCTTGCTCCGACAGGCCTTTAAATTCCTCCGAAGTATATTCCCGTGTGATTTTGCCGCCCTTCATATAAATAAAACGATCCGCCAGACCACGGAGATAATAGAGCCTGTGTTCCGATACGACGATGGTTTTCCCTTGGCCTTTCCAGAAAGCCAGGGTTTTCCGCAGGTCGGAAATGGACGCCGCATCCAGATTGGAGGATGGCTCATCCAGTACCAGTACCTCCGGCTCCATGATCGACACGCCGGCGCAGGCAACTTTTTGTTTCTCTCCTCCGGAGAGGTGGAAGATATTCCGGTCCATCAGCTTTTCCAATCGGAAATCACGGACCGTCCTCTCCAGCCGCGCCCGGATTGTTTCTGCCGGCTGGCCCAGATTTTCACAGCCAAAGGTGATCTCGCTGGTTGTATCTACATTAAAAAACTGGGAACGCGGGTTTTGGAACACGCTGCCCACGATTTTCGCCGTATCATAGAGCGGTTGTTTTGACACTTCAGCCCGTTGACCCACACGCCGCCGCTCATCTTCCTTCGTAATAATGGGGGATCAGCCGTTGATCAAGCGTGTGATCGTGGTTTTTCCGCAGCCGCTCTCGCCGCAGAGCACGGCAAACTCGCCGCGCTTGATCTGAAGCTCAATGTCCCGAACACCACCCGGTATGCCTCCGATTTCTTCTCCACTAAGAGAAGGTCACATGGTCAATCTGAATCATCCTCTGACACCTCCCCAAAAAGCGATCTGCGGCCGGAGCAGAAACAGAGCGAAGCAGGCGACGCAGAACAGCGCCGCCATAAGATCCTGTACATGAAACCCAATCCGGCACAAGTTGGTACGCCTTCCTGGAGCCCCAAGACCCCGCGTTAAGGCGGCAGCGGAAAGTTCATCCCCGATTTTGACCACGGATACAATAAGCGGTACCAGCCGGTACTCGACCATTAGGAACGGATTCTTTCCTCCGAAGCGTATCCCGCGCATCTTCATAGCGTCCCGGATGGCCTGATACTCCTCGCTGACGGTGGGAAAGAAGCGGAAAATCACCGACAGCGGGATCACGATCTTCTCCGTCAGGTGCATCCGCTCCATGGCTCCAATGAATTCGCTCACCGATGTGGACGCAATCAGATAGGCGCCCATCATGATACCGGGTGCAAAGCGGGTCATGATGGATGTGACCGCCAGCAGGACAAAGGAGAAAAGCCCGCTCGCCCAGATCAGGCCACACGCTCCAGCGCAAAACAGGCCGCATACAAAATCAGGTACTTTGCCGCCGTCTGAAAGCGTCGCTCGGAGAGGATCAGGATAAATGGGACGAGGCTCAAAAGTGGCTTTATCAAATTCATGATCCCTCGTTGCTGGTACTGAACATCAGGGTGGTGATGGTCAGCAGAAGAAGCAGCTTGGTGCGCGGGTCCAGTTGGATGCTTTTCTTGCTTGCTGTTACTGTGGGGTATGATGCGCTGCTCATTACGCAATGCCCGCCTTGGCAAAGTGCTTTTTCAAGAGAGCCTTGCCCAGCAGTCCACCGAAAATGGCGAACACAAAGATTCCTGCAATTACCAGGATTATACTCCACATCGGCATGACAGCCATTACCTGATCCGCATATTCCGCTCCGAAGCTGGCCGCAAAACTCGCCCAGGAGTCTTCCACCATAAAATACATGGGGATATAGGTACCCACCATCCAGAGGCTGAACACCGCATACCCCAGCAGGCTCTTCTTGCGCTCTTATAGCCGCCGGATTTCAAAATCAAATCACCCAGCAGTCCAAAAACAGCCCCCAGGGGGACGCCCCAGAAGCCCATGCCGGTCAACCCCATCAGCAGGCCGCTCAAAATGCCCATAATGGTGACCATCCCGAACTTTTTCACCCTTGTCAGGAACAGCATGAATGGGATGCCGGTGATCAGTGCCCATAGCGCCCCCAGGACGGGAAGGAAAATTGGCACAAACCCGATGGGGATTGCGACACAGCAGCCGATGACAAAATACAGGACCGTAAACAGTCCAAGGCTGATCAAGTCTTTTGCCTGAAGTTTGTTACTCATAAGTACACCTCCGCACTTTTTGGTTAGCGTATTCTAACCTCGTTATAGAATACCACACCCAGATTGGTGTTTCTACAACCGAACAACTTTTTAGCTCCAATCAACATCGAGTTTTTAGGTTGACGAATGAGAAATTCCAAGCCTATAATGGATAAAAAACATTCCGTTTCTTGAGTATCCAAGAGGAAAGTGTGTACCTATGAACATTGATGAAATCATCCGAAAATGCGTTGAAGTTCCCGGAATATCTATCGAACGGAGAGAATACAGCGCGGGACTTTTTCTAAATGGGAAGGATGGAAAAGGCTCTGTGACATTTTTCCCGCTTTTCTCGGGATTGACGCTGGCCTATATCTCAGTAAACGCTCCGCTCTGGACAGCACCGGATCTGTGCGGAGAGGGCTCCGAGGAAAAAGGGCCGCTGCTTCTGAACTACTGCGTTACTGGGCGCTGTGAGATCATTCTGAACAACGGAAATTTTGTGTATGTGACGGATGGGGATCTATCCCTGACAGAGCATTTTGCTCAAAGGCAGTATGTCTATCCACGCCGCATCTACGAGGGGCTGGAGTTCTTTATAGAGCTTGATACGCTTGCAGCGCAGAGCGCATGGCTTCTGGAGGAATTCGGACTTGACTTTCACTGCGTTGTGGAGCGGTACTGCCGGAATGGAAGCACCTACATCTCCAAGGCTGTCCCCGACGCGGAAGAATTGTTGAAAAAACTATGGTCACTGTATCATGAGCTATGCCCTTTGCTGTAATGCAGATGAAGATCTATTCCCTGGCGCTGTTTTCGCTGTTGATGGCGCAGAAGGAAATCCCTCCGTCCCAAGTCTGCGCCTATTTTACAGAAACGCAGGTGAGCATTGCAAAACAGGTGGAACAGATCATCACAGCGACCTGCGGCAGTATCATCCGGCATGGGAACTGGCCGCGAGGTTTTCTATCAGCGAAACCAGTATGAAGAATTATTTTCGCGGCGTCTTCGGGCAAAACATATCGGCGTATCTCCGGGAGGTCAGAATGAGAAAATCCGCGGAATTGTTGACGGGCAGCCGACTTTCGGTATCTGAGGTGGCGGAACGGGTCGGATACATCAACCAGAGCAAATTTGCATCCGTTTTCAAAAAGCAATTCGGCATGTCCCCGCTGGAGTACCGGCGCATGAAACATTTAGAGCGTCTCCGCCTTGATACGCCTTAGCCGCTGTTCAGAGTAACGGCATCTTGTGAATTTTGCGGTTACTGTGTATAATATTTTCAAAGCAGTAAACGGAGGTGTATGTCCGGGTGGCAGTTGACACAAAGGAACTGATTGCAGAGCCGTGAAGCGGCTTCTGATGCAAAAGAAGGTCAAAAAACTGACGGTGAAAGACATCGTGGATGAATGCAGCATCACCCGGCAGACCTTTTACTATCATTTTGAAGATATTCCAGACCTGTTGAAATGGGTCCTGGAGCGCGGCACGGATAAGATGGTCGAGGAAACGCTTACCCAAGGGAACGCAGAAAAGGGGCTGCGCTGCCTGTTCCTGCTGGCACTGAACGCCCGCCCCTATGTGGAGCACGGCCTCAAACCAACTACCGGGATGAGATTGAGCGGATGGTGGAGGAACAACTTTTCACATTTTTCCTGCGGGTGGTGGAAACGCGGCCTGTACGCTCAATGCAGCCATGCGGACTTGAAACTTGTGATGCGCTACCACAGTCAGGCGGTCCTCGGCCTCCTCAAAAACTGGACCGAGGCTGACAGCGGCGATTTAGACCACATCGTTCATATTGTCCATCAGCTTGTTGCGGGGGAGATCTCCCCCAGACAATAACCCTCTCTTTTTATTAGAAATGCCGGAGTGTAAAAAAGTTTTACACTCCGGCATTTCTGTCAATACACACTTCATTTTCTGGCTATTGTTCCAGCCCCCCGCCTGATTAAAATAAAAGCATGAAAAGGGAAAAGAGGTGCGGATCATGTCACATGAAATTCTGTCCGCGAAACTGTATGAACTGGACCGGGAGTTCGGGCTGCTCCACGGGAGCATCCAGCTCAGCGAAACGGCAAGCCGCGAACAACTCGGCCAGGAGTTGGCCCGCCTGCGGCAGAAAAATGAAGCGGACCGTCTGGCGTTCCAGACAAAGTTGAAGTTCAGCCGCTCTCCCATGGTCGGGAAACTGGCGTCCTCCTATGAGACGATAGAGGCGTTCATCGACCGGGAGCGTGCGGAGCAGGACGGCCCGTTCTCCGAAGTCTGGCGCCGGGGGCTGTCCGCAGAGGAGGCCCTACTGCTGGCGGAATACTCACTGGATTTCGCGGCGCAGGCCGCCAATCACGCCCTGCTTCTCTCCCTGGAAGCAGTCAGCGCGCAGGATATACCGCGGGGAAAGGAAACGGAGGTTGAGCAAAATGAGGCGTCGCTCTAAATTTGGATGGATGGAACTGATGATCGGCATTCTGCTGATCGTGCTGGGCATCTTCACTTTTCTGAGGCCGGGCAGCGTGCTGACCGGCGCCGTGCTGGTCTACGGCGTGTTCGCCCTTATCACAGGGATTGCGGATATTGTGTTCTATGTGAAGATGGAGCGTCATACCGGCTTCGGGCCGGTAGTAGCTCTGGTCAGCGGCATTTTGAGCGTGATCGCGGGTTTGCTGGTGATGGTCTATCCCGGCGCCGCGGCCTGGGCGCTGACGATCTTCTTCCCCCTATGGTTCATCATGCACTGCATCTCCCGCCTGACCCACTTGGGGATCATCCGGTATGTGGCCGGCAGCGGGTACTACTATTTCAGCCTGATCCTGAACATCATCGGGCTGGTGCTCGGCTTCCTCATGCTGCTCCAGCCGGCCCTCGCGTTCCTGTCCATGGGCTTTGTCATCGGGGCCTATCTGATCCTGCTGGGGATCGACAGCCTTGTGCTGGCGTTCAGCGATGTGGGCTATAAATGGTAAAACGCCCTGACGGTAAAACAGGGCGGTCCATCAAGACTCAAAAATTGGAGGGTTTCTTTTATGTGTACTGCAATCAATTTCTTAAAATCAGCAGCATTGAAAATGTGTTTGGCCGGACAATTGGATTTCCACTACATTCTGGACCCGCGCCTTGCGGTCTTTCCCGCCGGCTACCACCTGGGAAAACACGCTGGCAGGCAGCTCACTGACCGGTACGCGTCGCGGGGATCAGCCGCCACTTCAAAAATCTCTATGTCCTGTTTGATGGCGTCAATGAAAAGGGGCTTGCGGGCGGCGCGCTGTACTTTAAGGGATATGCCGACTTCCCGCCGTTCTCCCAACAGAGCGGCAAGGCGCAGGTCCCAGCCCTGGACTTTTTGCACTATGTCCTCGGCCTCTGCGCCTCTCTGGACGACCTCCGGGAGCTTCTGGCCGACATCACCCTGGTGGGGCTTCAGGACAAACTGACCGGGACCGTCGCGCCGCTGCACTGGATCTTCACCGACCTGTCCGGCAAAAGCCTCGTGGTGGAGCAGACCAAACAGGGGCTGAACGCCTATGAAAACCCGGTGGGCGTTCTGACCAACAGCCCGGATTTCCCCTGGCAGATGACGAATTTACGCAGCTACATTGGAGCCGCGCCGGAGCAGACGGAGCAGGCGGATTGGGGTGGTTTCCGGATGGAGCCTTTTGGGCAGGCCGCCGGAACGAGCGTCCTGCCCGGGGGCTACACACCACCCGCCCGTTTCGTCAGGACCGCGTTCCAGAAGCTCCATATGGTGCAGCCGGAGACCATGCAGGAAGCCGTTATTGCAGGCTTTCACATCCTGGAGGCGTCACCCTGCCCAACGGCGTGGTAAAGACGGCCAACGGGACCTTTGACTACACCCAGTACACTTCCATGATCGACCTTCCGAACAAGGTCTACTATTTCAAGACCTATGAAAATCCCCAAATCATCCGGGTGGACCTGAAGCCGGTCTGGGCGTCCGGGGAACAGACGGTGCGGGATCTGGGCAGCATCCATGTGCCGATCCGCTACGGAACGATGGAGTGAATAAAAGCCCTCCGCTCTGTTAAAGCTGATTTCTCCACACACTTTATTTATGATAGCAAGGGAATGGCGATGGAATTACGGATACCTACATCGGAACAACTCAAGTCTGTTTATGAGGGCAGCTGAAACAGGCGTTTCCCGCCTCAGAGCTGAAGCCCCTGCAATCCATAGAGGAACTGTGGCGGGATGGGCTCTACCGCCCCTGGTGCCTGTTTGACGGCGATGAGATTGTTGGTGCCTGTTTTCTGTGGCTGGGGCGGCCGGGCTGGGCCCTGCTGGATTACCTGTGCGTCTCCGCGGATCATCGAAACAGGGGGATCGGGGCGCTGCTCCTGTCCATGCTGCTGGAACAGGAGCCGGATCTGACTATTTTCGGGGAAAGCGAGCTTCCCTCCCACGCTCCCGATCCCGTAATGGCGGAGCATCGCCTGGGCTTCTATGCCCGTAATGGCGCAAAAACCGCCGGGTATGAGACCGCTTTATTCGGGGTGCCCTACAAGACGCTCTACTGGTCCAAAAAGCCGGTGGACGACAGCGTGCTGATGGAACAGCACCGGCACATTTATGAAAGCCGCTTCTCTCCGGAAAAGCTCGACCGCTTTATCCGAATTCCCTATGACCCAGCGGAGCCGTTAGTGGCAACACCCTGGGAGGAGTAAGGAACAGCCGTACTTTGTAGTGAATGCAGAGAAGGCTGGATTTATCTGGTGACTGCTATCACAAACTGATTTTCATCCGCTATGTGAGCAACAGAGTTTAACAACAAGAAGGGACTGCCACACAGATCATTTAGTGCGGCAGTCCCTTTCAAATTTTATAACTCCTCAAATTTTGATTTGCCATTCTGTACTTATCATTCTACCACAATTCCGAAAGTGTAAGAAACAGGGAGTTTTCCAGGAGGATTTCCTGCCTTCCGGATATACCATAGAGAAACAGCAAGGGGAAATTGGTGATTTTCCCTTGCTGTTTCTTTTACTCTTTTTCACTATCAAATCGGTACCCGATTCCGCGAACGGTCTGAATATAACTGCCTCTTGTTCTGGTCAGTTTCTTTCGCAGACTCTTGATTTGAAACCGTACTGCTTCATCTACGCCGAACTCTGTGTCAGCATTCCAGATATGGCTGTAGAGCTGCTCTCGTGAAAATACTTGTCCAGGACGGCTGGCCAGCAGGTACAGCAGATCAAACTCTCTCCGAGTAAGCTGTATCGCCCTTTCTTTCAAATGTACCTGACGATGCAAAGGGTTAATAACCAATTCTGTCCCAAAGGTCAAGGTATAATATTGCTTCTCTGTATGTTCCGACTCCATATAGAGGCGGATGAGTGCATGAGCCTGAGCAGTACAGCGGCGCAGGTCAATCGGCTTTGAGTTACAGACTGTTGCTCCTAATGAAAGAAGTTCAATTTCATCTTCCAATGATAGTATACCGGTGAGCACCAGAATCGGGACCACCTTGGCCTGACGCATGGTCCGAAGCAGTTCCCGGCCATCCATATCTTCCAGCGCCGGGTCTATGATAACCAGACAATACCGGTGCCGCATAAAACTGTCCAGGGCCTCCGCTGTGTCAATGAAATACCGGACCTCTGTGGTATCGTCCTGCAGAGCCTCCCGGAGTTTCCGGCAAAGGGGCAGGTCATCATCAATCAGCAGGATCTGTTTTCGCATGAAACTGCCTCCCATCCCCGGTTGGATCTGTATTTGGGTGGGCCTTCTGGTACAATTCGGCCAACTTCTGAAAACTTTCTGGGCTGATCACATGCTCCATGCGGCAGGCGTCCTGTTCCGCTGTTTTGGGATCGACACCTGCCTCTACCAGTAGGCGTGTGAAGAAGCAGTGCTTCTCATAGGTCTGCTCGGCTACCTCCCGGCCCACATCGGTCAGGCGGAGAAAGAAGTCTCCGTCCATGGTGAGAAATCCGCCCTCTTTCAAGTAGATACCGCGTGACACACGCTTGGTTAGATACCCCCATGTGCCGGGCCACATCCACAGAGCGCACCATGCCTTTTTCCTTTTGGAGTACCAGCACGGCCTCCAGATAATCCTCGCCCGACGCATGGAGTTTCATTTTACCGCCTACTTCCTATTCCATATCGTTCAGGAAAAATTCCAGCAGATGTTCTCTACCCTCCGGCTTACAGAGGGAGTAACTTTCCTGAATCTCGCCGTGCTCCATGTGGATAACAAAGTTACAGCACCGCAAAATAAATTCCGGGTCGTGCGTCACCACAACTACTGTTCTCCCATGCTCCGCAACTCTGTTCACCACCTCCGCCACCTGCCTCATATGAAACAGGTCCAGCCCGCTGGTTGGCTCATCAAATACGATCAGCGGCCGTTCCGATGCAATCGCGGAGGCGACGGCCACCCGCTGCTTTTGTCCCCCGGACAGCCCCATGGATGGCGCTCCCGATATGGGAGCAGGTCCATCTCAGCCAGTACGGCCTCCGCCTTTGCCTGATCTTCTGTACTCATACTCAGGAATAGTTCATCCAGCACGCTTTCTGTGAAAAGCTGGTGGTTTACATCCTGCATCACCATATAACAGAGCTTCAGCCGTTCTCTTCTGGAATAGATCTTATCCTGATTCCGCACAATGCCGCCACACCGCTTTTCCAGCCCGCACAGGCAGCGGGACAGGGTGGATTTTCCCGCTCCGTTATGCCAATGATTGCGGTTGCACCGCAAAAGGGGAATTCCACCTCGTCAATGTGCAGGGTTTCCGGCTGATGCTTATAGGCAAAGGAGAACTGCCGGATTTTCCATTCGGAGTCCCCGGTCCGGCCGTGAGGCAGCGCTATCCCCTTTAGGTCGTTCAGGTCCAGTGGGCGCAGGCCCATTTGCTCCCGTCGCTCTGCGGGCAGGCTTTGGAATTCTGCGGCGGTATAGTCGCCTCGGATCTCTCCATCTTCATATAGAGGACACGGTCGG
>ENA-OQCE01000954-OQCE01000954.1-human-gut-metagenome-genome-assembly--contig:-NODE-954-length-13140-cov-3.909783_pt1 | contig 13140 bp, 12 predicted proteins | sample MGYA00242495_ERZ504572 | MGnify/ENA primary metagenome ERZ504572 (study PRJEB26092, sample SAMD00036228) | human gut metagenome | host: Homo sapiens | study: EMG produced TPA metagenomics assembly of...
GAGATGCTATATTTGCGGCTGATTTTTGCGGGAGTCCCGATTATAGCTGCCTATAATATCTTTGCGGCGATCCTGAGGGCACTTGGAAACAGCAGATCTCCACTGATTGCAATGACAGTGGCAGCAGTGATCAATGTGGGACTTGACCTGCTGTTTGTGGCAGTTTTTGGCTGGGGCGTAGCCGGAGCAGCCGTGGCGACTGTTATTGCACAGGGATTTTCAGCCTTGTACTGTCTGCTTGTATTACGGAAAATCAGGATATCCGACTGGAAAAGGAGGATTTTTACAGGCAGCCGTCTATGAGTCTGCGGCTTTTGAAGCTGGGTACTCCTCTTGCCATACAGAACGTGATCATTTCTGTGGGAGGACTTACGGTGCAGTATGTGATCAATGGCTTTGGCTTTCTGTTTGTAGCCGGATTTACGGCAACGAACAAGCTGTATGGAATTTTGGAGATGGCAGCCGTTTCCTATGGATATGCGATTACAACGTATGTAGGGCAGAATCTTGGCGCAAAGAAATATCAGAGAATCCGAAAAGGTGTGCGCAGCGGTACGTATATGGCAGTGCTCACTTCTGTTTTCATTTCCGGTATGATGGTGCTGATTGGGCGTAATATATTGTCTCTGTTTGTATCCGGTGAACCGGAGCAGATCCGACAGGTGTTAGATATTGCATATAAGTATTTGTTTATCATGGCTGTCTTTTTGTGGATACTGTATTTGCTGCATGTGTATCGTTCCGCGATCCAGGGGCTGGGCAATACTTTGATTCCGCTTGCCAGCGGCATTGCAGAATTTGTGATGCGTGTCAGCGTTGCGCTGCTGCTGCCGAAATGGATCGGCGAAGAGGGAATATACTATGCCGAGATCTGTGCATGGAGCAGTGCAGCTGTTTTACTGATCATAAGCTATATGATTCTGATACGGAAATATAAAGATGCTAAAACGTCAGAAAGCTGATGCAGTCTCGCCTGCAAGAGGATTTTAGAGCTCTTACCCCGCTTAAAGCATAAGTAAGAAATAATACAAAAAAAGCAGTGCTGCAGAACGCAAACTACAGGAAACAGATTGGAAGGCGTACCCGAGGTACGACGAAAATCTGTCATGCAGTAATTTGCGCTCTGTGGGACTGCTTTTTTGCATGATTCTTGGAGTTTTGGGGAATTACGACAAGAAATAACCAAAAATTTCAATAACTAATCCAAAAATATTCTATTTTTTTTTCAGACCGCTTGTGATTATAATGAATTCATCAGCTAGGAACGAAGCGAATCTAGCAAAATCACCAAACGGGAGGAATAAAAATGAAAAGAAAAGCATTAGCAACAATTATGGCAGTAGCTATGGCAGTATCCATGGCTGGTTGTGGCGGATCCCCATCAGAGTCTAAAGATTCTACCCAGAAAACAGAAACAGCAGATTCTACGGCATCAACGGGCGGAAGCGTAGAAAACAAGGACAAACCTCTGTGCTGGTTCAACCGTCAGCCATCCAGCAGTGCTACCGGCGAACTGGACAAAGATGCTCTGAACTTCAACGGAAATACTTATTATGTAGGTTTCGATGCAAACCAGGGTGCTGAACTGCAGGGACAGATGGTTCTGGATTACATCAAGAAAAACGCAGACACGATCGACAGAAACGGTGACGGCGTAATCGGATATGTTCTGGCAATCGGTGATATCGGACATAACGATTCTATCGCCCGTACACGTGGTGTTCGTTCCGCACTTGGAACAGGTGTAGATGCAGACGGCGGAGTAGATTCTACACCGGCCGGAACAAACGTAGACGGAAAAGCAAAGGTTGTGCAGGATGCAACTCTGGATGTAGACGGAAAAACATATACCATCCGTGAGCTGGCTTCTCAGGAAATGAAAAACTCAGCAGGTGCAACATGGGATGCTGCAACAGCTGGTAACGCGATCGGAACATGGACAGCTTCCTTCGGTGATCAGATCGATGTTGTAGTTTCCAATAACGATGGTATGGGAATGTCAATGTTCAATGCATGGGCAAAAGACAACAAAGTTCCTACCTTCGGTTACGATGCAAACAGCGATGCTGTAGCAGCAATCGGTGAAGGATATGGCGGAACAATTTCTCAGCATGCAGACGTTCAGGCTTACCTGACACTGAGAGTTCTGCGTAACGCACTGGACGGTGTAGACATTGATACCGGTATCGGTACAGCAGATGAAGCCGGCAACTGCCTGACAGAGGGTGAAGATTACAGATACAGCGAAGAAGAGAGATCTTACTACGCATTAAATATTGCTGTAACAGCCGATAACTACAACGATTTCACAGATTCCACAAAAGTTTACGATAAAGTTGCAAAACAGCTGGATGAAAGCAAGAGCCCATCCAAAAAAGTATGGCTGAATATCTACAACGCATCGGATAACTTCCTGAGCTCTACCTATCAGCCACTGCTGGAGAAATATGATGATCTGCTGAACCTGAAGGTAGATTACATCGGTGGAGACGGACAGACAGAGTCCAATATCACAAACCGTCTTGGAAACCCGAGCGAGTATGATGCTTTTGCAATTAACATGGTTAAGACCGATAATGCAGCAGCATATACATCACTTCTCTCCAAATAATCTGAGACAGAATAAAAGTGTAAATGGTAACGGTTCGGAGCCATGCGAAATCGAGATGAGGTCTCTGAATCGTTACCGTAAATGAATGAAATTATAGAGGGGTGTCAGCAATGATACCCTTCTTTACTAAGAAAAGGAAGCGCAGCTATGACAGAAGATAAGAATAAATATATCTTATCGATTAACGGCATGAGCAAATCGTTCGGTAGAAATAAGGTTCTGAAACATATCAGCATGAATGTCAAACCTGGAACCATTATGGGACTGATGGGTGAAAACGGTGCCGGAAAATCGACAATGATGAAATGCCTCTTTGGAACCTATCAGAAAGATGAAGGAACCATCGTACTGGACGGAAAAGAAGTGAATTTCTCCGGTCCGAAGGATGCACTGGAAAACGGAGTGGCGATGGTACACCAGGAGTTGAACCAGTGTCTTGAAAGAAGTGTTGTAGATAACATGTTCCTTGGAAGATACCCAAAGAATTCCGTTGGAGTGATCGACGAAGGAAGAATGAAAAAAGAAACATCAGACCTGTTCAGAAAACTGGGAATTACAGTTGATCTGACGCAGCCAATGAAGAAAATGTCTGTATCTCAGAGACAGATGTGTGAGATCGCAAAAGCGATTTCCTATCATTCCAAAGTCATTGTACTGGATGAACCTACATCATCCCTGACTGCACCGGAGGTTGAAAAACTCTTTAAGATGATGCGTCAGCTGAAGGCGCAGGGAATTGCTCTGATCTACATTTCACATAAAATGGATGAAATATTTGAAATCTGTGACGAAATATCCGTACTGCGAGACGGTAGTCTGGTCATGACCAAGCCAAGTAAAGAAACGGATATGAACGAACTAATCGCCGCCATGGTTGGACGTTCTCTGGACAACAGATTTCCGCCTGTAGACAATACACCGGGAGAAACGATTCTCTCCGTACAGAATATATCAACAAAATATGCACCGAAACTGCAGAATATTTCTTTTGATATCAAAAAAGGAGAAATTTTCGGATTCTATGGTCTGGTCGGTGCCGGTCGTACCGAACTTCTGGAGACAATCTTCGGAATTCGTACAAGAGCAGAAGGAAATATCGTATATGATGGAAAAGTACTGAACTTCTCCTCCCCGAAAGATGCTATGGATCACGGATTTGCTCTGATTACAGAGGAAAGAAAAGCCAATGGTCTGTTCCTGAAGGGCGATATTACATTCAATACTACCATTGCGAATATGAAGCATTATAAGAGCGGAGTCGCATTATCACATGACAAGATGGTGCGTGCAACGGCTGAAGAAATCAAGATCATGCATACAAAATGTATGGGACCGGATGATATGATCGCCAACCTTTCCGGTGGTAATCAGCAGAAGGTCATCTTTGGTAAATGGCTGGAGCGTTCACCGAGCGTATTCATGATGGATGACCCGACACGAGGAATTGATGTTGGAGCAAAATATGAAATTTATGAACTGATTATCAATATGGCGAAACAGGGAAAAACAATCATCGTTGTTTCTTCCGAAATGCCGGAGATTCTTGGTATTACCAACCGAATCGGTGTTATGTCTAACGGACGTCTGGCCGGAATCGTAAATACCAAAGAAACAAACCAGGAAGAATTATTGAGACTCAGTGCTAAATACCTGTAACAGGAGGAAAATTGGAAATGGCAGAAAACAGCGTTATTATTTCGTCGGAAGAAGAAGCAAAGCTTTTGAAGCCGATCGATGAATATGTGGAAGAAATCCAGAAAAAAATCGATGCATTACGTGCAGACGGCTTTGACAAAGTGAGCGATCTGAAAAAACAGATCGCGATCGCAAAAGAAAACAAGAACTTATCCGCAACACAGAGAGATAAGATCATTGAAAACAGCAAAAAAGAGCTGGAAAATGCAAAAAAAGTAGAGGCAGACAACAAAGAAGAAATTAAAAAGCTGGTCGCAGAGGCAGAAGGCTATCTGGCTGCGCATTACAAAAAGGATTATTACGATGTAGTAAACAAAAGCTGCAAAGCTGCAAAAGCAGAAGAAAACAGCAGATACGAGAAGATCAAAGCAGATCTGAAGAGCGAGCATCAGAAAAAAGATTGCTTCTCTGAAGGATGCAGAAGAGATCAAGGCCGAGAAATACGTGCTCAAAAACAAACTGTTTGACGCACAGATGGCTCATGAATCAAAGCTCCAGGAAATCAAGGACAGAAGACATGAAGCATTCATGCATAAATATCATCTGATCGACCTGCTGAGAGCGTCCAAATTCACATTCCAGCAGCAGAGAATACAGAAACTGGAAAATTACAGATATACCTTCGATTTATCTCAGTTCCTGTACAAAAACGGTCTGTATATCGTAATCATTCTGATCTTTATCGCACTGTGTATCATCACACCGATCGTTAAAAATACACAGCTGCTGACGGTTACCAACATCCTGAATATCTTACAGCAGGCATCCCCGCGTATGTTCCTTGCACTTGGTGTTGCCGGTCTGATCCTGTTAACAGGTACCGACCTTTCCGTAGGACGTATGGTTGGTATGGGTATGGTTACAGCAACCATCATTATGCATAACGGAATCAATACAGGTGCCGTATTCGGCCATGTATTTGACTTCTCCGCTATGCCTGCTACAGCGAAAGCACTGTTTGCACTGTTAATGTGTGTGATCTTTACAACAGTATTTGCCATGATTGCCGGATTCTTCATGGCAAGATTCAAAATGCATCCGTTTATCTCTACCATGGCGAACATGCTGATCATCTTCGGTCTGGTTACCTATGCGACCAAGGGTGTATCCTTCGGTGCGATTGATTCTGCTATCCCGAATACTTTCATTCCGCAGATCGGAAAATTCCCGACCATCATTCTGTGGGCTGTTGCAGCAGTTGCCATTGTATGGTTTATCTGGAACAAAACAACTTTTGGCAAAAACCTGTATGCGGTAGGTGGAAACCCGGAAGCGGCAGCAGTATCCGGTATCTCTGTATTTAAAGTAACAATGGGAGCATTTATGCTGGCAGGTATCCTGTATGGCTTCGGTTCCTGGCTGGAATGTAACCGTATGGTTGGTTCCGGTAGTGCAGCTTACGGACAGGGATGGGATATGGATGCCATCGCAGCCTGCGTAGTTGGTGGCGTATCCTTTACCGGTGGTATCGGTAAGATCTCCGGAGTTGTAACCGGTGTACTGATCTTTACCTCCCTGACATATGCCCTGACGATTCTGGGTATTGATACCAACCTTCAGTTCATCTTCGAAGGTATCATTATTCTGGCAGCTGTAACACTTGACTGTCTGAAATATGTACAGAAAAAATAATGAAAGATTCATAAACAGATAGAATATAAGACAGCCCGGTCGTCCGATGGATGACTAGGGCGGTCTTTTATTCTGTTCTGGCAAAAATTTTTGTAACTATTCATTCAGCAGAGAGCAATCTTCTGCTATAATGAAGGAACAACAACGTACTCCGGAAAACAGGGGGATAAGAATGGAACAATATAAAGTGATTCTTGTCGATGATGAAGTAGAGGTCATCGATGTTATGAAAAAAAAGATCCATTGGAATGATCTGGGATTTGACGTAGTGGGAAGTGCCACCAACGGCGTGAAGGCTTTGGAGCTGGTGGAAAAACTTCAGCCGGATGTGGTACTGACGGACATTAAAATGCCTTACATGGATGGACTGGAGCTGGCAAGAAAACTGAACCAGGACTATCCTAATATTTACATTATGCTTTGCACCGGCTTTGACGAATTCGAGTATGCGAAAGAGGCCGTCCATCTGGAGATTAAGGAATATATGCTGAAACCCATCAGCGCCACCGAGCTGTCAGAGAGCCTGATGAAGCTGAAAACAACACTGGACAGGGAACGGGAAGAAAAGTTAAATGTAAAAAAACTGGAAGACTATTTCCAGGAGGTATTACCAAAGCTGCAGTCCAATTTCTTCATTTCCCTGATTGAAGGAAGAGTCAGAGAAGAGGACTATGAACGATTCCTTTTGGATTATCAGGTGGATATGAAGGGACCTTTGTTTTGCTGCATTATCTTTCATACCTCGGAAAATGATGTGCCGGATGGGATGAATCCCTTATTATTATCCATGTCCGTGGAACGGGAGATCAAACAGCGGCTGATGGAGAACTGTAATTGCCAGGAATTCATTTATATGGGTAATACCATTCTGATTATGGAACTCCATTCAGAAGATGAGATAGCTCAATTGACGGACAAGTGTGACCGGTTCTGCCGCTGGGCATGGAGAATTATGGGGGCGGCGGTTACCGCAGGGATCGGAACCGTCTGCAACAGTCTGTACGACATCAGTATTTCCTACGAGGGAGCCAGAGAGGCGGTATCCTACCGTGTCCTGTACGGAACGAAACGAGCCATCAATATCGCGGAGATCGTTCCTAAAGAGTCAAAAAAGGCGGTTCCCTTAGAAGAGACAAGGATGCAGGAGCTGTTTCGTGCCATCCATGTAGGGGATCAGGAGAAGATCCGGAAAGAAGCCATCAAAGAGACAGAAAAGCTCCATAAGAATGCAGCCACCATCAGCCAGTACAATCTGGCTACCATGGAGATTGTCAGCGGATTTTTCAAATTCTGTGCCAATAATTCCATGGATTTCAATGAAATTTCCGGAAATGTACAGAACCTTTATGAAAGAGTGACTCAGTTGGATGAAAGCTCTATGACAAACTGGATCATCAATATGTCTATGGCGATCAGCGAAAAACTGAGAAGTACCAGAAACAGTACCTCAAGACGGATCATTACCGATGCGCAGAACATTGTAAAAGACAGATATATGGAACCGGCGCTTTCTCTGGATGATGTGTGCGCAGATCTTGGTGTGTCCAATTCTTACTTTTCGTCCATTTTTAAAAAGGAAACCGGTCAGTCCTTCGTCTCCTATCTTACGGATTACCGAATGGACAGAGCAGAAGAAATGGTGCTGAACACCGATGAAAAAGCTATAAGATCGCAGAAAAAGTGGGATATCAGGATGCGAACTACTTCAGCTATGTATTCAAAAAGAAATTCGGTGTTTCCCCTTCCAAATACAGAGCTTCCGGAAAATAGGGAACAGGTGAAAGGGAAAATACATGAAAGATAGAAAAAGAAAGCCGGATTCCCGGAAGAACATCGTATTTAACATACAGTCGATTATCCTGTCTGTCCTTATGGCGATTTCACTGGTCACGATCATTGTAATGGGATTGCTGCTTTACCATCGATTCAAGCTGGCATTGGAAAAAACAGCAGTGGACAACACGGAAGCTACTGTAGAGGCTACCGTGGATCGGTTAAATGCAGACCTGCTGGATATCCGGCAGATTATAAACGGGGCAAACTACAACGTGGTCCAGCAGTTTGATATATCCAGCCGGGAATTCTCGGAGCAGTTCAGTCTGCTCTATGAGACCAACTCCGATAAGATTCAGAGCCTGGCTTTGTATGACCCCAAAGGAAATCTGATTGCATCGGAGCCGGTGGCGGCAGAAAAGAAAAATGTGAAGGTGCAGACGCAGGAATGGTATAAAAATGCGGAAGATGCCATTGAAAATATACACTTTTCCACACCGCATATCCAGGAGCTGTTTGAGGACGGCTCTTATCGGTACCAATGGGTCGTTTCCCTGAGCAGGTATGTAGATGTCAACAAGGGAGAGACACCGGAAACCGGTATTCTTTTACTGGATATGAAATATTCTGTGATCAGGGACGTGATGAAGCAGATCAATGACTGTTCTGGCGGAATCTACTATTATCTGACCAGTCAGGACGGAGAAATGATCTACCATCCCCGGGGAACGGAATTAAACCGCGGATTATTTGAAGAAAACAGTCTGGAAGCGGCAAAATACGAGGACGGAACCTACGAGATCTGTTCCGGCGGTCAGAACGAGACCGTGATCGTCGGCAGCGTAGCCTATACAGGCTGGAAAATGATCGGTGTTGTGCCGGAGAGTGTGCAGGCGGCAAACTACAAGACTTCCGTTACTATGTATTTGCTACTGTTCTGGTTCTTATGGTCATGCTTTTGGAGGGAAACCAGCTGGTTTCCGGAAGATATCCAAACCGATCCGGGAGCTGGATGCTTCCGTCAAGGCCCACGAGGCAGGAGGAAAACCGGATATCTATATCGGCGGCTCCTCGGAGATCCGCCATCTGGGACATTCTGTGCAGAAGTCCTATGAACAGATCGAAAAACTGATGGACGAGATCATCCGGCAGCAAAATGAACGAAGAAAAAGTGAACTGGATGCCCTGCAAAGCCAGATCAACCCCCATTTTCTGTATAATACACTGGAATCCATCACGTGGATGGTGGAAGCCCAGGAAAATGAAGCAGCGGTTCGTATGATTTCTGAACTGGCAAAATTACTTCGTGTCAGTCTATCCCGCGGTAAGACCATCATTCCCATTAAGGATGAGCTGCAGCACAGCAGAAGCTATATGAATATCCAGCTGGCCCGGTACAAAGAGCGGTTTAAAACAGAATTCCGAATCGAGGAAGAGATCGAAAACTGCTGCATCGTAAAGCTGGTGATCCAGCCCATCCTGGAAAATGCCATCTATTATGGCGTTGGCAATATGGATGAGGATGATGGCGGCATGATCATCGTCAGCGGAAAAAAGAAAGACGAGGACATTCTGATCACCATCGAAGACAATGGGATGGGCATGCGGGAAGAAGTCCTGGAAAATATTCTGACGGATAACAGCAAGGTTCCGAAGCATGGTTCCGGTGTGGGCGTAATCAATGTGCATTCCAGAATCCGGCTGATGTTTGGCGAAGAATACGGACTTTCCATAGAAAGCGAACCGGACGAAGGAACAAGGGTTACGATCCGTATTCCGGCAATCCCATATACACCGGAAAACGCAGAAGCATTGGAATTACAAAAATACATACAGAGGAGACCGGGCGGATGAAAAAGAACAGAATGAAATTTCTTATAATTGAGTTTCTTTTGCTGCTGCTGGCAGTATTCTTTGTATGGAAAATTTTCGATCAGAACGTAGCAGAGCCCCGGATTGCGTGATTCTTCCGGAGTCCGGTGACAAACGCTGGGATGCCTGATCAAGGGAATGAAGCAGGCTGCGGCAGAGAACAACGTTCATATGATCATCTGCAATACGGAAGAGATCGACGGGCCGGAGGCGGAAAGAGAATTTATCAGGGAACAGAAGGACAACGATATTGATGGCTTTATCATATATCCGGCACCCGGTCATGAGACGGAAAATATGCTGAAAAAAGAGTGTGGAAATAAACCGTATCTGCTGATTGCAGATGGTCTGGCGGTAAAAGAAGGGAAAACTGCCAGTCCCACGATCCAGCCGGATTACCGGGAGATCGGAAGATGGCTGGGAGAACGGCTGAGAACAAAAAAGCAGAAGATCGGAATTATCGCCGACTGGAAAATGTCCGAGGCTGTACAGGCGGAGATTTGTGGATTGAACGAGGCGCTGGAAGGCAGCGAAAGCAAGATCAGCTGGTGTATTTACCGGAGAAAAGAACAGGACATTGTGGAGCGGATGAAGAAGGAAACAGAGGCGGATGCTCTTGTCATCCTGGATGCAGGAATATTGGAAGAGTTTGGAGAGCAGGCAGAAAATGGAACATACGAGGGCGCGGAGCTCTATGGAGTGGGTTACAGTCTGAAGACGATTGCACTTCTGGATAACGGAAACATTCAGGGGCTGGCTGTGCCGGACGGATATGAAATCGGCTATAAAAGTGTGGAAGAAATAACCAAAAGGATCGAGCACAGGTCTTATAAAATGCAAGGATATATAACCGAATATCAGGTACTTGGCAAGGAAAATTTCTCTATGGACGAAGATTTAGAAAGGTTTTTATATTCCTATGAATAAAAAGAAAAGAAGGGTGGCAGTATTATTATCTGCACGATAGGGAGTGCGGTGCTTGTGCTGTCGGGGTGTTCCGGCAAGTCGGACCAGACAGAGAAAACCCTGCGGGTCGGAGTGATAACCTACACTCAGGATGATCCTTTTATCAATGGATTGACGGATGAACTGAAGGCGCAGCTGAAAGCCATGGAAAACAAAGAACGAAGGATTATCGTATCTACAAAAAGCGGAAACGACGATCAGCAGGAACAGAACGAAAAGGTGGAAGAGATGATTGATGCCGGCTGTGATGTGCTCTGTATCAATCTTGTGGACCGGACAGCTCCGTCCCGGATCATCCGAATGGCAAGGAATGAAGACATTCCTGTGATCTTTTTTAACAGGGAACCGGTAAGGGAAGACCTGATGCAGTGGGAAAAGCTGTATTATGTGGGCTGTGATGCAGAACAGTCCGGGATTATGCAGGGCGAGATTGCAGAAGAATACATCAAGAGCCATCCGGAAGTCGATAAAAATCAGGATGGAAAGATCCAATACGTGCTTCTGGAAGGAGAAGCAGGCCATCAGGATGCCATCAGCAGAACAGAGTATTCCGTAAAGACACTGATGAAGAATGATGTTATACTGGAAAAGCTAAGCTATCAGTTAGCGGACTGGAACCGGGGACAGGCGGAAAACCGCATGAACCGTCTGATCAGCCAGTACGGAAAAAAGATTGAACTTGTTATGTCCAACAACGATGAGATGGCACTTGGGGCTGTGGAGGCCTATCGGAAAGCAGGCTATGTCCGTGAAGAATGGCCGGTGATCTTCGGAATTGATGGCCTGGAAGAGGCTCTGGAAGCCGTAAAGGCAGGAGAGATGCAGGGCAGCATCCTAAATGACAGAGTGATCAGGCAAAGAAAATGGCGAAAATGGCAGTGGAGCTGTTCGAGGGAGAGGAATTTGACCAGGAAAGCCTGAAAGAAGGCCGGTACTATTTTTCAGAATATCAGAAGGTAGACGGCAGCAACATCGATGAGTACCTGAACGCAGAAGAGACGATTTCCCACTCCGAAATGTAAGCAGGAAGACTGCGTTTGCAGGCAGAAAGAGTAAGTAAAAACGTGTCTTTATTTTAAACCAATCAAGCAAGCAGCGAAGCGGATTGCGAATATCCGACTGACAGAATGAGGAAAAACAGATGGAACATACATGGACCAAAGATTTTTATCAGGAGACAGATCCGGCAAAACGGCAGCAGATCTTAAAAGAATATATCGGAGAGGAGGAAGCCTGGGAAGAAGAATACCGGGCTCGGCTCTGGACGGCCCGATACGGACAACGCAGGCTCCAGAAGGATGAATTTGTCAAATGCCTGATGGAACTGAAGTATCTGGCGGAAGGAACCTCTCTGGATCCGGGAGGCGACAGAAGAAAGATGGGAGCCGGATTCTCTCTACGTTGTGCCTGGCGGAAGCCATGCAGTCAGATGAGGGATACCAGAAAATTCTTGCAGATGAACTGTACAATGTATTCCTGAAATTTATTCAGGTCAGCAGAGGAGGCAGAGGATTTACCTCTCTGGTATTCGGCATGGGACAATTGTCCGAAGAAGGAATCGCGAAAAAAATCGCCGAACAGATCAGTGTGATCGCGTTCAAGGCACCACGCCTGCTTCACATGGAAAAAGAATTCACCCTGCTCCGGGAAGCCGCCCTCCGGGCATATCGGCAGGAGTATCCGAACAGGGAGCATTTCCTGAATAAATATTGAGTTTATTGCAGTAATGTCTGAAAAGTGACCGGGCGGAAAGAGAAAGGAGAATAAAATGGAATACAGAAAATTTGACAATGTTATAGTAGCAAGGATTGACAAAGACGAGGAAATATTGGAGCAGCTGAGGGTAATTGCCATAAAGGAGAATATAAAGCTTGCCAGTGTCCAGGCTCTTGGAGCGATCAATGATTTCACAGTCGGAGTATACAAGACAGACGAAAAGAAATATTATTCAAACAGCTTCCAGGGGTATTATGAAATTACATCACTGACAGGTACAATCAATACAATGGATGGAGAATATTATGCACATCTTCATATGAGTGCCGGAAATCAGAAGGGCGAGGTGGTTGGAGGACACCTGAACAGAGCGATTGTCAGTGCAACCTGTGAGATGGTCATCACGGTAATTGGCGGAAGAGTGGACAGAGTTCATGATGAAGAAACCGGACTTAATATTTTTAAGTTTAACTGAAGCTGCAAAGCAGCTATTCGGTTATGAGCAAGTAGCGAAGCGGATTGCGAATATCCGCTTGACTTAAAAGCCTGAGAGGAAATAGTGAGAAGCAACATCGGGATGCAGCGTAAGCGAAATCGAGATGTGATCTGAAGAGATAATACAATTTACAAAAAAGTGGATTTTCCACATAAATACCTGAACTGGAGGTGTATGGGCTATGATAAAAGAACATTATTCGATCCTGTTTTGCAGCTTAACGGGTAATACAAAGAAGCTGGCTGATGCAATCTATGAAACGTTGCCAAAGGACAAATGCGATTATTTTGGCACAAACGATTCGCAGGTACCGCAATCCGACGTATGCTATATCGGATTTTGGACGGACAAAGGGAATGCGGACCAAAAGACATTAGAA
>ENA-OQCE01000955-OQCE01000955.1-human-gut-metagenome-genome-assembly--contig:-NODE-955-length-13129-cov-6.167205_pt1 | contig 13129 bp, 16 predicted proteins | sample MGYA00242495_ERZ504572 | MGnify/ENA primary metagenome ERZ504572 (study PRJEB26092, sample SAMD00036228) | human gut metagenome | host: Homo sapiens | study: EMG produced TPA metagenomics assembly of...
TACCCTTTTCCGTCCTTCTCCTTCTACGCGCTGGGCAGGATATCTGATACCGGGAAAGACCGCCGGCACAGCTGATCCAGAGACTTCCCTCCGCTTCAGAATCCAGATTGATAAATCTTCTTCCCTTCAGCACGCTGCAGTCCAGACCGACTGCACCAAGAAGACCAATCTCCTCATCAACCGTGAGCAGTACTTCAAGAGGAGGGTGTGGAATATCTGTACTGTCAAGAAGGGCAAGGCCATAAGCAACTGCAATACCATCATCACCGCCAAGAGTTGTTCCGTTGGCTGTGATATAACCATCTTTTACAGAGATGTTCAAACCATCTTTTGTAAAATCATGATCTACATCCGGTCGTTTTTCACATACCATGTCCATGTGGCCCTGGATGATCACTGTGGGAGAATTCTCATATCCTGGTGTGCCTGGCTTGTAGATCACTACATTATTCAGCTCATCCTGTACATATCTGAATCCATGATCCTTCGCGAATTCCACAAGGAAATCACTGATCTGTTTTGTATTTCTGGAACCATGAGGAATCTTGCAGATTTCTTCAAAATAATGAAAAACTCTCTTTGGTTCACAATTTTCTAATACTGGCATAAATTCTGCCTCCTTCTGCTTCATAAATTCATTTGTCTTTTATAATAATCATATACTGTAAAAAAAGCAAGGACCTGTTTTTATGAAACGAAAAATAATCATATTTTTCTATATCTGCCTGTTGTTTTTTCTGCTTTTTCACCCAAAAGAAGCTCTTACCGGAGTAAAAAATGGACTTGGATTGTGGTTGAATATCATGATTCCCACTCTGCTGCCATTTCTGATCCTGACAGGAGCATTATTAAAAACTGGAAATATCCGGAAGCTTCTGAAACCATCTGCTTTCTTCTGGAAAACGTTTTTCGGGCTTTCACCTGCTGGAGCCTATGTTCTGATCCTGGGTCTGTTATGCGGATATCCTATGGGAGCCAAACTGGCACATGATCTGTACATAGACCAGCAGATTTCCCGCAGAGAAGGGGAATATCTTCTTACGTTTAGCTGTAATGCAAGTCCCGCATTTATCATTTCCTATCTTTCCGGGATACTCTTGAAAAATAAGATATCAGCAGTACAGATGATCCTCACTTTTCTGGCGGCAGATCTCTTTTGTATGCTGTTTTTTCGTTTCGTTGTATATCGCGGGCATACCGTGGACTCTGTCTGCGTAAACAAGATAAAAAAAGAGACATACCAACAGGACTCCATAGGAGTCATCCTGGATGTCTCGATCATGGACGGATTTGAAACCATCACACGTCTCGGGGGCTATATTCTCCTCTTCTCACTGATACTCGCCAGTATCAGCTTTTACTGGCCATTTCATGCACAAAGCTGTATGCTGTTCACAGCACCACTGGAACTAACTACCGGGCTGAAACAGATTGCCGGCGCACCACTGCCATGGAAAAGCAGATACCTTGCTTCTATGCTCCTGACTTCTTTTGGTGGCTTTTGCGTCATGGCTCAGACAAAAAGCGTATTGGAAAACAGTTTGTCACTGATCCCCTACGCTATTTCAAAATGTCTGAACGCCAGTGCGATATTCCTGATCCTAGTTTTCTCCGATATCGTCTAACAGATCTTCGTCTTCTTTTGTTATAGAAGAACTGTCATCATCCTGGAAGGTATTGGAAATTGCCGCTGCCTGAGCAGTCTGTGGTGCAAGCTCCTGACGATTATGATTAACAACCTCAAGGCAGCTCTGCAGAGCATCAATAAATGCTTTGTATTTACCACCGGCATCTTCAAGTGTCTGATTCAGGACAGAACCGATATTAGCCATCATATCATCTGTGTATGTGATCGCACTGAGACGAATGCTGTTTGCATCCTGTGTTGCAGAATCAAGAATCTCCTGAGCCTGCTTGTTTGCAGCATTTATGGTCTCATTTGCCTGTGCATATGCTTTCTGCATGATCTCATGCTGTGTAACAAGTTCCTGAGCTTTGGCCTGAGCATCTGCGATCAGACTGTCAGCTTTAGCCTGAGCATCCTCAAGGATCGCATCCTTATTGCTGATGATCTTCTGATAACGTTTGATCTCATCCGGAGTTTTCAGACGAAGTTCACGTAAATACTCCTCAATCTCTTCTTTGTTCACTACGATCTTGGTAGTGGAAAGAGGCTGGAATTTACAGCTGTCCACATACTCTTCAATCTCCTGAATAATCTGTTCAATTCTGCTGCTCATAATACACTCTCCTTATTTCTCTGTTTCTCTTTTTTTCAATTTCTCTTCGACTGCATCCGTAATCTCACGTGGAGCGAATTTGCTCAGATCTCCTCCGAAATTAGCAACTTCTTTCATGATCGTGGAGCTTAAGTATGCATATTCCAGACTGGTTGTAAGAAAAACGGTGTCCACATCCGGTGCCAGAACGCGATTAGTCTGGGCCATCTGCAATTCATATTCAAAATCCGTGACAGCACGAAGCCCTCGAACGATCACCTGGGCATGGTTTTCCCTCGCAAAGTTCACTGACAGGCCCTCGAATGCTTTCACCTCCACATTCGGGATATCTTTTGTCGCCTTTGTTAGTATCTTAACACGTTCTTCTACAGAAAACAACGGACTTTTTGCAGAATTATGCAAACTCCCACTATAACCCGGTCAAATGAAATGCTTGCCCGCTTAATGATGTCAAGATGGCCATAGGTTGCCGGGTCAAAGCTTCCCGGGTATACTGCTGTTATCATATGTCTGTCTCTCTTTCATTTTTTTAGGAAAACATGCTTGTTGGTTTTATATTCCTTGGAACGTACCAGATGATATCCAAGGTCCTCTACATAAGAAAAATCCGTATGTAGATCTTCCTCCACAACGATCAGCGTGTTTTCATCTGCAAGAGTGCTGTCAGCCAGATACTCAAGGACTGGTTGTTCCAGATGCTGTTCGTATGGTGCATCCATAAAAATACAGTCAAATGGTTCTCCGCCTTCCAGTGAACGCAGTGCCTGAAGCACATCCATGTTCAGCAGTTTACCACCATCCGTGAGTTTTGTAAATGAAAGATTTTCGCGGATGCAAGTACATGCTTTGGGATTTTTTTCCACAAACACGGCATACTCGGCTCCACGGCTCAGAGCTTCAATACCGATCGCTCCGCTTCCGGAAAACAGATCCAGAAACCGACAACCCGGTATTTCAGGCTGGAGAATGTTAAAAAGAGTTTCCTTAATACGGTCTGTTGTTGGTCGTGTCTCATTTCCGGGAATGGTTTTTAAGTTTAATCTACGTGCTTTTCCTGCTATGACTCTCATTTCAGATTTAATCTCCAATCCAGATCACCGCGGGCCAGTCCAAGGATCAGAAGTTCCGCAGTGGCAATATTTGTAGCAACCGGAATGTTGTACTGGTCGCAGCGTTTAACAATGCTCATGATATCCGGCTCTACCGGGTCCATCATGACAGGGTTATAAAACAGGATCACCATATCCAGATCCTGACGCTCTACCATCTCCATAAACTGCTTGTCTCCGCCTATACTTCCGGCAAGAAACTTGTGAACGTGAAGACTGGTTGCTTCCTCAATTCTTCTTCCTGTTGTTCCGGTTGCATATACTTCATGTTTGGCAAGGATATTCTTGTATGCAATACAGAAGTCTTCAATCAGAACTTTCTTACTGTTATGCGCAATAATTCCTAAATTCATAATTCACCTCTCCATTCTGCCCTTGGGTTACATCCCTTTTTCCCCTTTATATAGGTAAAATCATATAACTCTGTAACTGATTCTAGCATAACGCCCAAAAAAGTGCAATTTAATTCATGTAAATTCATGAAAAATTAATATTTTCCCCGGCGTTACTCCATATACTCTATTCTTCCCAGCTGTTTCCTGTAGTATAATCAATTTCAATTCCCGGCTGTATGTTATAAACAAAAACATGGAAAGATATCTTCTGGTCTTTAACGGATTCGGCTTCCATTTCCACACCCCGGGCTACCAGTTCATCTCCCTTAAAAAACGGAGTTACACGATACATGCAGGGATTTCCTGTACTGTGCACGTAATCTGCAACCTCATTTTCAAAAGGAAGCATTCCCGTCACATTGAGATATCTGGTTCCTGTGATAAGGTTTTTCTTGTTTGCATTCTCTCCAGTCAGCTGATATCCGATAAGATGGCAGCGATTATACAGATACCTGCCATCTACATTTTCATATTTTACAGTATGCCATCCTGTAGGCTTCACCATTCCGATCGCTCCTCGCTCTTCATCAGGCATCAGCTCAGGTGTGATCTTGGATTCTGCATAACCACAGCGCCCCAGGGAATCTAGTTCACTATAAAATTCGTATGCAGGTCCTGCGCTTTTTTCATCAGAAAAAGAGGGTATATTTCCATTGATCTCCACATATGGACTGCCGCTGTATTCCGGAATCTGATCCAGAGAAACAGATTCTGTCTGCCCTCCTGTCTTCGTCTGAGATTGTTTCAGTAATCCTGTCACTGCATCGGAAGCGGATTCCGAAATATCTTCCCAGAGGATCTGTGCATTTTCTTCTATATATGTAAGAAATACCTGTCCGAAGATCCGGCTTTGATCTTTTACCTCTTTCAGGCTCCGCGGCGGCATCCAGCCATTACATACTGCAAGGATGACACACAGGATAATGGCTGTAAGTATTTTTCGCCTGGGCTGTTTTTTTCGTTTATATTTTCTCTTGTATGTAGGATAACGCTTCTTTTTCACGGGACCCCCTTACTTTTTTGTCTGACAGATATTATATGTGATGCGGAGATTATTATAACCGCAACTCCCGTCAAAAAGCAACCATACATTCGTTTTTTTTACCGCGGTATAATTTATGAACGGAAATATTTTATATGTTAAATTTCCTTTAACTGCCAGTGTATTATTTTATGGTTTTCACATACTAGCAATGTAACATCAAACCAAATAACAACCAAGGAGGAAATGAATTATGCCAAGTAACACTTCTTCTAACAAAGCAGTTGTACCGGAAGCAAAGGGCGCACTTGACCGTTTCAAATATGAGGTAGCAAACGAGCTGGGTGTTCCGCTTACAGACGGATACAACGGAAACCTGACTTCCAAACAGAACGGATCCGTAGGTGGATATATGGTCAAAAAGATGATTGAGCACAGGAACGCCAGATGTCCGGCAGCTCCCAGGGCGGCCAGCAGTACTAAATCTGTACGCACAGGTAGTTTCATTGCTATGCTGAGTTGATCTAAGCTCATGCAAAAAAGATGCTGTCTGACAGATCTGAAAACCTGCCAGACAACATCTTTTTATTTTATATAAAAAGAGATCTTATTTCACAAACATATCCACACATTATACAAACAATAAGATCCAAAAGCCTTAAAATCCTATATTCATTTACAGCAATTCCTGTACTTTCCGATATACAACCTCTGCAAATTTCTTATGTCCTGCTGCATTCAGATGTTCCTGATCTGCGTCACAGCAATGTACATAGGATGCTGCCGGAAGGAAACTGATATGACGTTCAGCTGCGATTTTTTCATAAACAGGCTGCAGATTTCTGGAAACGATCACAGACTCTCTGGAAAACTCCTGGTCATATCCTTCCTGCCATACTTTTTCTCCCAGGTAGATCGGAGCCATGAGAAGGACTTTCGCTTTTGGTGCATATTCCTGGACCTGATCCAGCAATCTTATGATTCCCTTTCCAATTACATCTGCAGATGCTCCAAAAACAGTTTTACAGTCATTGGTTCCCAGCATCAGCGTGATCACATCCACCTGGGCATGTGTTTCCAGAAGTGTGGGAAAAAGTGCAGTTCCTTTTCTTCCGTCGCGGAGCGGATCTTCGAAAACTGTTGTTCTTCCGCACAGTCCCTCCTCGATCACACGATATTCTTCTTTATTAAGTTTTTCCTGTAACAGGCTTGTCCAGCGGACTCCCCACGGAAGTCTCTTCCTGCTCTCTCCGTCATAGCCCCATGTATTGGAATCTCCAAAGCATAATACCTGTTTCATTTTACCATATCCCTATCTAATTAGTATGTTTATTTGTTAGGTGAATCATATCATGCTATTCTCATTTGGTCAAATACACAAAAAAAATAGCCTGCTATAGTTTGACTCTATAGCAGGCCATCTTACATACTCTTTTATATACTTTTTATCAGAGATTCTTTTTACAGTCCGATAAATCCTGTAACATCTCCGTTGATCACATAATGTGCACCATTATCTTCCGGTTTAATGTAGATTTTGAGGTCTTTCAGTTCAGAGGCTTTTTTGCCCATGTCTTCTGTCCAGATCTTTTTGATCCTGTCAGCAACCTCTGAAGTATGTATCTCTTTGCCCCAGTACTGAACATATACTTCTGTCACTGGCTCAGCTTTCTTGGCTGCTGTCTTTCTTGTTGTTTTAGCTGCTGTTGTCTTAGCAGTCGTCCTGGTTGTTGTTTTCTTAGCTACAGCAGTTTTTCGTGTTGTTGTCTTCTTGGCGGCTGTTTTCTTAGCCGGCTCTTCTGATTTTACAGTTGTTGTTTTCTCTTCATCAGATTTTACTTCTGCTGCTTTTTCTTCTACTGGTTTCGCAGCAGCAGGTTTTACCTCTGCTGTCTTCTCAGTTGCTTTTGTCTCTACAGAAGCTTTTGCATCGTCTGTCTTTGGTGTCTCAGCCTTAACAGCTTTCTCTTCGGATGCGGTTACTACAGATTTTGCAGGAGTCTCGCTTACTGAAGCCGTTTTTACAGTTGTCTTGGTTGCAGCTTTCTTTGTTCTAGCCATGTTTATAGCCTCCTTACAAGGGATTTGTTAATCTTTTCTCGAATTTTAGGATATCACTTTTTGTGAAAGAACGCAAGGTTAGATCCCCAGATTTTCCAGTTCTTCACTCATATACCCTTGAGATGCTCCTTTAAAGCCTTATGCTGAGGAAGGATAAGATCAAAATCCAGTGCCAGGATCTCACCAGCTGCTTCACTTGCATTCTTCAGGATTCCCGCATCATTGTAGATATCACCGATCTTAAATTCCATCAGTCCGCTCTGGCGGATACCGAAAAGATCTCCTGGGCCCCGAAGCTTCAGATCTTCTCCGGCTATATAAAATCCATCATTGGATTCATTGAGGATCTTCAGACGTTTAGAAGTATTTTCTTCATTATTTCCCTGGATAAAAATGCAGTAAGACTGATGCTCTCCACGCCCTACACGGCCCCGAAGCTGATGAAGCTGGGCAAGCCCGAAACGTTCTGCATTTTCCACCATCATAACGGTAGCATTTGGCACATTCACTCCAACCTCCACAACTGTAGTAGATACCAGCACCTGGATCTCGCCGGAAGCAAACGCCTCCATGATCCTGTTTTTCTCTTTTGGCTTCATCTTTCCGTGAAGGATTTCTACTTTGATCTCCCCTGGAAGGATCTCCTGAAGCTTTCTGGCATAATCTGTAACATTCTCTGCCTCCAGGCCTTCGCTCTCTTCCACCATAGGACAGATCACATAAGCCTGCCTTCCCATCTGCACCTGCTTTTCAATAAAAGAATACGCCTTGGGACGGTAGGAAGTTCCTACTACGCAATTCTTGATCGGAAGTCTTTTTGCAGGAAGCTCGTCAATGATCGAAATATCCAGATCTCCGTATAAAATAATCGCCAGTGTCCGGGGAATGGGGGTTGCGCTCATAACAAGTACATGAGGCGGATTTCCTCTGGTCGTCAGCGCTTCCCTCTGGCGAACGCCGAATCTGTGCTGCTCATCTGTGATCACAAGCCCCAGATTCTTATATTCCACCCTTTCCTGGATCAGGGCATGAGTTCCGATGATCACATTCACTTCACCGTCTGCAATCTTCTGATAGATCTCACGCTTCTGTCTGGCTGTGGTAGATCCTGTCAGAAGCACCGGATGGCAGGAAGCGATATTCTGTTCTTCCATCAGCCTCAGAAAGCCTTCGTAATGCTGATTTGCCAGAACCTCTGTCGGTACCATCAATGCACTCTGAAATCCATTCTCTGCTGAAAGTACCATAGCTAAAAATGCGATCACGGTCTTGCCGCTACCAACATCCCCCTGTACAAGCCTGGACATCAGCTTATGACCGCTCAGATCCCGTTCGATCTCATGCCAGACATTCTTCTGGGCTCCGGTCAGGTCATAGGGAAGCCCTTCTATGATCTCCTCGGTTGTCCATACTGGTTTCATTGAAAAAGTGTTTGGAGCCTCTTCTGTTTTCTCCTTCAAGAGCTGTATTGCCAGCACAAAAAGCAGAAATTCATCGAATACCAGACGTTTCCTGGCTGTGAGAAGCTCCTGCATATTTTTCGGAAAATGGATAGTCCGGATCGCATAATTGGCATCTGCGAGCTGATAGCGTTCCCGTATCTCCTCCGGCAGATATTCCCCATGGAGAGGCCTTGTATCCAAAATCTGATGGACCAACTTCGTGATCATCTTGTTGGAAAGTCCTTTCGTCAGACCATATACAGGCTGCATACTGTGAATGATCTCCTCATAAGCTGCCGGGGTAAAAATCTCCGGATGTTCCATCTGCGGACGGCCTTTTTTTCTGATGATCTTTCCTCTGAGGATAAACACACTGCCCTTTTTGAGTGTTCCCCTCAAATAAGGCGCATTGAACCAGGCAACCGGCAATCGGCCGCTTGCATCTGCCACAGTTGTTGTCAGAACCTGGAGATTGCGTATCTGGTTAATATAAATACCTGTTGCTATAGTGGCACGGATAGAGACTGTTTTGTCCTCCTCTGCTGATGCAATCTCCACAGGCTCCTCATATATATCGTAAGTCCGCGGATAATAACGGAGAAGCTCTTCCGCAGTCGTGATCCCGATCTTCTGGAAAAGCTTCTCTGTTTTCTCACCCACGCCTTTTAATTCACGTAAAGGTGTCTTATCATTCATTTTTTGTGCTCTTTATTCTACAGAAATCAGATAGTAGTAAATTGGCTGTCCACCCTGGTTCAGCTCAACCTCGCACTCCGGATATTTCTCGGTAAGAGAATCAGAAAGTGCCTCTGCATCTTCCTCAGATACATCTTCACCATAGTAAACACTGATGATCTCAGATTCCTCGTCAACCATCTCTGCTACCATCTCCTCCGCTACCTGAAGTCGATCTCTGCCTACTGCAGGATACCTGCATCACCGATTCCCATGATATCTCCCTCATGGATTTCCTTGTCATCAATGCGTGTATCACGGACTGCATAAGTAATCTGTCCGGTCTTCACTCTGGAAATCGCATCGGTCATGGAAGCAAGGTTCTCTTCGCCGCCCTTCTCCGGAACAAAGCTGATCATTGCGGAAATTCCCTGTGGGATTGTCTTGGTTGGTACTACAATGATCTCCTTGTCCTCAGTCAGATCTCTTGCCTGGTTAGCTGCAAGGATAATATTCTTGTTATTCGGGAAAATATAAATTGTTTTTGCATTTACTTTCTCAATAGCATTGAGCATGTCTTCGGTACTCGGATTCATAGTCTGGCCGCCTTCGATCAGATAATCTACGCCAAGCTCACGGAAGATCTGAGAAAGTCCCTCACCTACGGATACGGAAATAAATCCATGATCCTTTGGAGGTTCTTTGTTTTCTGCCTGTTCTTTTGCAAGTTTTTCCGCATCTTTGATCAGTTTTTCCTGATGTTCTTCTCTCATATTGTCAATCTTCATACGGGAAAGCTGACCATACGTGAGTGCGCGTTCAAAAGCCTGTCCCGGATGATTGGTGTGCACGTGTACCTTGACAATCTCATCATCAGCTACCAAAACAATGGAATCACCGATGGAATCCAGAAATTCACGGAAACGGTCGATCTCATCCTGTGGAAGCGGTTTTTCAAGAAGGATAATAAACTCTGTACAATATCCAAATTTGATATCTGCCTCTGCCTGAGGAGAAATCTTTGTGATCTTAGGAGCTGCTGCTTCAAACTGGGAATAATCCACTTCTTTTCCATGATATCCGTCGATGGCACCACGGAAAACTTCCAGAAGTCCCTGTCCGCCAGAATCCACAACACCTGCTTCTTTCAGGACTGGAAGTATCTCTGGTGTTCTGGCAAGAGTTTCCTCTGCATGCTGAAAGATCCCGTCGAAAAAAGCATCCAGATCTTCTGCAGCATCAGCAAGCTCTGCTGCTCTGTCTGCTGCAGCTCTGGCTACAGTAAGAATGGTTCCCTCTTTTGGTTTCATAACTGCTTTGTATGCAGTTTCAACGCCTCGCTCCATAGCTGCGGCAATGGCAGGTGCATCCAGATCTGTAAGTTTACGCACACCTCTGGTAAAGCCACGCAGAAGCTGTGACAGGATAACACCAGAATTACCTCTGGCTCCACGGAGGGAACCGGAAGAAATTGCCTTTGCCAGGGATTCCATATCCGGATCTGTAAGAGCACCTACTTCAGAAGCAGCAGACATGATGGTAAGCGTCATATTGGTTCCCGTATCTCCATCAGGTACAGGAAACACATTCAGTTCATTGATCCACTCTTTCTTCGCTTCCAGATTCTTTGCTCCGGACAGAAACATTCTGGAAAGTATTTTAGCATCTATGGTTTTGTTATTCACCACAAGTTCCTCCTCTAAAACTAATCTATTGCACGCACGCCCTCAACCATAATGTTGATCTTTTCAATCTCCATTCCTGTAAAGGCTTCGACTTTATATTTTACATTGTTGACAAGATTGTCCGCAATAGTACTGATATTCACGCCATATGCTACGATGACATGAAAATTCAGCCGGATCTTATTATCATCCGTGATCTTAACACTGATACCATGTTTCAGGCTGTCAATACGCAAAAGCTTGACCAGGCCATCCTTCATACTGATAGCTGCCATTCCGATGATACCAAAACACTCTACCGCCACACTGCCGGCATAAGTCGCAATGACATCTGTATCAATTACGATCTGACCCAATCCGGAATCTATACGTCCATTCATATGGTTACCTCCATTGTTTCATTCAGATTAAATTATATAAAACTATTATAACCTTTTTTTTATAATTACGCAATGATAGAGTTCAACTTGTTTTATCTTATAGAAAAAAGTCCTTTATTTTCAATGGTTTCCAGTGCTTTTGTATACGGCAACTCTTCGTCTGATTGCGTCTGTTTTCTTTTATTTGTCACAAAAATTGTCAAAATAAAAAGCCACAATACCGGGTAATTTTCTATATTTCAAATCGTTCTAACCTATGCTATACTAAAAGAGCTGTCGAACCTCCAGCAGAAAGGAGGTGGCCACGATGGAAGAAATTCTCACCTCATTCCTTGTCTCCGTTGTAGCAGGCGTAGTTAGCTACTACATATGCAAACGGCTGGACGGTAGACGATAGGCAGCAACAGCCTAAACGGAATAACTCACCGTAACGAGCAAGAAAGCCCCCAGAGCTGCAACTCTGAGGCTTTCACTTTGCCACTTGGAATCTCACCACATTCCTTAGCTGTTATTATCATATGCTATTACCGGTAAAAAGTCAACTCAAAACGTCACAAAACCATATCTCTGAATCAATCACATATCCAGAAATGGCTTAAAATCAACACTTTGCAGACTTCACGGTATGAATATATTGCTTTTTTTATGATTACGCAATGATAGAATTCAATTTGTTTTATCTTATAAAAAATTAAGCTCATCCACTCTATTGAAGGGAAACCCCGAATTGCGATGGAGCATACTGGCCGATACTATGAAGCCGGTTTTTCCTTTTCGTTTATCTACTTATAATCCTTTTACAAACGCAACTGCATTTTTTATATCTTCTTCATCTGGATGCCCTTTTGCAATTCCACCAACCAGTTTAAATGGACCAAATGTGTCATAACCCTTGCACCCGAATTTTCCTATCACTTTGGAACGCTTCTTGTCCAAAATCTGCTCAATAGATTTATAATTCGCACTTCCACCATAAGTACAGATCAGAAATACCTTTTTGTCGTCCGGTAGATTCTTCTCTGCAAATCCCAATAATGACTGATGAAATTTTGAAAAATAGATTCCTGATGCAAACCCAATCATATCATAACTGCTCAGATCTGCATCGGGTTGTTTTACAGCATCAATCAAATCAACCTGACACTCTTCTGCTATGCTCTTTACTAATTTTTCTGTATTTCCATGATGTACCGATGCATATATGATTGCTTTTTTCATTTGTTTTCCTTTCTGCCTGCGCCATCAATCAGGTCATAACTCATGTCCAAAAAGTCCAGTATCTTTGCTTTACTGACCGAACCATCCAGTAAAATCGTGATCCAGTGCTGCTTGTTCATATGGTATCCAGGTAAAAATCCATGCGTCTGAATAATCATATTCGTCATGTCCGGATCACACTTTACATCCATGATATCAACCGGATCTTTTCCTTCTAATCCCAGTTTTGATTTTTCAATAGTCATGATCACTGCATACCATTTTCCGTTTTTATGTCGGAGTACTGCACTGTCTGGCGATTTACTCCATAAATATTCTGGGACTGTTCCGTACTGTTTCTGCACATATTTAAAGATTTCTTCCGTCTTCACAATCTATTCAACTCCTGACGTTTCTGATATCCTGCCTATAATCATACCACATTTTCGGATTCCGAACTACCTGCCAAATTCTTTTGCATTTTCCCGGTTTTCCTATTCTCATATGCCAGTTCAGCAAGAATATGTTCTATTCAGCTTCAGGAAAGAGACCAGGCCAAAGAAAAAACGATAAATTAATTCGCACTGGGTAATTTTCTATGTTTCAAATTGATCTAAACCATACACACAACGCTTAATTCCACCATGATCCGCCCTGTTCCCGGAGGTATGGAATACTTTCCTTAAAACTCTTTGCAGAATTTTTGATAAATTTCCTTTTTTTGCTTGCAAAAGAGCAATTCATCTGTTAAAATGGTGACTGTTGATAAAAGGAGGTGCTATTCATGGCTAAATGTGCAATCTGCGATAAAGGAGCTCATTTCGGAAACAATGTGAGTCATTCCCATAGAAGATCCAACAAAATGTGGAAATCTACGTTAAATCCGTCAGAAGTAAAACAACTGCCGGCGGAGCAAAGAAAATGTATGTATGTACTTCTTGTTTAAGATCCGGAAAAGTTGAA